>Ga0075430_100001099_pt1 | contig 21488 bp, 23 predicted proteins | sample RhiMetdeltSRZDD4_FD_75294 | JGI IMG/M metagenome (GOLD analysis project Ga0075430, IMG submission 75294) | Populus rhizosphere microbial communities from Tennessee, USA - Rhizosphere MetaG P. deltoides SRZDD4 | ecosystem: Host-associated > Plants > Roots > Rhizosphere > Soil | place: USA... | reverse complement strand
CTCGGCGTCGGCCTCGTCGAGCTCGGCGCTTTGTCCGTCGCCGTTCGCCTCCGGCGTCCACGACGGCGGCCCGGCGAGTTCGGACAGCTCGCTCCCGACCGGACCGCGGAACCACTTCACCCGAACGTCCTCGTCGATCGTCCGCTGCGCGACCATCGCGAGCGAGAGCTGGATCCACTCGGCCGTCGGCGCCCACTCGGGCGCGTCGGTCGCGCGCAACACCTTCGCGACCGGCGTGAGCACCTCGAGGTGCAGGTCCTCCTGCCTCGCCTCCTGGAGCCCGGCGATCGCCGACCGAGCGTGCGTGAGCGCCGGTTCGAGCTCGCCCCGGCAGAGGGCGACCTGCGCGAGCGCCGCCTCGCCCTGCGCGCCCCATGGCGGATGGCCCGGGAGTCCCGCGCAGAGATCGGTGGCGGCACGGCCCGCCCGCTCGGCGACCGCGAGGAGTTCGTCGTCGTCGCGTTCGGCGCCGAGCCGCGCGGCCGAGAGCGCGAGCTGCGCCTGCGCCTCGCACCGCGCCGCGGGGTGGTCGCGTTCGGCTGCGAGCTCGGACGCGCGTTCCAGGTGCCGCAGCATCGGCTCGGCGTTCCCGGAGCGAAGGTGGACCTGCCCACGCCAGGACTCGAGCCGGCGGGCCCGGAGCGGCGTCGGGCTCTCGATCGCGGTCGCCGACGCTCGGTCGAGCCAGGCCATCGCCTCGTCGCACTCGCCGATGTCCGCGAGCGCGAGCGCGGTCCCGCCGGCGGACAGGAACGCGAGTGCGGTGTCGCCGATCGACCGGGCCTGCTCGAACGCGAGCTCGCCCCGGGAGATCGCCATGTCGGGGATCACCTTCGCGCGGGCGAACACGTTGACGCCGTAGAGCATCTGGGCCTCGAACGCCGCGCGTTCGCTCTCGGTGGTGAAGGTCTTCATCTGCGCGACGATCCGTCGGATCTCCTCGATGTGGCGCGCCGCGTCCGAGCCGAGGTGGATGTCGGAGCCCCAGTTCAGGTAGCCCATCGCGATGATCGTGGACATCGCGCCGCGCCGGTCCTCGATCCGTTCGAACAGCTCGAGGGCCTCCTCGAAGAACGCGGCAGCCTCCATGACGTTCGGTGCGATCGGGAGCTCCGGCAGCAGGTCGTTGACGTTCTCGCCCGCCGCGATGCGCCGCACGTACGGGAGGTGCTCGCCCGCCTCGATCCGCGCGACGACCCACTTCCCGACCCGCCCGAGCTGCGTCACGCCGAGCTCGCGGAGGGCCGTGGCGAGGATCGCGTCGTCGCCGAGCTCGCGCGCCAGCTCGACCGCCCGCCGGTAGGCCTCCTCGGCGCCGTCGAAGTCGGCCTCGTGCGGCGGCGAATACCCCTCGCCGAGCGGGCTCTGCAGCAGGACCTGGCCGAGCTCGAGGCACGCGGCGAGCTCGGTGGCTCGGTCGCCGCTCGCGGCGGCGAGGTCCCGGACCCCGCGGGCGAGGGCCACGGCCACCTGCTCGTCCTCGAGCATTCGGAACGAGGCCGCGCGCCGCAGCCGCACGTCGAGCTCAAGCTCCGTGTCGCCGAGCGCCTCGGCGAGCGCGGAGAGCTCGGCGAGCCCCTGGAGGCGGTCGGCGGGGCGGCGGAGCATCTCGAACGCGCGGTCGCGCGCCTCGAGCAGCTTCACCCGCTCCGACGGACCGGCGGCCGAGGGGAGCGCGACGTCGACCACGCGGAGGACCTCCTCGGGCGCGTTCGCGTCGAGGGCCATCCGCGAGGCTTCCAGCGAGAACCTCACGCAGACCTCCGCGTTGCCCGCGGCCTTCGCGTGCTGTGCGAGGAGCGGCAGGCTCGCCGGCGAGGGTTCGCCGACGAGCAGGAGCTCGACGATCGCGGTGTGGATCACCTGTCGTTTCGGCGCCGAGAGCCCCGCCGACGCGAACTCGCGGATCTGGTCGTGCGGGAAGCTGTAGTCGGCGGCCGAGTCCGCGGCGTGTTCGACGAGCAGGCCGGCGGCGACGGCGGGGGCAAGTGAAGCGGCGAGCCGCTCCTCGGTCGTCGCGTTCTCGTCGACACGCAGCTCGATCTCGCGGAGGTCCTTCAGGCTGAAGTGGCGCCCGAGCACCGCGGCCTTCGCCAGCGCGTCCTTCGTGTCGTCGGGCAGGTGCGCGGCGCGGCGCGAGATCAGCGTCCTCACGGCTGAGGGCACGAGGCGCTCGGCGTTGCCGGCGAGCGTCCACACGCTGTCCACCTCCTGGATCATGTGTTGGTCCCGGTAGGCGTGGGCCATCTCCTCGACGATGAACGGGACGCCCTCGGACTGCGCGTGCATCGCGGCCGCGCTCGCCGGGTTCACCTCGCCGCCGAGGAGCTGCTGCAGCAGCGACTTGGTCTCGGTCTGCGTGAACCGGTCGAGGCGCAGGCGCCGGATCAGCCCGACGCGCTCCATGTCCGCGACGAGGTTCACGGCCTCGGTGACGAGCGCGAACTCCTCGGGGCGGATCGCGAACATCAGGAAGACCGGGCTCGTCGCATCGGCGCGAACGATGTAGCGGAGGAGGCGGAGGCTGTCGTCGTCGGCCCACTGGAGGTCGTCGACGAGGATGGCGACGGGGCGGATCGCCGCGAGATCGCGGATCGCGACGGCGCCCAGGTCGAGGGTGCGGAGGAGCTTCGCGTCCGGGGAAAGGCTCGCGAGGCTCGGGTCGTCCTGCCCGGTCATCGCGTCCATCGCGCGCAGGAGCGAGGCCTCGGCGGCGGTCCCCTGCGCCGCCTCGAGGGCCTCGACGGACCCGACGATCGAGCGCGCCACCAGGAACGGCCCCCGGAGCTCCTCGTCGCCGGTCACGGCGATCGTGGTGAAGCCGCGTCGGGTCGCCGTCTCGGCGGCGGCGAGCAGCAGGCGGGTCTTCCCGATCCCCGGCTCCCCCTCGAGGGTGAGACCGACGAGGCGCTGCCGAGACGCCTCCAGCTCCTGCTCGAGCGCGGACAGCTCGACCGGGCGGCCGACGAGGACGCCGGACGCGCGGTGGGCGTGCAGGGCGAGCGGCGACGGCACGGCGTGGGCGGCCGCGAGCGCGCCCGAGCCGGGTCCTTCGTGTTGGGTGAGAGCCACTCCTGCCTCCGTGCGGGCTGCCGAGCGGAAAGAGAGTAAAGGAGCGGGCCCGTCCGGGGAGTCGGCTGGGCTCTCGAGCGGGGGCATCTCCTCAGCCGGTCTCATCGGAGATCGATATCTGGGGCCCCGAGAGCTCGGCTGGGTCTTGCATTCGATGGCTCGGACGTTTCGACGTCCGCTCAGTCGGGGTTCGGGTCGACCCAGGGCGTCCCGGTCTCCTCCACGTACGCCTTCACCGCCGTGCCGAGCGTCGGGAAGCGGTACCGCTCCCCGATCCGCGCGGCGAGCCCGTAGGTCACGAGCTGGTCCCACACGGGGCCCTTCAGCTCGGCGAACGCGAACCGCACGCTGCGCGCGTCCAGGTCATCGAGCAGATCCGACAGGGCGCGTGCCGCGGTCGCGTCCACGTCGGTGATCGGCTCGCCGGCCACGACCACCCACTTCACGTCCGGGCCGGCGCGACGGACGTGCCGGAAGACGCGCTCGCGGAACCGCGCGGCGTTCGCGAAGAACAGCGGCGCGTCCCACCGGTACAGGATGAGACCCGGGATCCGCAATCCCTCCGGATGCCGCGTGACGTCGTGGTAGCCCTTCAGGCCCTTCACCCGTCCGAGGACCGCGTCGTAGGGGATCCAGGCGCGATGCACGAATTGGGCGACGCCGATCCCGATCGCCAGGAAGATGCCGGGGATCACCCCGAGCAGCGCGACGCCGAGGAAGCACGCGATCGACACCCAGAACTCGGATGGACGGACGCGGAACAGCCGCCGGACCTTCGGGATCTCGACCAGGCTCGTCGCCGCGACGATCACGATCGCTCCGAGCGTCGCCTGCGGGAGGTTCCGCAGCGCCGCGGGCGCGAACAGCAGCATCAGCGTGATCGCGGCGGCGCCGACGACGCCGGTCAGCTGGGTCTTGGAGCCGGCGGACTCGGCGACCGGCGTACGCGACGAGCTGCTCGAGATCGGGAAGCCCTGGAACAGGCCGGTTGCCAGGTTCGCGGCGCCGAGCGCGATCATCTCGCGGTTCGGATCCACGTCGTCACCCAGCCTGGCCGCGTACGTCCGCGAGAGCACGCTCGTGTCGGCGAACGCGACGAGCGCGATCGACACGGCCGCCGCGGCGAGCCGAGGGAGGTCGTCGGCGGGCACGCTCGGCAGATCGAACGAGGGCAACCCCCTGGGCAGGGCACCGACGACCTCGACGTCCCCGTGCAGGCCGAAGATCGTCACGGCGAGCGAGCCCCCCACGACCGCGACGAGCACCCACGGCACGACCGGCGCCAGGCGCTTGCCGGCGACGACGACCACGATCGAGGCGAGGCCGATCGCGAGCGCCGCGACGACGGTCTCCCCGTCGGCGACCCCTCGCAGGAAGGCGGACGCCTCGTCCAGCAGCCCCTCGGCGTCGGTCGAGAAGCCGAAGACCTTCGGGAGCTGGCTCACGATCACGGTGAGCGCGATCCCGTTGAGGTAGCCGAATCGGATCGGGAGCGAGAGCAGGTCGGTCAGGTAGCCGAGCCGGAACAATCCGGCCAACACGAGGAGGGCCCCGGTCATCAGCGCCGTCATGCCGGCGAGGGCGAGGGCCTGCTCGGGATCGCCGGCCGCGAGCGCCACGACCGTGACCGCGATGATCGGCGCGAGCGACGAGTCGGGGCCGAGGACCAGGATCCGCGACGGCCCGAGGATCGCATAGGCGAGCAGGGGCACGATCGTCGCGTACAGGCCGGTGATCGCCGGGAGGCCGGAGGCCTCCGCGTACCCCATGCCGACGGGAACGAGGAAGGCGGCCAGCACGAGGCCGGCGATCAGGTCATACCGCAGCCACGCCCGCTCGTACGAACGCAGCACCGACAGGCCCGGCACGAGGCGGGAGCCGAGTGGCTGATCCGTTCGATCCTCCGTGGACACCGTGCTCTCCCTCACAGCCCGGTCGCGGTGCGGCTGGGCGGATGATAGGGCGGTCGCCCGGTAGCGTTGAGGCCGATGGCCGGGAAGATCGACGTCTACGTCGAGCAGGGTTCGAAGCTGACCTTCGCCGGCGCGATCGAGTGGCCGGGATGGTGCCGTTCGGGCAAGGACGAGGCGGCCGCGCTCGAGGCGCTGTTCGCGTACGGCCCGCGGTTGGCGAAGGTCGTCGCGCGCTCGCGGCTCGGGTTCGAGGCGCCGGCGACAGCGTCCGCGCTCACCGTAGTCGAACGCGTGAAGGGCAACGCGACGACGGACTTCGGCGCGCCCGACGTCCCGCCGTCGATCGACGCCGAGCCGATCCGCGACGCCGACCTCCGTCGGTTCAACGCGGTGCTGAAGGCCAGCTGGTCCGCGCTCGACGCCGCCGAACGCCGGGCGCACGGCAAGAAGCTCGCGACCGGTCCGCGCGGCGGCGGCAGAGACGTCGCGAAGATCCTCGAGCACGTGGTCGGCGCCGAGGAGTCCTACCTCCGGATGATCGGCGGCAAGCTCGACGAGGACGAGCGGGGCGACCGCGACGCCGAACGCAAGGCCGTGCTGAAGGTGCTCGAGACCACGTCGCGCGACGGCGTCCCGCCGTCACCCCGCGGCGGCAAGCGGTGGACGCCGCGCTACTTCGTCCGCCGTTCCGTGTGGCACGTGCTTGATCACGCGTGGGAGCTCGAGGACCGCACCCCGGGAAACGCCGCGGGCGCTAGAGCGTGACCGAGAACCGGTCGACCGAGACGAGCGCTCCCGTCGCCGCCGGCCTCGCCTTCCCGAGCACGACGATCCGGAGCGTGTGCACGCCGTCGGCGAGCCCGGTCACCGAACGCACGACGTCGGAGGTCGGCGCGGCCGCGTAGTTGTCGACGGTGCGCACGAGCGCTCCGTCCACCCAGATCTCGGCCTTGCCCTGATCGGGTCCGCGGAACGTGAACCAGTCGACGCCGGTCCCGCGGAACCTGAGCTCGGCGGTCGCGCCCGCGAGGTCGCTCGCCCACGTCCCGGCGCCGCTCCCGTCGCCCCACGAACCGACGACGTCCGGGTTCTTCGCGAGCACGCCGCCGGCCCGGAACGCGTCCACGACGACCTCGGTCCCGGTCGCCGCCGCCCTCCCCCGGCCGAGCACCCGGATCGTGATCTCGTGCGCGCCGCCCTCGAGCCCGTCGAACGTCTTCGGAACGCGGAACCCGCCGCCCCGCGAGTACAGATCGACCACGCCCTTGCTGGCCCCGTCGATCGAGACCTCGGCCTTGCCCTTCGACCGGCCGGTCGCCGTGTACCACGTGACCGAGCGGCCGCGGAACGCGTACGTCGACCTCGCGCCCTTGAGGTGCTCGACCTCGAACCGGTCGCCGTACGCGGAGTCCCTCGCGACCGATCGCCACGCGTACGAGACCACCGCGTCGTCCTGCTCGACCACGGTCGGCGTCGCGAACGGCTGGGTGGTGGTGGGGGCGGGGTTGCCGGCCCGGTCGACGACGAGCACGGGCGCGATGGCGGGGTTCACGACCGCCTCGTACGCCTCGCCGAGGATCAGCGGGTCGACCGGCTGGATCAGGACCGTCCGCACCCGGCCGGTCACGCAGTCGACCTCGGCGTCCTTGCCGTTCAGACAGGTGAGCGCGACCTCCGGGTACGTCCCGGTACCCGGCGTCCAGATGAACGTATTGTCGGGCGTGACGCTCCGCACGCGCTCGTCGAAGGTGACCGTCACCGGTTCGCCGATCGTGCCCGGGAGCGCGAACGAGGCCGACGGCGGCGTCGTGTCCGAGCCCGGGATCAACACCGGGTCGAACGAACCGCCTACGTACCAGTTGAGGTCGACCCGGCCCTCGATGCCGGGGACGGAGCCGTCGCTCGTGTACTGCCAGAACGTCCAGCCGTTGCCGTTCCAGTCCTCCGCGGGCAGTCGAGGGTTGGCGACGCCCCAGTGCGCGACCCACAGGACCGTGTAGCCGGCCGCGGCGACCGCGGTCGTGTCGCCGGTTCGGGCCTCCCACCCGTTCGGGCTCGTGTAGACGATCGGGCGAACCCCCAGGCGCTCGGTCACACGAGCGAGCCACCGGAGGATCCACTCGGTCACCTCGGCCTGCGAGAGCCCGCCGGTGCGCTCGATGTCGAGGACCGGGAGCAGGTTGCCGGGGCCGAGCAGCGCGTGGTCGACGAAGTGGTCGGCCTCGCGGACCGGGTCGTTCGGGCCGTCGTCCGGCTGCGCGAAGTGATAGGCGCCGAACCGCAGTCCCGCCGCCTCGGCGCCCGCCTTGTTGATCGCGTACATCGGGTCGACGAACGAGCGGCCCTCGGTGGCCTTCGCGAACACGAACTGCTTCCCGGAGGCGGCGACGGTCGGCCAGTCGATCAGGTCCTGATGGTGGGAGACGTCGATCCCCGGGATCGCGCCCGCGGGCGCGAGCGGGACGTCGATCGGCTCGATCCCCGTCGGGCCCGTCGCGCCGGAGGCGGCCGGGCCCGGCGCGGCCGCGGCGGCGAGCGGCAGGGAGACGAGCAGGGCGAACGCGACGGCAAGGCCGCCGACGACGCTGCGGACTCGTGCGGTGGTGCGGATGGCAGGCTCCCCCCTGCGTGGTTCGGGACGGCCGACGGTACCGGACGCCCGGGAGAACGTCGACCCAACCCACCGGCGACGCTCCCGAGCGGTTGCGCCGAAGGGCGATGCATGAACGCCCGATCGGCGGGTAAGGAGCCACCGACCCCGGGGATCCCCCCCGGCGGCCGGAAGGGGACGAATCATGACCGACCTCTTGCTGCTCGCTCAGCGCTCGTGCGGCGGCGGCGTGACGACGATCCTGTGGATCATCGCGGCGATCCTCGTGATCGCCGGCATCGTGACGCTGATCCGCGGCGGCGTCATCGCGGGCATCGTGCTGATCATCGTCGGCCTGCTCGTCGGGCCCGGAGGCGTGAGTATCTTCTGTTGAGCCCGGGCGAGCGAGGGCCCCTCAGCCCTCGCTCGCCTGCGCCTCCTTGATCTGCTTCGCCAGCTCGTCGGCCCGCGCGTCGATCTCCTTCGAGATGAACCGGTTCTCGGCCTTGATGCTCGCCGCGATCTGGTCGGCGAGGTTCACGGCGTAGACGGCGATCAGGCCGGCCTGTCCCTTGCTCAGGGTCTCGCCGAGCTGCTCGAGATCGTCGTCGTCCATCCCGCCGCGCAGGTGGCCGCTGACGGCGCCGATCGTGGCTCCCGCCCCGCCGCCGGCCACGAGGCCGCCGAGGAGCCCGATGCCCGGGAAGAGCGCGACGGCCGCCCCGACCGCGAGCCCCGTCACGAGACCCGTCGCCGCCCCGTGCCGCGTGGGCTGCTCGTGCTTCTTCACGACCTCCACCTTGCCGTCCTCGCCGCGCTCGATCACCGCCGCGTCGAAGTCGTGGGAGGCCTGCACCTCCTTGTACAGCGCCTTGATCGCCTCGTAGTCCGCCTCGGCGTCCTCCACGCTGTCGTACGCGGCCGCGAGCACCAGCACCGTGTCGACGTCGCTCATCTCCGCCTTCCTCTCGCTCGGGCGTTGCCGGTCCGGTCACCCCGGATGCTAGTGCCGCCCGTCGAACCCGGCATCACCGGGTTCCACCTGTAGGCTGACGGTTCCTCTGAAGGGAGGCGCCATGGAACCGCGGATCCCCGAAGAGCCCGGAAGCCCCAGCCTGCTCCGACCGCGCACCGTCGGCGAGATCCTCGGCGACGCGTTCCGCCTCTATGCCCGCCACTGGCAGAACCTGATCGTGATCGTGGCGGCGATCGTGATCCCGCTGTCGTTCCTGCAGGTCCTGTTCGGCAACGTCCTGATCGGCGAGGGCCTGGCCGAAGAAGAGTTCCGGAACGGCGTCGAGGTCTCGGCCGGGACGGTGCTCGGCGCGGTCCTCGGTGGGCTCGTGATCGCGATCGTCTCGGTCCTCATGTGGACGATCCTCACGGGCGCGATCACGCGTGCCGCCGCCGGCACGTTCATCGGCCACGACCTCGACATCGGCGAGAGCTACCGCTTCGGGTTCGCCCGGTTCTGGTCGATCGTGCTCGTCGGTGTGCTCGCGGCGCTCGCGATCGCCCTCGGGTTCCTCCTCCTGATCGTCCCCGGATTCATCGCGCTCACGTTCCTCTCGTGCTCGATCCCCGCCCTCGTGATCGAGGACGTGCGCGGGACAGAGGCGCTCCGTCGCTCCTGGAACCTCGTTCGCGGGCACGGGTGGCACGTGTTCGGGACGATCATCGTCGCGGTACTGCTGGACGGCATCGTGAGCAGCATCCTCACGGCACCGTTCGGAGACGACTGGGCCGCACGAAGCATCGCCGAGGCGGTCGTGTCCGCGATCACGATGCCCTACGTGGCGCTGGTCGGCGTCTTCATCTACCTGGACATGCGGGTGCGCAAGGAGCGGTACACCGCGGCCGATCTCGAACAGGATCTGGCGCGCAACCCGGTCTGAGCGGGCGTCAGCCCTCCGCGGGCATCGGGGGAACCACGGCCGGCCGGACCTCGCCGGTCCGCCTCGCCCGCGCGCCGACCCACAGCGTGCCGAGCCCGAGCACGGTCGCGACGAGCCACGCGAGCCCGCCGACGAACGGGATCAGCGCGAGCACCCGCAGCGCGCCCCACCCCGCGAGGAACGCGAGGTACCGGGAGGTGGGCGGCTTCACGAGGAGCCGCCCGATCGCGAGCGCGCCGACCACGTAGCCCACCGAGTACACGAGCGCGAGCGCGAGCAGCAGGAAGATCCCGAGCGGGATCCCGAGGATCGTCGTGAGCAACACGACGGCGACGACCGGGAGCAGGACGAACACGAGGAGCCCGAACCCGATCGTGCCGCCAAGCCTGTCTCGCAGGGCGCGGATGCTGATCGCGTCGAGGCCCTGCGACGCGAGCAGGAGCAGGGCCATCCCCAGGATGAGCGACGACACGGTGAACGCGAGCCACCACGCGAGCCGTCCGATGAACGTCGCGTCCCAGTAGTTCCACCGCCCCTGGAGATCCTCGATGTCGCCGCCGATCGTGGCGCCGTCCTCGACCTGCGGCGCCTCGAGGCTCACGACGTCGCCTCCGACGCGCGAGCCCGAGCGCAGCACGACGTCGCCGTTGAACACGATGACGTCCTGGGCCACCGTCCCGATGATCTCGGTCCGCCCGTTGAACACGACGAGCGACTGCCCGACCGTGCCCTCGATCGTCGCGGGGCCGTTGAAGATCACCGCGTGCTCGACGCTCTCGCCCTCGGGCACGACGAGCTGCCCGGTGATCACGATCTGGTCGTCGGTGTCCGCGTCGCCGTTGTCCTGCGCGAGGGCCACGGGAGCTGGCATGAGCGGGCCCGCGAGCGCCGCGAAGCCCACAAGGGCAACGGTCTTCAGCAGCCTCCTCATGCCCTTACTGTTCACCCCTCGGTCGAGGCCCGCAACTCGGGCGCCCCGTTGGTTCGGGGTCGCGTGGCAGACTGTTCCTCGTGGACGACGAGGAGCTCCTCGCACAGGCGGAGGAGGCCCTGACCGAGATCAAGGTCGCGCACGGCCTGTCCGAAGGCCATGCCTCGGTGCTCGCGGCGCTTCGGATCCGGCTCAAGGGGACGGCCGGGGGTTCGCTCGAGGAGATGCTCGAGGCCGCGGGCGACCTCGAACCGGACCGGCTCGAACAGGAGATCGCGAAGGCCGAGGGCGCGCCCAAGCGCTCGCTCGACGACCTGCTCGCCGAGGACCCGAAGCCGAAGCCCGAGTGGCCCTCCTGAACGGCGTGCCCGGGGACGCGGATCGAGGCGCTGCCGTCCGGATCTCGTATCTCGTGGTGCTGCTCGGGACCGCGGTCTACCTCGTGAGCTGCTTCCTGCCGTACTTCGAGGTCGAGCTCGGCGGCCCGAACGAGGGGGTCACGATGTTCGAGCAGCTGCAGGTCGGCTCCGAGCACTGGACGCTCGACCTCAGCACGCTCCTGATCCTGTTCGGGGCGGCAGCGGTCCTGGCCGCCGTCGCGATCGTGGGCCTCCTCGGTCGCGGCGATCGTCTGTGGAACCCTGCCCTGCTCGCGGTCGTGGCGCTGGCGTGGTCCCTCACCTCGTTCGGCACGCTCCTTCGCGCCTCGGCGCTCCGACAGTCGCCGTTGCCACAGACCCTGTCGCTCGACGTCGGGTTCTGGGTCCAGGTCTTCGGCGTCCTCGTCGTGGTCCTCGGGACGATGGCGCTCCTGGTCACCGCGCGGCGCGCGGCGATGCGCGAACCGCTGCCGAGCGTCGGGCCGTGAAGGCCGCCGTCCGCACGCGGTACGGACCGCCCGAGGCCGTCCGGATCGTCGAGGTCCCGTCACCGGTCCCCGGCGATGGCGAGGTGCTCGTCCGGGTCCACGCGACGACCGTGAACCGCACCGACTGTGGCTTCCGCGCCGCCCATCCGTGGATCGTCCGGTTCTTCGCCGGCCTGTCGAAGCCGAAGGTGACGGTCCTCGGCTGCGAGTTCGCCGGCGTCGTCGAGTCGCTCGGCGCGGGCGTGACCGCGTTCGAGCCCGGCGACCGCGTGTTCGGGTTCAGCGAGGACCGGTTCGGCGCGCATGCCCAGTACCTGACGATGCCGGCGGACGGCGCGATCGCGACGATGCCGGCCGACATGAGCTTCGTCGAGGCCGCCCCGAGCACCGAGGGCTCGCACTACGCGCTGTCGTTCATCCGGAAGGTGCGGGCCCGGAGCGGACAGCGGGTGCTCGTCAACGGCGCGACCGGTGCGATCGGTTCCGCCGCGGTCCAGATCCTGAAGGACCTCGGAGCGACGGTGACGGCGGTCTGCGCCACCGAGCACGTCGAGCTCGTCCGCGGGCTCGGCCCCGACCGGATCATCGACTACCGGGCCGAGGACTTCACGAAGGACGAGCAGCGCTACGACGTGGTCGCCGACGTCGTCGGGAAGAGCTCGTTCGGCAGGTGCAAGCGGCTGCTGGTCCCGAAGGGCGTCTACCTCTCGTCCGATCTGGGGCCGCTCTCGCAGAACCCGCTCCTGGCGCTGGTCACGCCGCTGTTCGGCGGGCGCAAGGTCCTGTTCCCGATCCCGAAGCCCCACGGCCGCCGGGAGATGGTGTACCTGAAGCAGCTGATCGAGGCGGGCTCGTTCACGCCGCTGATCGATCGGCGCTACCCGCTGGAGGAGATCGTCGACGCGTACCGGTACGTCGAGACCGGGCAGAAGGTCGGCAACGTCGTGATCGAGGTGCCGTAGCCCCGCGTCGTCAGAACTCGAAGGTGCAGTTCTCGCAGAGGAACGTCCGCGCGCGGACGTTCGTGCTGTGGCCGCCGCATCGGAGACAGCGGCGGCACGAGCCGCCGCTCGCGCAGTCGATCGGCTCCGTGGTCTCGCCCGGCTGGTCCCACGTCGTCGTCGCCTCGGAGGGGCGCGGGACCTGCAGCGACAACAGGTGCAGCGGGCCGCCCGCGCTGTGGAACCCGTGCGGGTTCGCGGCGGCGCGCCCGATCACGACGCCCGGCTCGAGCGGCACAGGCACGTCGGACAGGAGCGCCCGGCCGGCGCCGGTCAGGACCACCACCCACTCCTCCGAGTCCGGGTGCGTGTGCGCGTAGGCGATCTGATCCGGTGCGAACCCCTGGAGCGAGAGGTAGTGATCGCTTCCCTGGTTGATCGGGACGCGACGGAACCCCGACGGGCAGAGCGCGAGGACGTCCTCGGGCATCACCCGGAACACGCCGAGGTTCGACAGCACCTCGGCGAGGTCGCCGATCTGATGCGCCATCGGGGTGCCCGTTCGCCCGGGCTGCTCGCTCATCGCCCGCATCTTCCGGCCCCGACGCGATCCGCTGCAAACGCCCCCGATAGACTTTTCGGACATAAGGCGGCGATGGGTCTCCGTCGTGGGCACCATCCGCGCGATCGCGGCGCTCGACCCTGCCGCCGTCGACGGGACGTTCGGGTCGGCGGACGCGATCGCGCTCGGTGGCTGGCCTGGGGCGACGACGGGTCTCGCGTGGGCGAGCGTCACGAGGTTCGCCAAGGATGTCCGCGGCGGGGCGATCCCGAACGACGTGCGCGTGGTGATGTGCGACCCCGAGCACTGGGACGCCACACCCTCGACGAACGACTCGACCCCGCCCGCTCGATCGTGACGTTCTGCACGGTCGCCCGCGCCGAGGGGTACACCGTCCTCGTCAGCCGGCATCCGAACCTCGTCTCGGTGCCCGGCGGCCCGCACACCCATCGAGGCGGGGAGACGCGCGAGGCCGCGTACCTGCGGTCGCGCATCGTCGAGATCTCAGCCGCCAACGCGGACATCGTCGAGACCCAGGCCCAGACCCTGCAGCGCGATCCCGCCGCGTATCGCGGGCTCGTCCACGCGACCGCCCGCGTGGCGCACGAGGTGAATCACGGCGTCGAGGTGATCTCCGGCCTGTCGACGCATCCTGGCTACCCCGCCACGGTCGAGATGCTCATGGACGCCTGGAGGTCGGTTCGGGACGTCGTCGACGGTCATTACCTGTCGCTCGCTCGCGGCCGGCTGACCGAGGTCGCCGCGCGGTTCCTCTCGGCATGCGCGGCGGCCGATCGCAGCGACGTGCTGTAGGTGGAACGGCGCGTCGATCCGCTCTCGCGGCGGTGCTGACTCGATCACACGCCAGACGCGAAGGAGATGAGGCACGGCCGCTCCGAAAAGACGCGGGTGCGGTTCGATGGAGGTCAACGAGCGGCTGGGCGAGACCTACGCCTCGCTCCGACAGAACCAGAGCGACATCGAGTCGTTCACCGTGCGGAGCATGCCGTCCGGGCTCGCCGAGCGGCTCGACGCTCAGCGCCGCAGGAGCGTCTCGATCTCGTCGAGCGTCGCCGACTCGAGCGCGACCTCGCCGGCCGCCGAGTTGGTCCGGACGTGTTCGGGGTTGCGGCTGCCCGCGATCGCGCCGGTCACGCCGTCCTGATGGAACGTCCACGCGAGCGCGAGCTGCGCGACCGTCAGGCCGAGCCGTTTCGCGATCGCCCCAAGATCGTCGACGATGCCGAGCTCGCGCCGCCGGACCTCGGGCGCGAACAGCGCCCCCCACGTCTCGCCGCTCCCTCGGAAGTCGCCGTCGGGGAAGGTCGTGTCCATCGAGATCGCGCCCGCGAGCAGGCCGTACGCGAGCGGCCCGTAGGCGAGGACTCCGATCCCCTGCTCGCCGCACCAGCGGATCAGCTCGCGGTCGTCGCGCGCGAACATCGAGAACTCCTGCTGGAGCGAGTCGACGTGCCGGATCGCGAGGCAGCGTTCGAGCTGGCCCTTGTCGAAGTTCGACACGCCGACGTTGCGGACGAGCCCCTCGTCGACGAGCGCGGCCATCGCGCCCCAGGTGTCTTCGAGCGGCACGGAATCGTCCGGCCAGTGGAGCTGGTAGAGGTCGAGGTGGTCGGTGCCGAGCCGCTGGAGGCTCTGCCGACACGCCTTCCCGACCTCCTCCGGCCGGAAGCCGGTCCCGCGCGGCCCCGGCGCCACCTTGGTGAACAGATGGATCTCGTCGCGTCGGCCGGCGGTCACGCGACCGACGAACTCCTCCGACGTGCCGAGCCCGTACACCTCCGCCGTGTCGATCCAGCCGATCCCCGTCTCGAAGACCACGTCGATCGCCGCGACGATCTGTTCGTCGGGCGGCGGCTCGCCCCACTCCTCGCTCTTGCCCGCCTCCCACGCGCCGAACCCGACCACCGAGATCTCGGGACCGTCGCGCCCCAGGCGCTTCGTCCGCATCAGCCGGACCCCTCGTCGGGGCAGCCGGCGGACGGCCCGCCGGCGAGCTGCTCGAGCTCGGTCACGGTGGAATCGAGCTCCTCGAGCAGCCGGTCCCCGTCCTTCCGCCTCGACCGGAATGCGTCCACGAGCGAACGGTAGTACCAGAGGACGCAGTCCTGCTCGCGGCCGAACCGGTCCCAGACCGCATGCTGGTCGTCGGCGAACCTCAGGTCGCGCAGGATCGCGCGCGAGTTGTACAGCTTGTCGGCCGCCGACACGAGGATCGCCGCGTCATCGTGTTCGGTACGGAGCCGCTCGATGTACCGCTCCTTGCGCCGCTTCCACGGCGGCTTCGGTTCGTCGATCCAGTCCGAGCATTCCTCGACCAGCTTGCCCACGCGCTCGCCGAACCGCCCTCGTACGTCGTCGAGTCGCGGTCTGCCCCCCTGATCCTCGACGACGTCGTGCAGGAGCGCCGCGACCGCCTGGTCTTCGTCCCCGCCCTCCTCGAGAACGAACGCCGTGACGCCGAGCAGGTGCGCGACGTACGGAACCGTGCCGCCCTTGCGCACCTGGTCCTGGTGCGCCTCTGCCGCGTAGACGAGCGCCTCGCGGAACCGCTCCCCGAGCATGCCCGGGATAGTAGTTCGTGGGGCGACGAGGATCCCGAAGACCTCAGGCGGCCAGCAGCCGACCGAAGAACGAGCGGTACCGGCGGAGGACGATGCGCAGGTCCTCGGTCTGGACGTCCTTTCCGCGTTGCCACTGCCCCTCGAGCGTGTCGCGTTCGGAGCCGAACGACGTCTCGAGGTCGTGGATCACCTCGTTCACGAGCGCATCGGCCTGCTCGACCGAGCTCCTCGGATCGTCGACGAACCGCGCCTGGATCTGCTCCCAGCGGTCGCGGTAGGCGCTCGCGCTGCTCTCCGAGAGCAGCGGTTCACGCGACGAGTCATCGTCGCCTGCATCGACATCGACGGCGTCCAACTGCCCGCCGGAGGGCTGGGTGTCGCCGTCCCGACGGATCTCGTCGTCCGAGTCCTGCGGCTGACCCGTCGAGGACTGCTCGTTGTCGGTGATCGGTTCGCTCTCGGTGCTCATCGTCGCTCCTCTGGTCCGGTGCGAGGGAGGTACCCGCCGTCGCTCCCGGGTAACCTCGGAAGGATGCCGACGGCCGTGTGGACCGGGAGCCTGAGCTTCGGCCTCGTGAACGTGCCCGTCCGGCTGATCAACGCGACCGAACCCAAGGACGTTCGGTTCCACCTCTACGACCGGTCGGGCCGCCGCGTCCGCTACGGGCGCGTCGTGGACGCGCCCGAGGCGGTGGACGAGCCGGTCGAACCCGACGGGTCCGCCGAGACCGAGGTGATCGAGAACGACGTGGCCGAGCCGCGGCCGGCGTCTGCGGAACCGCCCACATCGACGTCTCGATCCGTCGAGTGGGAGGACGTCGTGCGCGGCCGCGAGAACGAGCTCGGCGAGATCGTGACGCTCTCGCGGGAGGAGCTCGAGCAGGTCCGGCCGGAGCGGAGCCGGACGATCGACATCGAGGACTTCGTCGACCTCGCCGACATCGACCCGGTCTCCTTCGAGAAGACCTACTACGCGATCCCCTCGCCCGAGGCGGCCAAGACCTATGTCCTGCTGCATCGGGCGATGCGAGAGGCGGGTCGCGTGGGGATCGGCAGGTTCGTGCTGCGCACGAAGCCGCATCTCGTGGCCGTCCGGCCGATGCACCAAGTACTCGCCGTCGAGACACTCTTCTTCGGCGACGAGGTCCGCGACCCGGCCGCTCTCGCCCCCGATCTCGGCGGCGTCGAGGTCGAGGAGCGGGAGCTCGACCTCGCGGTCCGCCTGATCGACACGCTCACGACCGAGTGGAACCCGGCCGCCTACGCGGATACCTACCGCGAGGAGCTGCTGCGCATCCTCTCGGAGAAGTCCCCGACGGCGCCGGCCGCACCCGAGCCGGCGGCCGGAGCTTCCGGCGGCCCCTCGGCGGTCGAGGAGCTCATGGCGGCCCTGCGCGAGAGCGTGGAGCAGGCCAAGAGCAGGAAGCGCCCCCGGTCGCGGTCGAAGAAGGCGGGCTGAGCGCTCAGTTCGGGCAGCGCCAGAGGTCTCATCTCGGACGGACGGGGAAAGGACCCCGAGGACCGGCCACGAGAACAGAAGGAGGCGGCGATGAACCTGAACGGCATCCTGATCGGCTCGGACGAGCCGAAGCTGCTCGCCGAGTACTACAAGAAGCTCTTCGGTGAGCCCACGTGGGACGACGGCGGGTACACGGGCTGGATCCTCGGCTCCGGCGCGGTTACCGTGGGACCCCACAGCGAGGTCTCCGGGAAGAACAAGGAGCCCGGACGCGTGATCTGGAACTTGGAGAGCGCGGACGTAAAGGGCGACTTCGAGCGGCTGAAGGCGGCCGGCGCCGAGGTCGTGCGCGAGCCGTACGTCCCCGACGGCATGCCCGAGGGCGCCGAGGGGTGGATCGCGACCCTCGCCGACCCCGACGGGAACTACTTCCAGCTGATGAGCCCGATGGACGAGACGCCGTAGGGGGCGCTGCGGAGTTCGCACGGAATCGGTCATGATGGGGCCGTGAACGACCCCACGAGGCCGATCGGCCAGTCCTACGGACGCGCACACGCGCCACGACCGTCCGTGGACGCCACTCGCCTGTGGGTGGGCGGCCTGCTCGCCGGGGTCGTCGCGGCGGGGGTCGCGATCGTCGGGCTCCTCATCGCGCGCGGGATCTTCGACATCAACGTGTTCGTCCCGGGACGCCAGGACGCGCTCTTCACGCCGAGCTCCTGGTGGTACGCCGGGGCCGCCTTCATCGGCGGCGTGCTGGCCACCGGCCTTCTGCACCTCCTGCTCGTGGCGAACGCGCCCGCGCCGTTCCGCTTCTTCTCTTGGATCCTCGGCCTGATCATCGCGATCTCGGTGATCGTCCCGTTCACGACGAACACGGAGCTCGAGTCCCAGATCGCGACCGCCGGGATCAACCTCGCGATCGGGATCACCCTGATGTCGATCCTGCAGGGCGTGGGGCACTCGGCCGTTCGCGAGCCCGGCGGATAGCGCGACCTCCGGTACCCTGGTCCCGCTCCCCGGCCGACCGGTCGGATCCGCGGATCCGAAGGAGATCCCACGATGCGACGCGCCGTCATGCTTGCGATCTGCTCGCTGTTCCTCGTCTCGCTGTTCGCGGGACCGGCGGCACGGGCGGCCTTCCCCGGCACCAACGGCCTGATCGTCTTCGGCCGCGACTCCGGGGGCCAGTCCGACCTGTGGACGGTCGACCCCCAGACCGGGGATCGAAACCGTCTCACGGACACGCCCAGGAAGCGGGAGGGCCTGGCGGATTGGAACGCCACCGGCACGCAGATCGCGTTCATGCGATGCGGTCCCGGCGAGTTCTCGAACTGCGACATCTGGGTGATGGACGCCGACGGGTCGAACCAGGCCCGCCTCACCACGACGCCGACCTTCCAGGAGTCCTGGCCCGCCTGGTCGCCCGACGGCTCGAAGATCGCGTTCACGACGAACGAGTCGGACGCGTTCCAGGACGTCTGGGTCATGGACTCGGACGGCACCGACCCCGTGCAGCTCACGTTCACGACCGGGATCTTCGACGCGTTCCCCGAGTGGTCGCCGGACGGCTCGACGATCGCGTTCTCGAGCGACCGCGAGGCCGGGAACCACATCTGGGTGATGGATCCGGACGGCTCGGATCCGGTCCGCCTGACGAGCGGGAACAAGGTGCACGACCGCCCCGACTGGTCGCCGGACGGGAGCACGATCACGTTCTCTCGGAACGGGAGGAACGTCTTCGCGATGGACTCGGACGGCTCGAACGTGACCCAGGTGACCGACAACCGGCGGAACGAGACCGCGCCGGTCTACTCGCCCGACGGCACGATGATCGCGTTCAACCTGCAGGATCCGAATGGCCGGTTCGGCGTCTGGGTCATGCAGGCCGACGGGTCGGCTGCCACCAAGCTGACGTCTGGGGTGTTCGACTTCGCCCCGGACTGGCAGCCGGTCTAGCCGCCGGCTCGGTCTCGCACCCGGTCTCGGTCTCGGCGTCGCAGGCGTCGGCTCCGGGACCACCGTCGGCGTCGTCGTCGCCGGCGTCACCGATGAGGACGTCGTTGCCCGGCGCGCCGAGGAGGGTGTCGTCGCCGCTGCCGCCCAGGAGCGCGTTCGCGCCGTCGTCGCCGGCGAGCACGTCCGCGTGGGCGGAGCCCAGAACGTCCTCGAGGCCGACGAACGTGTCGGCGCCCCAGCCGGTCGCCGTCCCGGCCGCGAGGTCCACGACGACCGGCTCGAAGGAATCGAAGTACGCCGCCTGATCCACGCCTCCGCGGCCGTCGATCGCATCGTCGCCGGGGCCGCCGACGAACGCGTTGTCGTTCGCGTCGCCGAGCAGCGCGTCGTCGAAGACCGAGCCGATGACCACGTCGATGCTCGCGAGCGTGTCGGCGCCCCAGCCCGTGGCCGTCCCGGCGGCCAGATCGACCGTGACCGCGTTCGGCGAGTCCTCGAACCGCAGGATGTCGGCTCCGTCGCCGCCCTCGAGCGTGTCGTCGCCGCCGGCGCCGTCGAGGACGTCCGCCCCGAGGTCCCCGAGCGTCCCGGACCCCCGGGCCTCGATGAGGTCGTCGCCCTCCTCGCCGACGAGCAGGTTCGAGGCGTCGTCGCCGAGCAGGACGTCGTCGAAGCTCGAACCGACGAGCCCCTCGATGCCGACGAGCTCGTCGACGCCGTGACCGGTGACCAGGTCGGTCTCGAGGTCGGCCTGGACCGGGCCGGGCGACTCGAAGAACTGCGCGAGGTCCTGGCCGGGTCCGCCGTTCAGGAGGTCGTCGCCCCGGCCGCCGATCAGGCCATCGAAGGACCCCGTCCCGCCGAGCAGCCGGTCGTCCCCGCGCCCACCGAACAGCGCTTCCACCGAACCGGTGCCCGTCACGATCCGGTCCCTGCCCGGACCGCCGTGAGCCGTGTCGGACCCACCCCCGCCGAGGAGCCGGTCGTCGCCGGGGCCGCCTTCCATGAAGTCGAACCCCGCGCCGCCGCAGATCCGGTCGTCGCCCGGGCCGCCTTCGATGAAGTCATCCGCCCCGCGGCCGACGATCACGTCGGGGCCCGGGGTGCCGACGAGCTCGTCGCCGCCGGCCGTGCCCACGATCGTCGCGACCCTGCCGAGGCAGCGCGGTGCCGCCCCGGCGGGCGCGGCGGTAGCCCAGAGCCCAGCGACGACGAGGACGAAGACCGTGGACATCACGGCCATGCGCGGGCGAACGTTGTGCTCCATGGATGAGCGATGGTACCGGGCCGCGATACTGAGCCGACATGCCGCTGCAGAACCGCGTGACGCCGCTCGGCGAGCTGATCGCCGACCCGGCCCGGGGCCTCGTCTACGGGAACCGCGGGTGCCTCCACGACGCGTCGGGCCGGATCCGACGGCGGTTCAACGGGAGGCGCTGGATCGCGTGCCGGCTGCGGTTCCGCGGGTGGCATCGGTCGCCGCTGATGCAGCCGGGCCGGTTCACCGAGCTGTTCTTCCTCGACGAGGCGACGGCGTTGGCCGCGGGACACCGCCCATGCGCGCTCTGCCGGCGAGAGGACTACACGCGACTCACCGAGGTCTGGCGCGGGCTCCATCCCGGCGACGTCGGGGCCGAGGCGATCGACGCCCGGCTGCACGCGGAGCGGTTCGACCAGCGGTCGCGGACGCAGCGGCACCACGAGGCGGACCTCGACGATCTTCCCGACGGCGCGTTCGTCCTGCGCAACGGCGAGCCGCACCTCGTGCTCGGCACCGGGCTGCTCCGGTGGACGCCGGCCGGCTACACGGACCCCACGCCGCGGCCGAAGGCTGGATCGGCCGAGGTCATCACGCCGCCGTCGATGCTCGCCGTGCTTCGCTCGGACCGGCGGCCGCTCGTGCCGCTCTTCCACCCCTCCGCCGCTACGTCCCCGCGATCGTAACGATGAACGAGGTCAGCTCGCGCGCGCGCAAGGCCCGTGACCACACCGACAGGCGTCCCGGTGGCCGGCCAGGCCCGCCATCTCGCGGCAGTGATCGCTGCAGATCTCCTCGGCGGTGTCGACGAGGCACAGACACATGTCGTGCTCACAGTGCATGCCTGATCCTTCCCCGACCGCGGAGCGCAGCCGTCACCGGCGGCGTTCGTACCGAACGCCGTACCAGGTCTCCCCGCCCCCCGAGCGTCTGAAACGTTCGACCAGGCGCATGCCCACCTTCTCGGCCACCCGGTGCGAGCGCGTGTTGTCCGCGTCCGCGTGTGCCCGCACGACCTCGGCCCCGAGCCGCTCGAACGCGAGGTCGACGAGCGCGCCCACGGCCTCGGTCGCGTAGCCGTGACCCTGGAACGCCGGGGAGATCGTGTAACCGACCCGGATCACGCCCGGCTCACCCTCGGCCGGGGCGAGCCCGACGTCGCCGACGAGCCGCCCGCCGTCGCGCTCGAGCACCGAGTACTGGACCCAGCCGGGCTCGCCCGGGGTCCGCGCTGCCATCTCCCGGATCTCGGCCCTGACGCCGTCCGGGTCCGTCCGCTCCCACCCCTGGTAGCGGTTCACCTTCGGGTCGCTCCGGTACGCGGAGATCTCCTCGGCGTCCTCGGGCACCGAACGGCGGAGCCGCAACCGCTCCGTGTCGATCGGGTCGGGCGCGGGATCGGCCGTCATGGGACGGGACCCTAGCGGGCGCGGGGGTAGGCAGGCCCGCGGACGGGTA
>Ga0075430_100001098_pt1 | contig 21488 bp, 20 predicted proteins | sample RhiMetdeltSRZDD4_FD_75294 | JGI IMG/M metagenome (GOLD analysis project Ga0075430, IMG submission 75294) | Populus rhizosphere microbial communities from Tennessee, USA - Rhizosphere MetaG P. deltoides SRZDD4 | ecosystem: Host-associated > Plants > Roots > Rhizosphere > Soil | place: USA... | reverse complement strand
GGAATCTCGCGCGCGCCCTGGATGTTGTCCTGGCAGGCCACCGCGTCGGGAAACGCGGCCTGCAGCAGATCCTCGGCGTACATGCGCTGCAGTTGGTTCGGGATGCGCGCCCCGGCGCGGTTGCGCGGGACGGCGAGCGCGAGCGTGGTGCTCCAGCGCCAGCGCGTCTCGAAAATCGGCGACTGCAGGATCGCCTGGACCAGCGTCTCGCGCACCGTGTTCGGATGCAGGTAGCGGAACACTTCCTCGAGCGCGAACGAATGCGACGAGCCGAGCGAGAGGATGATTCCCTCCTCGGTCGCGGCCGCCTGCAGCTCGAAATTGAACCCTTGACAGAACTTCTTGCGCAGCGCGAGGCCCCAGGCACGGTTGACGCGGCTGCCGAAGGGCGCGTGCAGCACGAGCTGCATCCCGCCCGATTCGTCGAAGAAGCGCTCGAGCGCGATCTGGTCGGTGGTCGGCAACACGCCGAGGCTGCGCTTGGCCTCGGCGAGATACTGCGCAATCTGCTCCGCAGCAGACTGGCTTAGTAAGTACTCTCTCTTCAGCAGTTCGATGGCCGCTTGGAGCTCGCCCTCCTCGCGCGGCTCGTCGGGCCCCGGCAGCTCGAAGTCCACCGCCGCGCGCATGGCGGAAACCGCATCGCTCATCTCGTTGCTGCGCGCCGGCGCTTCGCCGAGCCAGAACGGCATCGAAGGCGGCTGACCCTGCGCGTCGGCGACGCGAACCACGCCGTTGCCGATGCGCAGGATGCGCCACGAGGTATTGCCGAGCTGGAACACGTCGCCGGGCAGCGATTCGATCGCGAAGTCCTCGTTCAGCGTGCCGATGAAGTGCCCCTCGGGCTCGAGCACCACGCGGTAGTCGAACACCTCGGGAATCGCGCCGCCGTTGACGATCGCGTTCAGCCGGCTTCCCTTGCGCGAGCGAATCTTCCGATTCAGGGAGTCAAAATGAATCAGCGCACCGCGCCGCCCGCGACGCGTCGCGTAGCCGCGCGCGAGCATTTCCACGACCTCGAGGAACTCGCCTTTCTCCAAGGTGCGGTACGGGTACGCCCCTCGGAAAAGGTTGAAGAGCGCCTCCTCGCCCCACTCTTCCTCGGCCGAAGCCTCAGCCACGACCTGCTGCGCGAGGACGTCGAGCGGCTTGTCGGGCACGCTGACGCGGTCGAGCTCGCCGTCGTGCACCGCGCGCACCATGGCCGCGCATTCGATCAGGTCGTCGCGCGTAAGCGGGAAGATGCGCCCCTTCGGCACGCCCTTGATGGTGTGGCCGGAGCGGCCCACGCGCTGCAGGAAAGTCGCGATGCGGTGCGGCGAGGAGATCTGGCAGACGAGGTCGACGTGGCCGATGTCGATGCCGAGCTCGAGGGAGGCGGTGGCCACCAGGACTTTCAGCTGTCCATTCCTTAGCTTTTCCTCGGCTTCGAGCCGTGCTTCCTTCGCGAGGCTGCCATGGTGCGCGGCGACGTTGTCGGCCCCGAGCCGCTCGGAGAGCTGGTGCGCCATGCGCTCGGCCAGCCGGCGGGTGTTGACCGTGATCAGGGTCGTTCGATGCGACTCGATGAGCGCGACCAGCCGGTCGTAGATTTCCTTCCAGACCTCGTGCGACATCACCGCCTCGAGCGGCGACTGGGGTACCTCGACCGCGAGGTCGAGTTGGCGCTTGTGCCCCTTGTTGATGATCTCGCACCGCTCGCTCGTCAGGAAACGCGCCACTTCGTCGATCGGCTTCTGCGTGGCGGAAAGGCCGATGCGCTGCAGCTTGCGTCCGCAGACGTGATCCAGCCGCTCCAGCGAGAGCGCGAGGTGCGCGCCGCGGCGTGACTGCAGCACGGCGTGGATCTCGTCGACGATCACGATCCGCGCGGTCTTCAGCATTGCGCGCGAACGCTCGGCGGTGAGCAACAGGTAGAGCGACTCCGGCGTGGTGACGAGGATGTGCGGCGGAGTGCGCAGCATGGCCGCGCGCTCGGGCTGCGGCGTGTCGCCGCTTCGGACCGCCGCGGTGATCTTCACGGGCGCGAGCGCGTGGATTTCCCGCCGTGGCACCGCGAGGTTCTTGTGAATATCCGCCGACAACGCCTTGAGCGGCGACACGTAGATGACGCGCACCTCGTCGGGCAAGCCGCCCTTTTCGACCCCTTCCCTGAACAATTCATCCAGAGAGGTCAAGAACGCGGCCAGCGTCTTCCCGGAGCCGGTCGGCGCCGCGATGAGCGTGTGGCTTCCCTGGCGAATCGCGCGCCAGCCTTCGAGCTGGGCGGCGGTGGGCTCGTCAAAGCGGCTCGCCCACCAGCGCTGCAGGACGGGATGAAAATCCGGGGGTAGCAAGGTGGATATTTTGACATTAGATTCGAGGATTCATTCATGCTGATCTTGTGATGTTGACTGCGGCCGAACGCAAGGCGCTCAGGGCGAAAGCCCACAAGCTCGTGCCGGTCGTCCAGATCGGCGTCAGGGGACTCACCGACGAGGTGATTGCGGAGATCGACCGGGCGCTGCGCGCGCACGAGCTGATCAAAGTGCGCGCCGCCATGCTCGACCGCGAGCGGCGGGACGAGGCGTTCGCTTCAATGTGTCAGAAAACAAACGCCGAGCAGGTCCAGCAGGTCGGAAAGGTCTTCGTGCTCTTCAGGAAGAACAACGATGAATAAACCCCGCGGAATGCTCACGCTCGAGCAGCTGAAAGGCATGGTGGCGCAAGGGGAAATCGAGACCGTGCTCGCCGGCTTCACCGACCACTATGGGCGCCTGATGGGCAAGCGCTTCGACGCCGAGATGTTCGTCGACGAGATCGCCAAGCACGGCGGCCACGCCTGCGACTATCTCCTCACGGTCGACATGGAAATGGAGCCGGTGCCGGGCTACAAGTTCGCCAACTGGGAGCTCGGGTACGGCGACGTGCACATGGTGGCCGACCTCGCCACCCTGCGGATCGCGAGCTGGCTCGACAAGACCGCCTTCGTGGTCTGCGATGTGAAGAGCGAGAAGACGCACGACTACGTCGAGGTCGCACCGCGTTCGGTCCTGCGCCGGCAGATCGAGGGGGCGAAGAAGCTCGGCTACACCGGCTACGCCGGGACCGAGCTCGAGCACTACCTTTTCCAGACGAGCTACCGCCAGGCCGCGCAGCAGGATTACCGCAACCTCGAGGCCGCGGGCTGGTACCTCGAGGACTACCACATGCTGCAGGGCACGCGCACCGAGGGCTTTCACGCCGCGGCGCGCCGCCACCTCAAGCTCTCGGGCGTGCCGGTGGAAAACTCGAAAGGCGAATGGGGCAAGGGGCAGCACGAGCTCAACGTGCGCTACGCCGAAGCGCTCGACATGGCAGACCGCCACGTCGTCTTCAAGCAGTGCCTGAAGGAGATCGCCGAGGCCATGGGCATGAGCGTGACCTTCATGGCCAAGTTCGCGGCCGACGGCGCGGGCTCGAGCTGCCATATCCATTTCAGCCTGTGGAAGGACGGCAAGAACGCCTTCGACAAGCGCCCGGAAGCGTTCAAGCACTTCCTCGGCGGCTGGATCGTGCACGTGCCCGACGTGATGGTGTTCTACGCGCCGACGGTGAACTCCTACAAGCGCTATGTCGACGCCTCGTGGGCGCCGACGCGGCTCGCCTGGAGCAACGACAACCGCACCGCGGGCTTCCGCATCGTCGGCTCGGGCGCCAGCACGCGCATCGAGTGCCGCATCCCGGGCGCGGACTGCAACCCCTACCTCGCGCTGGCGGCGTCGCTCGCCTCGGGACTGGACGGCATCGCACGCAAGATCGACCCGCCCGAGGCCTTCGTCGGCGACATCTACCAGGCGAAGAATCTGCCGCGCGTGCCCTACACGCTGAGCGAAGCGGTCGATCTCTTCGAGAAAAGCGCTTTCGCGAAGAAAGCCTTCGGCGCGGACGTGCACCAGCATTACACGCATTTCTACCGCCACGAAGCGCAGGCCTACGACAAGGCGGTTACCGACTGGGAACGCAGGAGATACTTCGAACGCATATGAGACTCAAGGACAAGGTCGCGCTCATCACCGGCGCGGGCAGCGGCATCGGACGGCAGACGGCGCTCCTCTTCTCGAAGGAAGGCGCGGCCGTCGTGTGCGTCGATGTGAACGAGAACGCGGCCCGTGAAACCGCCGCGATGATGAAGCACTCGATTCCGGTAAAGGCCGATGTGTCGAAGGCCGCGGATTGTCAGCAGATGGTCATGGCGGCCGAGCGTCAGTTCGGCAAGCTGCACGTGCTGTTCAACAATGCCGGCATCATGCACGGCAAGGACGACGACGCGATCACCACGAGCGAGGAAGTATGGGATCTCACGCTCGACATCAACGCGAAGGGCGTGTTCCTCGGCTGCAAGTACGGCATCCCGGCGATCCAGCGCGCCGGCGGCGGCTCGGTGATCAACACCGCGTCCTTCGTCGCGATCCTCGGCGCCGCCACACCGCAGATCGCGTACACCGCGAGCAAGGGCGCGGTGCTCGCAATGACGCGCGAGCTCGCGGTGATCCACGCGCGCCAGAACATCCGCGTCAACGCGCTCTGCCCGGGGCCGCTCAAGACTGAGCTGCTGATGAGCTTCCTCAACACCGAAGCGAAGAAGCAGCGTCGCCTGGTGCACATCCCCATGGGACGCTTCGGCGAGGCGGAGGAGATCGCGAAGGCGGCGCTCTACCTCGCCTCCGATGAGTCGTCCTACGTCACCGGCACCGAGTTCCTGGTCGACGGCGGCATCACCGCCGCGTACGTGACGCCCGAGTGAAGATCCTCGGCATCTCCGGCAGCCTGCGGAAAGGGTCGTACAACACCGCACTGCTGCGCGCGGCTGCCGATTTGCTTCCTGAACTGGAGGTCGGCTCGATCGCGGGCATCCCGCTCTACGACGGCGACCTCGAAGCTTCGCAGGGCATCCCGCCCGCCGTGCAAGCGCTGAAGGCAAAGATCGTCGAATCCGATGGGCTGCTACTGGTCACGCCCGAGTACAACAACTCGATTCCTGGTGTCTTCAAGAACGCGATCGACTGGCTCTCGCGCCCGCCCGCCGACATCGGCAAAGTGTTCGGCGGCCGGCCGGTCGGCGTAATCGGCGCCTCGCCCGGCGGGTTCGGCACGATCCTTTCGCAGAACGCCTGGCTGCCAGTGCTTCGTACGCTCGGCACCAAGACCTGGTTCGGCGGCCGTCTGCAGGTCTCGCGCGCCGGCAACGCCTTCAACCCTGCCGGCGAGCTCACGGAAGAGGCGATCCGCGAGCAGTTGCGCAAGTACCTCGCCGGGTTCGTCTCTTTCATCAAGATTTCTTGATCACGGCGGTCATCAGGCCCCAGAGCCAGCTGATCTTGTAGCGCTCGAGTCTCACTTCCCTGAAGCCTGCCCGCCCGAGCAGCTCGCGGCATTCGGCCTGCCGGTACGTCTTGTAGAAAGCACGATTGGTTAGGCGCAGGTAGAGGTTGCACACCCTGCAGGCGAGATAGTCGTCGCACCAATCCGTAAGGACGATCGTACCGCCCGGGCGCAGCACCCTCGCCATCTCTCGCAGGGCTGCCACCGGGTGGCTGATGTAATGAAACATGTTGCAAGACACCACCACGTCAAAAGTGGCCGAAGCCCACGGCAGAGAGTCCGCATAGCCGATCCGCAGGTCCTCCTTGCCGCTGAGCTTGTCGCGCGCCACCGCCAGCATTTCGGCAACCGGATCGAGGCCCCCCAGCACGGCGTCGGGGTACTTCGCCCGCAGCCGCCGCAGCAGCTCCCCGGTACCGCATCCCACGTCTAGCACGCGCGCTGCCGGTGTCATGGGCATGCGGCGCAACGTCTCTCGCGTAGTGGCTTCGACGTAGAACGCCCACTTCTCGTCGTAGCGCTCCGCGGCTTTCGCGTACTCGGCGACTACCGGATCAGTCATGCCCCGAAAGTATCGCTCTAATTTTCAGGTCCGGCGTACGCCCCGGCGGTGCGCGGGAACATCGCCTTCACGATCTTGAACCGCGAGATGTCGGCGGTGGCGTCCATGTGGAGGAAGATCGAGCCGTCACGAAACAGCTTCTCGATGCCGAAATCGAGCATCGCGCCGTTGCCGCCGTGCAATTCCATGGCGTGCGTCACGACCTTCATGATTTCTTCGGATGCGAATACCTTGGCCATGTTGCAAAGCGCGTCGGCATCCGGCGCGTTCTCATCGACCGCCAGGGCCGCTTCTTTGACGAGAGACCTGACGGCTGAAAGTCGCGTGGCCATGTCCGCCAGGCGCAAGGCAACGGCCTGGTGCTTGATAAGGATGCGCCCGCCCTGGACGTAGCTCTGGACGTACTCGGCGGTGCGCTCGTAAGCCGCCATGCCGACCCCGAGGTTCTTCGCCGCCTGGATGATCTTGCCCGGCCGGAAGTAGATGCCCGCCTTGCCGAGCGCGTCGCCGTGCACCAGGAGGTGGTCCTTCGGCACGCGCATGTCCTCGAACACCAGCTCGCCGTTGTTCATGAACCGGCAGCCGATGGTTTCGTTGCACTTGGTGATCGATAGCCCGGGCGTATCTCTCGGCACCAGGAAGCTCGACGTGCCTTGCAGCATGCCGACGTTCGGATTGCTGTTCGCGTACACGACGAAGAGGCCTGCGTCGTAGCCATTGCTGATAAATTGTTTCCTGCCGTTGAGGACCCAGTGGTCGCCCGCCTCCACCGCCTTCGTGTGCATCGCCGCTTCGGGGACGTTGTAGGGCAGCCAGCGATCGGAGGCGCCGCGCGGTTCGGTCAGGCAGTGCGCTAGGAGAAAGCCCGGATCGCCCACGAGCTTCTCAAACCAGCGTTTTTGCAACTGCTGGGACGCGAACTGCCTTAGCAGGACGGACACCTTCCAGTTCTGCACCAGCTTGTCGGCGAGCCCGGAGTCGCCGCGCGCGATCTCCTCCGCGATAATGGCGAAGGTGCGCACTTCGGTCGCGGCATCGATCTGCAGGCCGCCGAAGGCCTCGGGCACGCCGAGGGTGCGGATGCCGATGCGGTCGGCCTGCTCCAGGATCTCGCGCGGCAGCCGGGCGTCCGGATCCATCAGCCATTCCCGCTGCCAGTGCCGCCGGACAAACGGCGTAACCACGCCGTCCACGAACTTGCGGCAGCTCGCCCGCATCATGCGCTGCTCTTCCGACAGCCCGCGCTCGATCATCTCCATGGGGTGGTCCTCGGTTTCAGTTGTAAGACAGGTGCAAGGTCACGAAATCGATCAGAAAGACGCCGGCGCAAAGATAGCCGCATGGGTACGCCTGACTATCTCTTTTATTCCATCGGCCTGGTCCTGGTCACGGTTCTTGTCGTCGTGGCGTAGCGCAGCCGCTGCTGCGACGCCGCAAGATCACAAAAACCAGTTGCCGCTCCCGAATCCGCGGGACTACAGTAGTCCCGCGAGTCCAAATATCCACCGGGAGGAGGCAACGCAATGGTTCGCTTGACCATTAATGGCAAGACACACGACGTCGACGTCGATCCGAACACACCGCTGCTCTGGGTGATCCGCGAGCAGGTCGGGTTGACCGGCACGAAATACGGCTGCGGCATCGCCCAGTGCGGCGCCTGCACCGTGCATGTCAACGGGGCGGCGATGCGCTCGTGCATGCTTCCGGTGGGCACGGTGGTCGGCCAGAAGATCACGACCATCGAAGGCCTCGCGACCGGCAAGACCCTGCACAAAGTGCAGAAAGCCTGGGTCGATCATGAAGTGCCGCAGTGCGGCTACTGCCAGTCCGGGATGATCATGGCCGCCGCGGCGCTGCTCGCGGCGAAGCCCAAGCCCACCGACGCGGACATCAACGCCGCGATCACCAACATCTGCCGCTGCGGCACGTTCCAGGAAGTGCGCGCGGCGATCCACGCCGCCGCGAAGACGCAGGCCTAAGGGGACGTCATGAAAATGAACCGCCGCAATTTCATCGTCACCTCCGCCGCCGTCACCGGCGGCCTCGCGCTGGGATTTGATCCGTTCGGCAAGCAGGTCGTGAGAGCTCAGGACGGCTCGCCGGAAATCACCGCCTGGGTCGTGATCCAGCCAAACGACCGCGTCGTCATCCGCATGGCGCGCTCCGAGATGGGCCAGGGGACGATCACCGGCCTCGCGCAGCTCGTCGCCGAAGAGCTCGAGTGCGACTGGAACAAGGTGACTTACGAGTATCCGACGCCGGGCACGAGCCTCAAGCGCAAGCGCGTGTGGGGCGACTTCTCCACCGGCGGCAGCCGCGGCATCCGCACCTCGCACGAGTACGTGCGCCAGGGTGGCGCGGCCGCGCGCGTGATGCTGGTCCAGGCCGCCGCCAACCAGTGGAAGGTGCCGGCGTCCGAATGCGTGACATCGAACAGCGTGATCACGCACAAGCCCTCGGGCCGCAAGACGACTTACGGCAAGGTCGCCGAAGCCGCGGCGAAGCTCGAGCCGCCGAAGGACGTGAAGCTGAAGGACCCGAAGGAATGGAAGGTGATCGGCAAGCCGGTGAAGCGGCTCGACACGGTCGACAAGGTGAACGGGAAGCAGGTCTACGGCTTCGATTTGAAGCTGCCCGGCATGCTGAACGCCGCCATCAAGGACTGCCCGGTGTTCGGCGGCAAGCTCAAGAGCTTCGACGCGGGCCGCGTGAGCGGCCTGAAAGGCGTGAAGAAGGTCGTGCCGGTCGGCGACTCCGCGGTCGCGGTGGTCGCCGAGACGTGGTGGCAGGCGAAGACCGCGCTCGACCAGCTGCCGATCCAGTGGGACGAGGGGCCGAATGCCAAGGTGTCGCAGGAAAGCATCCTCGCGACGCTGAAGGAAGGCCTCGGCGCGTCGCAGGCTTTCGTCGGTAACCAGAACGGCGACATCAAGGCGGGGCTCGCCAAAGCCACAAAGACGGTCGAGGCCACGTACTTCTACCCGTTCCTGAACCACGCGCCAATGGAGCCGATGAACGCGACGGCGCGTTACACGCCCGAGCGGTGCGAAGTGTGGGTGCCGACGCAGGACGGCGAAGCCTCCTTCGCCGCGCTGCTCGCCGCTTCGGGCCTGCCGGCGGACAAGTGCGACGTGTACAAGATCAACCTCGGCGGCGGCTTCGGCCGGCGCGGCGCGTTCCAGGACTACGTCACGCAGGCGGTGCAGATCGCGAAGCAGATGCCCGGCGTGCCGGTGAAGCTGCTCTGGACGCGCGAGGAAGACATGCTGCACGGGCACTACCACCCGATCATGATGGCGAAGCTGACCGGCGGCCTCGACGCGAGCGGCAACCTCGTCGGTCTGCACGTCCGGCTCTCGGGGCAATCGATCCTCGCCGCGGTGCGGCCGCACATCGTCGAGCAGCAGAAGGGGCGCGATCCGCTCACCTTCCAGGGCCTTGCCGACACCGGCGAGCACGCGTTCGGCTACAGCATCCCGAACCTGCTCATCGACCACGCGATGCGCAACACGCACGTGCCGCCGGGGTTCTGGCGCGGCGTGAACATCAACCAGAACGCCGTCTTCATGGAATGCTTCATGGACGAGCTGGCGCAGGCCGCCGGGCAGGACGAGCTCGAGTTCCGGCGCAAGAACATGCAGGGCCTACCGCGCAACCTCGGCGTGCTGAACGCGGTCGCCCAGCGCATCGGCTGGGGCAAGCCCGCGCCGCAGGGCGTCTACCGCGGCCTCGCGCAGATGAAGGCTTTCAACAGCTTCGTCGCCGCGGCGGCCGAGATCTCGGTGCGCGACGGCAACAAGGTGAAGGTTCATCGCATCGTCGCGGCCACCGACCCCGGCTACGCGGTCAACCCGGCGCAGATCGAGCGCCAGGTGTCGGGCTCGTTCGTGTACGGCCTCTCAGCGCTGTTCATGCAGGAGAACACGGTCAAGGACGGGCGCATCGTGGAGGACAACTTCCACACCTTCCCGTCGATGCGCATCGGGCAAATGCCGAAGGTGGAGACGATCATCATCGCGGACGGCGGTCCGATCTGGGGCGGCATCGGCGAGCCCACGATCTGCGTCGCGGCGCCGGCGGTCATGAACGCCTTCTTCAAGGCGACCGGCAAGCGCCTGCGCGACGTGCCGCTGAAGAACCAGGGCATCGAGCTGGTGTGAAGTGGTGGATTGCCGCATTCTCGGCTTTCGTCAGTAGTGCGGCAGCGAGCGACACCCTCCCGTCGCCCTTGACCGGGGTGGCGGGAGATCCCGTCGCCGGAAAGAAGATCGTCCTCGACCGGCACGTCGGCCTTTGCCTGCTGTGCCATAGCGGCCCGTTTCCGGAGGAGCAGTTTCAGGGTGAGCTCGCGCCGAGCCTGGCCGGGGTCGGCAGCCGATTGTCGGCGGGCCAGATCCGGCTCAGAATCGTCGATGCAAGCCGCGTGAATCCGAAGACCATCATGCCGCCGTATTTCCGCACCCACGCACTGCAGCGGGTGGCGCCCGCCTATCGCGGCAAACCGGTACTCAGCGCGCAGCAGATCGAGGACGTGGTCGCTTTTCTGGTCACCTTGAAATGATCACGCGCCGGATATTTCTTCTCTTCGGACTGGTTGCGGGAACCGCAAGGGCGCAATTGCCCCCCAACATCGGCGAGATCCGCAAGAAGGCGCTGGACGACGCGGTCCGCAAGGTGGTCGGCAACCACCCGGTTCGCGAAGGCAGGGTCAAGCTCGACCTGCCGCCGCTCATCGACAACGGCAACACCGTGCCGCTCTCGGTCGAGGTCGAAAGCCCGATGACCGAAGCCGATCACGTGAAGGCGATCCATGTGTTCACCGAAAGAAACCCTCAGCCCTACGTGCTGACCGCCCACCTCGGGCCGCGCGCGGGCCGCGCGCGCATCAGTACGCGGGCTCGCATCGCGGACACGGGAATCGTCATGGCGATTGCCGAGCTCTCGGACGGCAGTTTCTGGTCGGGAAGCGTGAAAGTGATCGTCACGCTGTCCGCCTGCCTGGAAGAGGGATTGATCTGATGTCGCGCGTCGTGGTCAACGTACCGGCCGAGGCGAAGCGCGGCGAGGTGATCGAGATCCGCACCCTCGCCGGCCACCCGATGGAGACCGGGTTCCGCCGCACGCAGCTCGGCGAGCTCATCCCACGCGACATCATCCGCAGCCTGGTGTGCACCTATAACGGCGTGGAAGTGTTCCGCGCCGACCTCCACCCGGCGGTGGCCGCCAACCCGCTCATCAGCTTCACCACCGTCGCCACCGAAAGCGGCACGCTGGAATTCCGCTGGAGCGGCGACAACGGCTACTCCGCGACCCTGAGCGCCGCGATCAAGGTCGTTTGAGGTTTTTCCTCTTCATTCTTTTTCCCGCCTTGGTTTGCGCGGGCGAAATTCCGCTGGCCGAGCGTCGCAGCGGCTACGAATTCATGAGCAAAGAGACGCGCGCCATGCAGGACGACGAGGGGACCGGCCCGGCGGTGCTCTGGCTGCTCGACGGCGAGGCGCTGTGGGGAAAGCTCGGCTGCACGAGCTGCCATGGCGATGCGAAGGCCAGCATGAAAGGGGTCGCGGCGCGCTATCCGGCGGTCGTGGACGGAAAGCTGGTCAACCTCGAACAGCAGGTGCGCCACAAGGCGCCGTCGCTTGCCTACGAGAGCCGCGACCTGCTGGCACTGACCGCCTACGTCGCGCGCCAGTCCCGCGGCATGGAAATCCAGGTCAGCGAAAAGTCAAAACCCCATATCGAGCGGGGCCGGGAATTCTTTCATCGGCGCCAGGGGCAGCTGGACCTCGCCTGCACGCAGTGCCACGACGACAACTGGGGCAAGAAGCTCGCCGGCAACCCCATCCCGCAGGCGCACCCGACCGGCTATCCGATCTACCGGCTCGAATGGCAGGCGATGGGCTCGCTCGCACGGCGCTTTCGCAACTGCCTGACGGGCATGCGCGCGGAGCTCCTCGCGCCCGGCTCGCCGGAATTCGTCGAGCTCGAGGCCTACCTTATGTGGCGCGCGCGCGGCATGAAGCTCGACGCGCCGGCGGTCAGGCCCTGACTTCCGACGGCGTGATGCTCAGCTCGAGCTTCTGCGCGCCGCGGATGACGGAAATGGCGAGCGCGCTGCCGATGCGCTCGAGTGTGAGCAGGCGATGCAGGCTGTCGATGCCCTCCACCGCCGCGCCGTCAAAAGCCACGATGAGATCCCCGACCTCGAGCCCCGCCGCGCGCGCCGGTCCGCCGGCTTCGACCGACTCCACCCTCACGGTGCGCTGGTTCGCGAGCTCGAAATGCCGCGCGATTCGCCGCGACAGTGCGATGTTGGCGCCGGCGATACCGAGGTAGCCGCGGCGCACCCTGCCGTCGCGCAGGAGCTGCACCACGACCCACTTCACGGTGTCGATCGCGGTGGCGAAGCAGATGCCCTGCGCCATCGGGATGATCGCCGTGTTGACGCCGATGACCTCGCCGCGCGCGTCGACCAGCGGCCCGCCCGAGTTGCCCGGATTCAGCGCGGCATCGGTCTGCAGGACGTCGTCCACCAGCCGGCCGCTCTGCGTGCGCAGGCTCCGGCCGAGCGCGCTCACCACGCCCGCCGTCACGGTGTGCTGGAAGCCATAAGGGTTGCCGATCGCGATCGCGAGCTGACCGACGCGCACCGCGCGGGACGAACCCACCGTCACCGCCGGAAGATTGGCCGCGCCGATGCGCACGACCGCGGTGTCGGTATGAGGATCGTCGCCGATCAGGTCGGCTTCGCGGCTCGTGCCGTCGGCAAAGGTCGCCTGGATTCGGCGCGCGCCGTGAACCACGTGGCTGTTGGTCAGCAGCAATCCATCCGGCGTGAACACGAACGCGGATCCCGTCCCCCGCCGCTTTCCGATTTCGACCTCGAGGTGCGCCACTGCCGGCCCGACGCGCTCGGCCGCCGCGACCACGGCCCTGGAATAGGCATCCAGCGTTTCGTCTACGACAAACTGCGGAGTGGCGCCCATGGTCGCTGCTATATTGGGTCGCATGGCAAAGACAACAACAGGCAAGCGTCAACGCACGGTTACCCCTGTCGACGGCTCGGTTTATGTCGAGCGGCCGCTGGCCACCGCCAAGACAATCGAAGACGCGCTGGCCAGGGCCCAATCCGCTCAGCGGAAATGGAAGCAGGTGCCAGTCGTCGAGCGCGCCGCGATCTGCCGGCGTATGGCGGACTGGTGCGTGCAGCGTGCCGACGAGCTCGCGACCGAGCTGAGCTGGCAGATGGGGCGTCCGGTGTCGCAGAGCCCCGGCGAGCTCAAGCGCGGCTTCCATGAACGGGCCCTTTACATGTGCAGCGTCGCAGAGGAAGCCCTGCGTGATGTCTCTCTTCCAAAAGAAGGTTTCCAGCGCTTCATCCGCCGCGAGCCGCTCGGCGTGGTGCTGGTGGTTGCGCCCTGGAACTACCCCTGGCTCACCTCGGTGAACGCGGTGGTGCCGGCGCTGCTCGCGGGCAATAGCGCGGTCCTGAAGATGGCCGCGCAGACACCGCTCGTCGCCGAGCGCTACGCCGAGGCGTTCAGGGCCGCGGGCCTGCCAACCGGCGTGTTCCAGTTCCTGCATATGAGCCACGACCAGGTCGCAAGCACGATCGCGGATGAGCGCATCTGTTTCGTCGCCTTTACCGGCTCGGTTCCCGGCGGCCACGCCATCCAGCAAGCGGCCTCGAAGCGCTTCATCCCCACCGGCCTGGAGCTCGGCGGCAAGGACCCGGCTTACGTGCGCGCCGATGCCGACCTGAAATTCGCGGTCGAGAACCTGGTCGACGGCAGCTATTTCAATTCCGGGCAATCGTGCTGCGGCATCGAGCGGATCTATGTCCAGAAGCCACTGTTCAAGGATTTCGTCGAGGGATTCGTCGAGCTGACGCGCCAGTACCGGCTCGGCAACCCGCTCGAGAAGGAGACCACGCTCGGCCCGCTCGTGCGCACGCAAGCCGCCGACACGGTGCGCCAGCAGATCCGCCAGGCGGTGAAGAAAGGCGCCAAGGCGCTCCTCCAGCTCAAGGACCAGCCGCGCACGCCCTATCTCCCGCCCGAGGTGCTCATCAACGTCGACCATGGCATGGACGTGATGGTCGAGGAGAGCTTCGGCCCGGTAGTCGGCATCCAGGCGGTGAAGGACGACGCGGAAGCAGTACGACTGATGAACGACAGCCGCTACGGCCTCACCGCTTCCATCTGGACGCAGGACGCCGGCGCCGCCTTGCGCATCGGCGACCAGGTCGAGACCGGAACGTGGTTCATGAACCGCTGCGACTACCTCGACCCGGCGCTCGCCTGGACCGGCGTGAAGGACTCCGGGCGCGGCTGCACGCTCTCCCGCCTGGGACTGGAGACGTTCACACGCCCGAAGTCGTTTCACTTGCGGCTCACGTCGTAGCTGGAGTAGATTCCCCGACGCCCATCAACGCCTTGCGTGGGAGAGACCGGCCGGGGTTCCAACCTCGGGGCCGGCGCCGAAGGGGTAACGCGCCCCGCAAAACTCTCAGGCAAAAGGACCGCGCGAGGTTCGGGCACTCTGGAGAGAAGGCCCTGGCGGCCTCGCCGAAGGAACACGCGGCATAGCGCTTTTGCTTTGCCGCCAATCTCTCAGGCAAATGGACAGAGGGGGCGTGAGACCCGGCCGGGTCGGTCATGCTCGCCAGGAGGCGCCGTGGATCTGCCAGAGACGCTGAAATACACCGAATCGCACGAGTGGGTCGCCGATAACGGCGACGGCACGGTCACCGTAGGCATCACCGCGGTGGCGACCGAGCAGCTCGGCGACCTCGTCTTCGTCGAGCTGCCGCAGGCCGGGGCACGCGTAGCGCGCGGGGCGAACTGCGCGGTGGTCGAGTCCACCAAGGCCGCGTCCGAGGTCTACGCGCCGGTCGGCGGCGAAGTGCTCGAAGCGAACGCCGAGCTTTCGGCGCACCCGGAGCGCGTCAACCAGTCTCCCTATCGAGACGGGTGGCTGTTCAAGATCAAAGTCGCCGATCGCGGCGAGCTCGACGCGCTGCTCGCGCGCGACGCGTATGCCAAGTCGGCGGGCTTGTGAAAGCACTGTTGAACGCGGACGAGTTCGCCGCCCGGCACATCGGTCCCGACGAAGGCGCGCAACGCCAGATGCTCGCCGCGCTCGGCGTCGCGTCGCTCGACGCGCTCGTGCGCGAGGTCGTGCCGCACGACATCCTCCTCGAGCAGCCGCTGGCCCTCGGCGATGCGAAGACCGAGAACCAGGCGCTCGCCGAGATCAGCGCGCACGCGGCGCGTAACGAGCTCTGGCGAAACTTCATCGGCATGGGGTACTACGGAACGCATACGCCCTCGGTGATCCAGCGCAACGTGCTGGAGAACCCGGGCTGGTACACCGCGTACACGCCCTACCAGGCCGAGATCTCTCAGGGCCGGCTCGAGGGTCTGCTCAACTTCCAGCAGCTCGTGATCGACCTCACCGGCCTGCCGGTGGCCAACGCGTCGCTGCTCGACGAGGCGACCGCCGCCGCGGAGGCGATGGCGATGATCCGCCGGTCGAGCAAGAGCAAGGCCGGCGCTTTCTTCGTCGACGCCGCGGTGCATCCGCAGGTGCTCGGCGTCATGCGCACGCGCGCCAAGTGGCTCGGCATCGAGCTGGTGGTGGGCGGCGAGGTTCAGCCGGAGAAAATCTTCGGCGCGCATCTGCAGTATCCCGACACCTTCGGCCGCATCCGGGACTTCGCCGAAGTGATCGGGAAAATCCACGCTGGCCAGGGCCTCGTGTCGATGGGCACCGACCTGCTGGCGCTCATGCTGTTGCGCCCGCCCGGCGCGCTCGGCGCCGACATCGCGATCGGCTCGGCGCAGCGCTTCGGCGTGCCAATGGGCTACGGCGGCCCGCACGCCGCGTTCATGGCGTGCCGCGACCAGCACAAGCGTGCGATGCCCGGCCGGATTATCGGCGTGTCGGCCGACGCGGCCGGCAGGCCGGCGCTGCGCATGGCGCTGCAGACGCGCGAGCAGCACATCCGCCGCGACAAGGCGACGAGCAACATCTGCACCGCGCAGGCGCTGCTCGCGAACATCGCAGGCTTCTACGCCGTCTACCACGGCCCGCGCGGCCTCGCGCGCATAGCGCAGCACGCGAACCATGCGGCGCGGGTTCTCGCTGCCTGCGTGGAGCCGCAGAGCAAGGAGTTCTTCGACACCCTGGTGTTCGCCGTGCCGTCGACCGACGCGGTGAAGGCCCGCGCGGCGGCGAAGCGGATCAACCTGCGCTACTTGGACGGCGGCCGGGTGGGCGTCAGCTTCGACGAGCTGACCTCGCTGGATGACGTTGCCGACGTCGCCGAAGCTCTTACCGGAAAGAAGCCCTCCCTGCCCCAATTGAAAGCCGAACCCGCGTCGATCCCGCCCGCCTTGCGCCGGACCGACGCGGTGCTCTCGCATCCGGTGTTCAACCGCTATCACACCGAGACCGAGATGATGCGCTATCTCAAGCGGCTGGAGAACCGGGACCTGTCGCTGGTGCACGCGATGATTCCGCTCGGCTCGTGCACGATGAAGCTGAATGCCGCGGCCGAGCTCACGCCGATCTCGTGGCCGCGCTTCGCGGCGATGCACCCCTTCGCGCCGCGCGAGCAGGCGCGCGGCTACGCCGACATGCTGCGCGAGCTCGAAGCGATGCTCGCCGAGATCACCGGCTTCGCCGCCGTATCGCTGCAGCCCAATTCCGGCGCGCAGGGCGAGTACGCGGGGCTGCTGGCCATCCGGAGCTACCTGGCAGCAAAAGCAGAGCTCGAGCGCGACGTCTGCCTCATCCCTGCCTCGGCGCACGGCACGAATCCCGCCACCGCGCAGATGATGGGGCTGCGCATCGTCGTCGTGGCGTGCGACGCCAACGGCAACGTCGACCTCGCCGATCTCGAGCGCAAGATCGCCGAGCACGCGGGCCGCATCGCCGCGCTCATGATCACGTATCCGTCGACCCACGGCGTGTTCGAGGAAGCGATCGTGGGCATCTGCAAGCGCGTGCACGCGGCCGGCGGCCAGGTCTACATGGACGGCGCCAACCTGAACGCGCTCGCCGGCCTCGCGAAGCCGGCGCGCATCGGCGCCGACGTCTGCCACATCAACCTGCACAAGACCTTCTGCATCCCGCACGGCGGCGGCGGCCCGGGCATGGGACCGATCGCGGTGGCCGCTCATCTGAGAAACTTTCTTCCCAAGCATCCTCTCGAGGGCTCCTCCGTATCCGCCGCTCCTTATGGCAGCGCGCTCATCCTGCCGATTTCGTGGATGTACATCCGCATGATGGGCGCGAGCGGCATTCGCAAAGCGACCGAGGTCGCCATCCTGAACGCCAACTACATTGCGGCGCGGCTCAAGCGCCATTTCCCGGTGCTCTACACGGGGACGCGCGGGCGCGTGGCGCACGAGTGCATCCTGGACTTGCGCAGGCTCAAGGAGACCTGCGGGGTGAGCGCCGAGGATGTCGCGAAGCGGCTGATGGACTACGGCTTCCACGCGCCCACGCTGTCGTTTCCGGTGGCCGACACCCTGATGGTCGAGCCGACCGAGAGCGAGTCGAAGGAGGAGCTCGACCGCTTTTGCGACGCGATGATCGCGATCCACGGCGAGCTCGAGAAGATCCGATCGGGCGCCTGGGACCGCACCGACAATCCGGTGAAGAATGCGCCGCACACGGCGCTCGAGCTCGCCGGCGAATGGCCACACCGCTACAGCCGCGAGGAAGCCGTCTTCCCCAGGCCCTGGCTGCGCTCGGCCAAGTATTGGCCACCGGTGAAGCGCATCGACAACGTCGCTGGCGACCGCAACCTGGTCTGCACCTGCCCGCCGATCGAAGCGTATGCCGAATGAGAAGACGGTCCTGCACGGCGTGCACGCCGAGCTCGGCGCGCGCTTTTGCCCGTTCGCCGGGTTCGAGATGCCGCTCCAGTACCGCGACGGCCTGCGCGCCGAGCACCTGCACACGCGCGCGCATGCGGGCCTGTTCGACGTCTCGCATATGGGGCAGGTGCGCGTCACCGGCCCGCGCCTGCACGAAGCGCTCGAGCGCACCCTGCCGCTCGATTTCGACGGCTGGCCGGTGGGCGCGCAGCGCTACTCGCTGCTGCTCAACGAGCGCGGCGGCATCGAAGACGACCTCATGGTCACGCGGCTCGCCGACGAAGTCCGCATCGTGGTCAACGCCGCCGGCCGGCAGGGAGACCTCGCCCTGTTGCGCGCGCTCTGCCCCGGCCTTTCGTTCGAGCTGCTCGACCGGGCGCTGATCGCCCTGCAGGGCCCGGATGCGGAAAGCGTTCTTGCTTCCATAGAAGCGCGTGTAGCCCGCCTGGCGTTCATGCAGGCCGGCACTTTCGGCGACTGGCTCGTCTCGCGTTCCGGCTACACCGGCGAGGACGGTTTCGAAATTTCCATCCCTAAGGAACAAGGCGCGGCGCTCGCGCGCCAGCTCCTCGCTCACCCCACGGTAAAACCGGTCGGCCTTGGGGCGCGCGACACGCTGCGGCTCGAGGCCGGGCTGCACCTCTACGGCCAAGACATGGACGCGAACACCACCGCGCTCGAAGCGAGCCTCGGCTGGGCGATCGCGCGCTCGCGCCGCGCAGGCGGCAGGAAGGAAGGCGGCTTCCCCGGCGCCGAGACCTACCTGCGGCAGGTGCGCGAAGGAGCCTCGCGCCGCCTCGTCGGCCTAGTCGGCGACGAGCCGGCGCCGGTGCGGCACGGCGCTCCGCTTGTTGATGCGACAAATAGCGAAGCAGGGACCGTGACGAGCGGCACCGTCTCCCCTTCGACCCAGAAGGCAATCATGCTCGGCTACGTGAGCGTCGAGTTCCTGGACAAGGACCTGTTCGCCGTCGTGCGCGAGGTGCGGCGAGCCGTACGCATCAGCAAGCTGCCATTCGTGCCGAAACGCTACAAGAAATGAGGACCTCCATGGCCAAGCTGCGCCACATCGCAATCACGGTTCCCGACCCGGAGAAGGCGGCCGCGTTCTACATGCGCGCCTTCGGCATGCAGCGCGTCGGCGAGACCGACTGGGCGAACGCCCGCGGCGTTTATCTCAGCGACGGCACGATCAACCTCGCGCTACTGCACTACAAGACCGCGGAAGCGGCCGGCGAGCGCGGCCGCGACTTCGTCGGCGTGCACCACTTCGGTTTTCTTGTGGACGACGTCAGCGCCACGCGCACCGCCATCGAGGCCGCCGGCGGCACACACTGGATGGGCGAAGCCAAGAAGGACGGCGGCTTCTACGAGGTCAAGTTCCACGACCCCGACGGCATCGCCTTCGACATCACTGCCAACGGCTGGACCGGCGCCGAGAAGCTCCCGCGCTAGCGCACCGGCAGCGGCATGCCCGGGATGATGAGATCCTGGTCCATGCACGAGATCTTGCCGCGCGCACCCGCCCCGCCCTGATTCACCTCGCCGGCAGTATTCGGCGAGTTGTCGCGCCGGTTGCCATCGGAGTTGGCCGTGCAGAAAGTCTTGCCGAGCAGCACCGGGCTGGTCGGGAACTCGAGGATATGGTTGTTCCCCACCGTCGCATCGGCAGAGTTGCGCAGGCCATCAGCGTTCGCCGGGTTGCGGAACACCTCGGACACGTTGCCCTGCTTGCTCACCACGACGATTGCGTTTCGCTCGTTGGCCGAGTTCCAGATGTTGCCGGCGCTGTCGAGCGCGATGCCGTCGGTGCCTTCCAGGTAGGGATGGGCCACAAACACGCTGTCTAGGCACAGCGTGTTGTTGGTGAAAGTCGTATCGCAGTTCATCGCGTTCTTTACATTGCCCTGGCGGTCGAAGCCCACCAGCCAGACCGCGCCGCGCGCGGTGTCCGCGACATAGAGGTTGCCTTCGTGGTCGAACGCGACCCCGTTGGCGACGAGGTTCTGCGCGTTCTCGACCGGCACCGTGCGGTTCTCGCGCCCGACACCGCGGCCGGCGATGTCGCCGCCGAGATCGGCGCCATTACGCATCGGCTGGACGCGAAATGCCTCCACGCAGTTGACCGGTGTGCTACTGCCCGGCGGCAGGCATTTCGCCCCCCCGGACGGGATCTTCCAAACCCGTCCCATGCCCGTCGTGCCGTCCCCGGTCCAGAGATTGCCGTCGCGGTCGAACGCCAGGCCGTTGGTTCCAGGCACGTCGGTCGCGAAGGCGGTCGCGAGCGGCGGCGTAGAAACGTTCGGGGTCAGCGTCCAGATCTGTCCGGCGCCGGACGCGTCGGCGATATAGAGATTGCCCAGCGCGTCGAACGCGATTCCCGACGGATTGCAGGCCGCCGGGTTGGGTATCGTGCCCACCACGACGAGCGAAGGACTCGCAATATTGATCCTCCATACCGGACACGGCGTTCCGGTGGCCGCGCGGCCGGTGGTGTAGAGGTTCCCGTCCCGGTCCGCGGTGAGCCCCTCGATCGCGAGCGGCGTCGTGATCAGGGTCGTGAAGCTGGCGTCTTTCGGAACCGGGGCCTCGGCGGCAGTGGCGGTCGCAAAGGCGGAAAGCAGGACAGCGAAGACTTTCTTGCTCATGGCTCCTCCTCCTCTTCGGGGCCAACAGGGGAACACTCATCGTATTCCCGCCGTGAAAGCCTATCTACCCATCACCGGCTCCATCCCGTTGATGCTGATTGCGGTGGCGGCGCGCTCGGAGGCGAGGTACGCGATCAGCCGCCTGGACGCCTCGACCTCCTTCGAGCCCGCGACTATTGCGGCCGAGAACGTCTGGATGAGCTGAAGCTCCGCCGGGATGCGGCCCAGGTAGTCCAGCCCTGACTCGCGCAGGAGCTCACTGATCGGCTGCACGGCGATGTCGGCGTCGCCGGCTGCGACCAGCGCGGCGGACTGCGAGCCTCTCGGCGTCATCTTGATATTGAGCTTGTCCGCGACCCCCAGCCGCGGAAAAAGGCCTTCGAACAGGTAGATGCCGCTGGTGCTCGCCGGTACGGCAACCACCTTGGCGCTCAACAGCGCGTGCTTGAAGGCCGCAACAGTGTCGATCACAGGCCTGCGCGTCCCCGAGCGTATCGCCGCTCCGAGGGCCGCTCGTGCGAGGTCGACGTCGCTTCCGGCGACGATCCGGCCCTCGGCAATCAGCTCGCTCAGCCCTTCCCTCGAGAGGATCACCACGTCGACGCGCGCGCCGCGGCTCAACTGGGCCGCGATCGTCTCCGGCCCCTTTCCCTGCGAGGCGCCGGACAGCGTGGTGACGGCAATGCGGGTCGAGCTTTCGAACTCGGGGAGAAGCTGCCGGTAAGACTTCGAGAAGCCGCCCGAGATGATCACCGTCAACTGCGACATTGGCATCGCTAACGTCCGCGGTTTGCCTCACCGCGCTGAGTGAGGCACTTCTACCGTCGCTTAATGCGACCAAGGCGCTTGGCGTTCGCTACTGCGCGACGACGAACCGGAGCCATCCCCTTGCCAAGAATGCCTACCGCGGCTCTGTTCAACTGTCCCGAAACGGATTTGACAGTAGGGGTGGGGCGCATCCAAGGGAACCATAGCGATTGCATGAATGTAAGCGCGAATTTTTGATTTTCCAAGAAGGCCTGGGTGACCATCGCGGTCCAGGCCTCG
>Ga0075430_100001095_pt1 | contig 21517 bp, 24 predicted proteins | sample RhiMetdeltSRZDD4_FD_75294 | JGI IMG/M metagenome (GOLD analysis project Ga0075430, IMG submission 75294) | Populus rhizosphere microbial communities from Tennessee, USA - Rhizosphere MetaG P. deltoides SRZDD4 | ecosystem: Host-associated > Plants > Roots > Rhizosphere > Soil | place: USA... | reverse complement strand
GGCCACCGAAGAGATCGTGGGCAGGAAGGTCGTGGCCATGCTCGGCGACCACAACCCTGCCGCGAACACATCGGTGCTGGTTTTCCTGCTCGGACCCGAGCAGCCGTAGCGTCGTCGGCAAGGTCGCCGGCTAGCCCCCGCTCTTAGAGCTCAGCAACTTCTAGCGCCGGGAATTCACGAGCCGCCAATGGAGGCCAAGAACACCTGCCTGGGAGAACGAATGCGCAGGTTCGGCCGGCGGTCCTCAGCGGTCAGGATCGCCGCCTGCCCTTTCGCGAGCTTCTGCGAGCTAGCTGCGAGAAAGCTAAGCGGGGTACCTGGTGTAGCGGCCACCCGTGGTGATCGCCCGAGCGGGCACGTCAAACCTCGTCGTGCATGCCCACGGCCTCCTCGAGCTCCTCAGCGCCGTCATCCGGGTGTTCGCGACGCATGGCGAGCATGGCCTCTGCCACCCGATCAAGCTTGAGCTGGATAGCGTGCTCGGCTCGACGCTCCGCGTTCTTTAGCAGCGCTACGAGCAGCAAGGTGAGCGCGGCCATGGCGTCGGCGAGGGCGTGGTGCAGGGTGTCGCTCGCAGCCAGCAAGTACGAGGCGGCCCAGGCAGCAACCAAGAGTCCACAGACCGTAAAGAACGCCGGGCTGCTCGAAAAGTTCGAGGCCGCTTCTGCCGCCCGGTCGAACAGCGTCCGCCCTTCGCTGCCTCGTTCAGTTGGGTGCTTCACGGACACCCTCGTCAGATACCCCTCGGATCCTCCTTCAAGCCAGATGTCTCGCTGGGGCCGCAATGCCGGCGGGGAGCGGCTCCGCCGGATGAGTCTGCACATAGAGCGGGAAGGCTTGTCCGAAGCCGGCGCCTCCCGGGGGAGCGCGAATCATCACGCATAGCTTTCTCGAGCGGTCGGGGCAACGCGAGAACGCCTGGCCCGGTGCCGGGCTCGCCGCCCGACCCGCGCCCGAGGCACACCCCCAAGAGCAGACTCAACTAGCCGTCAGCAGCTCCGATTTGCGGCTCGCTTGGCGGGCGGCTCCGGCGGGGCGAAGCCGGCGTGACGGCGTGATCTTCACCCGCCGAGAGTAATTGGAGCGGTGGACGTGTGCTACGCGCTCTTGTTCGGAGGTGCCGCTCGTGACCGTGGCGCGGACCTGCGTCTGCGGCTGTCAGCGTCCGCTCGAGGGCCGCCGTTCCCAGACGCGCTACTTCGATGTGGGCTGCCGAGTTCGAGCGCTCAGAGCCCGTCGAGTCACAACCTCGGATCGAACCTCGGATGAGCGCGATGTAACGGTTTCTGAGCCTCTCACGGCGTCTCGCGGCAGATGTCAGCGCTGTGGCGGTTCCGTGTTCATCCGCGACACGGATGACGACGTTCGTTGCTACTCGTGCGGCCATGCCGTTCGGCCGATGAGGGGGCCGGCGTGAGCGGCTGCCGCTGCGACGAGGAGCTCCGGGAGCTCCGCCTCCGGGTCGCGTTACTCGAGGCGAGCGCCCAGCCGGAGCCGTGGCTCGACAAGCAGGCGGTCGCGAAGCACTACTCGGTCGGCGTCAGGACCGTCGAGCACTGGATCCGCGAGGGTGCGCCCATGTACCTGCACGAGGGGAAGCGCAAGGGTCTGCTGTCGAAGGTTGACCCGTGGCTCGGCCGGCGCGGCTACTTGCCGTCGACTAAGCGGGGTGGGAAGATCGCCTCCGAGAACAGAAACGGGGCGGCACCGCGCGAACGGCCCGCCCCCGACACCGGAAATGGAGGTTCCGATGTCCTCGAAGCGTAAGACGTGGACTGGCCGCGTGTACCTCGGCCAGGACGAGCACGGCAAGGAGCTGTACGAGTGGGTCGGCCGGTTCCCCACCAGGCGGGAACGGGACGCCGCCGTGGCCCGTCGCCGCGTCGAACTCGAGCAGGAGGCGGAAGCTGCGCGGGCGCGTCGCGACAACCCAGCGGCGACGATCGCCTGCGAGGAGTACGCCGACGACTACATCGCCCGCATGGAGGACGGACGGCTCCGCCAGAAGAACGGGCGGCACTACAAGCACTCGTCGATCGACACGGCCCGCTCGCAGCTGCGAGCCCTCAAGGCCGAGTTCGGGGACCGGACACTCGCCTCCGTGACACGCCATGAGGCCGTCCGGTGGGCCGAGGGGATCCCGGCAGGCTCCATGCAATTGACGGTGGCCCTGTTCGCCCGCGCGGTGGACGACGAGCTGCTCGAACGGAACCCGTTCCGGGGGCTCGGCCGGCGCGTTGAGGGCCGTAGGCACCAGATACCGCCCACACCGCAGGAGTTCGCTGCCCTGCTAGACGCCTGCGACGCGCTTGACGACTACGCGCTACGGATGCGGGCCATGATCGTCGTGTCAGCCCACTCGCTGATGAGGCCCGGCGAGGCCATGGCAATCGAATGGTCCGACATTGACCTGCCCGCCAACCGTGGCCGCGTCGCACGTCGGCTCTACAGGGGTCGCGTCGATCTACCGAAGTCGAACCGGGAGCGGACGTTCGCGCTGACGCCGTCCGCACGCGATGCGCTGCTCACCCTGCCCGAGCGGAAGGGGTTCGTGTTCCGGAACAAGACGGGCGGGCAGCTCACCCAGCCAACGCTCACCGCCTACTGGAAGGAGGTCAAGGCCCGCGCCAGGCTCGACTTCGACTTTTACCTGGCCACGAAGCATTACGGCTGCTGGTACATGAAGGTCAAGCTCGGCCTCCCGAACCACGTGATTGCCGCGCAGGCCGGGTGGTCGGAGTCGCAGGTCGACAAGATGGTGGCGACCTACGCGCACTCCGAGGTCGGGGCCCTCGACGCAATCGACGCCGCGTGGGGGGCGGTACCCGAACTTCCCGACGCAATCCCGATGCAGGAGGGGGCAGATGTCGCTCTGTAGTCGGGGACTGAACCAGTACGGCCCATCGCATCCCAGGCTGACCGACTGGCTGGCATGTCCTTCTTGCAGCGGTGACCTCAGCCTCGTCGTCCTGGAGGAGGGCGATCCCCCGGATGTCGAGGAGGGGCCGCTCACCTGCACCTGTTCCTCCGCGTTTCCAGTGTTCTACTCGGGCGCGGCACGGCTTCGTGGGACGTAGGCACGAACAGACGATCCGGGAGCGCACGACCAGCCTCTTCGACACCCTCGCACCTCCCTAGGTCTGGGACCACACCGTCGAGGAGGCGTGTCGCTGGTTCCGCGAGGAGGGCTTCCCTGAACCCGTGGAGACCACGGTTGCCGGCGAGGTGTACGGGTTCTGCGCCTCGATGGTTCACCGCTAGGGGGCGACCGGCGGCAGCACGACCGCGAAGACTCCGTCGGGCTCTTCCAGCTTGCACGTGACCCCGCCGGACAGGCCCGTCCGCTGGCCGAATGTCCTCGTGTCGACCGGCTCGCCCGTCGGTGTGAACGAGAAGCTCGCCACCATGTAGTTCTGGTCGCCGATGTAGGCGCTGAGGCCGGCCGAATGCGTGATCGTCGTCTCGCCGCCGTCGCACGAGTAGGGCCCGTCGGTGATGAGGCCCTTGCCCGGTGGTGCGGCGGCCGCCGGCGCGGCAGATACCGCCAGCGCGACGATGGTGAGCAATCCGGCCGCGGTACGCATGGAGCCTCCTCCGAGTGTTGACCTTCCGACCCCATGAGCCAAGCCGCCTGCGCGCAACCGGCGCCCGCGCCGCATAGCCTCCTCGGCATGTCGCGCGAGAACGTCGAGGTCGTCCGCGAGCTGTTCGAGCGCTACCGGCGCGGTGACCACGCGGGTGCGGTCGAGTGCCTGGCGCCCGACGTGGTGTACGAGGTCGGCCAGGAGCTGCCCGCGCTCGGGCCGGCAGCGGTGCTCGAGATGTGGCAGCGCTGGGAGAGCGACTGGGAGGAGATCGACGCGATTCCGGAGGAGTACCTCGACGCGGGTGACCGCGTGGTCGTATCGGTGCGCTACCTGGCTCGCGGTCGCGGGGGGATCGAGATCGACGATCGCCTGTTCGACGTCTACGTGCTGCGCGACGGCAAGTGCGTCGGCAAGCGGGAGTTCCGCAGCCGCTCCGAGGCGCTCGAGGAGGCCGGGCTCGCGGGCGCCGGCTGAGGCTCAGCGCCCGAGCAGGCTCTCCCAGCGCGCGGTGCCGCGCTCGAAGTCCTCGCGGTCGATCTGAGGATTGCCGCGCGGGCGCGTGTTGCGCCAGGTGGGGAGCTGCTGCTCGCTGCGCTCGCCGCGTCGGCTTGGCTTCTTCGTGTGATGGCTACTCGTGCGATTCATGGCTGGGCGTAGTTGTTCCGGTTCGCGGCGAGGACGAAACGTTGCCCGGCGGGCTACCGTGCCGGCCATGCTCGCCCTGCTCTACGACGTCCACGGCAACCTGCCGGCGCTCGAGGCGGTGCTCCGTGACTGCCCGGCCGAGCGCTTCCTGCTCGGCGGCGACTACGCCGTCGCCGGCGCCTGGCCCCGCGAGACGGTCGAGCGCCTCGACTCCCTCGACGGCGACTGGATCCGCGGCAACACCGAGCGCTGGCTCGTGGACACCTCGGACGCGCCCGAGGCGATGCTGCCGGTGATCGAGCGGGCGCGCGAGGGCCTCGGGCCGGAGCTGGCGGAGCGCCTCGTGGGGCTGCCGGAGACCACAACCCGCGACGACGTCCTCTACTGCCACGCCTCGCCCGGCTCAGACATGCTGAGCTTCGGTCCGGAGGCCGCGGACGAGGACGCCGAGTTGCTCCTCGGCGTGGAGTCAAGGCGCGTGGTGTTCGGTCACACGCACGTGCAGTTCGCGCGCGCGGGCGCGGGCGAGATCGAGCTCGTGAACCCGGGCAGCGTGGGCCTGCCGTTCGACGGCGACCACCGCGCCGGGTACGCGCTCGTGCACGACGACGGGCGGGTCGAGTTGCGTCGCGTGGAGTACGACTGGCGCTCGGCGCTCGGGCCTACCTGGGAGCGAGCGGGAGAGCTTCCCGCGAAGCGCCTCGAACAAGCCCGGTTCGACGTGTCGTAGTGCTACCGTGGCGCTCGCGTGCGCCTCTCCAGCGTCCTCGCTCCGCGCGATCGCGAGTTCTTCGACCTCTTCGAGGAGGCCGGCGGCAACATCCTGCGCGCCGCGGGGCTGCTCGAGGAGATGCTGAGGGACTTCCCGGAGCGCAACGAGCTCGCCCGCGAGATCCTGATCTGCGAGCAGGAGGGCGACCGGATCACCCACGACATCATCCAGCGCCTCAACCAGACGTTCGTCACGCCCATCGACCGCGAGGACATCCACGAGATCGCCTCTGCGCTCGATGACGTGGTGGACTACACCGAGGAGGTGGCGGACTACCTCGGGCTGTACAAGATCGAGGCGCCGATGTCGCAGGCGCAGGACCTCGCCAAGGTGCTCCACGCGGCGTCGCGCCAGATCGCCGAGGCCATGCCGCGGCTGCGCGGGTTCAAGGACATCAGCCACTTCACGGTCGAGATCAACCGCCTGGAGAACGACGGCGACCGCATCACCCGCGAGGCGATCGCCTCGCTGTTCGACACCGGCATCGACCCAATGGTCGTGATCCGCTGGAAGGACATCTTCGAGCGTCTCGAGGAGGCCATCGACGCGACCGAGCGCGTGGCCAACATCCTCGAGGGCATTGTCATCAAGAACTCGTGAGCGGAGATCCGAGAACGCGCGCTGCCGGCCGAGCCGGCAGCTTGCTCTAGGCGCCCCGTCCCGATGGACGCCGACGTCATCGTCGTCATCGTCGTCGCCACGGCGCTGGTCTTCGACTTCACCAACGGCTTCCACGACACGGCGAACGTGGTGGCCACCTCGATCTCCACGCGCGCGATGCCGCCGCGCATCGCGGTCGGCTACGCGGCCGTGCTCAACTTCGTGGGCGCGTTCATCTCCCTCCAGGTCGCGGCCACGATCGCGCAGGACGTGGTGAACCCGGCGGCGATCGGGCTGCTGGCGGTGTTCGCGGGCCTGGTCGGAGCGATCGCCTGGAACCTCACCACGTGGTACTTCGGGCTGCCGTCGAGCTCATCCCACGCGCTGATCGGGGGGATCGTGGGCGCCGTGCTGGTGGCCGACGGCCCGAGCGCCGTGTCCTTCGACGAGGGGATAGTGGGCAAGGTGCTGGTGCCGGGGGTGGTGGCGCCGATCCTGGCCTTCGTGGTGGCCGGGCTCGCGATCCTGCTGCTGTACCGGATCGTCGGCCGGCTGCGGCCGGGCCCCGTGACCGGGGGCTTTCGCTTCGGCCAGGTGATCTCGGGCGGCCTGCTCGCCCTCGCGCACGGCACCAACGACGCCCAGAAGACCATGGGTGTGATCACGCTCGCGCTGGTGGCCAACGGGACGATCTCGGAGAGCGACTTCTACGTGCCCGACTGGGTGGTGGTCTCCGCCGCGACCGCGATCGCGCTCGGCACCTACGTGGGCGGCTGGCGGATCATCAAGACGATGGGCAGCCGCATCCACAAGATGGACACGGCGCAGGGCTTCGCCGCCCAGGGCGCCGGCGCGGCTGTGATCCTCGCCGCGTCCCACGTGGGCTACCCGCTCTCCACCACCCAGACGATCTCGGGCGCCGTGATCGGCTCGGGCGCCGCCAAGCGGTTGTCGGCCGTGCGCTGGGGGGTGGCCGGGAACATCGTCGTGGCGTGGGTGCTCACGCTGCCGGCGGCCGCGACGATCGGGGCGCTCACCTACGGCGTCACGAGGCTGTTCGGCACCGGGGCGGCTGGACCGGTGATCGTGTCCGGCCTGATCCTCGTGGGCGGGACGCTCCTGTTCGTGCGCCGCGCCCAGCAGCAGGCGCTCTCGGGGCCGGCAGAGGCGTCCGGATGATCGCCGGGGTCGTCGACTTCACGGATCTGGTGAACGTGATCTGGGTGTCGCTGGTCAGCGGCATAGGCGTGACCTTTGCCTTCGGCGTGGCGATCCTCGGCGGCACGCGGGCGGTCGACTCGAGCCGCGCGGGCCGCATTGTGCAGGCGGCCGCGTTCGGCGTGCTCGGCTCGCTGGCGATGCTCACGGTGGTGGGCTCGATCGTGTTCGGGATCGTGATCCTTGTCAACACGTAGAGCCGCGCCAAACGCCTAGCGGGCCACGGCCCGGGCGAGCCGCTCGAGCTCCTCCTCCGTCGTCCACGCGCCCACCGAGGCGCGCGCGTACGGGGTCTCCGGCAGGTCGCGCAGCAGCATGCGCTCCTCGGTTGCGAGCCGTTCCACGAGCGCGGGCGGGTCGGCCGCCTCGAAGGACACGAGCGGCTGCCGGCCGCGCGGCGCCACCTGGACGCCGAGCTCGGCGAGCCGGGCCGCGAGCGAGCCGGCCAGCCGCGCGGCGTGCTCCTGGACCTCGTCCAGCCCCGCCTCCTCGAGCACGTCGAGCGCGGCGTGCGCCCACTCCAGCTGGTGGTGGGCCGGAAAGCCGTTGGCGAGCCGGCGCGCGTCCGGCTTGGGGGGCGACTCGAGCGCGTGGCCGGGCTCGAGCAGCGAGTGGTAGCCCGGCCAGGGGGCGCGCAGCCCCTCGTGGAGGGCGGCGCGCACGTAGAGGTAGCCCACGCCGTTCGGCCCGCAGAGCCATTTCTGGCCAGAGGCCGCGTAGTAGTCGCAGCCGAGCGCGCGCACGTCCACGGGCACCGCGCCGAGCCCTTGAGCGCCGTCGAGCAGCAGCTCCGCTCCGCTCGCCGCGAGCGCCGGCGCATCCACCACCCTGCCCGTCTGCCAGGACACATGCGAGCAGGCCACGAGGCGCGTGCCGGGGCCGACCGCGTCGGCCAGCTCCGCGAACGGCGCCATGCGGATGCGCGCCCCGTGCGCGTCCCGCGCCCGCGCGAGCGGGGCGAGCACGCCGGGGTGCTCCTCGTCGGAGGTGAGGATCTCGTCGCCGGGGCGCAGGTCGAGGGCGCTCAGCACGGCGTTCACGCCGTCGGTGGTCGAGCCGGTGAGCGTGAGCTCGGCGGTGTCGGCGCCGAGCAGCGCCGCCACCCGCTCGCGCAGGGCGTCGGCGCGGGCGAGGCACTCCTCAAAGAAGGCCTTGCCGGCCCGGCCCTCGTCGGCCTGGCGACGCACCGAGGCCTCGACGGCCCTGGCGGCACGCGCCGGCACCGGCCCGTTCGTGCCGGCGTTCAGGTAGGCCAGCCGCTCGAGCACCGGGAACTGAGCGCGAAGGTCGTGCATCTGGGCGCGTGATACTAGGCTGCCTGCCCTGATGATCATCGAGCGCTCCATGCACCCAGACTGGCTCTCCAACACCTACCTGGTGGCGGACGAGGAGGGCGGGACCGCCGTGGCGATCGACGCCGGCGGACCCTCGCGCCCGCTGTTCGAGGCCGCCGATCGCATGGGTCTCGACGTGACCACGCTGCTGCTCACCCATCACCACGTCGACCACGTCGCGGAGAGCGCGGCCTGGAAGGACCGCTTCGGCGTTGAGATCGTGGCTCATCCGATCGAGGCCGACCAGCTATCGGACGTGGACCGCACGATCGAGCCCGGCGAGACGCTCGCGGTGGGTGGCCTCGAGATCGGCTCGCTCCACACGCCCGGTCACACCGCCGGGATGCTCAACTTCGTGGTCGACGGTGGCGACGTGTTCACCGGCGACACGCTCTTTAAGAACTCCGTCGGCGGGGTGCGCGCCCCGGGCTCCACGAGCTTCCAGGACCTCAAGCACTCGGTGATGGAGGTGCTGATGGCGCTGCCGCCCGACACGCGCCTGCATCCCGGCCACACCGTGCCGACCACGGTGAGGGAGGAGTGGGAGTCGAACCCCTTCGTGCGGCTCTGGCGCGGGCTCGACGAGGAGGGCACGGAGAGCTGCAGAGTGGGCGACGAGGAGGCCACGCTTGTGCTGCTCGGGCCCGACTACGACGGCGGCCACAAGGCCTGGGTGCGCTGGCCCGACGGCAGCGACGACATCGTGCCGGGCAGCCGCGTGACTCGCTGAGCGGTGACGGCCACGGGCACCGACACAACCCTCGAGCAGGCTCTGTTCGGCCGGCTGGTTGACCACGCCGCGCTGTTTCCGCCGGCCAGCATGAGCATTCCGGACGCCGCGGCCGAGGACCGGCAGGCGCGGGAGAGCCCCCAGGCCTGGATGCTCGCCCGCTTCGTCTGCCCAGCCTCGAAGCTCGCCGACCTGCGCGCCGAGATGCCATGGGAAGGGGCCCCCGGGCTGAGCGTGGTGCTCGACGGCGCCGGGGCGGCGCCGGCCGACGGCTGGGCGGACGCGCTCGCCGGCGACGTCGAGCTCGTGGCGCGCGCGGCGGCCGAGGGTGCCCCAGTGGAGTCGGTCGAGCTGCGCCTGCCCGGGTCGCGACCCGAGCCGGCCGTGCTGGTGCGCGCCCGAGCGGCGCTCGAGGCGCTGGCGGTCGAGTCGTTCTTCGAGCTGGCTCCGGACGAGCGCTGGCACGACGCTCTGCCGGCCGACATCGGTGCCGTGGCGGCACTCGGCGGGCGCGTCAAGCTGCGTTGCGGCGGCGCGAGCGCCGAGGCGTTCCCGCCCGTCGAGCTGGTGGCGCTCGTGATCGCCTCCTGCCACGGGGCGGGGGTGCCGTTCAAGGCCACCGCGGGGCTCCACCATCCGATCCGGCATGTCGACGAGGCCAGCGGCTTCCCGATGCACGGCTTCCTCAACCTGCTCGCGGCCTCCACCCTCGCCCACGCCCAGGGCGCGCGGCCGGGCGAGCTCGAGCGCGTGCTGGCGGAGGAGGACGAGGCGGCCTTCCGGGTCGCGGAGGGGACGCTCGAGGTGGCGGGACGCAGGGCGAGCGCCGCCGAGATCGCGGCCACGCGCCGCTCGCTGTTCACGAGTTACGGCAGCTGCAGCTGGCGCGAGCCGGTGGAGGACCTGCAGGCGCTCGGGATGCTCGCGTGACCCTCGCCTACGGCGTGCTCGCCGGCGGCGGGGTGTGCGCGCGCGTGGACGGGCGCGCGATCGACTGCCGTGCTCTGGGGGACGAGGTTTTCGACAGGCCCTCCCTGAACGCCTTCATGGCGAGCGGCCCGGAGGTCTGGGCCCGTACCGCCGCGCGCCTACGGGCGGGGGAGGGGCAGCCGCTCGAGGCGGCCGAGCTCGGCATGCCCTTCGAGGTGGCCGACTACGTGGACTTCTACTCCTCGCTCCATCACGCCACGAACCTCGGCCGGATGTTCCGGCCCGACGCCGAGCCGCTTCTTCCCAACTGGCTCCACCTGCCGGTGGGCTACCACGGCCGCGCGGGCACGGTGGTGGCGAGCGGAACGCCCGTGCGACGACCGTGCGGCCAGCGCAAGCCGCCGAGCGAGGAATCGCCGCGCTTCGGCGCGAGCGTGCGACTCGACATCGAGCTCGAGGCCGGATTCGTGGTCGGGATGCCGAGCGCGATCGGCAAGCCGGTGCCGGTCGAGCGCGCGCTGGAGCACGTGTTCGGGATGGTGCTGGTGAACGACTGGTCGGCGCGCGACGTGCAGGCCTGGGAGTACCAGCCGCTCGGACCGTTCCTCGGCAAGTCGTTTGCCACCTCGGTGAGCAGGTGGGTCGTGCCGCTCGCGGAGCTCGAGTCGCGCGTGGTTCGCTCAGAGCCCCAGAAGCCCGAGCCTCTCGGATACCTGCGCGAGGAGCCCTGGGCCTACGACATCCCACTGGAGGTGGAGCTGAACGGCACGGTGGTGGCGCGCACGAACACGCGGCACCTGTACTGGTCGGTCTCCCAGCAGGTGGCCCACCTCACGGCGAACGGCGCGAGCCTGCGCACGGGCGATCTGCTCGCCACCGGCACGATCTCCGGGCCGGAGCGCGAGGAGCGCGGCAGCCTGATCGAGCTGAGCTGGAACGGCTCCGAACCGATCGAGCTGGCCGACGGCTCCACGCGCACCTTCCTCGAGGACGGCGACGAGGTGGTGCTGCGCGGCGAGCCGCTCGGCGAGGTGCGCGGGCGGATCGAGCCGGCCGTGGCCGGCTGATCAGGCGATTACGCGGCCGGCGGTGCCGCGCGCCGACGCTCGTGTGATTGACGTTCGATATTGACGTAGATCACACGACCGATCGCACTGCTTGGTGCCTTAGCCGGGCAGGCGCGCCTCACCGGCGGCCACCACCGCGAGGCCGTCCGACACGAGCGCCGACAGCGCAGCGGCGTCGAGCTCCGCGGCCGGCCGCGGGCCGGCGGCGAGGCTGCGCAGCGTGCGCGCGCGGCGCTGCCGGAAGGAGCCCTCGAACGGCCCCTGCCGGCGCTCCGCGGCGTAGCGCCGACCGCGGGCCGGACAGGCGACGGCCAGCGGGCAGGCGCCACAGCGCGGCACACGGGCGATGCAGACGGTGGCGCCCAGGTCCATCAGCGCCTCGGCGGCCTCGGGGCCGAAGCTCCCGCCGGTGCGCTCGAGCACGCGCCGCACGTTCACGTCGGCGGGCAGGACGGGCTCGCCGAAGGCGAAGCGCCGGATCGCCGCCGCCGTGTACGGGCCGATGCCCGGGAGCGAGGTGAGGTCCTCCGGCCAGCCTGAGTCACAAACCAGGCGGGCCGTGCGGTGGAGCGCCAGGGCGCGCCGGTTGTAGCCGAGGCCCTGCCACCCACGGATCACCTCCGCCGGGCTCGCCGCGGCGAGCGCGTCGAGGTCCGGCCAGCGCCCCATCCACACCTCGAAGCGCGGCACCACGCGGCTCACTTGGGTCTGCTGGAGCATCACCTCCGACACCAGCACCGCGTAGGGGTCGCGGCGCCGGCGCCAGGGCAGATCGCGAGCGGTCTCGGCGTGCCAGCGCAGCAACGTCTCCTGCATCGGGCCGCACCCTAGCCCGCCGGAAGTAGGCTCACGCCGGATGGACCTGCAGCCGATGGCCATCGCGCCCCGCGCGCCGGGCGACTATGCCCCCGCGGCTGGGGCGCGCGCCGTCGAGACGCTTCAGGCTGCCGCCGAGCCGCTGGCCGGCGCCCGAGTGCTGCACGTGAGCGCGGCGGGCGCCGACGGGCGCGTGCCGGAGCTGCTGGGCGGCTCGCTGCCGCTCGCCGCCGGGGCCGGCCTCGAGGTGCACTGGCGGGTGCTGCTCGGCGCGCCCGAGCTGCGCGCGACGATGGCCGCGCTCCGGTCCGGCCTGCGCGGCGCGCAGAGCGCCATCGACGACGAGGAGTGGGAGTCCTTCATCGAGGCCGCCGCCCGCGTCGGCCGCGGCCTCGAGGGCTACGACGCGGTCGTGCTCCACGACTCGGCGCTCGGCCTGGCCGCGGGGATCGAGGGGCGTGCGGTCTGGCACTGCCACGACGACGCCTCCCGCGCCGAGCCCGAGGCGCTCGCGCGCGCCGCCGCGCTCACCGCGCGCTGCGCCCAAATGCTGGTGCCGCACGCGTCGTTCGCGCCGGAGGGGCTCGCCGGTTCCACGGTCACGGCGGTGGCCCCCGGCATCGATCCGCTCGGCCCGCGCAACATCGAGCTCGAGCCGCGCCTCCCCGGACGAGTGTTGCGCCCGCTCGGGATCGACCTCGAGCGGCCATTCTGCCTCCAGGTGCTCGCGGTCGACGGCTTCGACGACCCCCAACCGGTGATCGAGGCGCTCCGGCTCGCCCATGCCGAGGAGCCAGACCTCCAGCTCGTGCTTGCGGCGCTGCTCGAGACGGCCGACAGCGCAGGTTGGCAGGCGGCGAAGGAGATCTCCGACGACGCCTCGAACGGCGCCGGCGTGCTGCTCGTGACCACCTACCAGGGCCTCGGCAGCCGCGAGCTCGGGGCGCTCCAGCTGCTCGCCCGGGCCGTACTCGGGCGCTCGCGGGCCGAGGCCTTCGACCTCGCGCCATGCGAGGCGCTCTGGAAGCGCACGCCGGTCATCGGCCCGCCGGAGGGCGGCCTGCCGCTGATCGTCCGGGACGGCGTGGAGGGCTACCTGTCCGCCGGGGTCGAGGAGTCGGCCAGGCGAATGGTCGAGCTCGTGCGCGACCCCGGCCTGGCGGCCGAGATGGGCCGCGCGGGCCGCGAGCGGGTGCGCGAGCGCTTTCTCGTCACGGCGGCGCTCGAACGCGAGCTCGTGGCGCTCGCCGGTACCGTCCAGGCAGCATGAAGGTCAACCTCCCGGACGGCACCGAGCTCGAGCTCCCCGACGGCGCCACCGGCGCCGACGCCGCCGGCGCAATCGGCCCCGGCCTGGCGCGCGCGGCGCTCGGCATCCGCGTGAACGGCGACCTGCGCGACCTGTCGGCGCCGCTCGACGACGGCGCCGAGATCACGATCGTGACCGGCCGAGACGGCGAGGACGCCCTCTGGCTCGTGCGCCACGACGCCGCCCACGTGCTCGCCACGGCCGTGATGGAGCTCTATCCCGGCGTGAAGATCTCGATCGGGCCGCCGATCGAGGACGGCTTCTACTACGACTTCGAGTTCCCCGAGGGCACGAAGCTCACGGAGGACGACTTCGAGCGCGTCGAGGCCCGGATGCGGGAGCACATCAAGGCGGACGAGGGCTTCGAGCGCACCGACGTGCCCGTGGCCGAGGCGATCGAGCGCTTCCGCGCCGAGGGCCAGGACTACAAGGTCGAGCTGATCGAGGATCTGGTCGCGGAGGAAGGCGTCGAGACCGTCTCCCTCTACCGCAACGGCCCGTTCACGGACCTCTGCCGCGGCCCGCACGGTCCCGGCACCAAGTGGATCAAGGCGTTCAAGCTCACGAGCGTGGCGGGCGCCTACTGGCGCGGCGACTCCGACCGCCAGATGCTCTCGCGCGTGTACGGCACCGCCTTCCTCTCGAAGGAGGACCTCGACGCGCACCTGGAGCGGATCGAGCAGGCGCGGGCGCGCGACCACCGCAAGCTCGGCCGGGAGCTCGACCTGTTCATGCTCTCCGACCTCTCGCCGGGCTCGCCCTTCTGGCTCCCCAAGGGCATGCACATCTGGAACGAGCTGACCACGCTCTGGCGCGAGACGAACGTCGAGCGCGGCTACACCGAGGTGAAGACGCCGATCCTCTACGACGTGGACCTCTGGAAGCAGTCGGGCCACTGGCACGTCTACCGCGAGCACATGTACTTCACGGACGTGGAGGAGCGGCCCATGGGCCTGAAGCCCATGAACTGCCCGGCTCACTGCCAGATCTACAAGCGCGAGCTGCGCTCATACCGCGACCTGCCACTGCGGCTGGCCGAGCAGGGCCTCGTGCACCGCCACGAGCCGAGCGGCACGCTCCACGGCCTGCTGCGCGTGCGCCACATCACTCAGGACGACGCGCACGTGTTCTGCACCGAGGAGCAGATCGAGGAGGAGGCCATGCGCTGCCTCGACTTCGGCTTCTTCATCTACCGGCAGTTCGGCTTCGAGCCGCGGCTCGAGCTGTCCACGCGGCCGGAGAAGCGCGTGGGCGCCGACGAGATGTGGGACAAGGCCGAGGCCGCCCTCCAGCGCACTCTCGAGGAGAACGAGCTCGAGTACGAGCTGAATCCGGGCGACGGGGCGTTCTACGGCCCCAAGATCGACGCCCACCTGACCGACGCGATCGGGCGCTCCTGGCAGCTCGGCACGGTGCAGCTCGACTACTACATGCCGGAGCAGTTCGAGCTCACCTATACGGGCGCCGACAACGCGGAGCACCGCCCGGTGATGATCCACCGGGCGCTGATGGGCTCGTTCGAGCGCTTCATCGGGATGCTGATCGAGCACTACGCCGGCGAGTTCCCGCTCTGGCTGGCGCCCGTCCAGGCCGCCGTGCTGCCGATCGCCGACCGCCACAACGAGTACGCCCGCGGGGTGGCGCGCGAGCTCGAGCACGGCGGCATCCGGGTCGAGCTCGACGAGCGCTCGGAGTCGGTCGGGAAGAAGATCCGCGAGGCCGAGGTGCGGAAGGTTCCGTACATGCTCGTGGTGGGCGACCGGGAGCAGGAGTCGGGCGAGCTGGCGGTGCGCCGCCACCGCGAGGGCGACGTCGGTGCGCTGCCGGTCTCCGCCTTCCTCCAGCAGCTACGCGACGAGATTGACTCCAAGCGCTAACATCGCGGCAGATGGAAGGACCTTCCGCGCTTTGACGTCAAGCTCTAGCTCCACCTAGTGCCGATCCCGCGAAAGTTCGATCGGCGCCCCCCCGAGCGCGACGAGACACGGATCAACGAGCGCATTCGCGTCCCTCAGGTTCGCCTGATCGGCGAGGACGGGAACCAGATCGGCGTGGTGGACACCCAAAGGGCGCTCCGCTACGCGCAGGAGCGCGACCTCGACCTCGTGGAGGTCGCCTCGGACGCCCGGCCGCCGGTATGCCGCGTGCTCGACTACTCGAAGTACAAGTACGAGCAGGAGCAGAAGGCAAAGGCCGCGCGCCGCCACCAGAAGCAGGTCAACGTGCGCGAGATCAAGCTGCGGCCGAAGATCGCCACGAACGATTACGAGACCAAGAAGAACCACGTGGTGCGCTTCCTGAAGGGCGACGACCGCGTGAAGGTCACGATCATGTTCCGCGGGCGCGAGCAGACCCACCCGGAGCGCGGCGAGATGCTCCTGATGCGCCTCGCCGAGGACGTGGCGGAGCTCGGCACGATCGAGCAGCGCCCCCAGCAGGACGGCCGCAACATGACCATGCTGCTGGCTCCTCTCAAGCGCAAGCCGCAGGCGGAGAACGGCCCCCGGCCCGACGCCGGCGCGGCCGCCGACCCGGCCCCGGAGCCGGCGGAATCCGAGAGCCAGTAGCCGCGCGTCTGCTTCAATAAGCCGTTCGATGCCGAAGATGAAGACCCACTCCGGCGCCAAGAAGCGCTTCCGCAAGACCGCCCAGGGCAAGCTCCGGGCGCGTCACTCCTTCACGAGCCACAACCTCGGCAAGAAGTCGGCGAAGCGCAAGCGGCGCCTCGGTCGCCCGGTGGACGTCTCGCAGCACGACCACGACCGCGTGATGGAGCTGCTCCACAAGTGAGCCGGGTCAAGCGATCTGTCCACGCGCGCAAGAAGCGGCGCGCCACGCTCGAGCGGACCAAGGGCTATCGCGGCCAGGCCAAATCGAGCTACAAGCGCGCCAAGGAGGCGCTGCTCAAGGCCGACTCCTACGCCTACCGCGACCGCCGCAACCGCAAGCGCGATTTCCGCCGGCTCTGGATCGTGCGCATCAACGCCGCCGCCCGCCAGGAGGGCATGTCCTACAGCCAGTTCATGCACGGCCTGAAGGAGGCGGGGATCGAGGTCGACCGCAAGGTGCTGGCCGACATCGCCGTGCGCGACCCCGAGACGTTCCGACGCTTTGCCGAGAAAGCCCGGGAGGCCGTGGCGGCGTAGACCGCGACACGGAACCGACATTCTCCCGGGCGCCCTTTGAGGCGCCCTTTTTCGTTCCATGATCAGCTCACCCGACAACGACAGGCTAAAGACGATCCGCAAGCTCCAGCAGAAGCGCTGGCGTATGAAGCTCGGGCTGTTCTGCGCGGAGGGGGAGGACCTGGTGGAGGCGGCCGCGGCCGCCGGCTGGGAGCCCGAGTTCGTGCTGCGGGCCGGCGAGGATGTGGAGCCGGAGCTGCTCGACGCCGTGAGCGCGCTCGGCTCGGGCACGAGAGTGATCGGCGTCTACCCGCGCCGCCCGGGCGAGACGAGCGGCCCGGTGCTCGCCTACCTGCACGGCGTGGAGGACCCCGGCAACGTGGGCACGATCATCCGCTCCGCGCACGCGCTGGCCGAGGCCACCGTGGTGCTCGGCCCGGGCTGCGCGGATCCGTTCTCGCCCAAGGCGGTACGGGCGTCGATGGGTTCGCTGTTCGCCCGGCCGCCGGTGCAGGCGGCGCTCGAGGAGCTGCGCGGCAACGTGGTCGCCCTCGAGGCGAGCGGCGAGCGGACGCTCGCCGAGGCGGACCTCACGCCGCCGCTGGTGCTCTGCCTGGGCGCCGAGCGTGACGGCCTGCCCACCGCGCTGGCCGCCGACGCGGTGCGAATCCCGGTGGCCGCCGACTCGCTGAACGTGGCGATGGCTGCCACCATCGCGCTCCACGAGGCCGTAACTAGGATGGCCGCCGATGCCTGACCTGAAGCAGCTGCGCGCCGACGCGGAGGCGGCGATCGCGGGCGCCCGCTCGGCCGCCGAGCTCGAGGAGCTGCGCGTTCGCTACCTGGGCCGCAAGTCGGAGCTCACCGCTGTGCTGCGCTCGATCAAGGAGCTGCCGCCCGAGCAGCGCGGGCCGGTCGGCAAGGAGGCGAACGCGGTGCGCGTGGCGCTGGAGGCGCTGCTCTCCGAGCACACGAACCGCCTCGAGGCCGCCGAGCTCGACCGCCGGCTCGCCGGGGACCGGATCGACGTGACGCTCCCAGGCGATCCGCCGCTGCGCGGCGGGCACCTCCACCTCGTCTCCCAGATCCGCCGCCAGATGGAGGACATCTTCGTGGGGCTCGGCTTCTCGGTGCTCGAGGGGCCCGAGATCGACTACGAGTACTACAACTTCACCGCGCTCAACCACCCGCCCGAGCACCCCGCTCGGCTGCCGCGGGACACCTTCTACTTCGGGGGCGGCGAGAGCATCCTGCTGCGCACGCACACATCGCCGATGCAGACGCGCGCGATGGAGGTCCAGGAGCCGCCGATCTACATCGTGGTGCCCGGGCGCGTCTACCGGCCGGACACGCCGGACGCCACGCACGTGCCGATGTTCCACCAGCTCGAGGGCCTCGCGATCGACGAGGACATCACGCTGGCGGACCTCCAGGGCGTGCTGCTCGCCTTCGCGCGCCAGATGTTCGGCGAGCACAGCGAGGTCAGGCTGCGCCCGGGCTACTTCCCGTTCACCGAGCCGAGCGTGGAGGTGGACGTGTCGTGCTTCCGCTGCGGAGGCTCGGGCCACGTGGGCGCGCAGCGCTGTCCCACCTGCCGTGGCGAGGGCTGGATCGAGATCCTGGGCTCGGGGATGGTCGACCCGAACGTGCTCGACTACGTGGCACCGAACGGCTACGACAACGAGCGAGTGCAGGGCTTCGCCTTCGGCATGGGGATCGAGCGGATCGCGATGCTGGTGCACGAGGTGCCGGACCTGCGCCTCCTGTTCGAGAACGACGTGCGCCTGCTGGAGCAGTTCGGCGCATGAACGTCCCCGTGGCATGGCTGCGCTCGTACTGCGACCCGGGGCTGAGCGCCGAGGAGATCGCCGACCTGCTGACGATGGCGGGCGACAAGCTCGAGCGCCTGCACCACGCCGGCGTGGGCGATCCGGCCGGATTCGTGGTCGGGCGCGTGCTCAGCGCCGAGCGGCACCCGGACGCCGACCGTCTCAGCGTGTGCACGGTCGACGACGGCTCGGGCGAGCCGCGCACGATCGTGTGCGGCGCGCCGAACGTGGCCGCCGGCCAGACCGTGGCGGTGGCGCGGCCGGGCGCGATCATGCCCGACGGCAACGAGCTCGGCGAGGCGAGGCTCCGCGGGGTGCGCTCGAGCGGGATGATCCTGGCCGAGGACGAGGTCGGGATCGGCGAGCTGCACGACGGGATCATGGTGCTGGCCGACGGGCCCGCCGTCGGGGCGCCCCTCGCCGAGCACCTGACGATCGCCGACGAGGTGCTCGAGCTCGAGATCACCCCGAACCGCCCGGACATCATGAGCGTGTACGGGGTGGCGCGCGACCTGCACGCCGTGACCGGCGCGCCGCTCGCGCAGCACCCGGGGGAGCGCGACGCGGAGCCGAGCGGCGACGACGCCGTGGAGGACCACGCGGCGGTCGAGATCGACCCCGAGATCTGCCTGCGCTTCACCGCGCGCGTGTACGAGGACGTGACGATCGGGCCCTCGCCGCTGTGGCTCAAGCAGCGGCTGACGGCGGCCGGCCAGCGCCCGATCTCGAACGTCGTGGACATCACGAACTACGTGATGCTCGCCACCGGGCAGCCGCTCCACGCCTTCGACCTCGACCGTGTGCGCGGGGCTCGCATCGACGTGCGCCGGGCGCGCGAGGGCGAGACGATGACGACGCTCGACGACGAGGAGCGGACCTTCAGCGCCGAGGCCGCGCTCGTGTGCGACGGCGAGGGTCCGAGCGGCATCGGCGGGATCATGGGCGGCCAGATCTCCGAGGTCGCGGGCGACACGACGCGCGTCCTGATGGAGGCCGCCACCTGGGTGGGGCCGAACATCATGCGCACCTCCAAGGCGCTCCCGCTGCGCACGGAGGCGTCGGCGCGCTTCGAGAAGCAGCTGCACCCCGACCTCGCGATGGCGGGCCAGCGACTCGCCGCGCGGCTGATGGTCGACCTGTGCGGGGCGCGCCTCGTGCCCGGCACGATCGACGTGTATCCGAACCCGGCCGAGCCGCGCGACGTGCCGCTCCGTCATGAGCGCATGGAGCGCCTGCTGGGCGAGCGGATACCGCCGGAGCGCGTGACGGAGATCCTCGAGCGGCTCGGCTTCGAGCAGCGCGGCGAAGCGTGGCGCGTTCCGTACTGGCGCGACGCCGACGTGCAGCGCGAGGCGGACCTGATCGAGGAGGTGGCGCGCATCCACGGCCTCGACAAGCTGCCCACGACCCTGCCCGGGCGCTCGGGCGCCGTCGGGCGGCTCACGCCGAGCCAGCGTCTGCGCCGCCGTCTCGAGGACGTGCTGCGCGACCGCGGCCTCGACGAATGCATCGCGTACAGCTTCACCTCGCCCGACGCGCTCGGGCGCCTGCGGCTGGGCGACGTGCCGGTGCTGCGGATCGACAACCCGCTGAGCGAGGACCTCGCCGTGATGCGACCGCTTCTCCTGCCCGGGCTGCTCGACGCCGCCCGCCACAACGCCGCCCACGGGAGCCCGGGGGTGGCCTTGTTCGAGTCGGCGCACGTGTACCGGCCCGACGGTCCGCTCGACGAGCTGCCCGAGGGCTCGCCCGCCGGGCGCACCCCCGCGCTCGAGCGCCACCACCTCGCCGTGCTCCTCACCGAGGCGCGGCCGGCCGGCTGGCGCACGCCGGCGGCGCCGGGCGACTTCTACGCGGCCCGCGCCGTGCTCGAGGCGCTGCTCTCCGCAGCAGGCGCCGACTGGGTGGCTGAGGAGGGCGGCCGGCCGTTCCTGCACCCGGGCCGCGCGGCATCTGTGATCCACCGGGCGAGCGAGCGCAAGCTCGGCTGGCTCGGCGAGCTCCACCCGCTCGTCCTCCGAGCGTGGGACCTGCCCGGGCCGGTCGCGGGCTTCGAGCTCGACGTCGACACGCTCGTGGAGCTGAACGCCGGGCGGCCGAGCACCCACCGCGACGTCACGACCTTCCCGGCCGTGCTCCAGGACATCGCCGTGGTGGTGCCCGACGACGTGCCGGCCGCCGAGGTGGAGGAGGCCGTGAGGGAGGGCGGCGGCGAGCTGCTCGCGGGCGTGCGCGTCTTCGACCTCTACCGCGGCGAGCAGGTGGGGGAGGGACGCAAGTCGCTTGCCCTTCGGCTCGAGTTCCGGGCATCCGACCGCACCCTGACCGACGCCGAGGTGGCCGAGCGCCGGGCTGCGATCGAGCGGGAGCTCGAGCCGCTGAAAGGGCGGCTGCGTGGCTAGCTCGCAGCGGGTAGCCGTGCTCGGGGCAGCCGGCTTCGGCGGCGCGGTCTGCGCCTACATCTGCGCGCGCCATCCGGACCTCGAGCTCACGATGCTCACGGGGCGCGCCGACGCCGGCCGCCGCCACGACGAGCTCTACCCCGCCTACCGGGTGGCGCTCGAGCTGGAGGAGCTCGACTTCGACCGGGTGGCCGCGCGCGCCGACGCAGCGCTGGTGGCCTTCCCGCACAAGGCAGCCGCCCAGGCGGTGGCCGCGCTGCGTGAGCGCGGCCTGAAGGTGGTCGACCTCTCGGCGGACTTCCGGCTGGCACGCGAGGCCTATGAGCGCTGGTACCAGCCGCACGAGGCGCCCGAGCTGCTCGACGGCGCCGTGTACGGGCTGCCGGAGGCCCACCGCGAGGAGATCCGCGGCGCCGAGCTTGTGGCGGGCCCGGGCTGCAACTCCACCGCCGCCCTGTTGGCGCTGCTGCCGCTGGCGGGGCGGATCGACGACGCCGTGGTGGACGTCAAGGCGGGCGTGTCCGGCGCCGGGCGCGAGGCCACCGAGGAGACCCACTACGTGTCAGCGGTGGACAACGTGAACGCCTACAAGCTCGACGGTCACCGCCACAGCGCGGAAATGGAGCAGGAGCTCCCGGGCGTGCGCTTCAGCTTCTTGACCCACCTGCTGCCGATCGACCAGGGGATCCTCGCGAGCTGCTACTCGAACCCCACCGAGGCGATCACGAAGGAGGAGGCGCGCAGCCTCTTCGAGAGCGCCTACGCGGACGAGCCGTTCGTCGACGTCGTGGACGGCTCCCCGCGCACGCGCGACGTACGGGGTACGAACCGCGCCCAGGTGCATGTGACCGTGGTCGACGGGCGGGTGATATCGCTGGCCGCGATCGACAACCTCTGGAAGGGCGCCGCCGGCCAGGCGGTGCAGGACCTGAACCTGATGCTGGGGCTGCCGGAGACCGCGGGGCTCGAGTGAGCGGCTTCTTCAGCTCGCGCTGGGTGGAGGCTCCGGCGCACGCCGCCGAGGCAGGTCCCACCGCGCTGCCGGCCGGCTTTCGCGCCGCGGGCGTGGCGAGCGGGATCAAGCCCGACGGCCTCGACGTCGGGGTGCTCGTCTCGGACGCCGCGGACACCGTGTCGGCCGCGCGCTTCACCA
>Ga0075430_100001094_pt1 | contig 21527 bp, 16 predicted proteins | sample RhiMetdeltSRZDD4_FD_75294 | JGI IMG/M metagenome (GOLD analysis project Ga0075430, IMG submission 75294) | Populus rhizosphere microbial communities from Tennessee, USA - Rhizosphere MetaG P. deltoides SRZDD4 | ecosystem: Host-associated > Plants > Roots > Rhizosphere > Soil | place: USA... | reverse complement strand
ATCCTGGTTGTGGACGATGGCTCGACGGATCGAACGAGCGACGTGGCGCGGGAGGCTGGGGCGGACTATGTGGTTCGCCACACGCACAATCGCGGGCTTGCGCGGGCGTTCAGGACGGGGCTCGATGCGTGCCTGAAGCTCGGCGCGGACGTCATCGTCAACACCGACGCGGACAATCAGTACGATGCCGGGGCGATTCCGCGGTTGATCGCGCCGGTGCTGGCAGGCGCGGCGGACATCGTGATCGGCGATCGGCAGACGCGCGAAGTGGCGCACTTTTCGGTGACGAAGCGTGGACTGCAGGCGGTGGGCAGCGCCGTGGTCCGGCGGTTGTCGGGCGTCGAGGTTCCGGATACGGTGAGCGGATTTCGAGCCCTGTCGCGCGATGCGGCGTTGCAGATGAACATCGTGTCGCCGTTCAGCTACACGATCGAGATGCTCATTCAGGCCGGGAGTAAGAACCTCGCGGTCACGTCGATTCCGGTCGCGACGAACGCACCAACGCGCCCTTCCCGGTTATTCAGGAACATCGGGCATTTCCTCACCCAGTCGGGCCTGACGATGGTGCGGATGTACACCATGTACCGTCCGCTCACGACGTTCTGGTACATCGGCGTCGCCTTGGTGCTGCTCGGCACGATTCCGATCGCGCGGTTTCTGGTCTTCTGGCTCCAGGGGAACGGAAGCGGCCACGTGCAATCGCTGGTGCTCGGTGGCGCATTCCTGACCATCGGCTTCGTGACGCTGCTGATCGGGCTGCTGGCGGACCTGGTGAACTTCAATAGGCAGCTCATCGAGGTCACGCTCGAGAAGGTGAGACGGCTCGAGTACCGCGCCCACGCCGACGCCGGCGCCGAGCCTGGCGTCTCGGAGTCCGTGACCGAGGACGCCGGAACGCACGCGCCCTGGGAGCCCCAGCGTGGCGAGAAGCGCGCGCGCTTCCAGTAACGGCATCGATGTCCGCGTTGGTTGAACAGCACCGGGTAGCCACGCCGGAATCGCCGACTACGTCGGTCACGGAATCCGAGGCTCTGCTTCGGCGGAGTCTCGAGCGTGTGCTGCTCGCGTTTGTTGTCGCAGCCGCGCTCGCCCGCGTCGTCCTCGTCGGGCGACTCAACGTGAACTGGGACGAGTTCTACTACCTGGCTCAAGTTCATGCGGCGCTGAACGGCGGGCTGACGAACGCGCTTCAGACGTTTCATGTGCATCTGTTCTCGTGGCTGGTGCATATCAGCCCGAACGAGATCACGCAGATTCTCGCGGCGCGCGGAGCATACTTCGCTCTGTCGTTAGGCTCCTGCGCGCTGCTGTACGTGATCGCTCGCCAGTACGCGTCGCGCGCCGCGTCGCTCTTCAGCGTGCTGTGTTACCTGTCCTACTCCAATCTACTGGAGCACGGCACCAGCTTTCGCGCAGACGGATTGGTGTCGTTCGTCACTCTCGGCGCAATCGCGCTCATCGTGAGGCGCAGGCCGGGCCTCGCTGTCGCTTCGTTCGCGGGCGTCGCAACGGGTTTGGCGGTGCTGATCACGCTCAAATCGGTTTTTGTCGTCCCGACGCTGCTGCTTCTGCTGGTCCTCGGAACGTGGGACCAGGGCGGACGTCGTGTCGCGTTCGAGGTGCTTGCCTACTCCATCGCGTTCGCGATTGCGACCGGCGTTGGAGTGTTGATTCAATTGGCCGTGGTGAATGACGCGTCTGCCGATCAGCTGGCGACGTACTCACGACGGGCGGCGAATGTCACGTTCGGGTCAGAGGGCGTACTCCCGGGACTGCCGTACCTGATTACGACGATCGGACAGAACGGGTTCGTCTGGATCTGCATCGTTGCCGGGCTGGCGCTGGCGCGATCGTCGGAGTTCAAGCGCTACCGTTCTTTGCGCGACGCCCTTGCTCTCTACGCGATGGTGCTTCCGGTGCTATCGGTACTCGTCTACCGCAACAGCTTCCCGTACTTCTACGTGCTCTTGATCCCTCCGGTACTCGCGTTATGCGCGCTTCCGTTCGACGCCATAATGCGACGCGCTGCGCACGACGCCTCGTTCCAGCGGATGGCGCTGTACCTGATTGCCGGCGTGACGTGGGCGTTCAGCTTGCGTTTCGCCATGCGACTACGGGACGAAGTGACGCATCAGCGGCGCGTGCTTGCCGCCGTGTACGAGGTCTTTCCCGAACCAGTTCGGTACATCGACCGCAGCAGTTTCGTAGCGTCGTACCCGAAGGTCGGGTTCTTTATGACCACGTGGGGCATGCGGACATACCTCGAGCAAGGAGATCCGATCTTCGAGAAGCTGTTGACCGAGCAGAAGCCGGTTTTCCTTATCGCGAACTCTCCGGCGCTCGTTCTCTCCCCGGCCGATACGGCCTACGCCGGCGCGGCGGGGTACGCACTCTTCGCCGAGGATCGAAGGGTGCTCCGCGAAAACTTCGTGCACCATTGGGGTCCGATACACGTCGCGGGCAAGCGGATAGCGCTCTCAGATACGGCTGTAGCCATTCGCGTACTCATCGCTGGCACATACACCGTGGAGGCCGACGGGCCTGTCACGATCGATGGCGTGACCTACTCGCCAGGAACATCCGTCGATGTGACCGCTGGCCCGCATACGTTCGCCAACGACGGTCAGGGAAGGGTGGTGACCATGCGTTGGGGTCGGTCGCTTCGTCGTCCGAAGGGTCCGGCGCCTCAACGTCGCCTTTTCGTGGGGTTCTAGGACCACCAACGTTTCGCCAATCGCGCCGTCGTCGCTTTGGGCTCGGCGCTTGAAGTGCTCGTGTTCCAGCCCGTCCCTAACAAGTTTCGTTTCCTCCGATCGAGGAGAACCCGGTGATCGCAACTCTCGACGCACGGCGCGAGTGCTAGGTTCGTCGGTAGGGGCGCGTCGAGAGGATGACCGACGATGATGTGCGATGTTGACCGGCGCCAGCAGGAGCGCGTCCGGTTGCGATGCCGAGATCCCATCTGCTGAACGACTTCGCCAGGCAGGCGCCACCATTGAGCTCACAGTAACCCGTGCCGGCAGCCACACGTCCCGGTGATCGTCGCAGCGGTCGCGCAGGGGAATGGGCGATAGCTCTGGTGCTCGCGCTCCCCGCGTTCGCGCCGCTCGTGGGACACTATTTCGGGTCTTTCGCCGCTGGCCTCGAGCCCACGGGGTTCCTCGTCTACGACACCCCGTACTACATGGCCAACGCGCGAGAACACTTCGACGCCGGTGGCTTCTCGCTCCTGTACGGTAGCCCGTTCACCTACGACTACGACACGCCCCGCATCTACTTCCAGCCCCTGACGCTCCTGCTCGGGCTCCTCGGCCGCGTGCCGGGAGCCGACCCTGGCGTCGTGTTCGCCCTCGTTGGGTTGATAGCAGCCGTCGTGTGCGTGAGGATCGGGATGGCGCTGTTCAGCCACTTCGCCAGCCGGGCGACGCCCTCGGGAAGGGTCGCGCTCGTTGCCTTCTTCTGGGGCGGGGGCGTCGTGGTCCTGATGGGCATGTTGTTCGTCGTTCTCCCCGGGCCAGCGGGTACCAAACTGGCAGAACCGCCCAGCCTTGCCGGGTACTGGTGGTTCACGGCCCTGGCAGAGCCGGCCGGCGGATGGTGGTTTCTCAACCTCGGACGGAACTTCCTGTATTCGACCGAAGCGTTCTACCACCTGCTGGTGCTCGGCGCCGCGCTGCTCATCATTCGGCAGCGCTTCGCTGCCGCGTTAGGTGTGATGACGCTGCTCGCGATGAGCCACCCGTTCACCGGGATCCAATTTCTGCTGATTGCGCTGGCGTGGGGTGCGCTCGAGCTGGTGGTGCTTCGAAGTCGCGTCGTCCCGTGGTGGTTTGTCGCCGGCATCGCGGTGCTCACCGCGCTGCATGTCTGGTACTACCTGATCGTCCTTCCCAGCTTCCCGGAGCACCGGCAGCTGCAGGAACAATGGACGCTCCGCTGGACGATCAGTGTGCCGCAGACCGTTTTCGCCTACGGGATTGTCGGGGCCTGCGCCTGGGCACGCCTCCGGCCCGCCGCGCGACCGCGCACGGTACTCAACCAGTTCCCGAATCGACTGCTCGTCGTTTGGGTGCTGGTGTGTCTCGCCCTCGAGAACCACGAGCTGTTTCTCCCGCGCGCCATTCAACCGATACACTTCACGCGTGGGTACAGCTGGATCGCGCTCTTCCTGCTCGGCGTGCCAGCGCTGGTCGGCGCGATCGACCACATACGGCAGCACAGCCGTGTGAAGTTGAAGGCGCTCGCGGTGGCTGGGTTCCTGCTATTCCTCGTTCTCGACAACGTCGTGTGGCTGAGCGCCACGACGACTCAGGCGCTTGGAGTCCAACTCGGCCGGAGTCTACCGCCAGACTCGTTGAGACTGGGATTCGCTCTGTCCGCCGAGCAGCAAGCGTTATTTGCCTGGATGAACCGCGCGGAGCAGCAGCGCACCGTTGTCGTGAGCGAAGACGAAACCGTCGGCTATCTGTTGACCACCTACACGCCTCTGCGCTCATGGGTATCACACCGCGTGAACACGCCCGGAAACATGCAGCGGTTCGAAGAGGTCGAAAGGTTTTTCGGGTCCGGTGCGATTGTGGACAGGTGGCGGGAGCTCCCGCTGTTGATCGTGTTGCGTGATTCCACAGCGTGGCGTCAGCGCGCGGCGGGCTTCGCACCCGCGCCCGTCGAGCTGGTGTACCACAACGATGAGTATGCGGTGGTACGTGCGGGTCCGGCCACGACGCGCCATTCGTCATCGCGCGCTCCGTTGGACGCTGTGCGCGCCAACCTAATCGCAATCACCTTCGCGCGAATCGTTCCGCGTTAGGCGTCAGGCGCCGCCATTCGACGGTCTGCCGGATCGGCCGCCGGCACTCGGTCCCGATCCGGCGATGCCGGGCTACGACGGAACACGCGGCCCAGAAGCCACCAGATGCCAACCGCACACAGGATCCCGGCGTAACCGTCCACGGCGTAGTGCCAGCCGAGGTGCACCGAACCGACGACCGTCGACATGACCACCGCCGCCGCAAGCACCCGACCCCGCCGCCCCAGCCGCCAGAGCGGAATCGCCGCCAGCGTCACCATCACCAGATGCATGCTCGGCATGGCCGAGATTCCCCCGCCGATCACCTCGAGCTCACCGCTCGCGTGCGACCGCCACAGGTATCCCTGCAGCGCGCGCGTGAGGTCGTTCGTCGCGTTTACGTGTGCCATCAACTCCGCGTACGGATTCGCCCCCGCGACGACGAAGCCGTAATAGCACGGGCCGGCGGACATGAACGCCGCCGCCAGCAGATTCCCCACCAGCGGCCACGCGAGCACCGACGCCACGAGAAACCGGTTCCGGTCGGCCGACGGCGGGCGCAGCGCCTGCCACGTGATCACGCCGTGGAGCGTCGCGGCCCACCCCGACTCGTACACGAGACTCATCACGTCCGTCGTCCACTCGCGACCGAGGAGCGGCTGCAGCAACCGCCACGGGTCGGTCCCGAAGTGCAGCGCGCGGTCCAGCCTCATCAGAGTCGTATCCCACCGGAACGGCAGCGTCGCCGCCAACCACGTTTTCCAGCCCGTGTAGCATGCCACGACAGTCGGCAGAACGATCAGCATCACGGCGTACGCCGCGAGACGCTCGTTCGTGAACGTCGCCTCTCGCGCTCGCCGCCAGGCCACCGGGTAGGCGGCACGCGCGCCCTGCGGCTTGAGGTCGGCGGCGAACCGATGCCGAACGACGACCCAAAAGACCGCGATCATGCCCATGAACGTGGCCTGCGCGATCCAGAACGACGCGCCAACCGCCCCGGGCCAGCCCACGAACGGACCGACGACGTAGCTGCCCGCGATGAACGGGAGCGCGGCCCACAACACGGCGCGCTGCTCCCGAATTGCCCCCAGCGCGAGCTCGAACAGCGAGCTCCTCCCCGTGCGGCCGGTCAGCGTAGTGCTCGGCGCCGTATTGGTCATTCCAGGGCAGGCGAGGGCGAGGTACAGGGGGCGGGCGATATCAGGAGACGAAGGGGGCCGGGTAAGCGTTTCCGCCCCTGCCGGCGCCCGGACAGCCGCCGAACCGCCACGCCGGGCCGTCTACCCGGACCTCCGCATCCACCTGAGAACTTCGCGCAGCTCCGGCTGCTTTCCGTACATCAGGAGCCCCGTGCGGTAGATGCGCGCCGCGATGACGACGGCGATGTAACACGACGCCACGAGGCAGAGAATGGACAAGGTGATCTGCCACCCGCCGACGTGCACCGCGCTCATCCGAAGCGGCATGACAATGGGCGATGAGAACGGGAGCCAGCTCAGGCTCATCGCCAGGGTCCCGTCCGGGTTGGAAAGCACCGGCTGCAGAAACATCACGGTGGCGATGAGCAGCATGACCGCTGGCAGTTGCGCCTGTTGCGCCTCCTGCTCCGAGTTGACCATCGACCCGATGGCCGCGAACAGCGCTGCGTAGAACGTGTAGCCGAGAAGAAAGAACACCACGAGCACGACCACCATCATGAACGAGATCGACGGGAGCTGCATCGGCATGGCGCTCGCCCCGAACCGCGCCAGCAGCGTGGTCCGATACTCCATCATGAAGTACGACACGGCCATCCAGATCAGCAGCTGGGTGAGGCCGACCGCGCCGACTCCGAGGACCTTGCCGCCGAGCAACGTCGTCGGCGAGACACTCGAGACAACCACCTCCGCCACGCGCGTCTGTTTCTCTTCGATCACGCCGCGGAGCACGTTCTGGCCATAGATGAAGATCGTCATGTACAGCAGCATCGCGATGGTGATCGCGATCAGGATGCTGATACGTCCGGAGCCCGCTCGGCCGGTCGAGGTGATGCGTTCCGCCCGGAGCTCGGGGCGCGTGCGCTTGAGCAGCGCCGCGTCGCTCGCGCCGACACCGGCGGTCACGAGCCGCTGCCCGAGCACCTCGCGCTGGACGACCTGGTCGAGCATGCGCATGTCGGGGATCGACGTGGCGTTCGAGCCTGCGTAGCGCGGATGCATCGCGCCGGTCAGGATCCGTGGGTTGAGGGCGAGGTACCCGCGAATCTCCTTTCGCATCACCGCCGCCGTCGCGGTCGACTCGGCGGCTGCGAGCGCGGTTGGGGACACACGAACGACCTGGGTTCGAGTCGTATCGCCGGAAATACCGCCGTTCAGCTCCGCCGAAATGTTGCGGCCGAGGTCGGTGCCGGTCGCGTCGAGAATGCGGATCCGCGTCACGTCCGCCGAGACGGTCGAGCGAGACGCCATGTAGGCCGGGAGGTACATGAGGAGGCCGAACACCACCGGACCGAACACCGTGGCAATCGCGAACCACCGGTTCCGAACGCGCTCCAGGTACTCCCGCTTGGTCACGACCCACAGTTTCCGCATTGCGTCCATTCGCTCAGGGAGCCAACAAGATACGTCCATTTCCGACAGTCGGCCGACCGTCTTCGATCGAAAGCCGACCATGCGGGACGACAGACTCCACGCTCCGGGCACCGGTGGTACGTTAGGTGGGCCGGCGGCTCGCAACGTCCGCTCCCGGCCGGTCGTCTTGAGCCATTGAGCAGCACTCCGGAAACCGTCTTGACTGCCACCCAGAGCCCCGTACACGCTACCCCATTGGCGACCGAGCCGACCCCCTGCCATGTGTGCCGCGGGGTCGTGCACCAGCTCGTCCGGGGAGTGCCGCCGCACCGTATTCTGCGTTGCGCCGGGTGCGGGCTCGGATTCCTGGATCCGCAGCCGGCGCCGCAGCAGACGATGGAGCTGTATTCGGAACACTATTTCCGAAGCGATGACGCGCTCGCGCAGGGCTACTCCTCGTACGTCAGCCATGCGGCGGACCTTCGCGCGACCTTCCGCGACCGAATCCGCCGCCTGCCACCAAAGGCCGAAGGGAACCGGTTACTCGACATTGGCGCGGCTGCCGGATTCTTCGTCGAACAGGCACGACTCGCCGGCTGGGCTGCCGAGGGGCTGGAGCCGAGCGCCTGGGCCGCGGCGTACGCCCGGTCGGAAGTCGGCGTCCCGGTCGCCGAGGGCACGCTCGAGACCGCGAATATCGCTCCGGGCTCGTTCGACGTCGTGACCTTCTGGGAAGTCATCGAGCACGTGCGCGATCCCCGCGACTTCCTGACCCGGACCGCACGGATCCTCAAGCGCGGCGGGCGGGCGCTCCTCTCGACGCCCGACGCGGGCAGTCTCGTCGCCCGTACGCTCGGCAAGCGCTGGCTCGGCTGGCAGAAGGTTCCGGAGCACCTGTTCTACTTCGACCGCGCGACGCTGCGGCGATTGCTCGATGAGACCGGGTTCGACGTCGTGGAGGAGCGCTACGTGCCGCTCACCGTCGGCTGGCCGTATGCGCTGGAGCGGCTCGGGGCATCGTTCGGGAGCCCTGACGCCTTCGCCGCGTTGGGCCGCATGCTCCGCCACCGGAGCGTCACCGTGAACTGCTACTACGATCTCATGGTCGTGGCGCGGTTACGCGGCTGAGGGAGCGCGCGCGCGTGCATTCCCCAGCCGCGTCACTCGCCGCGCCGCCCGACGTCTCGGTGGTTCTGCCGTGCTATCGATCGGCCGCGCTGGCGCATCGCTCGGTGGATCGGCTCACCGACTTCCTCGACGGCGCACCGCTCACCTACGAGATCGTCGTGGTCGATGACGGCGGGAGGGACTTCGCCCCCGGGGCGTTCGAGGGCCGGGACCACGTTAGGCTTCTCGAGCTTCCCGTCAATCGTGGGAAGGGCGCGGCGGTTCGGGCCGGCATGCAGGCCGCGCGCGGTGACGTTCGCGTGTTCACCGACGTCGACCTGCCGTACGATCTCGATCTCATCGAGGTGATGGCGGCATGCATTCGCGAGCAGGGGTACCACCTCGTGATCGGGGACCGCACGTTACCGGGATCGACGTACGCGACGGTGACGTCGTTCCGGCGCAGCCTGGCGTCGGCGCTCTTCTCTGACTTCGTCGGACGAATCGTGACCGGCGGCTATTTCGACACCCAGTGCGGGCTGAAAGCGGTACGCGGAGACGTCGCGGCGCTGATCTTCCCACTGCTCCGCGTGGACCGCTTCGCGTTCGACGTCGAGCTCGTGTATCTCGCGCTCAAACACCGGCTCGACATCAAGCGCATTCCGGTGCAACTCCGGAACAACGAGACGTCGACGGTTCGGCTCTTCCGGGATTCGACTCGTGGCGTCGTCGACGTGCTCCGCATCAAGTATCACCAGGTCGCTGGCCACTATCAGTGTGACGCACTCGACCGGATCACAGAGGCGGAGTTCGTGACGCTTCGCGCACGCGCGGCACGAGACGCCGAGGGACGCGTTCGCCAGCACAGCGTTTCGGCCTGAGCCGCGATGTCATCCACCGCCACCATCGCCTCCGAGCGACCGCCCGTGAGCTCGTCCGTCCGAGACCTGGTGGTGATCTCACCGGTATACAACGACTGGTCGGCGGTGCAGTTGCTCCTGCCTCAGCTCGATGCGGAGCTCGCGAAGCATCACCTGCGCGCGCGCCTCGTGCTGGTGGATGACGGCTCGTACGAGCGGCCGCCGGAGCAGCTCGCGGCCCGCGTGGCGGGCGGGATCACCGAGATCAGAATCCTCACGCTGCGGCGCAACGTCGGACATCAGCGCGCGCTTGCCATCGGGCTGGCCTTCGTGCAGGAGCAGATGCCCTGCCACGCCGTCGTCGTGATGGATGCGGACGGTGAAGACAATCCGTCGGACGTGCCGCGGTTGGTTGCGGAGTTGGAGACGCGCGGCGGCCGCACGATCGTCTTCGCGCAGCGGATCCGGCGATCCGAAGGCTTCGTGTTCACATCGCTCTACAAGCTGTATCGCGTCGCCCACCGGATGCTCACCGGCATCTCGGTGCAGGTCGGCAACTTCAGCGTGATTCCGTGTTCACTGCTCGACCGGCTCGTCGTAGTCTCGGACCTCTGGAACCATTACGCCGCGGCGGTCTTTCAATCGCGCCTTCCGTACACCATGGTCCCGACGGCGCGCGGACGGCGTCTCTCGGGCCGCTCCAGCATGAACCTCGTGTCGCTCGTCGGGCACGGGTTGAGCGCGATCGCCGTGTTCGCCGATCGGGTAGGGGTGCGCATTCTCATCAGCGCGATCGTGGCGCTCGTCGCGACGGTCACGGTGCTCGGAGTCGCGTTAGGCAGGTGGCTGCTCGATGGGAGCGTACCACCGCTCTGGCTCATCACGGTGGCCGGCATCGCCGTGCTGCTGATCGTGCAGGTCGCGGCGGCGGCGAGTCTGTTCGTGCTCCACGTCCTGTTCACGCGAGCGCAATCGACGTTCATTCCGGTGCGCGACTACCGATTCTTCATCCACTCCGATGAGCTCGTCGCAGGACGCACAGGCGCTTCCGTATAACTACGTCGGGGAGGAGCTCGAGCTCTTCGCCAACGCGAACAACTGGAAGGCGTACTTCGCGGCGGTCCTTCGCGACGTGATCGTCGGCGACGTGCTGGAAGTCGGTGCGGGCATCGGCGAGACCACTCGGCGCCTGCTCGATGGTCGCCAGCGTTCCTGGCTCTGTCTCGAGCCCGATCCCCGGCTTGCCGCGACGGCGACGCAGTGGGCGAAGTCGGCCGCGTTGTCGCCGCGCCCCGAAGTGAAGGTGGGCACGACGGCGGACTTCGAGGCGTCACCGCGGTTCGATGCGATCCTGTACATCGACGTGCTCGAGCACATCGAGCATGACCGGGAGGAGGTCGAGCGAGCGGCGGCGCTGCTCGCGCCGGGCGGCAACCTGGTCGTGCTGTCGCCGGCATTCCAACAGCTGTTCAGCGAGTTCGATCGCTCGGTCGGGCATTACCGGCGCTACACGCGAGCGAGTCTCGCCGCCGTGATGCCGGCATCGCTGCGGCGGCGGACGCTTCGATATCTGGACTGCGTGGGGTTTCTCGCCTCGTTGAGCAACCGGCTTCTGCTCCGGCAGGGGCTGCCCACCCGCGGTCAGGTCGCGCTCTGGGACGGCGCGATGATCCCGGTGTCGCGTATCGTCGACCCGCTGTTCACCCGGTGGTTCGGGCGGTCGGTGCTCGCAGTCTACCAGCGCGTGTAGCCTAACGATCGTGACGACGAACCACGGGACGGTACTGGCCGCGCCTGATGCCGTCGCGTCGCACAGTCGTGGCGTGGGCGGCGAGGCCCCGTGGTTTGCCGTTGCCGCCGCGGCGTTCATTGCCGCCGAGCTCGGAGTGCTGCGCGCCTGGATCGTGGTTACGCGACCGCTCTGGCTCGACGAGATTCATACGCGCCTCGTCGCTCAGTCAGCGACGGTGTCCGAAGTCGTCCGGAATCTCGCGGCCGGGGCGGATTTCAACCCGCCCACGGTGTTCCTTCTGTACCGGGCGATCGGTGCACTCGCCGGCGGACTCTCCGAAACGACGATGCGCATGGTCGCCGCCCTGTGCGTCGTGGGTGCGCTCACGACCGTGTTCGTCCTGCTGCGGGAGCGGTTCTCTCGGCCGGCTGCGGCGTCAGGCGTGCTGGCCGTCTGGTCGCAGTCCGTCGTCGTGAACGCGGCGTTCGAAGCGCGTTTCTACGGGCCGTGGCTGCTCGCTGCCGGGTGCTTGTTGCTGGCGCTCCGACGCGCGGTCACCTTGGAACGCCAGTCGTGGGGGAGTAGTGCCGCGCTCGCGATCGCGTCGATAGCGGTGTGTACTGTGCACTACTTCGGCATCGTCTCGTGGGCGGCGGCCATTGCGGTGGCGGTATTGCGCGTTCGGCGGAACGGCGCAGCCACCGTGCGGCTGCTTCCTGCACTCGCTGGACCGGTCGCGACCGCGGCGTGTATTCCGCTCTACCTCGATCAGCGCGCCGCCCTCACCGTCGCCACCTGGATTCCACCCGTGACGGTGGCGGGCGTGTTGCTTCTGCTCTCTGTCACGCTCCTGCCACCGCCGACGATTGCCGCGGTGGTGTGCGGCGCAGTCGAGTCGTTCGCGCGCAGACCACGCCCGCAGCCTCCACACACCGAACGCGGTTTCGCAATCGGGTTGGGTCCGGCGTTGTTGCTCGGGCAGGTGGCCGTTCCGATCACGCTCGCGATCATTTCGCTGATCGTTCAGCCGGCGACGCAGCCTCGATACTGGATCGTTGGTGCGTTCGCCGCGGCGCCGATCGTCGCGTTAGCAGTGTCGTTCACGGGCCCGGTGCTCGCCACTGTCGTCGGCGTTACGACGCTCGTGTGGAGCGCGAGCACGGTACGCATGGAGCGTGGCGCCGCCGAGGCGCACGCACGCCGGATCGACGAGGACGCGGCGGTCGTGGCGAGCTCCAAGGATTCCGGCGCTCTCGTCGTCGCTCGGCGGCGCCACACGATCTACCCGTTGCTCGAGAGGGAGCCGACGCTGCGCTCGCGACTCGCGCTGTTCGACGCGAGCGCAACGAAGCCTGATGACGCGTTCATGGCCGTGGAGCGTGACGTCGCGACGGCCCACCGTCGCCTGTTCGGGTTCCCGCGCATCGTCACGCCAGCCGGTCTGGACTCGGTGCAGACGATCTTCTTTCTCGAGCTCGACTCGACGAAGTCCCCGACGCGCGTCGAGTTCCCGCATCACGAGGTCACCAGGATTGCCCGCCGAGCTTACGTCCTCGACCGTCGTTGAACGCCTGCAGCGCGTTGCCGTGGCGATCGTCCGCGGCCGCGCGTGGCGTGCGCTCATCGCGGGCGCGTTAGGCATGCTGGCGGGCTGGGACACGCACCGCCGGCTGGCCGCCCACCCCGAGCTGAACGCGCTCGATTTCACGTACCCGTGGCGGGCCGCGGGGCACCTGATCGCCGGGCGCAATCCGTACGAGCACATGCCAAACACCGCCTACACGCAGGGCGGTCCGTTTCTGTACCCGCTGGCGGCGGCGCTCGTCGCGGTGCCGGTCGCGCGCCTGCCAGTCGCCACCGCCGGCGCGGTGTTCGTTGGCGTTTCGGTCGCGCTGATGGCCTTCGCGCTGATGGGCGGTGGACTCTGGCGTCTCGGCGTCGTGTTATCCGCGCCATTCTTCTTCTCGATCTGGAACGTGCAGTGGGGACCGCTGCTGATCGCCGGCGCTCTCATTCCGTCGCTCGGCTGGCTCGCCGTCACCAAGCCCAACCTCGGCCTCATCGCGTTCGCGCATTCCCCGCGCTGGTCTGCAGTCGTCGGTGCGATCGCCGTGCTCGCCCTGTCGTTCGTCGTGCTTCCCGACTGGGCCGCCGGGTGGCTGGAGCACATTCGCCGCCAGCCGAGTCCGAGACCACCCGCGCTACTGTGGCCGCTCGGCGCGGTCGGGCTCGTCGGCTTGCTTCGGTGGCGGACACCAGCCGGCCGAACGCTCGTCGCAATGACATTGGTGCCAACGAGCGCGTGGTTCTACGATCAGATCTTTCTCTGGCTCGTGGCGAAAAACTGGAAACAGTCGCTCGCGCTCTCGGTGTGCTCCTGGGTGACGTACGTCGCAGTTTTGGCTCAGGCACCCATCGATCTCACCAACCCACGCGAGGCGCGCGTCGTTCAGGCGATTCTCGCGGTCGGCCTGTACCTGCCCGCTGCCATCATCGTGTGGCGCCAGCCTAACGTGGGCCCGGTGCCGAGGTGGCTCGAGCGCCCTGTCCGGGTGTTCCCACGCTGGTTGCAGGGAAGGGCGGACCCTCCGACGCCGTAGCGGCGGATGCTGATCCGGGCACCCTCACGACCGCGTAGCTCGCGTTCACGTACACCGGCTCGGGTGACAGCGGTGTGAATCCCGCCGTGCGCCGTCGCCAGTTCGTGGAATCGCGAAACACGACGAGCATCGGGAGCCTGCGCCATTCGTCGACGACCGTACCCGCCTGGAAGAACGCGCGGAGCTCGTTGAGCCGCGGCCTGTTCCAGGGTGTGTTCGCGTAATGAGACCGCCACGACCGGAGCGGCGTATACACGGTGAGGAGATAGCCCACCGTCTCATCCTCGCTCAGCACGACCTGGCCGCGATTCCGCGGCTCGCTCAGCCAGTCGAAGAGGGCGCGCTGGTCGTCGGTGAGCCCGAAGCCGAGTGTCAGCGAGTCGGCCGGGAGTTTACGCCCGAGCTGGATGCCGACGGCCTGCGCCGAGTTGGCGCCGACCCACACGGCGTTGTCGACGACGAGCAGGAACACGAGCGCGGCCGCCGCGAACACCTTTGGTTTCGCGTCGCCACGCTTCAGTAGCCGATCGAACGCGCTCACCAGCGCGGGTACGCCGAGCAGGAACAGGCCGATCCAACTGTATCCGCGCGTGAAATGAATGGGTTGAATGGCCCGCGGGAGGAACAGCTCGTGGTTCTCCAGGGCAAGACACACGAGCACCCATACGATCAGCAGGCGGTTCGGCCACTGGCCGACGACCTCGCGGGCGCGATCCCGGGATCGAATCCGCGCGATGGCAAACGCGGCGACGATGCCGTAGGCGATAACGGACTGGGGGAAGGTGAGCGTCCAATGGAGCGTCCACTGTTCCTGCAGCTGTCGGTGCTCCGGAAACCGTGGGAGAAACAGGAGGTAATACGCGACGTGGAGCGCGGCGAGCGCGACTGTTCCCGCCACGAACCACCACGGCACGACGCGGCTCCGGAGGATGATGAGCTCGAGCGCTGCCCACGCCGAGACCACCGCCAGGAACTGAATCCCGGTGAACGGGTGGCTGATCGCGAGCAGCGCCATCACGCCTAACGCCGGAGCGAAGCGTCGCGTGAGGATGAGAAGGACGGTCCCGAACACCATCCCGTGGTATGCGGCTTCGGTCGAGAGGACGAAGTTCCTCCCGAAGTTGAGGAACCACCACCCGCCGACCGGGTCGGCGGCGCGCGTGAACCACCACCACGCGGAGAGGTTGAACAGCTGGCCCGTAGACCCGGGCGTGCCTGGCAGGAACGCGAAGAACGTTCCCATGACGACGAACAGCCCGCCACCCCAGAAGAACGCGAACAGCGCGAGCCTGCCGGACGATGTCGATCGGGACGCGAAGCGATCGAACACGGCGATGGCGACTCGACTGCAGACGATCGCCGCCGCGAGCCCGACAAGGGCGAACACGATGCCGGGGTCGGCCCCTGGCAACCGGGTGAGCAGACCGAGAAGAAGCGTGAGCGGCTGAAAGTAGATGCGGGGGGACGCGTAGTCGTAGCTGAACGGGCTACTGTAGGCGAACGAAAAGCCGGCATCGAAGTGCTCGCGGGCGTTCGCCATGTAGTACGGCGTGTCGTAGATGAGAAACCCGGTCGGCCACAGGCCTGCGCGAACGAAGCCGATGTAGTGCGCCACGAGCGGAGCAAACGCCGGGAGCGCGAGCAGCGTCGCCAGTAGCCAGGTCTTCAATGGCCCCCGAGGGATGCTCCGATTGTCCCAATTCTGCTCTGTCGTCATCCTGGGCGTTTTGGAAGGCGGCGGCCGATATCTACATCGACGCGCGACCCTTGGATCGGGTTGCGCCCTGGTCCAGGGCCGTGACGGCACGGACGAGTCGCGCGTAGTACGGGCGAGCTCGGAAAGTACTGACTCTGGCGCCATCGGCGCGCACGGAGGCATCCTCGCCGCATGCCCGAAAGACCATCGACCTCGCTCCGCATCCGCGTCGCGCTTGCGATCGGCCTCGCCGTCGCGGTCTTCGTGTTCGCGCTGCAGTCCCGCCACCCACGCATCCTCGCCTACGACTGGACGTTTCACTGGCGGGCGGCACGCGCCGTCTTCGACGGCTTGAACCCGTACCTCGTGGTCGTGCCGAGCGGCCCATACCCCTTCTCGTACTACTGGTTCTATCCTCTTCCGTCGGTATTCATGGCGTTACCGACCGCGCTGCTCCCAGCTGTGTGGTCGTCGGCGCTCACGGTCGGTGTCGCGAGCGCGCTTCTCTCGTTCGCGGTTTCGCGCGACGACTTCTCGCGCCTTCCGATCTTCTTGTCGGCCCAGTTCATGATCGGCGCGGCGGCGGGTGCGGCGCCCGCGATTCTGTTGACCGCGGTGATCGCACTGCCCGCGCTCCAGTGGCTCGTCGTAATCAAGCCGAACCTCGGACTCGCGGCGTTCGCGGCGCGACCCACGTGGCGCGCCGTCTGGGGCACCGTCGCGTTGTGTGCCCTCGCGTTCGCGCTCGAGCCCGCGTGGCCGTTCTACTGGCTGCGCCAGCTCTTCTCGATGAAGGGTGGCGACACGCACATGGTCCTCGGTCACCTGGCGCCGATCATGGTTCCCGGCGGCGTCGTACTCGCTCTCGCTCTGCTTCGCTGGCGACGACCGGAGGCCAGGATGCTGTTCGTGCTGTCGCTGGTGCCGCAAACGATGAGCTTTCACGACGTGTTGCCCGCGATGCTCGTGGCAAACACGTTCAGACAGTCGCTGGTTCTCGGGTTACTCTCTCAGACCGCATTCCTGTTATCGCGGAACGAGATGACAACTCAACGCGACATGGCCACCATGTTTCACAACACGGCGCCTCTGGCGCTATGGCTGATGTACGTGCCGGCGCTCGTTCTGATCCTCCTGCGTCCGAACGTCGGCGACGTCGGAAAGCTGTTCGAGTCGCTGAGCAGGCGGCTTCCCGCTTGGGCCCGAGGCGCGCCAGGCGACGGCTCGGAGGCGCTGGCGCCCGCGGCCGTTCGTGCTGACTGACGAGATTCGCGCCTGCGGCGGTCGCGATCAGCTCGTTCCGATGCGGCCGCTGAATCCCGCGCCTTAGCAGAGCCGGCGCCATCGCGACCTTACAGCCTTCGTTCGCCTGCGACCGCGCTTCATACAGCGCCCACTCGGCTCTATCTCAGGGGTCCTGAGCGGACACCAGCCCGATTCGGCGACTCAACGGTCGCTTGGCTGGGACTCCCGTGGTCGACGTAAGTAAGCAAGCACGGCGAGCAATGCTTCGGCACACATCAGCACAAGTCGATGAACGATCGACGCTACGACAACGGATGGCGTTGGCGCGGCGAGGATCAAAACTAGAATCGCTTCCCTCACACCAAGCCCGGCTGGAACCGGAATCGCTACGAATCCGGCGAGCCACGCCACCGAGAAGCTCAGAACTACAACGTGGTTAGCGGCGTCACTCCCGCCATCTGACAGAAGGACCGCGAACGCCACGCCGGAAAGCAACAATGTAAGCACCGTCCACGCTGTGGATCGGAGAATGCTCGATTGTTGCGGCACCGCGAACTCGGCGTCTTTATTCCTAGCGATACGCGGCAAGACTGCGCGGAGGAAGGCAGCTAGCCAGCGACGGCGCAGGAACGCCACGAGGACGAGCGTTACGACCGCGGCGGTTCGCCACAGAATCGGGGTGCGGGGTGCCAGAATCCCCCAGCTCGCAACTACAACGGCCGCGGCGCATACTTGCGTGTAAAGGTGCAGAGGCACGAGCGCCGCAGCGCGTTTAGCTGACACTCCAGATCCGGTCGAGAGCGTGGCCTGTGCCATCAGGTGCCAAATACCACCCGGTATGTATTTGCCGAGTTGCGCCGCGTAGAACGCGCGGCGCAGGTCTCCCGCTGCGTTGGGTTGCTCGAACAATGCCGTCCAGGCGCGGGCGTTCGTAACGAGCGCCGCGAGCAGCACGGCAGCGGCAATTCCTAACGTTCGCCAGCTCGGAACTACGCCAATTTCGGAGTTCCGCGCTGTGGCCACGACCGTCGCAACGAGGAACGCAAGCCCGGTCAGACCGAAGACTGTGCGCATCCAGCGTAGGCTGCGCGGGACGGTCATGCGGCGTGTGGTCTGGAGTCGGAACGCGTTCGTTGTGGAACTGTCAAGTGCTCCTCTACTGAATCCTGACCTGATTGAGCGTTTGTCAGACGGCCGGGAAATGAGGTTGGTCCGGCTGGCGGCTTTCACCACCACAATCAGTCGATTGTCTCGCGACAATATCGCCACGCACGTGAGCGTCCCAGCCCCGCCATGACAGATCTCTCGGCACCAAACGCACCAGAGCGACGTTCTCGACTCGCCGAGAATCGCCACCGCATCGATGTCGAGCTGGGTACCAGCTCCGTTCGCCGGTTTTACTCCCCGGCAACTTACGGTCTCTACGCACAACTCGGGTCCCGGATCGGACGACACGTAACCGGGAACGTGCTCGACGCCGGGTGTGGGACAATGCCTTTTAGGGAGGCGCTCTCACGGTACGCAGACGAGTACCACTCCATGGACGTGACGCGGCGCGTACCGACTGTCGAAATCGTCGCTGACATTCAGGACATGCCTCACGTCGCGTCGAGCCAGTTCGACACGGTATTCTGCTCCGAGGTCTTGGAACACGTTCCTGACCCGGGGCGAGCCGTCGCTGAGATCGCGCGCGTTCTGCGTCCCGGTGGAAAGCTCCTGTTGTCAGTACCGTTTCTCGCGCGACTGCACGAGGAACCGTATGACTTCTTCCGTTATACGCGCCACGGACTGGCCTCACTGCTCGAGCAGCGAGGCCAGTTACGGATTATCGAAATCGCGACAACAGGATCGCTCTTCAGCTTCCTTGGACATCAAGTGTCAAGTGCCGTTGTTTGCGCCGTCTGGCACGTGCCGGTATTGCGACAGGTCGCGTTCTGGCTGAACGCGTCGCTCTGTACGCTACCATGTCAGTGGCTCGATCGAGTATCAAAGCTCTCACCGAAGTTCCCGCTTGGGTACGTGGCAGTTGCTCAAAAGGGCTGACGCGTTATGCCGCGGAGACCCAACGGTTCTGCAATTCATTTGTTCTACGCACGTTGTTGGTCCCGACGCTAACGTGTTGAGCGTTGCGCCTGTCGCTATCCACGTGTGCCGAAGCCAGGATATCGTGACATGACCGCGGATCGCTGGGCCGAAACGCCAATGTTCATCCTACGGCGTGATTGTATCGGCTACGCTACACGTGAATGGCAGCCCGGCCGATTTCTCGAGATGGGTGCAGGCACTGGCCGGCTTACGGCGGGCTTCCTGGAGCGCGGCTTTACTGGCACCTGCTACGACCTTGGCTCAGAAAGTCGTGCGCTATTGAGAAGCAATCTCGCGACGTTCGGCGCCAGCGTTCAAGTCGTAGATACGCTCGACGCGGTCGCCGTTGGTTCATTCGATTATGTCTTTGCCTTCGAGGTGTTGGAACACATCGACTCTGACGTCGATGCACTTCGAGCTTGGATACGGTTTCTCAAACCGGGAGGTCGCCTCCTCATTTCCGTTCCTGCTCACATGCGGAAATTTGGCGACGAAGACCGAGCCGTTGGTCACCACAGGCGGTACGAGAAGGCGCAGCTTGAGCGCATGCTCGTCGCTGTCGGGTGCGGCGCACCGCGCGTACTCAGCTATGGCTTTCCCCTCGCGATCCTGACTCGACACGGCAACCAATTGCTCACCCGATTGAAGGGAAACTCGAACGAGCCGTCAGGTGCTGACAAGGAGGCATTGAGCATCAGAAGTGGCGTTGAACGATCTGACGCATCATTGCGCCTCGCTCGCGTTGTCAACCGCCGCACACTCTCGCCTTTTGTGGTGCTTCAACGCGTGTTCTTCGAAACCGACTGGGGCGATGGCTACGTCGCGCAGGCCGTTAGGTCAAAGCCGATGTCGCGAGATGTCTCGGCCGGTTGACGGAGTCGAGAAGCGTCCCCATGCGAGTTTGTTTTGTGACGACATCGTTCATTCGTTCGGCGGACGACTACTATGCTCGGTTCGTCTACGAGCAGGCGAAAAGTTTGCGCTACGCCGACCCGCCGATCGACGTCATCGTCGTTGCTCCGCACGCTCCTGGGCTCGCAAGCGAGGAGTCCATTGACGGCCTGCAAATTCAGCGTGTTCGTTACTTCTGGCCAACTCGATTACAGCGACTGGCCTATCAACATGAGGGCCTGTTCGAAACGCTACGGCGATCACGCCTTTCCATGGTGCAATTGCCGTTGCTTCTGCTGGCGCTGCTTGTCCGGCTTTGGAACGTATCGCGGCACACACAGGTTGTTCATGCGCAGTGGGTACCGACGGCTGCAATAGCCATAGTCGTCGGTTGGTTTCGGAGGATTCCCGTTGTGGTGTCCGTCCGTGGGGCAGATCTCAACACGGCGCGCAATTCTCGCATCGGACGATGGATAACGCGCTTCATCGTTCGGCATGTACGGTACGTCGTTACCGTAAGCGACGAATTTCGCGATCTCCTCGAGTCCGAGATCGGATCTCCTCGTGCGGTCGCAGCGCTCTATAACGGAGTTGACGTCGAACAGTTCTATCCGCGCGATCGTGCGACCTGCCGAAACACGCTCGGTCTCCGCGAGGAGCGCCCGTTTGCGCTTTACGTAGGCGGGCTGATTCAGCGCAAAGGTGTTGCCACTCTGATCGACGCACTCGCTCACGACGCCCTGGCGGGCCACGCCCTCGACGTCTACATAGCGGGAGAAGGGCCGGAACTCCACGCCTTGAAAGCGTTGGCTTCTACCAGAGGTGTAGACGGGCGGGTGCATTTTCTCGGCAAAGTACCAAAGGATCGCGTGCACTGGTGGATCTGCGCGGCGGACACGTTGGTTCTGCCGAGCTTCAGCGAAGGGCGGCCTAACGTTGTTCTCGAAGCGCTTGCGAGCGGCACGCCTGTCATTGCGACGTCGGTGAACGGTACCGCCGAGCTCATCACTGATGGCGAGAATGGATTGTTGTTCACCCCTGGGGACGTCGAAGGTTTGGCTACGTGCTTGAAAAGCCTGCTCACCAATCCAGCGTTGGCGCAGACGCTGGCGGCCGGCGGACCCGAAACCATCGCGAACCGTGGCCTCCTATGGTCGACGCATGGCCGACGATTGTCGGCGATTTACCTAGAAATCTTGCGCACCCAGTAGATGTGTGGAATCGCAGGTATCATCAATCTCAACGGGCAACGACCGGAGGAGACACTCCTCCGACGGGTCGGCGAGTGCATGCGGCACCGGGGCCCCGACGACGACGGTGTGTTCGCGCACGACGGGTTCGGAATGGTCCACCGAAGACTCAGTATTATCGACCTGAACACCGGACGACAGCCGATCTTCAACGAGACCGGCACCGTTGTCACGATCTTGAACGGAGAGATCTACAACTATCGAGAGCTACGTCGGTCGCTGGAGCAAAAGGGGCACGTTTTCTCGACCCACAGCGACACCGAGGTTCTTGTTCACCTGTATGAGGAGACGAATAGCCTCGATTTCCTCAGCCAGTTGAACGGGATGTTCGCGTTCGCGATCTACGACCTGCGACGTCGGACGCTTTGGCTTGCAAGAGACCGAACTGGCAAGAAGCCCATCTATTACTACAGCGACGCGCGGCAGTTTGCATTTGCTTCCGAGCTTCAAGCGCTCGAGCAGCTCGAACTCCCGCTGAGTTTGAGCCCGCAAGCAGTGAATGCCTTTCTTCGCTACAACTACGTCCCAAGCCCGCTGTCCATTTACCGCGAAATCCGAAAGCTCCCAGCCGCCCATTACCTGTCGCATCACGAAGGTCATCTCGATATTCAACGGTACTGGCGAATGCCGGCTCCGAATCCCGATCCCGCGCTCTCGGAGCGGGAGTTTGGAGAAGCGTTCCGCGATCACCTCGCGTCGGCCGTTACCAGTCGCTTGGTCAGC
>Ga0075430_100001092_pt1 | contig 21562 bp, 11 predicted proteins | sample RhiMetdeltSRZDD4_FD_75294 | JGI IMG/M metagenome (GOLD analysis project Ga0075430, IMG submission 75294) | Populus rhizosphere microbial communities from Tennessee, USA - Rhizosphere MetaG P. deltoides SRZDD4 | ecosystem: Host-associated > Plants > Roots > Rhizosphere > Soil | place: USA... | reverse complement strand
TCGGCACGCTCGCCCTCAGCCGCACAACCGCGCCGAGACGCGCCTCTTCGGGAGCACGCCATGACTGCCTTCTACATCACCACCGCCATCGAGTACGCGAACGGCGAGCCACACCTCGGGCACGCGTTCGAGAAGGTCGGCGCCGACGCCATCGCGCGCTATCGCCGCCTGCGTGGCGATCACGCTCACCTCCTCGTCGGCACCGATGACCACGGTCTCAAGGTCACGCGGGCAGCCGCGGCGGCCGGGCTGACACCGGCCGAGCAGGCTGATCGGACGAGCCGACTGTTTCGCGCGACGTGGGACTCGTTAGGCATCGAATATCACGCATTCGCGCGCACGACGACACCGCGCCACGCGGCGGGCGTGCAGGGATTGATCGCACGCATTCGCGAGCGTCACCCGGACGCGTTCTACGAGAAGGCGTACGAAGGGTGGTACTGTGTGGGGTGCGAAGCCTTCCGGACGCCGCGCGAGCTCGAGGAGGGGCGGTGCCCTCTGCACCCATCGCTCGAGATCGAGCGGGTGGCGGAGTCGAACTGGTTCTTTCGGCTGAGCGCGTTTCAGGGTTTCCTGTCGTCGTTCCACCGCGAGCACCGGGAGTTCGTGCAACCGGCGGCGCGACGGAACGAGGTCGTGGCGTTCGTCGATCGCGGCGTCGAGGACGTGTCGATCACGCGGGCGACGCTCGACTGGGGCATTCCGTTCCCACTGGCAGACGCGCGTGGCCGGTATCAGACGATCTATGTGTGGTTCGACGCGCTGCCGATCTACCTCACGTCGACGGGCATCCCCGGCCTGCCTAACGGCGACGCCGCGTGGCCCGCACAGGTGCACGTCGTCGGGAAGGACATCACGCGTTTTCACTGTGTGCTGTGGCCGGCGGTGTTGCACGCGGCCGGGTTTCCGCTGCCCGAACAGGTGTGGGTGCACGGGTTCGTGACGGTGGAGGGGGCGCGGTTGAGCAAGACGGCTGGCGTCTGGGTGGACCTGCGCGACGCCATCGAGCGACATGGGCCGGACGCGCTTCGGTACTTTCTCCTTCGCGAGATCCCGTTCGACGCGGACGGCGACTTCAGCTGGGCGCGGTTCGACGCGCGGTATGCAGCCGATCTGGCCAACACGCTCGGGAATCTGGCGAGCCGGGTGGCGGCGCTTGTGGTGCGCCATGGTGAGGCCGGGAGGGTCCCTGGCTCGGCGCGCGACGAGGCAGACGAGGGGCTCGAGGCGCGGCAATCACGGAACATGCAGCACTACATCGCCGCGTTCGACGCGTTCCGGCCGCATGAGGCGCTGACTGCCGTCTGGGACACGCTCGCGGCGGGCAACGAGTACGTGACGCGTCGCGCGCCGTGGGCGCTCGCCCGTGATCCAGGCCGTCGCCCTGAGCTCGACACGGTGCTGTGGACGCTCGTGCGGCTGCTGGCGCGTCAGGCGGTGCTGCTCTCGCCGATCATTCCGGCGAAGGCCGACGAGCTTTGGCGTACGTTAGGCGGGCCGGGTTCGGTTCATGACCAACGTCTCGATCACGTTGCGGGTATCGATCCGGCTGGTTGGAAAGTCGTCCCGGGCAGCCTGCTGTTTCCGCGTCGGTAGGATGGCGCGGGATCAAGGGGCCAGGTTTCTTGAACGGTTGATCAAGGGGTCAGGTTTCTTGAACCGTTCAAGAAACCTGACCCCTTGATCGAGCTCCTCACCCGACCTAACGACTACCGGCGGTTCGAGAACTCGTTCCGATAGCCGACGTCGAACCGGTAGTCACCATAGCCCGGACGCGGATCGTACACGCGAATCACTGCCGTGTAGTTGTTCCGCGAGCTCGGCTGCTGCACGACCGACACCGAGCCGCGCCCCGTCAGGTCCGTGACCACCACCTGCACGTCGTTCCGCGGGAGACCACCCCGCGTGAGGTTCGCGCGGACGTTCCGGACGGTCTTGCCGCTCAACGTGCGGTAATCGACGCGATCGCCCTGGATGCGGATCTCGAGCGCGTCATCGACGTCCCCGCTCCATTGCAGCACGTCGCGGCCATAACGGTCGTTGTTGCGTCCCCAGCGGCCGCGATCGTCCCAGCGGCCGTCGCGATCATCCCAACGGCCGTCGTCATCGCGGCCGGGACGCGCGGGGTAGTTGTCGCGACCGTTCCAGCCACCGTTGCCGTTCTGGTCCGGCGCCCAGTAGGCGGAAATGCGATAGACGTCGTTGCCGTTGCTGCGGTCGCGGATGCGAACGATCGTCGTGTAGTCGTTGCGCGCAGCGGGCTGCTGAACGACGTCGACGTCGCCGCGGCCATCCTCGACGCGCACGAACACGCGCCCTTCGCGCGCCGGCAGCGCCGTCGCGACGTTGAGGCGGGAGCGCTGGGCCTCGTTCCGGCCGACCGACTGCGTGCGCGCGTCGCGGCCGCGCATCGAAATGCGAACTTCGCGATCCACTCGGCCGCGCCAGTCGAAGAGCGGACGTCCCTGCGCGAGAACGGTGGACGCCGACACCGCGATCGCGGCCATCGACGCGGAAAGAGTGATGAGACTGCGGATCGAACGGCGGAAGAACATTGCTGCTCCTTGTAGGCGACTCGTGGTCGCGGTAACGGTCGTCATCTCGCCGGCTCTGTCGCGCGGCGTCCCCTAACGATTCGACCGCACCCAGGCAGAGGGCATTGGACATGCCTCTCTGCCGGCGTCGCGTCCAGACGTGTGTCGGGCGTCGTCGACGCTGGCTAAGTGCCGGTGCAGGCTCGGCTTGCCGGTGCGAGGCGAATCGGACTCGGTGTCCGACGGTCATGACGACCGACCGCGGTCGTCCGAGGTCCGGGACACGATCGCGTCCACGAATGGGGTCAGAGTCGGATGCCATCGTCTCCACTGCGAACGCAATGGAACGATGGCATCCGACTCTGATCCCCGACCGTGATCTACGCCTCTCGCAGGGCCGTGACAGGCGACACAACCGCTGCGCGCCGCGCGGGAAGCCAGCTCGCGACCACCGTCACGCCGATGAAGACGATCGACGCAACGACGATTGTCGTCGGATCGAGTGGTGAGACGCCGAAAAGCTGCGACCGAACGAGTCGCACGACGACCACAGCGCCCGCCGCGCCAACGGCGATCCCACCCGCCGCCACCACGAGCGCCTGCGCCACGATCGAGCCGGCGACCGCCCCTGGCGTCGCGCCGAGTGCCATGCGGACGCCGATCTCGTGCGTGCGCTGACCGACCATGAATGCGAGGACGCCGTAGAGACCCACCGTCGCGAGCAGCAACGCGAGCGCGGCAACGACGCCGCTCACGGCTGCACTCAGGCGCGGCGCCGCGACGGTCGCGCTCACGACCTCGCGCATGGTACGCACGCTGTAGACGGGAAGGCTCGCATCCAGCTCGGCGACGATCCGCCGCGCGCTCGTCGCCAGCGCGCTCGGCTCGCCGCTCGCGCGCACGGTCATGATCATGCGCTGCGCAGGACGTTGGGCATGGGTCACGTAGAGCTCCTCGCGAGACTCCGACGCAACGCCGTAGCTCTTCACGTGGCGGACGACCCCGATGACGGTCAACTCGCGGAACCCCCACCCCTCGAGCCGTTGCCCGATCGCATCCGCGTCAGGCCAGAAGCGGCGCGCGAGCCGCTCGTCGATGACCGCGACACTCGGCGTGGTCGAGTCATCCGCGGCCGAGAAGACGCGACCGCGAAGGAGCTCGACGCCCAGGGCGCGGAAGTAGCCAGGCGTGACGACCGCGACGTCGGTTCGCTGCGAGTCGCTGCCACCGAGCAAGCGGATTCCTGACTGCGAGCCGGCGCCGCTGAACGGCAATGTCGAGATGCCACCGACCGCGCTGACGCCGGGCAGCGCGCCGAGTCGGTCGACCAGCGTACGGTAGAACGTCGAGACAGCAGCGCCATCGCTGTAGACGGACTCGGGAACGCGAAGCTCGAACGTGAGCACACCCGCAGGATCGATCCCGCCGGACTCTGCACGCAGCTTCGCGAAGCTCCGGGCGAGGAGCGTGGCGCCGACGACGAGCATGAGCGAGAGGGCGATCTCTCCGCCGACGAGCACGCGTCGTACGCGCGCACTCATGGCACCGGTCGATCGACCTCTGTCGCGAAGCCATCGGTCGATGCTCTCCCCGGTTGCGGCGAGTGCCGGGGCAACGCCGTACACGAGCCCCGTCACGAGCGTGGTGACGAGTGCGAACGCGAGCACGCGCGCGTCGAACGGCACCTGATCGAGGCGCGGCATCCCTTCAATGAAGGGCGCCGCGAGGCGAATCGCCGACCACGCGAAGACGACGCCGCCCACGCCGCCGAGAACGGCGAGAAGTAGACTCTCGGCGACAAGGTGTCCGACGATGCGGCGGCGCGCCGCGCCTAACGCCGATCGGATCGCGATCTCGCGATGCCGAGCGACCGACCGGGCGAGGAACAGCCCGGCGACGTTCGCGCAGGTGAGAGCCAGGAGCAGGGCGACGGCACCGGCGACGAGCCGAAGGCCCGGGCGCAGCTCACCGACGATGCCGTCGAGCGCCGTGCGCAGCAGCACGCTCTGCTCGGCGTTGGTTTCGGGATATTGCTCGCGAAGGCGATGGGCGATCGCCTCGACGTCCGTGCGTGCCGAGGCGAGCGTTGCGCCGGGTCGAAGGCGCGCGACCCCGACGATACCCGGATGCGACTGCCGGGACGACCAATCACCCGCGACCACGAGCCCCGCGGGAACCCAGATTTCCGCCGCCCCGTAAACGAGCCCACCCGGGAAGTCGAATCCGGGCGGCATGACGCCGACCACTGTGTAGGACTCGCGGTCGAGAACGATCGGCCGGCCGATGATGTCGGTGCTGCTTCCGAAGCGCCGCTCCCACAGTCCGTGGCCGATGATCGCGACGCGTTCCGTCCCCGGACGATCTTCGCTTTCGACGAACGTGCGACCTCGCACGGGAAGCACGCCGAGCGTACGAAAGAGGTTCGCCGTGACGACCTGGCCACGAACTCGCTCGGGTGCTCCGTCACCACTGGCTGCGCCGAGGGTGAACGCGCGCCCCGAGAACCCGGCGAGCTCGGTGAAGGAGCGCGATTCGGTACGGAAGTCGAGGAGGTTCGGGTATGCCACAGAAATCTCTTCGCCTCGGCGCGTCTCGCTGATGGCGATGAGCTGGTCTGGGTCGGTGTACGGAAGTGGTCTCAGGAACGCGGCGCTCAGGATGCCGAACACGGCGGTCGCGCTCCCGATGCCGAGGGCGAGCGTCAGGCTTGCAGCGATCGTGAAGCCCGGGGCGCGTGTGAGGGAGCGACCAGCATACTGCAGTGGCTGACGAAACGAGTCGAGCATCCGAAGCCTCGTACGCTGAGGGTCGCGAATAGGACAGCCGATTGCTCGCCAGCGTTTGGGGCTGGTGGCTGGGTGACGCCGGTTGGGAGGGCGCGTTGGGGTCAGAGCCGGATGTCATCATGCCACCGCATGTGCCGCGGCATGATGACATCCGGCTCTGACCCCCGTTAGCTATTGCCGAGGCGTGATGATGAACTTGCCTCCGTCCGACCGGCCACCTAACGCCGGGTTGTACATCTCCTCGGCGTGGGCGGGTGGGCGCACGAACGTTCCGGCCGTCGTCGCGCGCGCCACGTATGTCGCCGTATACGTCCCGCGGCCGAGCCATCGCGCGAAGTACGTCACGCGATCATCGCGAATCTCGTGATGCTCCCACGGCGACCACCAACTGCCAATCCAACTGCCATACCGGCGAAAACGTCGGTCGCCGCGGTTTGCTCGATCACCCGCATCCGCCGCGGCGCGACTGGCTGCGGATTCTGCCGGGCCCAGCGTGCTCGAGGTTTTCAGCGAGAGATCCACCACCTCGAGGCCCGCCGGAAGCAGGTCTTCCACCGCGACGTACTCGCGGGCCGATGGAATCGTGATGCGCAGGCGTCCGCGCACGAGCTCCCCCTCCTGCACGCTGTTCACCGGACGGCCATCCTCCCATCGCTCGTACCATCGCTCGACCACGATGCCCTGTGCATCAGGCTTTGTCGGTGGAGCAAGTGGAATCTCACGCACGGTGAGCGAGTAATAGATCGCCGCGTCACTCGCCGCCTCGACGCGGATCGGGAGCACGACCGAATTGCCGTCACGCGCCACGAGCCCATCCAGGGTCGTGACCGAGTCCGCACGGGTCGTCGACGCCGCGGTCAGCAGCACGCGGCTGTCGCCCTTCGGGCGAGCTGGAGCCGCGTTCCATCGTCCGCCTCGAACGACGGGTCGACCACGACCGAGTAGCGCCGCGACGGCGCGAATGGCTCCGTCGGCGTGACGCGGAGCGTCACCGGGTCTCGCCAGTCGATGCGGGCGGAAATGGCAGGATCGAGCCTAACGAACTTCGCCGGGTCTGGAAGCCGCTCCATCTCGTCCCTGACGGGACGGTCGAACGTAACCGTGATGACATCCCCTGGCCGCACGGTATCCACCGGTGCGTGACGCGTCACGCGCAGGGGCTCCCGCGGCTGCGCCTGCGCGGAAACGAGTGGAAGGGGAACGAGGACGCCGATACCCGCAGTCAAACGAAGTAGGCGCATGAAGCCTCCGGAGCACGTAGCCAATGACTATCGTCAAGACCGTATCATCTCCGAGACAACTGTCAGCATCACCTCCTGGTTGCTCATGGTCGATTCCCTAGTCCCGATTCCCGATCTGGAGTCGCTTCGCGATCAACCGATCCAGAACCCTGGCCGGCAGTGAGAGTGGAATCGTCCATTTCATGAATCGGCGGCCGATCACCGGATAGGACGTGCGGGGACGCCTCGCGGAGAGCGCCGTCCACACCGCTTCACCCACCGCCTCGGCCGGGAGCCCGCTCCGACCGCTCCGCAGCGCCATCGTGAGAAACCGCGACAACAGCGGAGCGTATTCCGTGTGCGCATAACGCGCCGCGCCCACCTCCTCGGCCTTGTCCCATATCGGGGTGACGATCGATCCGGGGTTGATGAGAATGACGTCGATTCCGAACACCATCAGCTCGCGCCGGAGGCTGTGCGACATTCCCTCCAGAGCATGCTTCGACGCGGCATATGCGCCCATGAACGGGGCGCTCATGCGGCCGGCGACGGAGCTGATGTTGACGATGCGGCCCGGCCTGCCGGTCCGCGCGCGATCGGCGCCGAGCAGCGGCGCGAACGCCTGAATCGCCGCGGCGGTGCCGAGCACGTTGACTTCGAGAACGCGGCGGATCTCGTCGAGGGGCTGGTAGATGAGCGGCCCGCCGATGCCGATGCCCGCGTTGTTCACCAGCCCCCAGAGTGTCGCGCCGTTCAGGGAATCACCGACGCTAGGCACCGCGGCCCGTATCGCATCCGGCTCGGTGACGTCGAACAGCAATGGCGTGAAGTTGGCACCAAGTTCCCTGCGCAAGCGATCGGCATCCGCCGCACGCCTAACGCTGCCGAACACGTGAGCACCGCGGGCCGCGAGCACCCGCGCCGTCGCGAGGCCAATGCCCGTCGAGACACCGGTCACGACGACCGCTCGTGTGCCGCCACTTGCGTCGTTCATTCGCGTGGGGTGACGCGGAAGGTGCCGCCTTCGCTTCGCCCGCCGAGTGACGGGTTGTACATCTCCTCGGCGTGCGCGGGTGGTCGCACGAACGTACCCGCCGTCGTCGCGCGAGCGACGTAACTCGCGGTATAGCTGCCTTTCCAGAGCACGCGCGCGAAGTAAACGACGCGGTCGTCGCGGATCTCGTGGTGCTCCCACGGAGACCACCAGCCGTTGACCCATCGCCCGTAGAGCCACGGGAGCGATGTCGTCGTCGTATTCGCCCGGCTGCCGAACTGCGCGGCGCTGCGGCTCCCCTCGGACTCGAACGGGCCGAGCGACGACGTGCGCAACGAGAGGTCGACGACTTCCAGCCCCGCGGGGAGCAGATCCTCCACCGCGACGAACTCGCGGTCCGCAGGCACGGTGACGCGCAGCCGCCCGCGTACGAGATCGCCTTCCTTCACTTCGGTGACTGACTGGCCGTCGTCGAACCGCTCGAACCAGCGCTCGACGATGATGCCTTTCGCGTCCGGCGTCGTCGGCGCGCGGAGCGGCACTTCGTCGACGGTGAGCACGTAGAACACCGGCCCGCCTGACGCTTCCACGGTCACAGGAAGGACCATGGCATCGCCGTCTCGCTCGAGCAGCCCACCGAGCATGATCGTCGACTCACGCGAGGCGCTCGCAGCTCCCGACAGGAGCGTTCGCCCGGACGCCGCACCGCGGGCCGATCGCACGGTCACGGTACCGCCCGTGTCGGACGTCTTCTGCACGATCGCAAGCTCAGTGAGCGCCGACGACAGCTCCGCGTAGTCCTGGGAGTTCCACACCCGCGCCTGCTCCGCCTTTCCCTGCTGCACCAGGCGCTCGATGAGCGCAGCCATCTGCGGATGGTCCGGTGCGAGCGCCATCGTCGCCCGGAAGAGGCGCGCGACCGGCCTGACGTGGGAGCGGAAGCCTAACGTCTGCAACAGCGAGTCCGGAATGTCAGCGCGGATACCGGGCGTCTCGACATCACGCCATACGCGTGCGAGCATCTCGCGCGCGATCGAGCGGTCGCTCCGATGCGCGAGCAGCTCGGTGAGCCACGCGCGATCTTCCCATGACATTCGCGACGATGCTGCCGCGACTCTGTCCTCGAGCGCAACGTCCGGCAGACCGGCGCGACGAAGGAAGTGAAGGACCGCAAGCTCCTGCGCCAGCGTCCACTGCATGATGCGCTGGCGCTCGGCCCGGTTGCCGTAGGTTTCCTCCTTCAGCCAGGATGTCGTGTCCGGGTCATATTTCACGAAGCGCGCGATCCGACCGATGGACGCGGAATCCACGGCCGCGCCAGCATCGCGGGCGTCGAGCAGGAACGAGCCGACGTACGCGGTGAGCCAGACGGTCGTCCAGCTGTCGCGCGTCCAGTACCCAATGCCACCGAGCGGGTGCTGTCGTCGCTGAAGCTCGTCCGAGACGAGCTGGAGTCGCGCTCGCAGGAACTGCGCGTCCGGCGCCGCGGTGGAGTCGAGGACTCCGGCGCGTTGCAGTCGCAACATGGCGATCGCCACCCGTCCGGTGCTCGCCAGCTGCTCGGAGCATTCGTAGGCGTAGAAACGCAGGTGGTCGAACGCGGCACGCACCAGCGGCGCGGGTGAGCTGCCGACCCGCAGCGTCAGGCGTGACTTCGACGGGTCGATGTCGGCAGGCAGGAGTAGTCGAACAGCGGTTGGCCCTCTCGCCACCCCCGCGACGGCGTGGTATCTCGGCGCGTACGGCGGCCGGATAGGGAGCGGCGTCGTGACGGCGTCGGTGTGCGCACCCCCCTTGACGTCCAGCCGGATCCGCGCGGTATCGCCCGGCGCGGCGTCCGCCCGCCAATCGAAGCGGACCTCCGATCCCCGCCCGGCGGGAATCACCCGCGCCGTGGTCGCGGCACCGGACGCCGTGATGTTTTGCCCCTCCCCACGAACACGTACGGTCAACGAGTCAGCGGTGCTGTTGTTGATCACCGCTCCAGCGAAGAAGGCGTCTCCCGTTCGCGTGAACCGCGGCAGTGACGCCCGCGCGAGCAAAGGCTTCGTCACGACGAGCCTCGATTGCCCACTCCCGAACGTACTAGCGACCGAAGCAGCGATGGCAATGATACGGAACGTCGTGACGTTGTCGGGGAGCTTCGCCGTCATGGTTGCTCGACCCGCGGAGTCGGTCGTCACACCGGCGATGTAGAACGCCGTGCCGCGAAACGTCGATCGCGTATCCAGCGTGTCGAACGCAGCGCCGACAGCAACCCCCGACGCGAGTGCCATCGCGTTCGCGGCCGCAGAACCATATCCCGAAAACTCGCCCAGCCGGTTCAGCGCCCAGCCGGCCGGCTCGATGAACCGCCTCAACGACGCCATGCGGTTGGCCGTCGACGCGAACATGAGGCCTGTCGAAGCATCCGTGTAGAGCACGTCGAGCGGGTTCGAGCGCCCGAACCCCGTGAGCGCGAGAATGCCCTCATCCACCGCCCACACCGTGACGTCGGCGCGAACGCCGCGCGTCTGGTGGTCCCGTACGGTGATAGCCACTCGTACCGAATCCCCCGGCGCATAACGCGGACGCTCTGCCTGCATCTGTACGTGGAGCTCCTTCGGCGCATCATCGACACTGATGGCCACGTAGCCGGCACGGATCCGGCGATGAGTCGAGTCGGTCCGGAACACGGCGCCCGAATCGACGAGCACCACCGACACCTGCGCGCCAGGAATGAACCGGTCGGTGACGGGGATCGGCACGCGCGTTTCGCCGGGGCCGACTGTCAGCCGTCGATCGGCCAGGATGACGTCACGCTCCACGGTCACCCACGCTTCCGCGCGGCGAAACGGCGACTCGAACCTGACGACGAGCGTGTCGCCGGTCTTCACGTCCGGCTGGTCGACTGCCACCGGCAGCCGAACGAGATTGTCGGCCCACGGCGTCCAGCTGCGGCCCGGTACCTGTCCGCCGACCACCGACTCGAGCCGGTTCCCGTCTTCGTCCCGCCCTGTAAACACGACGCGATAGCTTCCGGCGGTTCGCGGCGTGAATACGAAGGACACGGGGCGTTCCGTAGTCCGAATGGAATCGCGAAGAATCGTATCGGTCACGGTGCGCGAGACCGGCGACGAGCCATCGGACTGCTCCTCGAAGGTGGTGCGTTGGCGTACGACGGCGATGGCCACGGGCACGTCGCGCACGCGCCGTCCGTCCGGTCGGGCGGTGAGAATGTCGATCCGACGTTGCCTGGACAGCTCCCACGGCCACGAGGGGCTGGTGTCACGGACAGCGATGTAGTACCGGGAGGGATGGAGATGCGTCGATCCGAAGCTCGAGACGGGCTGGCGGTTGATGTCATCGACAGTGGTCGTCACGTGCACGAGCAGCGGCCCGATGGCCGAGTCGGGACGTGTCGGGATCCTGAGCCGCGCTATTCCCTGCGCGTCGATCGCGTCGGTTCCCTGAAGCGTCACGTGATACGGACGCGATGTCGGTCCGTCATAGCTCGGTGATGGAACCATGAACCCGGCGGGGAGACCCGGCACGTTGTAGCCGCCTGACGAGATCGTCGCCTGCCATCGGACACCGGCGCCGCTCATCGGCGCACCGAAGTAGTACGTCGCGTTGACGCGACCATCCACCGTGTCGCCAAGGAAGCGGACGCCGGTCGAATCCATGGCCAGCGACACCTTGAACTCCGGCGGACGGTACTCGGCGACGCGAAACGAGCGGTCGCCGGCGGCCGACCAGCCGAACGACATGGCGTCGACGCGCACGCTGTAGGTGCTCAGGGCGACCGAGGACGCGAGCCGGAACGAGTCCGTCGCGACGCCGAACGCGTTCACGCGCAGCACGGTGTCCCGGATCGTCTGCCCTTCACGCTGGTCGTCGCGATCGGCGCGGGTGACGCGCACGCGTATGGAATCGCCCTCGCCCGGCGTTACCAGGCCGCCGTCCTGGACGCGACGAACGATCGCCGTGACATAGGCGATGTCGCCCGGCCGATAGATTCCGCGGTCGGTGAACACGCTGGCGCGCGCCCGTCGTCGCACGGTGTACCACGCGCCGAGCCGCGATGCCTCGTCGAACGCGGTCGTCCACTCGTGCGGGCGAACCGGCGTCACCGATCGGTCGGTACCGAGCGTGACCTCGATGAAGCGGGCGTGCGCCTCGTACCACCAGTACGGGGCGTTGCGATTCACGTTAGGCGCCGGGCCTGGACGCCACGCAGCCTGAGCGGCGACTCGGGCGATGCCCGTCGAGTCGGTCGACCCGCGCGCCATGACGTCGTCGGACGCGTCGCGCACCGTCACGAGCGCGCCGCGAACCGGGCGGCCGGTCCTGGCATCGGTGACGAGCACCGACCCTCCGACGTCGCCGACCTTCGCATGGGCGACGAGGTTCGAGACCTGCACGATCGCCGTTCGTTCGGCGAGCGGCTGCACACGCGATGCGGCCGGGCGAACCGGTTCGATGGATCCCGGATCGGATCGCGCCGTCGCTTGTCGCGGGCGACCGATCGCCCGAGCGCGGATGGCGAATACGGATGGACCCTGGCCACCGATCAAGCGAGACGGGAGCGCGACCTCGGTGATCCGCTCGACGTTGAAGGTTCCCGGTAACCGCACCCGGTGCTTCACCGTATCGCGGAGGCGCGACACCAGTCGCGCCACGGAATCCGCGCCGGTGGACGGCTCGAGCGCCAGGGCACGCAGTGAGTCCGGGATCGGCACGATCACCAGCTCGGCGCTGTCCACGTTCACGTGCGTGATTCGCAGCGCCGGTCTGGCTCTCGCGATCGTGAAGAAACCGAGCTGGTGGCCTAACGTGGGATGACGGTCGCCCGCGGCAACCGAGTCGACGAGCGGCCCGGTGATCGGACGACCGAACACATCACGGAGCGATGACGACACGCGAACGCGGTAGGTCGTGCGCGGGACGATCCGCAGTCGGATGTGCCAGTACGTGGAAGGCGCATCGGCTTCCGCGATCGTGAACGGCACGGCCGGCTCGAGACGGAGTCGCTCGAGGAGTGAATCTCGTCGGACTGGCGCTGTGAAGTGAATGCGAAGGTCGCGGCCGGCTGCACAGTCGCGGTGTGTGCAGTCGAGCCCCGTCATGGCGAATGCCGGTTGCGTGGCGACCGAGTATCGAAGCTCGGGCCGATCGTTCGGGTCGAGCGATGCGAGAACGATGTCCCCGTGACAGCCTTCCGGGAGCACCGAGACGGGTCGAAGCTCGACGACGCGACGGTAGCCGTGGCCGGCGGTGTCGGACGGCCAAGTCATCCGCTGTAGCTGCCAGTCGTCGGTTTCGCGCAGCGGCCGTTGTCCGTGCCACCGATAGCGGATCGTCCGTTGCGGGCACCCTTGCGAGGGCGCGATCTCCAACCGGGCGACACGCTCGATGGTGGCGGAGTCGACTGCCGTGCTGTACGTGAGCAGCAGCTTCCCGTTAGGGTCGAGCAGTGCTGTACGTTGCGCATACAGAGGCGGTAGCCCCCCGACGAGCGCTGGCCCCTTCGTCAGAATCGTGAACTGATACGGCGCCGCGAGCCGGCCGCCGTCGATCGCCTCGAAGTCGTTCGCGACCCTGACGCGATACCGACTCCCCGGCACGAGGGGCGCTGCGGGAATGATCCGCAGCGTGGCCGGATCACGCCACTGAATGCGCGCGTCGAGCGTCGGCTCGATCGAAACCAGGCGCGCCGCGTCAGGCGTCCGGTCGAGCGAGCCGACGACCGGACGATCGAACGAGATCGTGATGACATCGCCCGGCCGCGCGGTGTCCGGCGGCGAGTGGCGAAGGACGCGGATGGGCTGTTGAGCGCGGAGGTCGAGGGTTGCGAGTGAGAGCAGCGGGGCGGCGAGGGCAACGGCAACACAGCGCAGGCGCATGGGTGCCTCCGACGAGCGGGCGTGGAGCCCCGACCCCGCGGCGGGAAGTCATTCGCCGCGCTCCACGGACATTGATCCTGCTTTCGACCTGCTACACCAACAACGCGCCGGGGATCGATTCGCGCCAGTAGGAGTTCTACGGAGTGCGTCGCAGGACTCGACCGGGCCGGGTGCCCGACGCGGTCCCGTTCTGTAAGACGCTCACGCCGTTCACCCAGACACGCTCGATGCCCACCGACGTTAGGTGAGGCTCGCGAGGCGTCGCCCGATCGATCACTGTCGCGGGATCGAACAGTACGAGATCGGCGTACATCCCCGGCGCGATCCGTCCTCGGTCACGAAGTCCGACGTGGGCCGCGGCGAGGGACGTCATCCGTCGCACGGCTTCCTCGAGCGACATCACCTTCCGCTCGCGCACGTATCGTCCCAGGAATCGGGGGAACGCCCCATACCCGCGCGGATGCGGGCCGTTCAGTGCGCCATCGGTGCCGAGGTTCGTGTGTGGCCACCGCATGATGCGCTCGACGTCAGGCTCCACCATGCTCGTGCCGATCACGCTCTGCGTAGACCGCCCGGTCGCTTTCCGCATCGCCTCCGATTCGCGAATGAGGTCGATCAGGGTCGTCACCGAGTCCGTTCCACGCAGCGCAGAGATCTCGGCGACCGTCTTCCCGGCGTAGGAAGGGTTGGGCTCGTAGCGACCGAGCAACAACCCGCCCGGCGTCGACGTCTGCGTCAGCGCAAACTCGGCTGCCTGACGATTCTCGAAATCTCGCTTCGGGAACAGGACCGTGAGCGTCGAGTGCCAGTAGAGGTACGGGTAGATGTCGGCGGTGATGTCGACCCCGCGGGCGCGCGCAGCGTCGAGCATCGTGATGAGGCTATCGGCTCGTCCCCAGAGCGAGCGCATGGCGAGCTTCGCGTGCGAGATCTGCACGGGCAGCCTGGCTTCGCGGCCGATCGCGATGATCTCGTCGATCGCCTGCCAGAATGCGTAATCCTCGCTGCGGACGTGGCTGATGTAGCGTCCGCCGAGAGACGCCGCGACCTTCGCGAGCTCGATGACCTCGCCGCGATCGGAGTAGATGCCGGGGTCATACTCGAGCCCCGTCGAGAGGCCGAGGGCGCCGGCGCGCATCTCGGCCTCGAGGATCGCCTTCATGCGAGCGACTTCAGCGGGGGTCGCGACGCGCTTGAAGTCCTCGCCCATCACCGAATCGCGGATGGAGCCGTGGCCAACGTACATGCCCACGTTCACCGCAGCGGGTTGCTTCTCGAGCCCTGCGAAGAACGAAGCGAGCGGGAGCGACGACCCGCCGTCCTGGCCCCCTATAATGGTAGTGATGCCCTGAGAGGTGGCGGCGAGCGCGTCCGGCAGACGCGCAAGCCCGCCATCGGCGTGGGAATGCGTGTCGATGAAGCCCGGCGCGAGAACGCGACCGCGAGCATCGACCACGGTCTCGCCCGACCGAGGCGTCAATTCTCCGACGGCCGCAATGCGATCGCCCTCGACGCGAACGGATGCTGGCCGGCTCGGCGTTCCGGTTCCGTCGATCACGAGTGCATTCGTGACGATGAACCCGGCGCTTTCCGGGCGCGGCGCAGGGGATGGGCTGCACCCGGCGGCCAAAAGAAGAAGGGCGGGGCTGCGGCGCACGCTCGGCATCGGGTCGGTCGTTGTGAGTGGACTCGCGGCCGGCGGTCCACCGGCGGGACGAAGAAGATCCCTCGCGGCGCTCGGGATGACAATCGGTAGGCCCGGGCGACGCGGGCCTTGCCAGTCCGAGCGTCGAACGCGAGAGTTGAATGGCTCCCCCCGTTCACCGCCAGCCCGAGCTTGCCCATGAACGTCTTCTCCGTCCTCGCCTTTGCCGTGCTCCAGGCGCAGACTCCCACGCAGACGCAGGACTCGTTGCCTGCGTCGCCGATCGCGCGGTTGGTTGTCACACCGGCGAGGCCGACGATGATCGCGCGCGACACGCTGCAGCTGTCCGCGCAGGCGCTCGACGCAAGCGGCCGGCCGGTGCCGAACGTCCGCTATCGGTACGTGGGATCGGGCGGTGCGCGGTTCGAGGGTCGAGTGGATAGCACGGGGCTCGTTCGATCGGGATCGACGGGCACGATTCCCGTCACCGTCGTCGCGCTCGTCCCCGGCTCGCGACCGGTCACGCAGGTCGTCGAAGTGAAGATGGTCGCGGGGCCCGCGGCGAAGGTCACGATCGACGCCGCGCCGCAGAAGCTCGTCGCCGGCCAGCAGGTGCTCCTCACCGGGAGCGCGTACTCCGCCGCCGGCGACCAGCGCGCCGACAAGCTCTCCTGGCGCAGCTCAGCGCCTAACGTCGCGCGCGTGTCGAACGACGGCCGCCTCACCGCCGTCGCGCCGGGCCGAGCGACGATTACGGCGACATCGGGGCAAGCGTCGGCGACGCTCGCGGTCACCGTCGTCGCGAACGCCATCGCGACGATCGAGGTGACGCCGGGCACCGTCGCTGCACGCACCGGCGACGTCCTCCGCTTCACCGTCACGCCGAAGGACGCGCAGGGACGCAAGATCGACGGCCTGACACCGACGTGGACGTTCTCGCCGGGTCAGGGGCTCATCGAGCAGGACGGTGCCTTCGTCGGGTATGAGGCGCGACCCTACACGGTCATGGCGACGATCGGCAACCGCGTCGCGCAGGCGTCGGTGACGCTCGCGCACCGCGACGCGCGCCGCGCCGCCACCGTGGTCGGACGCCTTCCGCGCACGCGCTTCCGCACCGAAGAGATCTGGCTCCACCCGAACGGACGCTACGCCTACCTCGGCTCCGGTGGTGGCGGCGACGTCATGTACACCATCGACGTCAGCAATCCTGCCGCCCCGGTCGTCACGGACTCGATCATCGCGAACACGCGCCGCGTGAACGACGTGATGACGACGCCGGACGGGAAGTTCCTCGTCTTCACGCGCGAGGGCGCGAGCGACCGCAAGAACGGCATCGTGATCTGCTCGCTCGAGGACCCCGCGCACCCGAAGCCGATCGCCGAGTTCACCGAGGGGGTCACAGCCGGCGTGCACTCCGCCTTCATCTACCAGCAGGAAAAGTTCGGCACGCACATCTACCTCACGAACGACGGCACCGGCGCGCTGCACGTGATCGACATCTCGGACCCGTACAAGCCGAAAGAAGTCGCGCAGTGGAAGACGGATCGCCCGGACGCTGGGCGGTCGCTGCACGACATCGATCTGCGTGACGGCCTGCTGTATGCGAGCTACTGGAACGACGGCCTCGTGATCCTCGACGTCGGCAACGGCGTGAAGGGCGGATCGCCGTCGAACCCGCAGATGGTGTCGCAGTTCAAGTACGACCTGAACGACCTCTATCGTCAGGTCGAGCTCACGGGCGGCCCTGGCTTCATTCGCGGCACGCACACGGCGTGGCGTCACAAGAACTACGTCTTCATCGCCGATGAGGTGTTTCCGGCCACCGGAGTGAAGGGCGCGAAGGACGTGGCCGCGGGACGCGCGTACGGGCGGCTACAGGTCGTCGATGTGACGGACATCCAGAACCCGCGCATCGTCGCGTTCTACGAGCCGGAGTACGGCGGTGTGCATAACGTGTGGGTCGCCGGCGACACGCTGTACATGGGCGCGTACAACGCGGGCTTCCGCGCGTTCGACATCGCCGGCGAGCTGCGCGGCGACCTCCGCGCCCAGGAGCGCGAGATGGTGCACGTCCACACCGGTGACATGGACGGCCACGAGAAGAATGCGCCGGACACGTGGGGCGTCGTGGTCAAGAACGGCCTCGCCTACGTGAACGACAACAACAACGGTCTCTGGATCGTCAGGATCGAGCCGAAGAAGCCAGATGTCGTGCCATAACGTCATTCCGAGCGGAGCGCGCGCGGTGCGCACGCGCAGTCGATTCCTCGCCGCGCTCGGAATGACAGCCGCGCTGGCTGCGCCCGTCGCGTCGCAGAAACCCGACCGTGACTACACTGTCCTCGTCGCCTCCGAGGCGGTGGATCTCATCACGCGCGTCAGGTTCGGCCCTGGCGCCGGACCGACGCTCGCGAAGGTCGAGGAGACGACGAAGGTCGGGATCAACCCGATGGACCCCGACGGCCCGCATGGCGTCGCGCTCTCGCCGGACGGCAGGCATTACTACGTCTCGACCGCGCACGGCGTCCCGTTCGGATACCTCTGGAAGATCGACGCGAAGACGAACGAGGTTGCCGGCAACGTCGAGCTCGGGAACTTCCCCGCTACCGCGCAGGTGACGCCCGACGGTGGCTTCGTCTACGTCGTGAACTTCAACCTGCACGGCGAGATGGTGCCGTCGAGCGTGAGCGTCGTGAGCACCGACCCGTTCATCGAGGTCGCCCGCATCCAGACGTGCACGATGCCACACGGCTCACGCATGAACGCCGCGGGCACGAAGCACTACTCGGCCTGCATGATGGATGACATGCTCGTCGAGATCGACACGCGCGAGCTCGCGGTGTCGCGCCACTTCATGCTGGCGAAGGGCTCGGAGCATGGCTCGACCGGCGCGCCGCATAAGCATGCGGAACCGGGAACGCTTAACCGGGAACGGGGAGCCGCCGACCACGGTGGCCATGGCATGGCGGCGCCCAAGGCCGGTGATCCCGGGTGCTCGCCGACGTGGGCGCAACCATCGGCCGACGCGCGGAGCGTCTTCGTCGCCTGCAACAAGTCGAACGACATCGTCGAGATCGATGCGACGGCGTGGACGATCAAGCGACGGATCCCCGCCGGCGACGGCGTCTACAACCTCGCAACGACGCGTGACGGCAAGCTGCTCGTTGCGACGAACAAGCGTGGCAAGTCGGTTTCGATCATCGATATCGCGTCAGGCAAGGAGATTGGCCGGATCGCGACGCAGCGTCGCGTCGTGCACGGTGTCGTGATTTCTTCGGATGACCGATACGCGTTCATCTCCGTCGAGGGCGTCGGATCCGAGCCCGGCACTGTCGAGATGATCGATCTCCGTACGCGCGAGCGGATCGCGACGGCGGATGTGGGTCAGATGGCGGGGGGGATCGATATCCTCAAGGACTGACGTTTGGTCGGAGATCCGTGCGCGGGCGTACCGTCCGCGGTTCGGATGGTTGGCAGGCGGGGGAATATCGGATCGAGCGGATTCGGCGGATGAAGCGGATCGATCCGCGCAGCGAACAAACCAGGGATATGATGAGAAACGACCTCGGGAGGCCTCTAGCGTCCCGAGGTCGTTCCCCATTTTCGGGATCGCGTGCGATCAACTCCGACCCCACACCAGATCGATCCGCCCGATCCGCTGATCCGTTGATCCGATAAGCCTCTCGTTGATGCCGGCACCTTCGCGGTCCAACCACGCGGGTCGAACCTGCCCCACGGGACTCACGGGCCGAACCCTACCGGGCAAGCATCCGCGAAATCAGGTCCAACTCTTGGACTGTATTTCGCCGAGGGGCTGGGATGCAATCAGTACCGGGGCGACAGCGAATTCGAGACTCGCCGGCAAGAAGCGGGCGTGTGGCGGGAGCGTGTGGGAAGTGGATCGGCCCCCGATCTGGCCCAAAGCTGCGGCGAGAATAAGCTTGGAACCCGGAAACCGAACGATCACACGCCGGGTAGTATCCACGATGCGTCAGTATCCGCGGTTCGTCCGAAATTCACGATTCGTCCGAGCGGCCGTGGTCGCCGCAGCGGTGATCGGCCCAGTCGCCGCAGCCGCCCAGGGCACCGATCGCCGGCAGTCGCTCTCCGCCAAAGCCGTTGCGCAGATCGACACCGTTCGTCGCGCGGTCGCCACCCGGTTCGCCGACCCGCGGGCCGCGGAGGACGCTGGCTATCAGCCCGTGCTCGGGCTCGTACCGCTCCAGGGCGTGCACTACGTCCGCCCTGAGCTCATCGAGAACGGGACGTTCGATCTCGACGAGCCGCCGGTGCTCATGTACGCGCCCGTGAGCGGAAAGCCGAAGCTCGTCGGCGTTGCCTACGCGTACGAGCACGCGCGCTCCAGGCCGCTGCCCGAGGGCTTCGATGGCCCGAGCGACGATTGGCACGCGCACGACGAGTTCTCGCGCGACCCGTCCGAGCACATCGTGATGGTGCACCTGTGGCTGACGGAGTCACCCGGCGGTCCGTTCGCGCGCTACAACACGTGGTTGCCGTACATGGCCGCGTCGCTCAAGCGCCCGAGTGCGGCCGAGCTGAACGCACCGGGGAAACGCGGTGAGCGGGCGCGGCGATTCGCGTTCGCGCTCGCCATGGCCACGCATCCGCCACAGCTCTTCGATCTCATGGAGAGCCGCGGGGGTCCGGACCTCGCGCGTATCGCGTACCCGCACCGTCGAGCGTTGATGGCAGCCGTCGACAGTCTCACGGCCGCCGAGCGCCGTGGTGACAAACCGGCGTACGATCGGCTGATGACGGGCACCGTCGCCCATTCGGACGCGCTGATGGCGGCGTATCGCAATTCGGTGCGGTCGCCGCGCGCGAAGGAGTTCATCGAGAGGACACTCGACGAGCTCATGGGGCTCGGCCACGAGGAACATCACTCGATGCCGGGCACAAAGCCTCGCGCCGCGCCGGACGCGCACAAGCATACCCCGTCGGACTGAGTCCGCTACTCCGCCCGCAAGGCGCTGAGAGGATCGACAGCCGCTGCTCGGCGCGCCGGGATCCATGTCGCGAACAGTGCGACACCGGTGACGAGCACCACGATCAACGCGCCGAGCAGGGCGGTTCCGTCGGGCAGATCCTGGCCGCGAGCGAGCGTCGAGATGCGCAGCACGACGAGGCTCAGGCCGAGACCGATGACCATGCCGAGCACGCTGATCCTGACGCCGCGAAACAGGAACAGCCGGATGACCTGACGGTGATCGGCGCCTAACGCGCTTCGGATCCCGATCTCGCGCGTGCGTTGGCCGACCGCGAACGCCACCACCGCGTACAGCCCGACTGCGCCGATGCCGATCGCGATGAGCCCCATCACGATCGCGGCCGTTCGTGCTCGCGCGAAAGACGCGCGCGCGTTGGCTTCGACCGCGGCGAGCGTCCTCGCGCTGGTCAGCCTCAGGCGGGGCGCTTCGACATCCGCGATCGAGCGGAGTACCGGCGCCATCGCATGAGCCGGCCCCTGCGTCCGGACGAGAATGTCCCTCGTGGACGAAACGTCGCGGACGAACACGCGGTCGTCGTGCGCGAAGATTCCCGCCGCCGCGTCGTCGACCACTCCAACAACAGCGAGCTCCGATGGAGAGTCGCCAGGCCCGACGTTGACCAGCCGACGACCGATCGGGTCGGCGGATCCCCAGAGCCGTCGTGCGAGCGCCGCGCCGATCACCACACCGCCAGCGTCCTGATTCGCGGCGTCGAACGCGCGACCACGCATCAGCGGAATCTCGAACAGCTCGAAGTAACCCGGCGACGCTGGGTGAGCGCGCACGCGGAATCGATCCTGGTAGCCGCTCCCAATCACCCGGTCGGATGGATGCACGGTCACCATCAGTTCCCGCGTGAAGCTGTCCTGCGGAACCGCGCCGATGACGCCTGGAGTCACCGCGAACCGCTCGGCGAGACGTCGGAACATCTCTTCGAGTTGCGCCGACCGCGCGGTAACGCTCGCATCGGCAGCGAAGCGCAGCTCGAGCACGCGATCGTTGAACGCTCGCGGCGGCCTCCGCTCGACGTCCGAAGCGAGCTCCATGACGAGTGTCCCGAGCATGAGCAGCAGCGGCTGCGTGAACGCGATCTGTGCTACGACCATTCCCGCCTGCAACCGCGACCGCGGCGACAACACCGCGCCACCAGAGTCCTTCAACACCTCGGCAACGCCCACCCGCGTTGCGTGTAGCGACGGCGACAGCCCGAAGATGATCCCGACGACTATCGCGAAACCGAACGTGAACGCGAGCACGGGCCAATGCAGCGCGACCTGCAGGTCGGGAATGCGCGAGCCGAAGATCTGCAGCAAGACCCAGACGGCCCAGAGGCCAAGCGCCGCTGCACCGAGCGCGAGCAGCACGCTCTCCGTCAGCAGCTGGCGAACGATTCGCCCGCGCGCTGCCCCCATTGCAAGACGAACGACGATCTCTCGGCGCCGCGCCGCGGCGAGACCGACGAGCAGCGCGCTGACGTTCGTGCACGGAA
>Ga0075430_100001091_pt1 | contig 21564 bp, 20 predicted proteins | sample RhiMetdeltSRZDD4_FD_75294 | JGI IMG/M metagenome (GOLD analysis project Ga0075430, IMG submission 75294) | Populus rhizosphere microbial communities from Tennessee, USA - Rhizosphere MetaG P. deltoides SRZDD4 | ecosystem: Host-associated > Plants > Roots > Rhizosphere > Soil | place: USA... | reverse complement strand
TGAACTCCTCCCAGTCGAGGACGACACTCTGGTAGTCGATCCCTAGCGCCCCCGCCACGCTCTTGATGTTCTTGACCGCGGTGTCGGAGTTCCAGCCGTTGTCCATATGGACGACCAGCGGGCGTAGACCGTGGCTTCTGACCACGTAGGCGGCGTAGCAGCTGTCGATTCCGCCGCTCACGCCGATCACGCAGTCGTACTCCTTACCGCGCCCGGTCGCCCTGATGCGCTCGACGATGGCCGCGAGCTCGCGGTCGCTCTCCCCTGGCCGGTAGGTGAGGTTGGCGAGCCTGTCGAGGTAGTCCGTGCAGTGGTTGCAGCGGCCGTCGGCGTCGAAGCTGATGTCCGGGTCGGTGGTGGACATCACGCAGCGGGTGCAGACGCGGCCGCTGCCGTCGTCCCAATCAGCCTGAGGGGTAGTCACTCTTCGTGGGCCGTGTGGCGGTGATAGGCCTCGAGCACCTGGTGCGTGGGCCCGAACCGCTCGACCAGCCCTTGGTGCATCCAGAGCACGCGATCCGCCACCCGCTCGACCTGGTCGAGGTTGTGGCTCACGAAGACCACCGTCCGTCCCTCGCTCCGAAGCCTGTCGATCTCGTTGAGACAGCGTTCCTCGAACTCGCCGTCCACGACCGCGAGCACCTCGTCGAACACGTACACGTCGGCCGGGAACTGCATTGCGATCGAGAACGAGAGCCGCGACAGCATGCCGCTCGAGAAGCGCTTGACCGGCGTGTCCATGTGCCGCCCGAGCTCCGCGAAGTCGGCGACGTTGCCCATGCGCGCCTTGATCATCTCTCTCGGTATCCCGAGCGAAGAGGCGAACAACATGACGTTCTCGCGGCCCGTGAGCTCCGGGTGAAACCCCAGCCCCACGGCCAGCAGCGGAACCACTCGCCCGTGCACGTGCATCTCGCCGCTCGTCGGAAGCGTGGTGCCCGCCAGGATCTGCAACAGGGTCGACTTGCCCGAGCCGTTCGTGCCGACGATCCCGAGCGACTCGCCGCGATTGATGCTGAAGTCGACGCCGCCGAGCGCCACGAAGCCGGCCGTGGGATCGACCCGGCCGCGGCCGGCGAGGACCCGCACCGTCCTCAGGAGGCTCTGGTGCTCCCCGAGCTGAAACTGCTTACGCAGCCCCTCGGCGTGGATGGCCACCGGTCGGGAGCCGTTGACGGCCGCGGACGTCATCAGATGTCGTCCGCCATCGTCGTCTCGAGGCGCGTGAAGAGCCGCCAGCCGCCCACGAGCAGCAGGGCGGTGAGGAACAGAGAGATCGCGATCGGCTCGATCGGCACCTCGTAGTTGGACAGCATCATCCAGCGAAGTCCCTCGATCACGCCCGTGAGCGGGTTGAGCTCCACGATCGTGCGCACCGTCGAGGACAGCTCGGGCAGGGAGTAGCCCACTGGCGCGAGGAACAGGCCCACCTGGAGCAGGAACGGCAGCGCGCTGATGATGTCGCGGTAGCGCACCGCCAGCGCGGCGAGGATGGATACCACGCCGAACATGAGGAGCAGCAGCCACAGAAGGCCGAGGGGCAGCAGCACGATCTTGGGCGACAGCCGACCCGCGATCGCGGCGGCCACGATCGCGCCCAGCCCGGTCACGACGAACGCCGGCAGCGAGGCGATCATGGCTGCGATCGGAAAGGCCGGTCGCGGGCACGGGGTGAAACGGATGTAGTTGATGTTGCTGACCAGCGAGGCGGCGCCGATGGTGAGCGCGGCCTGCACGAAGGCCCACGCGGTGAGCCCCGTGAGCGCGAAGACCGAGTAGGGCACGCCTGAGGTCTGCACGTCGGCCAGGCCCCGGAACGCGACCAGGAAGGCCAGCAGCAGGGCGATCGGCTGGAACACGAGCCACAGCGGTCCGAGGACCGACTGCTTGTACTTCACCTTGAAGTCGCGAGAGGCGAGCACCTGGATGATCGGCCGCTCGCGCCATAGGTGGCGCACCTTGAGCCGGCGCTTGGCCGGCTTGATCACGCGCTCGACGGGCCACTCGAGTGACGCCAGCGCCGACTCCTGCGCGCTCTCGCGGTTCTGAATGTTCGTCTCGGTCACGGTGATCCCCAGGGGAGCGCCTGTCCCCCTGCCAGAGGCCAGATTCCAAGATAGACCGGGATCGCCGGTTTAGCTCGCATCGGAGAACGGAAGTGGCGTCTTCGCCTGCCGGCGCTCGATCGGTGCGAGCTCGTCGTAGAGCGCCGTGACGTCGGAGACGAGTCGCTCCGCCGCGAACTTGCCGGCCACGTGACTGCGCGCGCGGGCACCCAACTCCATGCGTCCCCCGGTGTCCGTCGCGAGGGTGCGGAGCGCCCGGCCGAGCTCGAGGTGGTCGCCGGCCGGAACGATCAATCCGGTATCGGCGGTAACCACGTCCCGGACGCCGCCTACCTGGGTGGAGACGGCGGGCGTGGCCGCCGCGGCCGCCTCGATCAGCGAGACGGGAGTGCCCTCGTTGTCCGACGAGAGGACCGCGATGTCCGATGCTGCCGCCACGGGCACCATGGCCGCACGGTACCCGGCGAAGTACACATAGGGCGCGACCCCGAGGTCAGCGGCCAGGCGCTCCAGCTCGGGCCGCAGCGCGCCGTCCCCGACGAGCGCGAGGCGCACCGGGGCGCCCTCGGCGCGCGCGTGCGCGAGCGCCCGCAGCAGCAGGTCCACCCGCTTGATCGGCGCAAGGCGACCCACCCAGGTCAGGAGCAGCTCTCCATCCCGGACGCCCGCCTCGCTGCGAAAGGCGCCGCCGTCGGCCGGCGTCGCCTCGAGGAAGGGCCGGAGGTCCAGCCCGATCGGGATCACGCGAAACCGCTCGCGCGGCGCGACTCCGAGCCGCACGAGGTCGTCGACGGTCGCCTGGCTCACCCCGATCAGGGCGTCGCTCACGGGCGCCAGGCGGCGCTCCATGCCGCGGTACAGAGCGTTTCGCGCGGGCCCGAAGTAGCCCTCGAGCACGTGGCCGTGGTAGGTGTGGACGATGAGCGGCCGCGGCTCGCCGGCGAGCACCGCGGCGCTGCGGCCGAGCATGCCCGCCTTCGCGGTGTGCGTGTGGAGGATGTCGGGGCGGGCGGCTCGGATGGCTCGCACGAGGCCCGCGAGTGCCCGCGCGTCGTTGGGCGGGTGGACGGCCGGGCCGAGCCCGGGTATCCGCGCCATACGCGCTCCGCGGGCACGCACGGCGGGCTCGAGCGAGTCCTCTCCCGAAGGCACATCGCCATGGAGGAGCAGCGTCTCGTAGCGCTCGGGGTCGAGCTCGGTGGAGAGCAGCCCGACGTGATGGGACGGCCCCCCCATGTTCAGGCGAGCGATCACGCGCAGGATGCGCACCTTTTCGGTCGTGCGGACGGGAGCGCCCACTGGACGCCGGATCATCGCGGTTGCCGCGGTCAGGAGCCGGACTCTTGCTGCGCCGGGGTGGCGGAGAGCGCCGGTGCGGCGTTGGCGTCAAGGGCCGGCGCGAGCGCGGCGTCGCGCACGGAGGGCCACTCGAGGGCCACGATCGCGGCGGCGCCCAGCAGCACATACCCGGTTGAGGCCGCGAACACGGTGACGATCGTCGAGTCGGCGAGCAGGACGCCGGCGGCGCAGAGCACAACCTGGACCGCTCCGAGCACGCCCGCCACCGCGGCCGGGCTGCCGAGCAGGCCGAGCAGGCGGTGGGTCACGTGGTCGCGCCCGCCGGTGAGGATGCCGGCCCCGCGACGCAGACGCGACACCACGACGAGCGTGGTGTCGAGCACCACCAAGCCCACGATCGGCACGACGGCGAACACGGCTGCCGTGCCGAACCCGGCCTCGGCTGGAACCGCCATTAGGGTGGCTGCCACCACGAACCCCACGGGCATGCTGCCGCCGTCTCCGAGGAAGATCCGCGCGGGGCGGGCGAGGTTGAAGCGCAGGAAGCCGAGGCAGGCGCCGGACAGCGCAAGGGCCGGCAACGCCAGGATGAGCTTGTCGTTGGCGATGGCGAGGGCCGCGGCGCCGGCGGCGGACACCCCGCCCACGGTGCCGGTGGCACCGTCGAGGTTGTCCATGAGGTTGAAGGCATTCACGAGCCCGATGACCCAGACCGACGTGAGCGCGAGGTTGAGCACGCCCTCGTCGAAGAGCGCCCAGCCGAGGCCCCCCTGCCAGAGTGCGAACGCCGCCGCGAACTCAGCGAGCACACGCGTCAGGGGTCCCAGATGCACGCGATCGTCGATGGTGCCCACGAGCGACAGTCCGATGGCACAGGCGGCTATGAGGACCACGTCCGAGCTGCCCACCCCGATCAGAAGAGCCAGGGGCAGCGACGCGACCATCACGGCGAGGCCGCCGAGGTACGGCGTAGGTCGGCCGTGCCGCTTGTAGCCCACCGGCCGGTCGAGGAAGTTCGTCCGCCATGCCAGCCGGATCGCGAGCGGGACGGTGACCTGTACTGCTCCTGCTGCCAGCGCGAAGGCGAGCAGGAGCTGCAGCTCATCCGGCAACGCGGACCTCCTCGCCCACGTCGCCGGACATGAACGCGGCGCGCTCGAAGTGGATTACGTCGTCGATCGCGTCGTCGATCGTGCGGCGCGGCTCCCAGGCGGTCAGCTCGCGGAGCGCCGTGGTGTCGGGCTGGCGCCGGCCGAGCTCCTCGAAGCCGTCGTCGTAGGCGCGCTCGTACGGCACGAACTCGACCTCGGAGCCCGAGCGGGAGCGGGCGATCACCCGTCGCGCGAGGCTGAGGATCGAGATCTCCGTCTCGCAGCCGATGTTGAAGACCTTGCCGCCGGCGCGATCGCTGTCGATCAGCCTCGTGAGTGCCTCGACCGTGTCGTGCACGTGCGCGAAGCAGCGGGTCTGCGTGCCGTCGCCGAACACGGTCAGCGGTGCGCCGCTCACCGCCTGGCGCGCGAAGCGCGGCAGCACCATGCCGTAGGCCCCACTCTGGCGCGGGCCCACGGTGTTGAACAGTCGCACGACGATGTTGTCCGCGCCGAGCTCCTTGTGGTAGCCGAGCGCCAGCGCCTCGCCGAAGGACTTGGAGGTCGCGTAGTTCCAGCGTGCCTTCTGGGTCTCGCCGTAGATGCGATCGGAGTGCTCGGTCAGCGCGCCGTTGCTGAGCTTGCCGTAGACCTCCGAGGTCGAGGCGAACAGGACGCGCTTCTGACGCGCGGCGGCGGCGGACAGCACCACATCCGCGCCCCGAACGTTGTTGAGGAGCGTGTCCACGGGCTCGTCGACCACCAGGCTCACCCCCACCACGGAGGCGAGGTGCAGGCAGGCGTCGACCTCGCCGAGCAGCTCGAGCACGAGCTCCTCGTCGAGGACCGAGCCCTCCACGAACTCGGCCCGGCCGGAGCGGAGGAGGGATTCGATATTGGATACGCGGCCGGTGCTCAGATCGTCGAGCACCAGCACCTCATGTCCGTCCGCCGAAAGGCGGTCCGAGAGGTGCGAGCCGATGAATCCTGCTCCTCCCGTGATCAAGTACCTCAAGAGCGAGTCCCCTTTAGTGGTCAGGCCGAGTCACTTCCGGGCCTATCCCGGGCCCAAGTGAGGCATGCTCGCGCTTCCAACGCGGCGACAGCCACCATAAGCAAGATCCCGAAATAGCGCAAACGTCGACGTTCGGGGTATCCGGCTCAAGTCGGCCGGGCGCGGTGCCGATAAGCCCGCGTTTCGGCTAGCCGCGTGCGGCCTGCTGCAGGGCTTCGAGGGCCGGCTTGGGCGAGCCGTCCTGGCGCAAGAGGCCGGTGTGAAGGCCCCAGTGATCCCGGGCGCCCGGCGCCGGGCCTACGTCGCGCCAGTTGAAGTAGAACATCCCGTCGAGACGCAGCCCGTCCGCGAGCCGGGAGAGCCGGCTGGTGGTGCTCCGGATCAGTGCGGCCTGGCCGGCCTCGCCCACCACGAGCGCTCGCTCGGCGGGGCCGCCGGTCGCCCAGCCCAGCTCGGTCACGAGCACGCGGGCGTCGTCGCCGGCGCGCTCGAGCTCGCGGACCGCCGCGCTGAGCTGGTCGACCACGAGGTCCGAGGCCGGCGCGTAGGGGTGGACGGCGAGCTGGTCGAAGCTGTCCCGCGCTCCGGCGGCGTACATGCCCTGGAGGAACGGCACGAGCTTGAGCCCGAGCTCGCTGTCGTTCAACCCGGCGTTCACGATCGTGGCGCCCGGGTCGACCGCCCTGATCGCGGCGGAGCCCGCCTGCAGGAGCGCGGTGTAGGCCGCCGGGTTCGGTCCGGCCGGCCAGTAGAACGGGATGTTGGGCTCGTTCCAGATCTGCCAGGCGCGGATCGGCCGCTCGGGCAGCGCCGGGTGCTCGCGCCAGAGGCGGCCGCCGGGGCCGTAGCGCCGCACGAGCGCTGCCGCGAAGGTGGCGAAGTCGTCGTTGTCGGCGGGCGGGTAGACCCCGCGCTCGGCGCCGCTCGCGGGCCGGCTCGAGCGGAAGGTGGGCGGGTCGAAGAGCACCGGCAGGACCGAGAGGCCCTGACGCGCGGCGGCGAGCACGAACTCGTCGTGCAGCGCGAAGTCCCACCGACCCGGGCTGGGCTCGATCACCGACCACAAGAAGGGATGGCGGACCGTGCTCGCGCCGACCGCGGCCACAGCGCCCATGGTCCCCGCGCGACTCGGGTCGGCGTCCGTTCCCCAGAATGCGTCGTCCGCCGTGAGCCCGACGAAGCCCGGTCGGGATGGCAGTACGCCGGAGGTGCCCACGAGTGCGTCGCCCGAGGCGTCGCTGTCGTCGTCGAAGGCGTTGGCCAGCCCGTCGCTGTCGATGTCGTGGTCGTAGTTCAGGTACTTGGTGTCGGCGTCGGCGTCGGGGTCGACCTTGTTCAGGCGACGGTCGGCGTCGATGTCGCGGTCGAAGCCGTTGGAGGCCAGGTCCGCGTCCATGTCGGGATCGACCGGGTTCAGGAGGCGGTCGCCGTCGATGTCCGGGTCGCGGCCGTTGGGGATGCCGTCGCCGTCGATGTCCATGTCGCGGTCGTTCGGGACGCCGTCGCCGTCCACGTCGCCGACGCGCGGCCGAAAGCCGCGCCGCTTGGGCTTGCCGCAGGCGCGACGCATGGCGCTGCGGAGCGCCTTCGACTTCGGGGCCCGCCTCACCTTGGCCTTGGCCTTGCGGCAGGCCTTCGCCTTCGCCTTGGCCTTCGCCTTCGGCGCGCCCTTTTTCGCGCCCGCCGGGGCTGCGCTCGCGTCGGCGGCTCCGTGGAACGCCAGGAGCGCGCAGCCCAGCGCGACCGCGGTGAGCAGCCGGACCGCCTGGACTCGAAATCGGGCGAGGGAGGGCATCGCGCATCTGGCTCGGGCTGTCCAGGCGTGTCCAGGAGATCGGCGCGGCGGCGCTCGAACATGGGGCCATTAGCGGCGCGAGCCGGGCTAGACGGATGGCCCTCCCCGAAATGCGGTGTACCGTGGAGCCGAGTGAAGGTCCTGGTCACCGGCGGGGGCGGCTTCATCGGGTCGCATATCGTGGACCGCCTTCTGGCGGACGGGCACGCCGTGCGCGTGCTCGACAACTTCGCCACCGGGCGCCGCGAGAACCTGCTCGACGTGCTCGGCGAGATCGAGCTTGTGGAGGGCGACATCCAGAGCTACGAGCGCGTGCACAACGCGGTGGCGGACTGCGAGGTCGTGCTCCACCAGGGCGCGCTGCCGTCGGTGCCGCGTTCGGTACAGGACCCGCTCACGAGCAACGCCACCAACGTCACGGGCACCCTGAACGTGCTCCTGGCGGCGCGCGATGCCGGGGTCAGGCGCGTGGTCTACGCCTCCTCGTCCTCGATCTACGGCGCCAACCCGGAGCTGCCGAAGCACGAGGGCCTCCAGCCGCAGCCGATCTCCCCGTACGCCGTGGCCAAGCTCGCCGGCGAGGGCTTCTGCCGGAGCTTCCACGAGGTCTTCGGCCTCGAGACGGTGGCGCTCCGTTACTTCAACGTCTTCGGGCCGCGGCAGGACCCGCTCTCGCAGTACGCCGCGGTGGTGCCGAACTTCGTGAGCGCGCTGCTGAACGGCGCCCGCCCCGTGGTCTACGGAGACGGGGAACAGTCACGCGACTTCACCTACGTCGGGAACGTGGTGCAGGGGAACGTGCTCGCCATGAGCGCCGAGGGGGTGGGCGGCAAGGTCTACAACCTGGCCGCCGGCGACCGCACGACGCTGAACGAGCTGCTCGGCCATATCGGCAGGCTCGTGGGCCGCGAGCACGACGCCCGCTACGAGCCCCCGCGGCTCGGCGACGTGAAGCACTCGCAGGCGGACGTGAGCGCGGCGGCGCGCGACCTCGGCTACGAGCCGAAGGTGAGCGTCGAGGCGGGGCTGGCCCTCACCCTCGACTGGTTTCGCGCCTGAACAAGCCGATCAGGAAGGCGCCGTGGACCGGATCGATCCGGGTGGCCACGCGCGCCACGCGCGGCGGCAGCGGGTAGTAGCCCACCGTCTTCGTGGAGACCTTCGTGAGGCCGTGGTACTCGCACAGCTCCGCGAGGGCCCGCGCCGTGAACAGCCGCAGGTGGGTGCGGCCGGCGTCGCGGTGGCGGTCGCCGTGCTCGGGATTGAGCGGGTTGCCGAGGATCAGGTCGTCGCTCACGTGGATCGGCATCGGCTGCCAGCCGAGGGCGAGCGAGATCACGTTGTGCCAGCTGGAGAGGTTGTTGGTGGAGAGGCACACGAGCCCGTTCGGCGCCAGCACGCGCCGCACCTCCGAGAGAAAGCTGTCGGTGCGACGGATGTGCTCGATCACCTGGTTGGCGTGCACCACGTCGCAGCTGCCGTCCTCGAAGGGCAGGCCTTCGTCGATGTCGCCGACCCGCACGTCGATGCCGCGCCGCCGAGCGATCTCCGCGTGCACGTCGAGGAGCTCGACGCCCTGCACCGCGCCGGCCCGGAGCCGCTTGGCCACGCGCACCGTGAACTCGCCGTCGTGGGTGCCGAGGTCGAGCAGCCGCGCGCCGGGCCGCGACGGCAGCATGCGCAGGATCGCGCGCCGGTTCTCCTCCTCCGTGGCCCAGAACACACGCCGCAGGTAGCCGGCCGACCCGTCCTCGTCCGCCGGCGGCTCGGGCAGCTGCTCGAGCGGGCGGAGCTCAGGGATCTCCTGCGCGGTGGTGGGGAAGTCGGTGTCGAGTTGGCGGTGCACGGCTACATCATTCACATTCATGTCGTTCGGGCATGCGCTGACCAAAGTACGCATCGGAGCTGCGGGGGCTGACGAGTTTCAGAGGCTAGTCCCGGTCCGCCGCCACACGAACGCGAACGCCAGCGGCTGCCCGCGCAGCTCGGCCCAGCGCGGCTTGGCCCGCGCCCACGCGTCGTCGATCAGGCGCTCTCGCAACTCGGCCAGCCGCCAGCCGGCCCCGTGGGCGGCCGCAACGTGGTCGCTCAGCAGGTGCACGTGCGTATCGATCGCCACCGGCTCGCCGGCGGCGTCCTCGAAGTGGGTCGGCATTCCCGAGCTCATGAGGAAGTGGGGATGGAGGCCCACGAGCACGTAGCTCGCCTCGGGAGCCGCGAGCCGCGCCGCCTCGGCGTAGAGGGGCTCGAGGGTGGGCAGGTGCTCGTCGACGAGGGAGGTCACGAGCAGGTCGTAGGCGGCGGCGGGCAGACCGGTGGCCGTGACGTCCGCCTCCACGAGCCGCCGGTAGACCCGGCGCGAGCGCGCCCGCGCGAGCATCTCCGGCGTGATGTCCACCCCGTCGATAGCCGCAATGCCGCGGCCCGCGAGCCAGGCGCCCGTGCGCCCGCTGCCGCAGCCGAGGTCGGCCGCGGCCCGGGCTCGCTCCCACGGGACCTCCCGAAGCGCGGCCAGCAGCTCGATGTCCATCGCGTCCTCGACGGTGTCCTCGTAGCTGGCCGCCCAGGCTCCGTACCCGCTGCGTACGTCGACGGTGCGGTAGCCGCGGCGGTCGAAGGGAGAGAAGTCGGCCACGCTCTGATTGAAGCGAAGCGCGAGCGGGCACCCACCACGCAGTGGATCGCCAGAGCGCAAGACCCGAGGACCTGCCCCCGCTCGAGCTGCGCAAGCTCCGCGACCTGGAGGTGCGCGAGCCGTCGAAGGAGGGGAGGCCCTCGCACATGAGCGCCGCCAGCGGCGTGGTGAGGCGCGGCGACTTCGTCTATGTCATCGGCGACGACGAGCTCCACCTCGGCGTCTTCGAGGTCTCCTCGGGCGAGCCGGGCCACCTCGTGCGCGTGCTCTCCGGCGAGCTGCCGGGCGACGACCGCGAGCGCGCCAAGGAGAAGCCCGACCTCGAGGCGCTCACACTGCTGCCGCCGTTCGAGGAGCACCCGTACGGGGCGCTGCTCGGGCTCGGGTCTGGCTCCGGCCCGGGGCGCGACCGCGGCTTCGTCTGCGCGCTCGGCGCCGACGGCTCGCTGAGCGGCGATCCCCGCGAGGTCGACCTGGCGCCCGTCTACGAGCTGCTCCGCGAGCACATCGCCGAGCTGAACGTGGAGGGCGCGGCCACGATGGGCGACCGCCTCTGGCTCCTCCAGCGGGGCAACTCCGACGTCGGCTCGAACGTGGTGGCCGAGCTCGCGCTCGATCGCGTGATGACCTCGCTGCGCGAGGACCTGCGCATCGACGCGGACGAGCTCGCGAACGTCCGCTCCTACGAGCTGGGCGACATCGACGGCGTGGAGCTGACCTTCAGCGACGCAACGCCGATCGCGGAGCAGCTCGTGGTGTTCACGGCATCGGCCGAGGCCGACGACGGCCGCATCTGCGGCTCCGTGGTGGGAACGTTGCAGCCGGACGGCGCGGTCGAGCGGCTGCGCACGATCGATCGCAAGTGGAAGGTCGAGGGCGTGCACGCGGCGATGGACGCCGGCGTGCTCGACTTCACCTTCGTCTGCGATCAGGACGACCCGGGCGCACCCTCGCCGCTGCTGTCGGCGACGATGCCCCTGGACGGCAGGCTCGAGTACACCCCAGGCTCGTCCGGCTGAGCCCGCTCAGAAGACGAAGGCGATCAGCAGGATGATGATCAGGATGAGAACGATCGTTCCGATTCCGATGTACATGCCATTTCCTCCGGTCGTTGACTGGAGCCCTCATGCCCGCTGGCTGAGCGCTGCAATCGCCCAACAGTCAGTTAGTTGACACTTACGTAAGTAACAGCTAACGTAATGGCGGACATGCAGCACGCCATCGACGCCATCGCCGAGCCCCGCCGCCGCGAGATCCTGCGGCTGGTGCGCGACGCGGAGCTGCCCGCGGGCGCGATCGCCGCGCACTTCGCGGACGTGACCCGTCCCGCGGTCTCTCAGCACCTGCGCACCCTGCGCGAGGCCGGACTCGTGGCCGAGCGCCGCGAGGGAACGCGGCGCCTGTACCGAGCGCGTCCGCAGGGGTTCGCCGGTCTGCGCGAGTTCCTCGACCAGTTCTGGGACGAGCGCCTCGACGTGCTGCGCAGAGAGGCAGAACGAGAAGAGAGGGGAAAGACAGATGACAGTGGCAACAGGAACTGAGCCGATCGTCAAGGAGGTCCAGATCGACGCCAGGCCCGAGACGGTGTTCGGCTTCTTCACCGAGGCCGACAAGCTCACGCGCTGGCTCTGCGAGGAGGCCACGACCGACCCGCGCCCCGGCGGCGTCTGCCTTCAGACGCACCGCGCCGGCGAGAGCAGGGGGGACCAGCTCTTCCACATGCGCGGTGAGTTCGTGGAGATCACGCCGCCGTCGCGGCTCGTGTTCACGTGGGGCTTCGACGAGCCGTCCGTGGGCGTCGCGCCGGGGTCGAGCACCATCGAGGTCACGCTCGAGCCCGAGGGCGGGGGCACCCGCCTCACGCTCGTGCACCGCGACCTGCCGGAGGCCGAGCTCCCGAGCCACGACGAGGGCTGGGACTACCAGCTCGCGCGGCTCGTCATCGCCGCCGCCGGCGGTGATCCGGACGCCTAGCCCGGCAGCCTGCCCGAGCGCGCGATCCGCCTGAACAGGCGCGCGCTCGGGCGCTCGCTGCGGGCGAGCGTATCCGGGTCGTAGGAGAAGAAGCCGAAGCGCGGGTAGTAGCCGGCGGCCCACTCGAAGTTGTCCACGAGCGTCCAGGCGAAGTAGCCCTTGACGCGCGCCTCGCGGGCTCGCATCGCGCCCCGCAGCGCGCGCAGGTGGCTCGTGAGGTAGCCGGCACGCTGGTCGTCGTCGGCGTCGGCGATGCCGTTCTCGGTCACGTAGACCGGCAGCCCGTAGCTCCCGGCGGTGCGCAGCGAGCGGCGCAGACCCTCGGGGTAGATCTCCCAGCCGAACTCCGTGCAGCGGGTGGGGCAGGGCGGCGACGTTGGGCGCTCGTCGTGGCGGTAGAAGTTCGTGGGCAGGAAGTCGAACAGCGGGATGGTCGCGCTCGCCGGAGCGCCGAGGCCCGTCACGCGGCTGCGGAAGTAGTAGTTGAGCCCGATGAAGTCGGCCCGCCCGCGCAGCGAGCGGCGACGCTCGCCGGGGTCGACCCGCCCGTCCACGTCCGCGTCGTCGAACCCACGCACCACCGCATTCAGATACACGCGGTTGAAGATGTAGTCGGCGTGGCGGGTGCCGGCGCGGTCGTCGGCCGAGCCGCGGTCGGCGGGCGTGAAGGCGACCATGTTGTGCACGGGCCCCACGCGGGCGCGCCGATCGTGGCGGTGCACGGTGTCGTAGGCCACGGCGTTCGCCTCGGCCAGGTTGCGCACCGCCGTGACCGCGCCGGGGAAGGAGAACACGCCCGGCGGGAACCAGCCCGCGAACGCGCCCGGCACGTTCGCGTAGCCGTTCGTGGCCACGACCATCGGCTCGTTGACCGTGACCCACAGGTTCACGAGCTTGCCGTAGCGGCGCGCGGCCCAGCCGGCGAACTCGCCGAACTCGCGGACGGCCGTCTGCGAGAGCCAGCCGCCGCGCTCGAGCGCCGGCAGCGGGTCGTCGGGCCCACGGCCGGCGAAGGCGGTGCGAGCCTCGAGCGGGTCGTGCAGCCAGCTCGGCAGCGTGAAGTGGTTGAGGGTCACGACGGGCTCGAGCCCGAGCCGCCGCATCGCGCGCAGCTCGGCCTCGTAGTGACGCGCGGCGCGCTCGTTCACGAGCCGGTCGAGCTGCCTCGGGGTGCGCGCGGCGCCGGTGGGGCGCGGGAACAGGCGGCTCCATTCGAGCGAGAAGCGGAGCGCGTTCGCGCCGAGCCGGCCGCGCGCGAGCCGCAGGTCCTGGCGCCAGCGCCGCCAGTGGCCGGGCCCGCGCTCCACGAGGTCGCCGCTCACGTGCCCGGCCGCGATCTCGTCGGCGTCGTGGCTCCAGGCCCACCAGTCGCTGCCCGTGTCGGCTTTCGAGGGCGTGCCGCCCGCCTCGGTCTGGAAGCCGGCGATCGCCGGACCCCAGAGGAAGTCGCGCGGGAAGTCGCGGCCGGCGCCGAGCGCGGGTGCGGCGCCCGCCAGCAGGATCGCCGCGGCCGCGGCGCTTACTCGTAGAAGTTTCGCTCCCACCGGTGGTCGCGCAGCGTATCCAGCTGCTCGCGCGGCAACCCGTGGCCGTCGCCCACGGCCACGTTGCGCTCCACGTGGCGCGTGGTGCGCATCCCGGGGATCACGGTCGACACCGCCGGCTCGCTGAGCACGAAGCGCAGTGCGGTTTCGGCCATCTGGCCGCTCTCGATCCCGAGGTCCGAGCAGATGGCGCCCACGCGCCGCTCGACCTCGGCGGCGCGGCCGTCGCCGAAGTAGTGGCGCCGGAAGTCGTCCTCCGGGAACTCGCTGTCGGCCGTGATCGTGCCGGTGAGCCCGCCCTCGTCGAGCGCGACGCGCACGATCACGCCGATGTCGTGCTCGCGGCAGGCGGGGAGGAGCCGCTCGAGCGGCGACTGGTCGAACACGTTGAAGATCACCTGGACGGTGTCCACCACACCCGCCTCGATCGCCGCCAGCGCGTTGGCGGGCTGGTGGTCGTTGATCGAGATGCCCACGTGCCGGACCCTGCCGGCGCTGCGCAGCTCCTCGAGCGTGTCGAGCCAGTCGCCCTGCCCGAGCCAGGCGTCCTGCCAGACGTGCAGCTGGAGCAGGTCCACGGTCTCGAGGCCAAGGTTCTCGAGGCTCTGCTCGGCCGAGCGGCGCACGTAGTCACCCGGGTACACCTCGGCCACGTCGATCCCGTCCGGAGCCGGCCAGACAAGGTTCTTCGGCGGCACCTTCGTCGCCACGTACACGCGCTCGGAGCGCTCGCGTACCACGCGCCCCACCAGCTGCTCGCTGTGGCCCTCTCCATACGCGCGCGCGGTGTCGATGAAGTTCAGCCCCAAGTCGATCGCGCGGTTGAGAGCGGCGATCGACTCGTCGTCCTTCGCGCCGATCCACTGCACGCCGCTGATTCCCCAGGCGCCATAGCCGATCTCCGAGACCTCGAATCCGGTCCTGCCGAGCCTTCGGTAGTTCATGGCGCTGACGGTACCCAGGCGGTAGCTTGCGACCCACATGGGTGGGCTCGACCGCGGCACCCTGCTGGCGCTTGGCGCGATGGCGCTCGCTGTGTTCGTGATCGCCAACGACCTGACCGCCCTCAGCGTCGCGCTCCCGAACATCGAGAGCGACTTCGACTCGGACGTGAGCACGGTGCAGTGGGTGATCAACGCCTACGCGCTCGTGTTCGGGGTGTTGATCGTGACCGGCGGCCGGCTGGCCGACATGTTCGGACGGCGGCGGCTGTTCTTCGTCGGCGCGGCGATCTTCGCCACCTTCTCGCTGCTGGCAGGAGCCGCCCAGGGCGAGCTCTGGCTGATCCTCTGCCGCGCGCTGATGGGGATCGGGGGGGCGATCATCTGGCCGGCCGTTCTCGGCATGACTTATGACGTGCTGCCCGACGACAAGGCGGGGCTCGCGGGCGGGCTGATCCTCGGCGTGGCCGGCTTCGGCAACGCCGCCGGCCCGCTGCTGGGCGGCTTCCTCACCGACGCGCTGAGCTGGCGCTGGATCATGTTCGTGAACCTGCCGATCGCGGCGCTCGCCGCCTTCGCCACCTGGCGCGCGATCCCGCCCTCGCCTCCCGCGGAGCACCAGCGCATCGACTACGCGGGGATCGCGAGCATCAGCATCGGGCTGGTGGCCCTGCTGGTGGCGCTCGACCAGGTGACCCAGTGGGGCTGGAGCGACCCGCGCATCCTCTTCCTGTTCGCGCTCTGCGCCGTCCTCCTCACCGCCTTCGCCGTGGTCGAGCGCCGGGCGGGCGCGACGGCGCTGATTCCCCGCGATGTGATGGCCAATCCGCACTTTCGCGCCGCCTGTATCACCACGCTCTTCATGTCCGCGGTGTTCTTCGCCGCGCTGCTGTTCCTGCCGCAGTTCTTCCAGAAGATCCTGAGCTACTCGCCCCTCGAGGCCGGGGCGGCGCTGCTGCCGATGATGGCCGTGTTCGCGGTCACCTCGTTCGTGGCGGGCTCGCTCTACGAGCGGCTGGGGGCGAAGCTGATCGTGAGCGCGGGCACCCTCTGCCTCACGCTCGGCGCCTTCCTCGTGTCGCTGATCGACCGCGACTCCGGCTTCGTCTCGCTCGTGCCGGGCATGCTGGTGATGGGCGTGGGCGTGGGCCTGTTCTACTCGTCGATCACGACCGCGGCCGTGACGGCGCTCGACCCCTCGCGAGCGAGCCTCGCGGGCGGGATCGTCTACATGTTCCAGATCGCGGGCGGGTCGGTGGGCCTCGGCCTGACCACGACCGTGTTCATCACCGCCTCCGAGGACCGGCTGCAGAGCGACCTGTCCGGCTCGGGCCTGAGTGGCGAGGAGGTGGACACGCTGCACGGCGCGCTCGCAGGCACGGAGTCCGCGGGCGAGATCCTGGCCCGCTTCTCGGAGCGCACCGCCGAGCGCCTGATCGAGCTCGTGCGCGACGCGTTTGCGGCCGGTATGCAGTGGTCGTTCCGGCTCGTGGCCGCGCTGGCCCTGTGCGGGCTCGTGGTGTCGGTGCTGTTCGTGGGCGGCTCGCTGCTCCGCCGCGGCGAGCAGCCCGCGCCCTCGCCGGGCACCACCGCGTAGCGCGGCGCTCTACAGTGCCCGTCCGTGCGCGAGCGCCTGCGCGAGCTTGGCTATGCCGTCGGCCGCTTTCCGACCGGGGAGCTGGGCGCGCTCGTGGACGTGCCCGGCGTGCTCGTGGGGCACAGGACCCTGATCGACGGCGACCGGCTGCGCACCGGCGTGACCGCGATCCTGCCGCACGGGGACAACCTCTACGCGGAGAAGGTGCTCGGCGCCTGCCACGTGGTCAACGGCTACGGCAAGGCCGCGGGCATTACCCAGCTCCACGAGCTGGGCACGGTCGAGAGCCCGATTCTGCTCACGAGCACGCTGTCGGTGGGGCCGGTGTGGGAGGGCGGACTCCAGTACCTGCTCGAGCAGAACCCCGACGCCGCGCGCGACCGCGACACCGTGAACGTGATCGTGGGCGAGTGCTTCGACGGCTGGCTCTCCGACGCGCGCGCCCTCGCCGTGCGTCCCGAGCACGCGCGCGAGGCGATCGCCGCGGCGCGCACCGACGAGGCCGCCGAGGGTGCCATCGGAGCGGGCACGGGCACGACCTGCTTCGGCTTCAAGTCCGGGGTCGGGAGCTCGTCGCGACTCGCGGGCGGGCACGTGCTCGGCTGCCTCGTAGTGTCGAACTACGGCGCACGCCGCGACCTCCACCTGCTCGCCGGGCCGGTCGACCTGCCCGAGCGCCGCGCGGCCGAGCCGCCGGCCCAGCAGGGGGGCTCGATCATGATCGTGCTCGCCACCGATGCGCCCCTGAACGAGCGCCAGCTGCGCCGGCTGGGGGCGCGCGGGGCCCTCGGGCTGGGGCGCGCCGGCAGCTTCGCGGCCAATTCGAGCGGCGAGTACGTGATCGCGTTCTCCACCGGGCAGCGCATCCACCACCGGAGCGAGGAGGAGCTGCTCGAGCTGCGCCTGCTGCGTGACGACTCGCTCGCCGTGCGCGAGCTCTATGAGGCGGCCGGCGAGCTGGTGCATGAGGCCGTGCTCGGCTCGCTCTGCTCCGCCGACGCAATGGAGGGCCGGGACGGCAACCGCGCGGAGGCGTTCCCGTACGTGCTCCTCCGGCGGGCGCCCGGCGTCCGGCATGTAGAACGGTAAGGGGCCCCCGAAGGAGCCCCTCACCTGGCCCACGAACGGCGCTTCTTGCGCCGTTACGTCCCCCCTGGGGTCTATCGACCCCCGGGTGTATGTGGCACGTACGTGCCCTAACGTCTGCGGTGCAACATGTGCCCGCGAAACTGCATGGCCGCTGTAACGCACGCCGAAGCCGCAGGTTCGGGAGTTACCCCCGAACCTGAGGCGGCCGGTTGCGTTCACAGAGGAGATGAGGCGCATTTCTCCGGGCTGCACGCCTCCTCTAGGCGCTTTGACCACGGGCGCAAGGGGTAGAAGTCTTACGTCGTGCGCGCTGCATCCGTACCGCTTCGGCTGCCCACCGGGCTGCCGCTTCGCTCCAAGCGCCTCCTGGCGCTCGCCGACGACGAGCGCCTTGTGGAGCAGATCCGGCGAGGCAACGAGCTGGCGTTCGAGGTCGCCTTTGAGCGCTACGGCGCGAGCATCCTTGGGTTCTGCCGCCACATGCTCGGCACGACCGAGGAGGCCGAGGACGCCGTTCAGCACACCTTCGCAGCCGCCTACCGTGATCTCACGCGTGCCGACGGGCGCTCGATCGCCCTCAAGCCGTGGCTGTACACGATTGCTCGCAACCGCTCTCTCTCGATGCTGCGCGCGCGCCGCGAGCAGCCCGTCGAGGCGCCCGAGCTGCCCACAGCCGGGCTGGCCGACGAGGTCCAGCAACGCGTGGAGCTCCGCGAGCTCCTGGAGGACCTGCGTGAGCTGCCGGAGGACCAGCGCGCGGCACTGCTGCTCGCCGAGCTCGGCGATCTCTCCCACCCCGAGGTCGCGGGGGTGCTCGGCTGCGAGGTGCCGAGGGTGAAGGCGCTCGTCTTCCGGGCGCGCTCGGGGCTGATCGCGCGGCGCGACGCGCGCGACACGCCCTGTGACGAGATTCGTGCGCAGCTGGCCAACTTGAGCGGCGGCTCGCTGCGCCGCTCCGGGCTGCGTCACCACCTGTCGGCCTGCCCGGGCTGTCGCGAATACCGCGAGGAGGTCAAGCGCCAGCGCCAGCTGCTCGCCCTCGCCCTGCCAATGGTGCCCGGCCTCGCGCTCAAGAAGAGCGTGCTCGCCGCGGTCGGTTTCGGCGGCGGCGCGGCCGGCGGCGGAGGCGCCGCCGTTGGAGTCGGGGGCCTCGGCGCCGCTTTCGGCTCGCTCGGCTCGGCCACGGCGGCCAAGGTCGCGGTGGTTGGAGCGCTCGCGGCGGGCGGCGCGGTCACCGGCGCGGCGGTCGTCGACGACGTGGGCGGCGGCGGCGAGCGTGGTCCCGCGGAGCGCGTGCAGGAGCCGGCTCGGGACCCCGCTCAGGGCGGCGTCGCGGGCGTCGCGGCCAGCTCGAGCTCGAACTCGCCTGCACGCGAGCGCGCGCAGGCCGGTGTGGTCTCGGAGCGCACCGCCACCCCAGGCGAGGAGCGCGGTGCCGGAGCGCGCGGCACCGAGCGGCGCGAGATCCGGCCCGGCGAGAGCCGGTCCGCGGCTGGGCAGGAGGTCACGCCGGGCGAGCAGGTGGGCGGGACACTCGGCCGCGGCCAGCTCGACGAGCAGAAGCTCGTCGACCCCGCGCCCCAGGGGAACGCGCGCGGCCCGGTCGAGCCGCAGCCCGGAGCCCCGGTCAGGCGCGGCGCGCTCAAACCGCAGGCGCCCGTGCAGAAGGTCGAGAAGGTGGCGCCGGTGAAGACCGCCCCAGCGCCGGTAGTGGAGCCGATCGAGGAGGAACAGGTGGTCCTCCCCGAGGTGCCCGCCGAGCAGGTCGTCGCCCCGAAGAAGTAGCAGCGAGCGGCGTGCGGCCGACGATCGACGAGCTCGTCGTGACCGACGAGCCGGGGTCCTGGCGCGGCACGGGCTTCCGTGTCGACGGCGACTGTTGCGAGGCCGGCAGCGTCCGGATCCGGCTCGAGGGCCCTGGCGGGGCGCGCGGGATCGCCCGCTGGTCGGTGCGCGGCGCGCGCTCGCTCGAGCTCGACGGGCTCGACACCACCGCGTCCGAGCGCGAGCCGGCGGCGGGCGCGACGCACCCGAACGGCGTGGTGGCGATCGACCACCTGGTCGTGATGACGCCCGACCTCGACCGGACGCTCGGGGTACTGCGCGACGCCGGCTTCGACTTCCGGCGCCTGCGCGAGGCCCCCACGCCCGGTGGCTCGCGCCGGCAGGCGTTCTTCCGAATGGGGGAGGTGATCCTCGAGCTGGTGGAGGCGCCCGCCGGCGTGAACGTCGCGCACGCGCGCCTGTGGGGCATCTCCTTCCTCGTGGCCGACCTCGATGCCACAGCGGCGTTCCTCGGTCACCTGCTCGGCACGCCGCGCGACGCCGTCCAGCCCAGACGGCGGATAGCCACGCTCCGCCGCGAGGCCGGCCTCGGTCCGGCGATCGCGTTCATGAGCGCCGGGGCCGACCGGAGCGGGCCATAATCTGAATTCGTGGAGCGGCTGCCGCAGCTCGGCCTCTACAGGATCGCCACCGGCACAACGCTCATCCTCGGTCCGGCGCTGCTCCTGCTCGACAACGTGCTCCACCCGAAGGAGCTCGAGCGCGGCAACCAGGGCGAGCAGGTGGGGCTTATCGCCGACGCCTACACGCGCTGGCAGCTGGCGCACGCCATCGGCTTCGTCGCGATCCTGGTGTTCTGCGCCGCGCTGCTGGGCCTCGCCTTCCTCGTGCGGCGCCGCCAGCCGCTCCTCGGCCTCATCGGCGGGCTGCTCGGGCTGGTCGGCACGCTCGGGTTCGCGGCCGTGATCACCATCGACGGCTTCACCTGGGGCGTGGTGGGCGTCACCGCAGCCGACCCGCGGATCGGAGCCGCGTCCGCCGCGTCGACGCTTCAGGTGGTCCAGGAGTCGCGCTGGGCGCTTGTGTACTACCTCACGACGGTCGGATTCGTGCTCGGCATGGTGATGCTGGCGGTGGGCGCGGCCCGCCAGGGCGCCGTCCCGGCCTGGGCCAGCGGCCTGCTGGTGCTCGCGGTGCTGATGGTGGCCAGCGAGACCGCGATCATCTCCAACGCGTACTTCATCGCCGGCGCGGCTGTGTTCCTCGTGGCCGGCATCGTCACCGCGCTGCCGATCCTGCGGATGAGCGACGGCGAGTTCGCCCGGGGCGGCCCGGCACCCGCGTCGTAACCCTGCCTCCCGATGAACGTCCCGGAACGGTCGCTCTGGCAGCTACTCCGGGACGTTCATCGGCTCCCTAGCCCACGACGTACTCGCGCGTCTCGTCGAGCACGGTGCGGCCGCCGATCTCGACCGACCCGTCGGGGCGCGGGCGCGCCAGGATGCGCGAGCCCCTGCCCTGCCGGATGTCGATCGGCCTCCCGAGCCGCCCGCCGAGCTGTACCGCCGCGGCGCCGGTGGCCTCGTCCTCGTCGATGCCGATCCCGACCGGGAACATGCGCGAGCGGAGCACCCCGGCCTGCTCGTCGATCCAGGCGAAGGCGCCGATCATGTCGCTGCCGGGAGGGGGACCGGTCAGGGCCTCGACCTCGCTCGCCGTGGCCAGCTCCACGAACTCGTAGCTCGGCGGCCACTCGGGGCGGCCCGCGATGAACGACATCCCGCCCTCGTAGCGCACCGGCACGGCGCCGGCCGGCGGGTTGAGCGCCTCGACCGGCGCCCGCTCGCGCGCGAGCAGCCACGCGCTGCCCACGGAGGGATGGCCGGCGAAGTCGAGCTCGACCGCCGGCGTGAAGATGCGGATCTCGCCCCTGCCGGGATCGTCGATGAACACGGTCTCGCTCAGGCCGAGGTCCGCCGCCACCGCCTGGCGGCTCGCGGCGGGCACCTCGCCGCCGTCGAGGAAGACCGCGAGCGGATTGCCGCCCGAGCCGTCCTCGGCGCAGAAGACACGGAGCAGGTGGAGGGTCGCCATCGGCGCAGAACGCTACCCTCATGCGCTTCGTATGCAGCTCGCGACGATCACCGCGGTGTTCGTCGCGGCGGTGCCGGCGGCGGACGACGTCAAGGCCCCGCCCCCCGAGAGCGTGTTTCCGATCCGTGGGCAGGTGGAGTGGGGGGAGGGCGACGCGCGCTACGGCGCCTGGCGCGGCGGGCGGGCGCACGAGGGGCAGGACGTGTTCGCCGACGCCGGCACACCGATCGTGTCCGTGCGCGCCGGCATCGCCGTCGAGAAGGGAGACGACGGCGGCCGCGGAAACTACCTCGCGATCTGGAACCGCGACGCCCGGCGCACCTTCGTATATCTCCACATGCAGCGCCCCTCGCGCGTGCGCCAAGGAGAGCGCGTGCGGGCCGGCGAGCGCATCGGCGCGGTCGGCTGCACCGGCTCGTGCTGGGGCAATCACCTGCACCTCGAGGTGCGTCTAGGGCGCGGCACCACCGGCCCGCCGCGGGACCCGCTGCCGCTCCTTCACCGCCTGGCGGTCCGGGCCGAGCCCGGCCCCTCGCGCACGGATGGCATCGCTCCGGTCCGGGCCGAGCCCGGCCCCTCGCGCACGGATGGCATCGCTCCGGTCCGGGCCGAGCCCGGCCCCTCGCGCACGGATGGCAT
>Ga0075430_100001090_pt1 | contig 21567 bp, 16 predicted proteins | sample RhiMetdeltSRZDD4_FD_75294 | JGI IMG/M metagenome (GOLD analysis project Ga0075430, IMG submission 75294) | Populus rhizosphere microbial communities from Tennessee, USA - Rhizosphere MetaG P. deltoides SRZDD4 | ecosystem: Host-associated > Plants > Roots > Rhizosphere > Soil | place: USA... | reverse complement strand
GACGAGCGGTCGAAGATTCTCCTGCATCTGAAAGTGCATCCTTTTTTCGATCCCTTGCGAAACGACCCGCGTTATGCAGCCCTGCACCGGCGCATGAATTTCGCGGAGTGATCGCGGGGTCAGCGATGAGTGTGCGCGGTCGTTGCCCCTTGGCGGCACGCCGAGCAGGTCTCCGCGCTCGCGGGCCTGCAGCTGACTTCCATCGTTGGCGTGCAATCGGCGCAGCTCGCCGCCAAAGCGGTTACTTCATCGTCGACCTGATCAACCCTGGCCGGCTCCGCTTGTTTATTGCCGGCGTGGCGACGATGTTACGGATCTCACGCGCGAAGCGGGACTTGATTTCTCGAGCAGCCGAGGGCGACGGTCAAGAAAACCGCCGCCTTCCTCCAGTTCCCCTCCGTTTTCTGAGAGACGACAAGAAAAAACACGGCGCGTGTGCCCAAGAGTGTGCCTAGACCAATGTGCCCCCGCGAGCGGTCACGACAACCAGGTAACTCGCTCTTGTTGCGTGCACTTGGCGTCGAAAGGCAGCGGCTTGAATGCGAGCCGGCTTCACCACTTCGCAAGCGGGTCACTTCCTGTAAGTATCTGTATCACGTATACTTGAACGTCTGCGGTGAGGTGGCCGAGAGGCTGAAGGCGGCGGTTTGCTAAACCGTTGTACGGGCTTAAACCTGTACCCAGGGTTCGAATCCCTGCCTCACCGCCAGCTATCGCGTTCTAACCATGGACGTTACCTCCCGCCTCAGATCGCGTCTCCAATTTTTCTCCACGACTGGGCGGGCACTGAAATTCCAACAACCTGATCGCGTCGGTCCAGTGCTGCCGGACTGAGCTGCATGTAGCGTTGCGTCGTGCCCAGTTCTTGGTGTCCGGCGAGGTGGGCATCGCTGCTGATAGTGGGGCGACCACGAAGAATCAACCCGGAGTCTCCACACTCAAAGGGGGTCGCAATGGCGACATTCATTCTGGTCCACGGTGCTTGGCACGGGAGTTGGTGTTGGAAGCGCGTTCGAAAGGCACTGCGGTCACAGGGACATGAGGTTTTCACACCCACGTTGACGGGTGTTGGCGAGCGCTCGCACCTGTTGTCACCGCAGGTGAATCTGGACACCCACATTCTCGACGTTGAAAACCTAATCCGCTGGGAGGATCTTCGGGATGTGGTTTTGTGCGGCCACTCCTATGGCGGCTGTGTGGTCGGTGGCGTGGCCGACCGCGTGCCGGAGCGTATACGAGCACTCGTGTATTTGGATGCGTTTGTCCTCGAATCAGGTGAGAACCTTGTCCAGCATCTTCCGGAACCTCAATACCAGCAGATGCTGGAAGAGGTGCAGGCTGTTGGCGAGGGCTGGAAGGTGCCACCTATTCCAGCCGCGGTCTTCAATGTGAACGCGACTGACCGTGAATGGGTCGATCAGCAATGCACCATGCAATCGCTGGAAACGTTCGAACAGCGCATTCGGCTATTGGGAGGTGCTCGGAAGGTCGCGAATGTCACGTTCGTTCTCGCCAACGGATTTCTCGAAGGCTCTCCCTTTCCACCCTTCTACGAGAAAGCAAAAGCGAAGGGTTGGAGAACGATCACGATTCCATGTGGTCACGACGCGATGCTGGATCTTCCCGATGAACTTACGAGAATCATGGTGGACGTGTCCAAGGAGATGCCCTCACCTGTTTGATGCGACGGTCGTCTAACACTGCGCTTGAAGCTGCAGTTTAGTCTCCATGAGCGCCGTAGTAGCAGGGCCCGAGCCGAGAGGTAGGGTCCCGATGGGTGATACCGCGCCGGGATGACCCCTCAGCTTCGCATCAGCATCAAAGTTCATTCGATTCGTGCTTAATCGGTGGCTGCTCGCAATGATTTGCGTGCAAACCATCTCATCAAAGCATAACGAATAGTCCGACTTACAATTTCTACGGTTCCTCCCAGCTGACGAAACCGACGCTCGTCTAACTGCCGGTCTGTGCGGCGGTGTCGATGCGAAACTCGGCGATGCGAAGCGTGAGGGTCACGTTTGAGGTGACGCCGGAATGCCGGTAGGTCAGATGGCAGAGCGGTTCGGCGACGTCAACGCCAGCCTTCGCGGCACTCAGCGCCACGTGTGTGAGCAGTTCGATGAGACGGTGATCGGTATCGTCCAACTCGATCCGAATGCTCCGACCTGAAGGCGACGATCCGAGTTCGGCGGGACAGCCAAGGCCATGGGCAAAGTCGTGGACGAGACGCAGCACCAGATCGTGCTGGCTGACGAGCCTCACGGATACGGTCATAAGGCCACCAAGTCTACTGCCTTTATTTTGCTCTTTCGTGCCGTGGTGTGATCTCTACCCGGATGTAAATACAGGACGGGGTGGGAGTGCCAGGACCTGGGACATCTGGGACAGTCAACCCCTTTCGTGGGTCACCCAAGAGAAGGAATCAGGCCTCCGCCGCGGCCGCTCAGTTGGGAGGCGACAAACCTGCGTCGGGTCTTCCGCTGCCTCTTGGAACCCACTACCGCGCTGACGAGGGCACCTTTGGGATGATGTCGAAGTATCTGTTGTTCTCGCACACCCAATCGAGCAGTTCGGTATCGGCTACGAACTCCCAGGAGAACCGCGCAGTCCACGGGTTCTTATACGCCTTCGCGTCCTCTATGGTGACTTGAACGTCCATGCGCCCGAAGTTCAGCCTTTGGAAGCGTTCGATGATCCGAAGGGCATCACTATGCGGATGGCCGGAATCATCCAGCCATGTCTTCTCGTTCACACCTACTGTCTCCACGACCAATGTGTCGCGCTCCCACTTTCCGACCGAATACCCGAACCATGAGGGTTCTCGAGGCTGTGGTGGCAAGGGGCGACCATCAGTGTGGATTTGCCGATAGGAGCGATAACTCTCAAATAGCATCACGACCAGTCCGGGAAGCTGGAGGACTTTTCTTGGAGTGAAATGCGCGTCGAAATCCGTCACGCTGTGTGGGAGACATGCGGCCGATGGTCGATCCCGCCCCTCATTCGCGAGTCGCTGTTTGTATAGTTGCTCGGCCCATGGGTGCATCAGAACCTCCACACCATCGGCGGCGAGGTTCTCCAAATACTTCTGAGTGGGTGTTCGCCATATTCCAGAGAGATCGGGCTTTCCGTCAGCGGCTCGCGGAGCGGGCGCATTCAGATCGGGCTTGCCGTCTGGCAGACGCGGAATGCCGGGCGTCGGATAGTTGAGCCACTGTGCGTCCGCGATGGTCGCGAGCAGCACCGTCGCCGTCATCACAGAGGCAATCGCTAATTGCGGCATACCGCCTCCAATCGAACTTCGCTGTGCAGATACCGTGCGGGACGGGCAGGATTATATTCAGGCGGGGCGAGCAGGCGATACCGACCAGCGATGGCCTTGACGACTGTGGGCAGCAATCGTGTCTTGGCGTTTATGCTGCGACCCGTGCCGGATGCCCCGTAACGACACGCCGCGTCGTAAAGGCACATCTTCGATTCGGCCACGAGCGAAAAGAGGTTCGATGTTTATTGGACATCACGCCGCTGGCTTTGCGGCCAAGCGTTTCGCGCCTCGTGTTTCTCTCGGCACACTGCAAATCGCCGCAGTGTTTCCGGATCTACTCGTGTTCGCCCTTCTGATCTTCGGAATCGAACACATCAGAATCACCCCAGGCATCACCGCGTTCTCGTGGCTCGACGCGCAGGACATCGCGATCAGCCATAGCTTAGCGATGGATGTGATCTGGTCGGCATTGTTGGGCGGGGGCTACTTTCTTCGCCGTCGTGATGCGCGGGGCGCTTGGGTGATCTGTGCCTTGGTGCTAAGTCACTGGGTGTTTGACTTCCTGAGTCATCGGCCGGACATGCCTCTCGCCCCTGGAGTCGATTTACGTCTGGGACTGGGATTGTGGTATTCGCTTCCTGCGACGTTCGTAGTGGAGGGCGCACTATGGATCGCGGGCCTTGCCCTCTACATTCGAACGACAACGCCCAAGACGAGATTGGGGACCGTCGCTTTCTGTGTGTTGGTGGGGCTTCTTACGATGGCGTTCATCACGATGCCATTCCGTTCGGCACCTCCCAGCGTGATGAGAGCCGTGGTTATGGCGGGTGTGCCCCTGTCCCTGGTGCTGGCGCTGTCGTTTGGTGTCGACCGTCTTCGCGCGATCCGAACGACGGTCAGGCCGCCGTTCGCTGTGAGTGCATCCATTCCTGATTAGCGACCATTTACGAGCCGTGGAGTCGTGCTGTCCGAGCCGATTTGCAGCTGACGCTCGTGTTTGATCTGTGTTGTGACGCACGGTCTTGAGTGAGCGTGTTTGGCGTTATTCGCCGGTGCTTCGCGGCAGCTTCAGGATGCGATCTCGACACCCACAAAGGACGGCGCCACGACGCTCGTTGACTTTCGGGACGTGGTTGTTGTGGGTGCCGAACATTCAACATTGAACCGTGCAGTCGTGTTAGCGGCAGAGGCGAGGGGACTCGAAATCACTCGCTCATCACGAGGAGCGACCATTATTCGTTCGTCAAGCAAGGTGTGCCTGCGCTCTTTGCGTCGGTCCGTTCGACGAGATGTTCAGCAAACGCCGGTAGCAGAGAAATGGGGCCAGGGTAGACCCTCGGTGCTTGAATCGCATTCCAAAATGATGTCTCCACGACGGGGGCGGAATGAGGGGAAGTCGTGAGGACCGGCATCACTTCGCTCGTGATTGCACGCGAAGGACGAGCTTCGGATGGCAGGCCAGCCTTCGCTCATGCATGCAGGCGAAGGCTGTCGCCGTCGCGATGTCAGTCGCGGAGGCGGACTGTCTACTTACCTGAGCTGCGCCGTCGCGCTCATCAGATTCAGCGATACTTCGACGACCACGCATGCTCGAGATCCTCGAATCCGGACTGGTGACGTTCGCCGCACTGCTGCCGATCGTCAACCCTCTTGGCGCGGCGCCCATCTTTCTCGCCATGTCGGCCGACCTCCCGGCGCAGGCACGCCGGCACCTCGCGAGCGTGGTCGCACGCAACGCGTTCGTGCTCCTTGCCGCCGCGATGGTGGTGGGATCGTACGTGCTGGCCTTCTTCGGCATCTCCCTGCCGGTCGTGCGTGTCGCGGGCGGGCTGGTGCTGCTCGCGTCGGGCTGGCGCCTGCTGCACGCCCGTGACGAGCGCGAAACACCGCCGCCGACGGCGGTCGTGGATGCCTGGCACCGCGAGATCGGTCGCCGCGGCTTCTATCCGCTGACGTTCCCGTTGACGGTTGGTCCTGGCTCGATCTCGATTGCCATCACGCTCGGCGCCCGCGACGGAGAGCGCCTCTTTGTGGCCGGCCGCGTGATCGCCGACATGGTCAGCATTGCGATCGTCGCTGGAACCGTCTATTTGAGTTTTCGTTTTGCGTCGCGGTTGATCGCATGGCTCGGCGAGACGGGCACCAGCGTGTTTCTCCGCCTTTCAGCGTTCATTCTTCTTTGTGTAGCGATCTCTATTCTCTGGGGCGGCATCGTCGGCTTGATCGAGTCATCGGGACTGCGCAATTGAGGACGTCGACGGCGGGTCTAAAGACCCGCCGCTACTCAATCAATCAATCAATCGATCGTCCAGAGTGTCAGCGACGAGATGTCCTTGACGAAGATCCGATTGCCTGAAATGACAGGCTGCGTCCAGGTGTCGCTAGTCGCGACCTTGTAACGCGCGACGGCGTCGAACTTCTCGCGGTTGAGGCGCACGACCACGAGCTCGCTGTCGTCCTCGAGCGAGAAGATCGTATTTCCCGAGCGCGCGATGGCGGCATGATTCGCCTGCCGCGGATCGCTCTTCCACAGCACCTTGCCGGAATCGAGATCGAGCGCGAAATACTGTCCACTGTTCAGATGAGAGAGGCCGAAGAGCACGTTGTCCACGGCGATGGCGTCGCTCATGTGCGATGACACTTCCTTGATGTTCCACGTGTCGGCTGTGGCCCACTCGCCGCTGCCAGGCTTCACGCGAAACGCGATCACGCCGTTGTCGCGCCCCATCTGGATCACGCTGTCCTGGTAAAGAATCGGCGTCTGACTGGTGGTCGAACTCGGCGTGGTAAATGGGCGACGCCACAGCAGCTTGCCATCCTCGAGCGAGACGCCGACGAAATTCTTCTGCGTGAACGTCACGACCTGCGGCGTGCCCGCGAGGTCGAACAACATCGGGGATCCGTAAGCCGGCCCATCACCCTTCCAGCTCCAGCGGACTTTCCCCGTCGCCACATCGAAGGCCGTTAACGCGCCGTTATCGTGTCCACCGACGTGGAGGATCATCTGGTTGCCAACGACCAGTGGAGACATCGCCGTGTGATACAGCGGCTCGACTGGATCTGCAGGCCTTTGCCAGAGTTGTTTCCCGCTCGTCGCGTCAAAAGCGGTCACGATGCCGCTGATGCCGAGCGTGAACAGCCGGTTCGCGGCGAACGTCGGTGTTGATTTCGGTCCCGGCCCGTGTGGCGCCGTCGCGGGGTTCATCTTGAACGGCGCCGGATAACTCGTCCGCCAGATGACCTTGGCCGAGGCCGCGTCGAGTGCCGTCATGACCTCGTTGTCGCCCTGTCGCGTGAATACGTAAATTCGGTCGCCGACGACGAGCGGCGTGGCGTAGCCGGTTCCGACATCGATGTTCCACCGCTTGGTCAGCGTCATCGGCCACGACGCCGGCTCACGAAATCCCCGAATCACGCCGTCACGGGCGGCGCCGCGCCACTGCGGCCAATCCTGCGCGGCAACAGGCGCCAACGCGACAACAAACAGAACGAAAGCGACCAACCTGGTGTGAGTCATGCCTCTAAACAATAACCTCAGGTGAGCATCCGATCGCGGGAGATCCGGGAGGAATTTTGCTCCCTTGATTATCTAGGGGAGATGGCGTATGCTGCGCCCTAGATAATCTAGGGAGCCTGCGTCATGGAGAAAGAGCTGCTGCACGGAACGCTCGAGGTTCTCATTCTCAAGACGCTCAGCTGGGGGCCGATGCATGGCTTTGGCATCGGCCGCTGGATTGAGCAGTTGAGCGGCAACGAGTTGCGGATCGAAGAGGGCTCGCTCTACCCGGCGCTGTATCGGATCGAGAAGAAGGGGTGGGTCGAGGCCTCCTGGGGCGTGTCAGACAACCAGCGTCGCGCGAAGTACTACCGCCTCACCACCGAAGGGCGCCGGCAACTGCACAAGAACGCCGACACCTGGTCCAATTTCGCCCACGCGGTGGCGCGCGTGCTCGGCGCCAAACAGCAGCCGGCGTCATGAGCGCGACGCCGTTGTGGCGTCGCTATCTCCGGTTCTGGGGGTCTGACCCTGGCGCTGACGTTGACGACGAGTTCGCGTTTCACGTGGAGACACGCGTCGACGAGCTGGTGGCACAAGGGTTTTCGCCGAAGGCGGCACGCGAAGAGGCACTGCGCGGCTTCGGTGATATCCAGCAGGTCAAAGCCATCTGCCGAACACTCGCAGAAGAGCGGGAGAGGACGATGCAACGAACACAATGGTGGGCTGACTGGCGTCACGATCTCCGGTTTGCGCTGCGGCAGTTGATCGTCAGTCCGGTACTGACGGCCGTGCTCATGATCACCATTGCGCTTGGGATCGGCGCAACTGTTGCCATCTTCAGCGTGCTGAACGCAGTCCTGCTGCGTCCGCTCCCCTGGGCTGACAGCGATCGCCTGGTGTTTGTGTACGAAACGTGGCGGCAGTTCCGGCAGGGAAGCGCGTCGGTCGGCCACTTCCACGACTGGACCGAACAAGGCGACGTGTTCGAGCACACTGCCGCGCTGACGCGTGCAACATTCAATCTCTCCGACGGCGAACCGGAGCGTATCAGTGGAGTACGAGTCACACCGGGTTATTTCCGCGCGCTGCAGATCCCGCCTGTTCTTGGCGCGTATTTCTCGGAAGCGGATGTCGCGCGCGACGCCCGGCTGGTCGTGCTCGGTGACGGCTTGTGGCGGCGGCGCTTCGCCGGCGACCCGTCGATTGTCGGTCGAACGATTCGTCTCAACGGTCAGGCGCATACCGTCGTCGGCATTGCCCCACCCGAGACGAATCTGACGCGGTTGGCTCCGGAGGTCCTTGCGCCGCTTGTCTTCTCCCCGCAGCAGCGCGCCAACTACGGGGCGCATTCGTTTACCGTGATCGCCAAGCTCAAGGCCGGTGTAAGCCGCAATGCGGCGCAGGCCGACATGGAGCGCGTCACGCGTGGGATCGCGCAACGCGAGCCGAAGAACATGGAAGGACGGGGTGTAAACGTCCGGTCTTACAGCGACGTGATGTTCGGTGATTTCCGCACACCGCTGTATGTCGTCCTGGGATCGGTGATTTTCGTGTTGCTAATCGGGTGCGTCAACGTGGCCAACCTGTTGCTCGCACGCGCCACCACACGTCGACGGGAGATCGCGATTCGCTCTGCTATCGGCGGCGGCCGGTGGCGCATCGTCCGGCAACTCCTGACCGAGAGCGTGGTGCTCGCGTTGGCCGGCGGCATCGCTGGTGTCGGACTGGCGTATCTCGGTATCCGGCTGTTCGTGAGCTTTGGGCCGCGGACCGTACCCCGCCTGCACAACGCAGGTCTTCAGCCGGAGGTATTGCTCTTCGCTCTTGGCATCACGCTGCTCACCGGCCTGGTGTTTGGCCTCGCGCCCGCGCTGCGCGCCGCGCGCGAGAACCTGCTGATGTCACTGCGCGATGGCTCCCGGAGTTCGCTCCGCGCCTCCGGACGCGACACACTTCGCGGTGTGCTCGTGGTTGGGGAGATAGCGGTCGCTGTCGTGCTCCTTGTTGGTGCCGGGCTGTTCATCCGTAGTGCGTGGCGTCTTCAGCAAGTACCTCTCGGCTTTGACGTCCGCGGAGTGCTGAGCGCTCGTCTGGCGTTGCCGCCGGAACGATACGCCGTCGACGACTCGGTGGCGGATGCCTATCGGCGCATCCTCGAACAAACGCGAGCGGTGCCAGGAATCCAGCGCGCGGGTGCATCCACGGGCATTCCGCTCATGGGAGGAGGCCCCGATGCATCCGTACAGATCGAGGGTCAACCGTTCTCGCCAGGTTCAGCTGTGAGCCCGGCCATCCGCCTGATCACCGAAGACTACGTGGAAGCGATCGGCATGGTGCTCGTGCGTGGCCGCGCGATGACGGCGGCCGACATGGCGGTTGGAGCACCACCGGTCGTCGTCATCAACGAACGATTGGCCAGTCTCGCCTGGCCCGGCGAAGACCCGATCGGGAAACGCCTTTCGACATGGACGCGAGAAGCCGACAAGCCTGAGTGGCGGGAGGTGGTCGGCGTGGTCGGGGACGTTCGAAGCTTCGGTCCCGACACGCCGCCGAGGCCCGAGCTTTTCCTTCCGTACACGCAAGCGCCGGTCATGGCGTGGAATGCCTTCCAACGCAGCATGGCAATCGTCGTGCGCAGCGCCGATGATCCGGCCGTTCATGCCTCGTCCCTCCGCGCGGCGCTCCGAGCGATAGATTCGTCGCTGCCTCTCTACGACGTAGCCACGATGAGAGAGGCGCTCGGTGCCGAAGCGGCCGGCACGCGATTCATTACCGGGCTGCTGACGTTGCTGGCAGCCGCCGGTCTGGTTCTCGCGGCGGTCGGGATTTACGGCGTCATCGCGTACTTCGTGACTCACCGCACGCCAGAGATCGGATTACGCCTCGCGCTGGGTGCAACGCCACGGTCCGTGCTGGTGATGGTGGTGCGACATGGTGCGGTGCTGGCGGTAATCGGGATTGCGATCGGGCTGATTGCGGCATTGGCAGCGACGCGCGCGGTGGCGACGCTTCTGTTCGAGATCAGCGCAACCGATCCGCCAACGTATGCGGCTGGAGCGGCCGCCTTGTTTTCGATTGCTCTGCTCGCGTGCGCTGTGCCTGCGTTCCGCGCCGTTCGCGTCAGCCCGATGCAGTCGCTGGCAGAACCCTGAACGTGGGGCGTGGACGCTTGCTAGCGCTCAGGAAACAACTGGACCAACGGGATTTTTAGCTCGGCCAACAGCGGCGTGGTGAGCACGTCATGCTGTTCGCGTGACAACTCGGCGACGCGTGGGAAAGAGCCATCCGCCTCGCGCCGCCAGACAATGATGTGATCGCGCTCGGGTTCGACGAGCCAGTACTCCCGTACGCCGCCCCGATCGAAGAGCCGCTGTTTGATTCCTTCATCCCGCTTGCGCGTCCCGCGCGACATGATCTCGACGACGAGCGCCGGTGGCCCCTGGACGTTCTTGTCGGTGAGAATTGCGGTCTGGTCGCCGGCGATAAAGAGAAGGTCCGGTTCGACGATATCCCAGCGCGTGAAAAGCACGTCGAGCGGCGAGAGAAACACCTGCCCTGCCTGCGGATGCTGTCTGAGCCACGATTCGATTTCGAAATGGAGTCGGCCGATCAGCATCTGGTGACGCGGGTTGGGACTCGGCGTCACGTAATGCTCTCCGTCGATGATTTCGTGCCGCATCCCGTCGTCCGGGAAGAGCACGAAGTCGTCGTAGGTAAGCCGCGTGTCGCGCGAAGCCGGCCGTTCCACGAATCTGTCCTCCGTGCGCTCATCGTACATCGTCCTCTCCTGCCGGCGATCAAGTGCGAGACGCATGCCGTCAAGAAATACGATGAGTTCCAACATTCGTGTTTCGAAACGTGCAGATTCTGCGGTCACAATTGGACGAGAACGATGGAAGAACTGCGCCGGAAGGTCGAGAACAAAAATGACCCGACCGTTGCCGTCACGCCTGCGTCAGGGTTTCTCGAGCGAGGCCTTGGCCGCCTTGAGAGCCGCTTCCATGCCCTTTTGTGCTTCGTCCCGTACCTTGGCGCGAATAACGGGACCCAGATAGCCGCTCAAGCCATCCGAGCGGCTCTGATTGATGCTAGCGAACCAGAATCCCGGACCCCGTGCGGAATCGGGGACCAGCAACCGGAGCTCGATGGCAGTCCAGAAATAATGATTGGCATAGAGCATCTTCGTCGCCACTGCCGCTCCTTCGGGTGGCTGGGTGATGACGACGTGGTTGATGCGAAGCGTAGGCTTCAACCCGAACTTCGCCGACTGCCAATAGAAGAACGACTCGGCATCTGGAAGCGACGCCTTGGGGTACCCGAGCAGATACGTCTTCAGCCGCGGCAGATAATCGGTCAGCAGCGGAATCTGATCGATCATCGTCTTGAATTCCTGCGCGACGAACGTTGGCCTGTTCATGTCTCGATAAGCGGCGAGCGCCTCGTCACCTGCCTGCTGGTAGCGGGTGACGTATTCGAAAGCCATGGTTCTGAACAGCGTCTCTACCTGTGATGTCACCTGCGGCAACGGCTTCGACCAATCAACTTCCTTCTGCATTCGGAGCAGCGCGTCCTCGCCGAGTTTCAGTTCGCAATCTCCGACCTTGCAGCTTTTCAAGTCTCTGATGTCTTCAGCCGGCAAGGTGAGCCGGGCGAAGTCTTCCGACCGGGGCGGATCGCTGATTCGCTTGGTGACCAGGAAATTCGGACCCTTTTCGAGTTGCTCGATGTCTTTCACGGCCGCGATATACGCGGAGACTGGCGCCTTGATCCAGACAGCGCCGAAGATTGCAACCTCTGTTGATGCGTCACTCGGCAACAGCTTGGTAACCGGCTCTCCCCGCAACAGCCGCTGGTGAGTGTCCGCGGTCAAGTTGACGTGCCTGGTCACGTACTCACCGAGGCGGCCAGGCAACCCGCTCGTCTGCTGCCCGCTAACCGGAAGAGCGGACCACATCCAGCCGCCCAGGACCATGACGAACGCGATCGAACTTGCAATTGGAGAGGGTTTCATAGTCCCCCGCTTTGTACGAGCACTCTGCCATTTCTGGAGCCGCGACTCGTTGCAGAGTGGACCAAGCACATCTCGCGCCGACGGACGCCGGTCTTCCGGCTGCTCAGAGGCCCGCTCGGGCCTGTTTGGAATGTAACGCTGAGTTTTCGTTGTTGGACTGAGCCGCGACCGACGTCGATTTCAGTGCCGAATAGCGAGGCAGGAACAGCATGAGCACCGCGACGGCGAAGGTAGCGAGCGCGAGTTGTACAAGCAGCGCCTGGTACGATCCCGTTACGTCGAATGCCTTGCCCATCAGAATCGGACCGATCGCTCCCGCGACGGCATAGAACGTCCACGTGAGACCGTAGAGCATCGAGAACGACTTGAGCCCGAAATAGCGCGAGAGGAGATACGGCGTGACGTCGGCTTCACCGCCCATGCCGAGCCCGATCAGCACTGCTGCGACGACTCCCATCGCCAGCGAATCTGCTCCCGCCAGCAGGTATGTTCCAAGCGCCGCCATCGCCAGCAACACGAACGAGACGCGGGCGGCGAAGAATCGATCGAGTATCCATCCGGTCGCGAGCCGGCCGACGAGACTTGCACCTCCCATTGCTGACAAGGCGAGCGCGCCGCCAGAGGCCGCGACACCGCGATCCGTCAGCAGCGCCGAAAGATGGGTGAGCGCGCCGTTCTGCGCGATGGAACTGCAGAACAACACGGTGACGAATGTCCAGAATGCGCGTGTCGACAGTGCCTCCCGCACCGTCGAACCAGTTGCTCCGGTGTGATTGGATGTGGGAGTCGCCGGTCGTTGGTGAATGCAAGCCGCCACTGTCGGGACACCGAAAACGAGGACCATCGACCCCAGCACGAGAAACGCGCCCCGCCAGCCGATCTGGTCGATCAGGGCTTCAGCAAGCGCTGGAAGCACCATGGCGCCGAGCGCGCCGCCCGACATGACAAGGGCCAATGCTGCTCCGCGGCGCCGATCGAACCAGCTCGAGACGGCCCGTGAATAGGCCATCTGGGCGGTTCCGTTGCCGACGATGCCCAGGACCAGGAACACGGCGTAGAAGTGCCAGAGGTGCGGCGTGAGGAGCGCCAGCGAGGCGAATGCGCCACCGAAGATCGTCAGGCAGGGCACGATGATCCTGCGTGGGTTGAAGCGATCGAGCAGATAACCGAGCAGGGGCGAACACACCGCGACAGTCATCGCGGCGATGCCGAACGCAGCCGACACGGACTCGCGCGACCAGCCGAATTCTTCGGTCAGCGGTTTCAGGAAGATGCCGAACGTGTAGACGAGCAGCGAGGCGAAGCTGACGAAAACACCAACGCCCGAAGCGACGGCGACCAGCCAGCCCTCATAACGTGTGCTGGTTTCTTCGATAGCCTCGCCCGTCAAAATGCTCGACCTCCGGCATTACGCGCCGGCTTAAGCCTGCGCTCTACGGCAAAATGAAATGGCGCTAGAAGATCAGCTTCATCCCGAACTGCATCAGACGGGGCGAGCCGGCCGAAAGAATTCGACCAAAGGATGGCGAATTCAGATCGGCGACCGGCAAACCGAAGTTGACCTGATTGAGCGCGTTGAAGATCTCCGCGCGGAATTGGAGGCGCGTCTGTCGGGCTAGATCGAAGTCACGTACGAACGACACGTCGATGGTGCCAAACGACGGTCCGCGCGCGATGTTGCGACCGGCGTTGCCAAACTGACCTGCCTGCGTCTGCAAGTTGAGTCGCTCGAACGCCGACCGGCTGATCCATTCATCAACGGTGTGTGGCCCGGCATTCGGGTCTCCGATGACGTTCGGACGGCTGGCGGGGAAGCCAGAGATCGGCGGGCTGTTCGCCTGCAACGCCACGTTGGCCGAATCCGAGACGGTGAACGGCGTCCCGGAGTTGAAAGCTGCGATTCCGTTCAGTTGCCATCGATCGAACAGCACTCGTAGCGCGGTTGGCGCATCGGATGGCACCTGCGGCATCCAACTCGCGCTGGCAACGAGGCGATGGCGCGCGTCGAAGAGGGACGGTCCCCACTCCGCCTCGAGATCGAACGGATTCTGTGCGAGGTCGTTTTCACCCGCGAGCGGCTTCGCCGCTGCGCCGGAAAGATTCATCGCCGACAGGTGGTCCATCGACTTGGACAACCAGTACGACACATTGAACCCGACCTCATCACCGAAGCGGCGCGACAGACTGAACTGGCCGGCGTCGTATCGCGACCTCGCCACGCTTGTCAGCATCGCGATCGTGGAGAAGTCACACGCGCTGCCATCGGCGGGACAGTTGGCATAGATGCGACGGCGGTCGGCATTCTGCGCTGTAGCGCCAGGGCCGTAGACAGCGGGATTTGCTTCGACGTTGCGCGGCAGATGTTTCGCTGCGGCACCGACGTAGCGCGCTTCGATGACGTACTTGTCGAAGAGCGATCGCTGCACGCCGACATTCCAGTTCTGGACTGACGGCGGCTTGGCATCGACGTCCATCACGAACTGCGTCGAGGGGCGGACGAACGAATCGGGCTGTGGATAAGGACGGCCAAGGAATGGATTCTGGAAGTTCAGCCCGGGGCCGCTGAACTGGACGAACTGTGCGGATGGCGTCGCGCTGATCGCGACCTGCGACGCAGTTCCTGCTCCATTCTGGAACTGGTCGTAGAAGAGTCCGTAGCTCCCTCGCACGGCCCAGGCGCCTGTTCCCGTTGGATCCCAGGCAACGCCGACGCGCGGCATGAAGGCATTCACGCTCTTGGCAATCCCACGGGGGAGGCCTTGATCGCTGGGGAAGAGCAGACCGACAGGAGCGTCCGGTCTGACCTGCGATTTGGCGCCGGGCACGAATGCATTCAAGCGATCGTCGACCTCGGTGAACGGGTTGATGCGCTCGTAGCGCAACCCGTAGTTGAACGTCACGCGAGGCGTCATGCGCCACTCATCCTGCGCGTATGCACCGAATCCCCACGTGTCGATTTCCCGCTCGAAGTTGCCGAGGCCCTGGTAGAAGACCACGGGCGCACCCAGCAGGAGATTGGCGATGGAGTTGTTCGTCGGGAAGGTGCTGGCAAAGACGTAGAACGCATTCGGCGCAATGGCCTGCGCCATGTCGATACCGGTACGCCTGAACTCACCGCCGATCTTCACCAGGTGCGCGCGGTTCGTCCAGGTCACGGCGTCCTGAATCTCGAAGGTGTCCTGCGTCGTGTTGCGTGGACCCGTAATGGCGCCGCCGATCGGCGAGTAGCCGGCCGTGTTGAAGAACGGCGGCCCCTGGCCGAAGTCGTTCGATGAGGAATACGCGAAACCGAACGCACCTGGCGGCGTCTGATTCAGCCGCTGGTCGAAGAAGAACTTGTGCCTCAGATATGTCGCCCGCATCGAGTTGGTCATGGACGAGGACAGGATGTGTGTGTTGGCGAGAGTGGCGATATGCGTCGAGAGGTCATCTCGAGTCGGAAAACCGGGCGCATCGGTCCCGCGCACGGACACCGGGTTGATGTTGTGCCCACCGGAATACGCGTAACGCGCGAAGAACTGATTCTCCGGCGAGGCATTGAAATCGACGCGTCCGCCAACTTGATCGAAGACGTTCGTGATGAGCACCGTCTCGCGATAGAGCGTCGGCGAGATGTTGGCGCGCGGATACATGTTCAGGACGTTCAGCGCGACCGGATTCTGCATCGCAGGCGGAATCGTGTTTCCCGGAACGGGCACGCCGCCAGCAGCGAAATTGATCAAGGGCGTTCCCATATCCGAGAAGTCACCCGCTCGCTGCAAGTCGCTCGGCACCGTGGCCGTCGTCGTGTATCCCTGCTTGTTGCGGAAGCCTTCGTAGTAGCCGAAAAACAGCAGCCGGTTCTGCGCGATCGGCCCTCCGATGGTGGCGCCGAACTGGTTCTGCTTGAGTGGCTCGACCTCCTCGGAGAAGAAGTTCCGCGCGTCGAAGGCATCGTTGCGGAGGAACTCGTAGAGATTGCCGTGGAACTGATTGCTGCCCGAGCGGGTCACCACGCTCGTCGTGGCGCCGCCAGTGCCGCCATATTCCGGCGGAGCACTCTGGGTGAGGATCCGGAACTCGGCGATCGCCTCCACCGGGAGCTTGAGCGCGTAGCCACCATCCATCCGGTTGACGTTCTGTCCACCATCGACCAGGTACATGTTCGATTCCGGCCGCATGCCGTTCACCGCGTATGCTTGCCCTTGGCGAAGGCTGCCGCCCGCGGCTGCGACACCAGCGGTCAAAGGCGCGACGCCAGTCTGCAGCAGACCAAGCTGCGTGAAGTTGCGTCCATTGAGCGGAAGATCCACGAGCTCACGACCGGTGACGACGCGGCCGAGCGCGTTGGTGCTGGTGTCGACGAGCTGCGCGCCGCCAGAGACCGTGACGGTCTCAGCGATCGTGGGTAACGCCAGCTGCGCGTTGACGCGCACCGTTTGACCGAGATTGACCTCGATGGCTTCACGAATCAGTGTGGCGAACTTCGGCGCCTCCACCGTGATGGTATAGTGGCCGACCGGCAAGAGGAGCAGCCGGTAGAAGCCGTCACTCGCCGTGATCGCTTCCTTCGTGAAGCCGGTTTCGAGGTTGATTGCCACGACGCGCGCGCCAACCAGCGCGCTGGCGGTCTGGTCGGTCACCGCGCCCTCGACGGCGCCAGTGGTTTCTTGCGCACCCAGACCGCTCGTCATGAGCCCGAGGCATCCGACCAGGGCAACGATAAACCGCGTCATAGCTACGTTCCTTGAAGAGTCGAAGCGGCGTAGCCATGACGCGCGACGATGGCTGCGCGCTGGCGGTAGAAGTCCGGATCGTCGGGTGCCCACGTGGCGAGCCCATCGACGTAGCGATTGCACATACAGAACACGGCAGCGATGAGCACCGTGTCGTGGATCTCCAGGTCAGTGGCCCCTTGCTCGCGGGCGCGCGCGATGTCGTCGGCGGTGACGGCTTTCCCGCTCTCCGCGGTCTTGCCGGCGATGACGAGCAGCGCCTTGAGCTTGTCCGAAATCGGCGCTTGTTCCGGATCGGTTTTGACTTTGACCACCACGTCTTCGTTGCCGTGGAGATGGTGGGCGGCGATGGCGCCATGAATCGTCTGACAGTAGCGGCAGTCGTTCTGCGTGGAGACGTAGGTCGCGATGAGCTCGCGTTCGGCCTGTGTCAGGATGTGGGGGCCCCGCAGCAAGACATCGACGAGGTCGTTGAGCGGCTTGGCGGTCTCCGGCCGGAACGCCATCGGGCCCCGGATACCAGGCAGCCCTTCAGGAAGCGTGATGTGTGCCATGTGTTTGATTAGTCCCGGATGTAGCCGCGTGAGGCGAGCGCTTTGCCTTGCGCGCGATGCCCCTCGACGGACATTACTGGCACCCCGGACGCGGTGATCCAGCGGTTGTAGAAGTTGAAGAGCGCACACGTCGTGATGGCGTAGTAAATCGCCTCGTCGTCCCAGCCGACGCGGCGCAGGGTCTCGACGTCGTCGGCGTTGACTGCCGGCAATGTGCGCGTCACTTTGCCGGCAAATCGGAGGATGTGTCGGGTCTTCTCGTCGAGCGGCGCTTGTTCAACGTTACGCAGCGCATCCCACACAAGCGACTCGTTGCCGAGCAGCTCGCTGGCAGCCGCAGCGTGCGCCTGCATACAGAACCCGCACTCGTTCTGATAGGAGGTGTATGCAGCAATCAGCTCTCGAAGGCCAGGACTGATCGTCGCAGGCTGGCGGAGGACGCCCTGCGTGAAACGCGCCAGGTGGATGGTGAACTCCTGCTGAAACGCGAACAGATCCCAGATCTTCGAGTACTCGAGATCGCGGTCGCGGGCCGCTGCGATCAGATCGCGATAGACGCCCGGCTGGTGATTGGCTTCGACGTCTGGTAAGTAGAGCGAGGGCGAGTTACCCATTGCGCCGGACATACCCTTCGCTGGCCATGCGCCGGCCCATGTGGTCGTAGGCCTGCTCGTCGCGCGGCGTGAATGTCGCCAGGCCGTCGACGTAACGGTTGAACATGCAGAAAGCGGCCGCGATCAGCACGGCGTCATGGATCTCGACGTCGGTGGCGCCGGCGGCGCGGGCCCGCTCGATGTCGGACGTGGCGACCTGTTGGCCGCTCTCCTGCACCTTGGCGGCGATTGCCATGAGCGCCTTCAGCTTCGGGGAGACAGGGGCCGTGTGGAAGTCGCGTTTGACGGCGTCCACGACCTCGTAGTTGCCGCCGAGATGATGTGCGGCGGCGGCTCGGTGACTCGCCTGACAAAAGTGGCAGTCGTTGCGGTCCGAGACGAGCGTCGCGATCATCTCGCGCTCGGCGCTGCTCAGCGTGTTGCCGCCGCGGAGTAGCACTTCGGCCAGCTCGCGCATCGGCTTGGCTGTTTCAGGGCGGAATGCAAAACCGCTGGTAATACCGGGAAGGCCTTCGGGCAATGAGATATGTGGCATCGGGTCTGGGCTCGGTAGCTGGCGATTGTAAGAAGCGCGTCCGTGCGCGCTCAATACTGTGAAGGCACTAGGTCGGTGGAAGCGTTGGACCATGCTTGGTGGTTCAAGCGCATGGGCCTATGCTGAGAGGGTTGAGGCAACCACCGTTCGATTCCGTCCTCGTCATCTCGTTCGGGGGGCCGCAAGGGTCTGACGACATTCGGCCGTTCCTGGCCAATGTCCTTCGCGGCCGGCGGGTCAGTCCCGAGCGCGTCGAGGAAGTCGCGCACCACTACGAGCTGTTCGGCGGCGTATCGCCCATCACCTCTATTACCCGACAGCAGGCTGAAGGGCTGCGGGTTCGCTTAGAGGCGGCCGGCCGTCCATTGCCAGTCTTTGTCGGAATGCGCAACTGGCATCCGCTTCTCCCCGACACAATGCACGAGATGCACGCGGCCGGATTACGCCACGCCATCGGGTTCATTGCAGCGGCCCAGCACTCGTACTCGAGTTGCCAGCAGTATCGCGAGAACGTCGCTTCCGCCCGGGCGGACATCCGCAAAGAGGGGAAAGACGTCGACGTCACATTTGTCGACAGCTGGTTCGATCATCCGTCCTTCATCGCCGCGAATGCCGCACATGTCAGAGCGGCGTTGGCCCGGCTTTCCGAGAACGCGCGCGCCAGGGCTCGACTCGTGTTCACGGCACATAGCATTCCGGCACCGATGGCGGCGGCCTCGAGGTACGAAGCGCAGCTGCGGGAGTCAGCGCGACTCGTCGCCGGCGAAGCGGGCATGCGCGAGTGGGTGGTCGTCTATCAGAGCCGAAGCGGCAGGCCGACGGATCCGTGGCTCGAGCCGGACATCCGCGATTACCTTCGGCAGGAGCGCGCGGCTGGTCTCGAAGCCGCCGTCATCTGTCCGATCGGATTCGTGTGCGATCACATCGAGGTGCTATACGACCTCGATCGTGAAGCGGCAGACGTGAGTCGTGAAATCGGCTTGCCGATGGTACGCGCCGAAGCGGTCAACGACGATCCGCTGTTTCTCGACATGATGTCCGACGTCGTCTTGCGCACAATCGCGAGATACGAGCACGGGCGGCCGCTGCCGTTCGCGCCGCTTGTTTCTGCTCGACCGTAGGGCCGTTTGAGCCGATCTCGCCCCGTTCACTGGCGAACGCGTTCGCTGACGAACGGCGACATCCCGGAATCGGACGTCGCCGAAACGGACGTGCTCGCGTCGGGTCCAAATCGTGGTCCTGATTGTGGTACAGAGTTGGCTAATCTGACATCGACTCGCCGACCATGATCGCGTTTTCGCGTTTGACTCAGGATTTGCGCCACGCGCTGGACATCTTCTGGAAGCAACCGGCTTTCGCTGCGTCCACTGTCCTGACCCTCGCACTGGGGATCGGAGCGACGGCGGCGATTTTCAGCGTGATCTATTCGGTCATGCTGCGCCCGCTGCCGTTCGCGGACAGCGGCCGATTCGTACATATCTGGTCGAAGGATGCGAGTGCGGTCAGGCAATCGGTCTCGTATCCCGATTTTCTCGATTGGCGCAGGCAGAGCGAGACGCTGGGGCATCTGTCGGCATGGACCGAGATCGACGGGATGCCGATCGCGATCGGCGGCGAAGCGGAACGAGTCGAGGCGGTGACTGCCTTCGGCGACTTCTTTCCGATCCTGGGCGTCGCGCCGCAGCTCGGCACCACCCTTCCAGCTGAGAGTGAATCGCGCGACGCGTCGATCGTCCTGAGCCATTCGTACTGGCAACGGCGCTTCGGCTCCGATCCGAACGTGCTCGGGCGAACTATCGCGATCTACGGAACGACCGTCAGCGTAGTCGGCGTCATGCCCGAGGGATTTCAGTTTCCCGTGCAGAGACGGCCAATCGATCTCTGGGTCACGCTCGGCGCTCTAATCGCACCAGATTCCCAGTACCTGAAACGCAATTTTCGCGGCTTCCAGGTCATGGGACTGTTGAAGCCTGGGACGACGATCGAGCAGGCGCGATCCGAAATGGACGTGATCGCGTCGACCCTGGCCGCGCAGTATCCGGAAAACAAGGGCTTTGGAGTTCAGTTGGTGCCGGAACTCGAAAACCTGGTCGGCGACGTCAGCCGGCCGCTCCTGCTTCTGTTTGTTGCGGTCGGCGCGCTGCTGCTGATTGCCTGCGTCAACGTCGCGAATCTCCTGCTCACGAAGGCGGCGGGCCGACAGCACGAGATGGCGCTTCGTGCGGCGCTCGGTGCGACGCGAGGCCGCCTGTGCGCCCATCTGGTCATCGAAAGCCTTGTGCTCTCGGTCGCTGCGAGTGCCGTTGGGATCGTCCTGGCGGTGTTCGCGCTGGACTCCTTGGTTGCCCTGATTCCCGGCGATTTGCCGCGCGCCAACGAGATCGCGCTTGACCTCCCGGTCCTGGCCTTCTCTCTCGTCGTGGCTGTGAGTGCTGGTGTCACGTTCGGCGCCGCTCCCGCGTGGTATGCCTCGCGGAAGGATCTCATCGGCGGTCTGCAGGAGCGCTCGCGCACCGTGTCTGACACGTCGACCGGGCGACGCCTGCGGAGCTCGTTCGTGGTCGCCGAGATCGCGCTGGCGCTCGTCCTCCTGACGGGTGCGGGTCTCCTGATGAACAGCTTCTGGCGCCTGGCCCGGCTGAATCCGGGCATCGACACGACCAACGTCCTGATGTTCATGATGAACCTGCCGTTCAGCGAGCCAGCTCGCCTCGCCGCGTTCTCCCAGCAGCTGCAGGACAAGGTGCAGAGCGTTCCCGGCGTCCGCAGCGCGAGTGTGCTCGGAGCGCGCCCATCCGTTTTTGGTACGTCCTTCGACTTCGACGGCCGCCCGCAGCGTGCCGACGTGTTTACGGTGCAAGCCGGATACATGAAGACGCTCGGCGTTACGCTCGTCGCCGGCCGTGACTTCGCTCCAACGGATGACGATGGGGCGCCCGAGGTGGCGATCATCAACCAGACGTTGGCCGATCGGTATTTCCGGGGTGAGAACCCGATCGGCAAGATGCTGCAGGTTCGCGTGCAGATGACCGGTCGCGTGTTCCCGAAGAAAGAGATCGTCGGCGTCGTCGGCGACACGCGAATCGGAACACTGGGAGCCCTGGAGCGCGACGCGCAGCCGCAGATCTACTTTCCAGCGGCGCAGGATCCCCTCGTCCTGAACTATTTCGGCGTGCTCGTCAAGACCGAGAGTGATCCGCTGTCTGTCGTCCCGCGCCTGCGGAGCGCGGTGTTGGAGTTGAACAAGGAGACGCCGATCTATCAGGTCATCACGTTGAAGGAGCAACTCGGTCAATCGATTGCGCAAGACCGATTCAACACACTGCTCCTGGGTATCTTCTCTTGTGTCGCGCTGGTGCTCGCCGTCGTCGGCCTCT
>Ga0075430_100001089_pt1 | contig 21567 bp, 15 predicted proteins | sample RhiMetdeltSRZDD4_FD_75294 | JGI IMG/M metagenome (GOLD analysis project Ga0075430, IMG submission 75294) | Populus rhizosphere microbial communities from Tennessee, USA - Rhizosphere MetaG P. deltoides SRZDD4 | ecosystem: Host-associated > Plants > Roots > Rhizosphere > Soil | place: USA... | reverse complement strand
TTTTTGGCTCCGGGTGGCTGGCGCAGTCCCGATGGTCTCCAAGATCGCGATCAGGGTGGGGAATGTTTACCGCCGCTCAACCTTTGACGTCTGAAATCGCGATCTTGAAGTTGGCGTGATCGAGAAGGCAGAAGAGATGTCTGAAATCTACTTAATGTCCGGCGACTGGGTGGATGGATGGGGCAGGTCGGGTCGACGTGGTCGGCCGGGCCGAGGGCCGGGCTGAAGCTGAGCTGCGAGCCGGGCTGAAAGCAGTGGTGCCCGGAGCCGTGCGGCCCCGGGCACCACTGTGGAACGGTCTAGCTCACACCCCGCCGAGCATTGTCGGGCAGGGCTCGAACGGTTGTAGCAGGAAGTTCTTTGTCAGGACGGTGCCGCGGTCGATGCGTACCAGCACCGACTGCGACGCCCATCCGTCCTTGCTGACGATGACGTCGTACCGGCCGAACGGCAGCCACCAGCCGTACTTGCCATCCTGGCCGGCCGTGATGCTCACCCCGCGCTCGGGGTTGAGCGCCTCGTTGATGCGGATGAAGGCCGGTACGGGGACCGTGTCTCCACCACACGTCTGGCCCATGACGGTGCCCGTGAGCTTGCCCCAGCTGTCCGGTGGCTTGACACGCATGGTCACCGGGATCGGCGCGATCGTGTGCGGGGTGTCGGTGCGCACGCCGATCTGTGCCGTGTAGGTGCCGGGCTGGAGCACGCCCACCGCCGAGGTGGCGGTGAACGTCACGGTGACGACCTGGGACGCGCCCGGTGCCAGCGTGAACGTGGCCGGAGCCTCGGACAGCCAGCGGACGTCGGTCGTCTCCTCACACTGGTTCAGGCCGCCCAGCTTCTCCGAGCTGTTGGTGCCGGTGAAGCCACCGGAGGCACCGCCGATCTTGAAGAAGCCGCACGCGCCGGCCCCGCGGTAGCGGGCGAGCTGCGCGTTGGGCAGGTTGGACCAGGTGTTGGCGATCGGGTCGAACATCACCGCACGGTTGGTGACCGTGGTGAAGTTGTCCGTCACGCCACCGGCGACGATGAGCATGCCGTTCGCCGACGAGTGCGCCGAGCCCCACAGGTCCAGCGGCATGTTGGCAGCCGGCGACCAGGTGTTGCTGGTCGGGTTGTAGACGTGCGCGTCCCGGAAGGACGCCGCGTCCACGCCGCCGGCGCAGTACACCCGGCCGCTGATCCCGCCGCAGGACGCCCAGGCCACCGCGTGCGGGTACGCCGCACCGGTGGTGAACGAACCGCTGGCCGGGTCGAAGACGACCGTCTTGTCGCTGGTCGTGCAGGAGCTGTTCAGGCAGCCGCCGATCAGGTAGATCTTGTCGTTGGCCACCGCGATGCCCGCCGCCGCGGCCGGAGCCGGGTTGGTGACGCCGGGCAGGGTGGTCCAGCTGTTGGCGGCCGGGTCGAACACCGCAACGGTGTTGACCGGAACGCCACCGGAGGCCCACCCGCCGAACACGTACAGCTTCCCGTTCACGAACGCGGCGGCCGGCTTGGCCCTGCCCACGGGCAGGTTCGGCAGCGCGGTCCAGGCGTTGGTGTCCGGGTCGTAGACCGTCGCCCGGGTCGGGTTGGTGGTCCCGGTCGCCCCGCCCACGACGTAGACCTTGCCGTCGTTGGTCGCGGCGACGTTGTCCATCACCGTGGCCGGGTAGTTCGCGATGGTCGTCCACGCCGGGTCGATCTGCGGGCTGGCACCGGTGACGCCGGCCAGCGGCGTACCCGTCATGCCCTTGCTGACGCCGCCCGCCACCTGGTGCATGACGAGCTGCGCGCCCTGCAGGCGGCTGAGCATCTCAAAACCGCCGCTGCGCTCCAGCAGCTGCACCTGTGCCGGTGCGGTGCCGGTGTTGGTGAACGTGAGCTGCCCGGTACGGCTGCTGCCGTACGGAACCGTCACATCGAGCGAGGTCGGCGCCACCAGCACCCGGCCGGCGCCGAGCGAGAAGTCCTCCCGGACCGTGCCGTTGTCGACGATGGTGACGGTCTTGGTCTGCGACTGGTACAGGCTCTTCGAGGCGGTCACCGGGTGCGGCCCGGTCAGGCTGGAGAAGAACCAGTAGAAGCCGTCAGGGATGTTCGGGTCGTCCGGCGTCGCCGCCGAGACGGCCGTGTTGGCGGGGTTGTCGTCGCTGGTGACGGTCACCCCGTTGAGCGGCGCACCGGTGGTGCGGTCGGAGGTGAAGCCGACCACGAGGCCGCCGGGCTGCGGGACGCAGGCGCGGTTGAGGACCTCGACGTTGTCGACCTCCCACCACCAGGCGAAGGTGCCGCGCATCCGGAAGCGCAGGGTGACGTTGGTCGCCCCAGCCGCGGTGGGCCCGAGCGGGACCACCTCCTGGCGCGGCCCGCGCAGGCTCACCGTGGTCTGCTTCCAGACGTTCGTCCAGTTGGCACCGCCGTCGACGGACACATCGATGTCGACGATGCTGTTGGAGAACGCGCGGTAGTCGCTGTTGAACCGCACGTACGGTGCCGGCATGCCGGACAGGTCCATCGCCGGCGTGACCAGGTCGCTGTCCTGAGACCTGCCGGAGCCGAAGAAGTCACTGTCCATGATCGCGAAGTTGCCGGTGCCGCCGGTCAGGTTGCCCCGGTTGTCCGGGTCGTCGAACCGCCAGCCGCCGGTCGTGGTGCGGTTGACCACGCTCCACCCGGCCGGGGTCGAGGTGGTGTCGAACGGCTCGCTGATCGCCGGCGTGCCGAAGGCCACCGCGTACCCGTTGGCCGTGCAGGCCGGGTCCACCGGCACCGCGATGTTGTGCACCAGGTCGCTCCCACCGACCGGGACGCTCTGCACCACGGTCTGGTAACCGGGGTAGATCGCCGTTGTGGTGAGCTGGTACGTCGTGTTGTTAGGGATGGTGAAGGAGTAGGCGCCGGTGGCCGGGTTGGTGAAGACCGGCCCGCCGGGGCGCCCGGCGATCTCGATCTTCGCGTAGAGCGGCCAGCCCTTGCCCGAGCCGTCGGTGACCGTACCGCTCACGGTCACGCTGGGCAGCGGGGTGAGCGCGAAGTCCTGCGTCGTCACCGTGTCCGCGACCACCGTCACGGTGGCCGTGCCGGTGGCGTAGCCGAACGCCCGCGCCGTCATCGTGTACGTGCCGACCGGCAGCTGCATCGTGTACTTGCCGTCGGCACCGGTGATCTTGCTGACATTGCTGGCGCTGACCGTCGCGCCGGCGATGGGGCTGCCGGTCGCGGAGTTGGTCACGGTGCCGGCGACCTGCCCGGTCGGCCCGCGCGGGGCGGCGTTGACCGCCTGGAACGCGTTGAGCCGGCCCTCGCCGAAGACGTTGTTGTTGTCGAGCGTGCCGCCACAGGTCAGGTTGTTGACGTCCGTCGCCGAGTCGTCGAGCAGGGTACGCGTGGCGGCGATGTTGCCCTTGATGCTCGGTGCCGCCGACCACATCAGCGCCACCGTGCCGGACAGGTGCGGCGACGCCATCGAGGTACCGCTGAAGTTGCCGTACCCGCCGCCGTTGATGCTGGAGCGCACGTTCACGCCCGGCGCGGCGAGGTCCGGCTTGATCAGCGTGCCGTCCAGGTCGGACGGTCCCCGGCTGGAGAAGCTCGCGATGGTGTTGTTGATGTCGTATGCACCGGCCGAGTAGGACTGCGGGTAGTCACCGGGGGAGCCGGCGCTGCCGCAGCTCGGGCCGCTGTTGCCGTTGGAGAACGCGGGGAAGATGCCGGCCGCGACCCAGGCGTTGACGCTGGCCTGGTACCACAGGTCGCCACCGCCGCCGCCCCAGGAGTTGTTGACGATGTCGGCGTGCAGGTCCGGCCGCGGGTTGTTCCCGGTCAGGTCGGTCGGGGCCAGCACGAACTGCGCCGAGGCGAGCAGCGCGGAGTTGGAGCAGCTGCTCGACTCGCAGCCCTTGGCAGCCATCCACTTGGCGTTGGGGGCCACGCCGATCTGGTTGGCGCCGGCGTCGTCACCGACCATCGTGCCCATCGTGTGGGTGCCGTGGTTGTTGTTGTCGCAGGGGTCGTCACCAGGGCACACGTTGGACGGGTCGAACCAGTTGTAGTTGTGGTTGAAGGTTCCGCTGCCGAGGTTGCCGCGGTACTGCCGGACCACGGCCGGGTGGTCGAAGTCCACACCGGTGTCGATGTTGGCCACGGTGATGCCCTCGCCGCGGACCCCGAACTCCGTCCACACGCGCGGCGCCTCGATGTTGGTAAGGCCCCACTCGATCGCGTTCACGTGCGGTCCGTCGGGCTCGACCCGGGGCAGGACCACCGGGTACGCCTTCTCGGGCTCGATCTTGAGGACCTCGCTGCGAGCCGCGATCTGCGCGAGCAGGGCGCTGTCACCCTCGACCCAGACCGCATTGGAGATCCAGTACGGCTGGTAGTTGGCGCCGGCGGCGTCGAGCGCGTCGATCAGGCCGGCCTGGCTACGCTCTGCCGTACGGGCCAGCTGCTTGTAGACGTACTCGGCCTTCGCGTCCGAGCCGCTGATCCCGGCCGCGCCGGACAGGTCGGCCTGCTCGCGCAGGTAGACCAGGAACCCGGTCGAGGTCTCCTGCTGGAGCTGGTTGAGCAGCTGGCTGTCCACCGCTGCCCGAGGCCCGGCCGGACCGGCGTTCGCCGGCAGGCCGGTTGCGGCGAGGGCCATTACGGCGACCGCCGCAACGACCCCCGCTGCCCGGCTGCGCCGCCCGCCTAAGCGAGGCGGCCCGATGCCGAGCCTTTTGTAGCTATACGACATTCTACCTCCCCTGATCTACAGATAGTCCCAGATTGTCCGAGACCACTGAGATACGCGAAGACGCCGTGTTTCACGTGCGGGTCGGTGCACGGACGGCGCCCCTGAGTCATGCTCCGAGTCTGTAATGGTGACGATCAATGGCCCCAAACGGGCAGTTCATGGGCAGTACTCGGGCTGGTCTATGGCTGGCTCCTGCCGGGCCTGCCACAAAGATTGAGATCATGGTTGACCACGGCACCCGGGATGCGATTACCTGAACTCTCATCCGGCCGGGGGCAGGGGTTTCCATGGCTACCAGCGATGTGCCGCTCGTCGTGTGCATCACGCCGGACGTCGGGGCCCGTGAGCGGCTGGCCCGCCGGCTCGACGACTGCGGGATCGTCCTCATGGTGTCCGACGTGGATGAGCTGCGGGCGGTCTTCTGCCCGTCCGGCCAGGCCGAGTGGGCCACGCCCGAGCAGTTCGGCGTGCTGGACCTGCCCGGCGACGGAGCGGCGGCCTACCCCGACGCGGTGCGCACCCTCGGCGACCTGGTCATCGACCCGACCCGGCACCGGGTGACCTGGCAGGGCATACCGGTGCCGCTCACCCGGCTGGAGTGGGACCTGCTCGGCAGCCTGGCCTCCCCGCCGGTCACCGTCTGGACCTACGAGCGCCTCTTCGGCGAGGTGTGGGGCAGCTCCTACCTCGGCGACACGTCGATCCTGCACTCGGCGGTCAAGCGGCTGCGGCGTAAGCTGCGGGCGGCCGGTGACGGGGTGGCGGTGGAGACCGTCCGGGGGGTCGGCTACCGCCTCGCCCTGGCGAACTGACCGGCCGGCGCCTGCCGCCACGGCCGGCCGTGGTCAGCCGTAGCCGGCCGTGGTCAGCCGTAGCCGGCCGTGGTCAGCCGTAGCCGGTTGGGGTCAGCAGTAGCCGAGCAGGTCACGCAGGCGCGCGGTGTCCAGCGCCGGGCGGAGGGGCACCCCGTCCAGGGCGCGGATCTCGGCGATGCCCCGCACCGAGGAGAGCAGCCAGGCACCGTCCAGCTCGGACAGCCGCCCCGGCGCCACCATCTCCTCGTCCGCCCGCAGCCCCAGGGCCGGCGCCACCTGGTCCAGCAGGTAGCGGGCGGTCGTGCCGGGCAGGATCCCGGTCGCCTCGGCGGGCACCGTGACCAGCCGGTCACCATCCCGCCAGACCAGCGTCGAGGTGGGCGCCTCCAGCGCGTACCCGTCCGTGGAGACCCACAGCACGTCCTCGGCGCCGACCGACTGCGCGTGCCGCAGCGAGGCCATGTTCACCGCGTACGACAGCGTCTTGGCCCCGCCCAGCAGCCACGGCGCGGCCGGCCGCCAGCGCGCGGCGACGCCGAGCGGGACGGTCACCACCGCCACGCCCTCGTGGCGGGCCCGCCGGGTCTCCGGCCCGACCGGTCCGATCGTGGCGAAGACGGTCGCCGCGCCCGGCGCGCTCGCGGTGCCCCGGGTGGCGTCCTCGGTGCCGCGGGTGCACACCAGGCGCAGCGCCCCCTCGACCCCCGCCGGCCACGCCGCGCACGCCTCGGCGGACAGCCCGGCCAGGGCTTCCCGCGCCGGCAGCGCCAGCTCCAGCCGCGCGGCCGAGCGGCCCATCCGGGCCAGGTGCTCGTCCAGCAGCCAGGGCACGCCGTCGCGTACGTGGAGGGTCTCGAACACCCCGTCCCCTCGCAGCACGCCGAGGTCATGCCCGCGCAGGATCGGTGTCTCGGCCGGCACCACGCCGGTGCCAAGCACGGCCACCACCCGGTCCGTACCCGCCGCCCGATCCGCATACGTCGCCCGATCCGCATCCGCCACGCCGGCAGCCTAACCCGCGCGGGGCGCGCCTTGGCCCGACCTAGGATCGCATCATGGCCTCCACGTCGCTGGCGCACCTGCTGCGGGCCCGCGGGCTGCGGGTGACCGCCCAGCGCCAGCTGATCCTGGAGGCGGTGCACGGCTTGGGCCACGCAACGCCGGAGCAGGTCCTCGCGGCAGTCCGTGAGGTGGCGGCCGGCGTCAACATCACCACCGTCTACCGCACTCTTGAGCTTCTCGAGGAGCTGGGCCTGGTGACCCACACGCACCTGTCGCACGGCTCCCCGACCTACCACGCGGCCGGCGAGGAGCAGCATGTGCACCTGGTGTGCCGGGGCTGCGGCGCGGTCGACGAGGTGGCGCCCGAGCTGCTGCGCCCGCTCGCCGAGCAGCTGGTCCGGCAGCAGGGGTTCGAGGTGGACATCCACCACGTGGCGCTGTTCGGCCTCTGCGCGACGTGCGGAGCCGGGGAATGACCCCGCGCCTCGGGGCGCGGCGATGAGCGCCGTCCCCGTCGGGCTGCTCGACCCCACCTCGCCGGATGCGCCGGCCGCCGCCCACTTCGGCGACCCGCTGCGCGAGCAGCGCACGCTCGCCTCGGCGGTGGGCGTGGTGGACCGCTCGCACCGGGGCGTGCTGGCGGTGCCCGGCGCCGACCGGCTCACCTGGCTGCACAGCCTCACCACGCAGCACGTGTCCACGCTCGCCCCGCACCAGGGCACCGAGCTGCTCGTGCTCTCGCCGCACGGGCACATCGAGCACCACGCGATGGTGACCGACGACGGCGCGACGACCTGGCTGGACGTGGAGCCGGGCGCGGCGCCCGAGCTGCTTGCGTTCCTGGACCGGATGCGGTTCATGATGCGTGTCGAACCGGCCGACGCCACCGCCGGGTGGGCACTGCTGTCGCTGGCCGGCCCGGCCGCGCCAGAGGCGGTCGCGGTGCTGGGCGCCGGTACGCTGCGGGACCCGGATGTGGTCGCGCCGCCCGGCCCGAAGTTCGCCGCCGGCTCCGTGCCGGTCCGCCCCACCTCCGGGTACGACGTCAGCCCGCTCCCCGGCACCGGCGGGTGGGCCCGGCGGGGCACGCTCGGCGTGGACCTGCTCGTGCCCCGGGCCGCGCGGGACGACGTGCTCGCCACCCTGGCGGTGCCCCGGTGCGGCGTGTGGGCGTACGAGGCGCTGCGGGTCGCGGCCCGGGTGCCCCGGCTCGGGTTCGAGACCGACCACCGCACGCTGCCGGCCGAGGTGGGCTGGCTGGCCGCCGCGGTGCACCTGGAGAAGGGCTGCTACCGGGGCCAGGAGACGGTGGCCCGGGTGCACCACCTCGGGCGCCCGCCGCGCCGGCTCGTACTGCTGCACCTGGACGGGGTGAGCACCGACCACCCGCCGCCGCGGCACACCCCGGTGACCACGCCGGACGGGCGCGCGGTGGGGTTCGTGGGCACCGCGCTGCGCCACTTCGAGCTGGGCATGGTCGCCCTCGCCCTGCTGCGGCGCTCGGTCCCGGACGACGCGCCGCTGCGGGTGGCCGGCGCCGCGGCAGCGGTCGATGCGGAGCTTTAGCGGCTCGTGCGAGGATCCGGGCATGACCGCAGGAACGCTCATAACGGTCGCGCCGACCGGTGCTGAGCTGAGCAAGACCGACATGCCGGCGCTGCCGGTCACCCTCGACGAGCTGGTCACCACCGCCAAGGAGTGCGAGGCGCTCGGCGCCAGCGTGATCCACGTGCACATCCGCGACGACCAGGCGCAGCCAACCCTTGACCTGGGGCGGCTGCGCGCCACCGTCGCGGCGCTGCGCGGCGCCACCGGCCTGGTGGTGCAGCTGAGCAGCGGCGGTGCGGTGACCGACCCGGAGGCCGACCGGCTGGCGGTGCTGGACGCCGCGCCCGACATGGCCTCGTGCACGATGGGCACGGTCAACTTCGGCGACGACGTGTTCCTCAACCGGTGGCAGTTCGTGGTGGAGCTGCACACCCGCATGCAGGAGCGGGGTGTCGTGCCGGAGTACGAGATCTTCGACCTCGGCCACCTGGCCGCGCTCGAGCGGCTGCTCAGCAGGTACGGCCTGCCCGCCGGCGGCCATGTGCACGTCGACCTGGTGATGGGCGTGCCGGGCGGCATGGCGGGCACTGCGGAGACCCTGGTCGCGTGCAAGCACGCAATGCGCGACCTGCCGGCCGGCACCACGTTCTCCGCCACCGGCATCGGCCGCACCTCGGTCCCGGTGCTGCTCGCCTCGCTCGCGGCAGGCGGTCACCTGCGGGTCGGCCTGGAGGACACGGTCAGCTACGCCAAGGGGCAGCCGGTCGACTCGAACATGCAGCTGGTCGCCAGGGCCGTCGCCTTTGCCAAGCTGGCGCAGCGCCCGCCGCTCACCCCGGACGAGGCGCGCCAGCTCCTGGGCATCCGCCCGCGCGTGGCCTGAGCCGTGGCAGGCGCGTACCAGGGTGGGCCGGTGCTCGCCGAGGTCGTGCGCTCCGGCTTCGTGGAGAGCCGGCACCGCGGGTCCGTGGTGGCGCTCGGACCGGACGGCGCCCTGGTCGCCGAGGTCGGGGATGTTCGCGCCCCGGTCTTCCCCCGCTCCGCGAACAAGCCGTTGCAGGCCGTCGGCATGCTGCGGGCAGGGCTGCGCCTGGCCGACCCGGCCGACCTGGCCGTGGTGTGCGCCAGCCACTCCGGCGAGCCGGAGCACCTGGACCGGGTCGCCGCCATGCTGGACCGGGCCGGGCTGCAGGAGGACCAGCTGCGGTGCCCGCCGGACTGGCCGATCGGCGAGCAGGCCCGGTGGGACTGGCTGCGCTCCGGTGCTCCTCGCCGCCGGATCGCGATGAACTGCTCCGGCAAGCACACCGGCATGCTGCTGACCTGCCTCGCGGCCGGCTGGCCCGGCGAGGGCTACTGGGTGCCGGAGCACCCGTTGCAGCGGCACCTGGGCGCGGTCGTCGAGGAGCTGTGCGGGGAGCGCGCGGAGGCGGTGGGCGTGGACGGGTGCGGCGCGGCGCTCTTTTCGATGTCGCTGGCCGCGCTCGCCAGCGGGTTCCTCCGGCTGGTCACGGCTGGTCAGTCCACGCTGGAGCGTACGGTCGCCGATGCCATGCGGGCCTACCCGCACCTGGTGGGCGGGGCGGGCCCGGAGCGGGAGGACAGCCGGCTGATGGCCGGCGTACCGGGGCTGCTGGCCAAGGGCGGGGCCGAAGGCGTGCTCGCGGTCGCGCTGCCCGGCATGGGTGCCGTGGCGCTGAAGGTGGACGACGGGGCCAAGCGGCCGGTCGGCGCGGTCGCCGTGGCCGTCCTGCGCCGCCTCGGCGTGCGGGCGCCGGTCCTTGACGAGCTGGCCAGCCCGCGGGTGCTCGGCGGCGGCGAGCCGGTGGGCGAGGTCCGGGTAGTGGGGTAGCTCACGCTAGCTAGAGCTAGCGTTTGTTTGCTTTTGCAAGCACACCAGGACTAGCGTCCTAGGCGTGAACCCACCTCGGGACCTGCCCCGCGACATCGGCTCGTTCATCCGTGAGCTGCGCCGTGGCGCGCAGATCTCGCTGCGCGAGCTCGCCGACCGGGCCGGAGTGAGCAACCCGTACCTCAGCCAGATCGAGCGCGGCCTGCGCAAGCCCAGCGCCGAGGTGCTCCAGCAGCTCGCCAGCGCACTGCGGGTCTCCACCCCGCTGATGTACCTGCGGGCGGGCCTGCTGGACGGCAAGGAGGGCCAGGACGTGCTGGCCGCGATCGCGGCCGACCCGGACCTGACCCTCGCCCAGAAGCAGTCCCTCACGCAGATCTACGAGACGTTCCGCCGTGAGAACGCCCGCACCGGGCAGCCGAGCCCGGCCGGTGCCGACGAGGCCGCTGACGCCGGTGCCGTCTTCGACGCCGACGCAGATCCCGGCGTCGACGCTGACGACGACGTTGATGGCGACGCGGGCCGTAAGGATGAGAAGGAGAACCGATGACCACCAGCCGGACCAAGCCGAAGCTTCCCGCACCGATCTACGCCGCCGCAGGCGCCGGCGACCTTGCGTACCGCCGCCTGCGCGCGCTGGCGCCCAAGGCCGGCGAGCTGCACCTGCGTGACGAGCTGGGCAAGGTGCGCGAGCGCACCCGCCGCGGCGCCCAGTCGTTCCTCGGCTCCGCCCAGGCTGGCGCCCAGGCCGCCCAGCACCGCGCCGCCGCCGTCTACACCGACCTGGTGCAGCACGGCAAGCGCGTCGTGGCCGGCGAGACCGGCTACACCTCGCCCACGGCAAAGCCGGCCCCGATCGAGCCGGCCGCCATGGCCGAGCCCGTCCCCCCGGTGACGCCGTCCTCTTCGGTCACGCCGTCCTCCTCGGTCACGCCGTCCTCTTCGGTCACGCCGGTCCCGGCCGGCGAGCCGGCCGTTGAGGAGGAGCCGGTCCCGGCAGTGGTTGAGCCGGCCCCGGCCGAGGCGGTCGAGGCCATGGCGACGGTGGCCGAGGCGGCCAGCCGTCCGGCCAAGAAGAACCGGTCGACCACGGCCGGGTAACACCCTCCGCGGTGCGGCTGGCGCGCTGCGCGCGCTGGCCGCACCGCGGCATAAGCTCGACCCATGGCCCTCGCTGCGCCGCTCTTCTACACCACCGTCGTGTACGTGATCAACCTTGTGCTCCTCTTCGTCACGCTGGGCGTGACGCTGTGGGCGTTCATCCACTGCCTGCTGCAGCGGGCCGATGCCTTCCCCGCCATCGGCACCCTGCCCAAGGGGGCCTGGCTGGCCATCATCGGCATCTCGCTGCTGCTCTCACTGCTGTTCCGCTCGGGACCGCTGGGCCTGTTCACCTTCATCGCCGTCATCGCCTCAGCCGTGTACCTGCTGGATGTGCGCCCGGCACTACGCGACGCCACCGGCGGCAAAGGCCCGTGGTGAACCTGCGCTGGCCCCCGCCTCCCGGCGGCGCCCCAGGCCCCTACGGCCCGGGTAACAGCGCCCCGCGTACGGGCCGGCCGACGCTGCCCAGCCCGCCGACCGAGCTGGTGCGAACCCCGCACGGAGTGGCGCTGGAGTGCCTGGCCACCGGTGCCGGCGAGCCGGTCACGGTGTTCGCGCACGGTCTGGGCCAGGGCATCGCGCAGACCCGCCCGTTCGGCAGCGGGGTCACCGGGCGCAAGGTCTTCTTCCAGTTCCGCGGGCACGGGCGTTCGGCCGTACCAGATGGTCATTGGGCCTATGCCGACCTCGCCCGCGACCTGCGGGCGGTGGCCGACCTGTCCGGCGCCACCCGGGCGGTCGGGGTCAGCCTCGGCGCCGGGGCACTGTGCCACCTGCTGGCCGACCACCCGACCCGGTTCACCCGCGTCGTGCTCCTCCTCCCCTCGGTCCTCGACACCCCGCGCCCCACGGCCGCCCGCGAGCGGCTCGCCGCCCTGCTGGCCGCGGCGACCGCCGGCGACGCCGCTGCGGTTGCCGAGGCGGTGCTGCCGGAGGTACCACCGCAGGTGCGCAGCACCCCGGCCGGCTGGGCCTACCTGCGCCAGCGGGTCGACCAGCTGATGCGGGACGGGCTGGCGCCGGCTCTCGCCGCGCTCCCCGATGAGGTGGCCGTCGCCGACCCCAGCCGCCTGCGGGAGGTGAGGGCGCCGGTGCTGGTGGTCGCGACCGCAGGGGACGACCTGCACCCGGCCGCCGTCGCGGAGCGGCTCGCCGCCGCGCTGCCCCGGGCGACCCTGCACGTGTACGACGAGCCGGGCCTGCTCTGGGCACACCGGGACGACCTGCGGCGGCGCGTCTCGACCTTCCTCAACGAGGACGCCGGCTTCCTTGACGGCTTCCCCAACGAGGCCCCCGGCCGCGAGGAGGGTGGGGCCGCGTCCTCGCCCGGCGGGTAAGGTGCGGACGCATGGGCGTGACGCAGCATGGACGTACCCACCGCCTGGACCTCGCCGACCCGAGCCTGCGGGAGTGGGAGTGCACGGTCCTCGACGTCGACCCGCAGGCCGGCATCGTGCTGGACCGGTCCGCGTTCTACCCCGGCGGTGGCGGGCAGCCGCCCGACCACGGCGTGCTGCTGTGGCAGGGCGTGCAGACCCGGATCGCCGGCACCCGTAAGGGCGACGACCTCTACCTCATCCCGGTGGAGGGCGACCCGCTGCCCCCGGTGGGCGCGACCGTTGTGGGCGCGGTCGAGGACGAGCGGCGCACGCTGCTGATGCGTACCCATTCGGGGTTGCACGTGCTCTGCGGCGTGGTGTTCCGGGACTTCGGCGCCCTGGTCACCGGCGGCAACATGGAGCCGGGCGAGGCGCGGATGGACTTCAACCTGCCGCAGGTGCCGGCCGACTTCAAGACGCGGCTGGAGGAGCTGGTCAACGCCGAGGTCGCGGCCGACCGGCGGGTGGTCACCAGGGTGCTGCCGCGCGAGGACGCGCTGGCCATCCCGGACATCATCCGTACCTCGGCGAACCTGATCCCGGACGATGAGGCGGAGATCCGCGTGGTGGACATCGTCGGGCTGGACGTGCAGGCCGACGGGGGCACGCACGTGGCGTCCACCGCGCAGGTGGGCAAGCTCGTCGTGGCCAAGGTCGAGAGCAAGGGCAAGGCGAACCGACGGGTACGCGTCCGGCTGGCCCAATGAGGCTGACCGGCTTCTTCGTCGGGGTGGGCCTGCTCGCGCGGGGTATCGGCGGGTACGCCCGCAGCCCGCGGCTGCTGGCGCTGGGGCTGGTCCCGGCGCTGATCTCGGCGGTGATCTTCTCGGCTGCGTTCGGGGTGCTGCTCTACTTCGTCTCGGACATCGTGGGCTGGCTGACCGGGTTCGTCGACGGCTGGCCCGAGGGCTTGCGGGACGTGGTGGAGCTCGGCGCGACGCTGGCCGTCCTCGGCCTGGGCGGGCTGCTCACGGTGCTGACTTTTACGGCGGTCACGCTGCTGGTCGGTGACCCGTTCTACGAGAAGATCTCGGAGCGGGTCGAGCGGCGGTACGGCGGCGCGCCGGGCGCGGTGGACCTGCCCTGGCACAGCTCCTGGCGGCGCAGCGCAGCCGACTCGGTACGGCTGCTGCTCACCTCCCTCGCCTTTGGTGTCCCGCTGTTCCTGTGCGGGTTCATCCCGGTGGTGGGGCAGACGGTCGTGCCGGTCGCTGGCGCGCTGGTCGGCGGGTGGTTCCTGGCGCTGGAGCTGGTCGGGGTGGCGTTCGCGCGGCGCGGGCTGCGGCTGGCCGACCGGCGGGCGGCGCTGCGCAGGCACCGGCCGATGGCGCTCGGCTTCGGGGTGGCGGTGTTCGCCTGCTTCCTCATCCCGCTCGGCGCGGTGCTGGTCATGCCGGCCGCGGTGGCCGGCGGCACGTTGCTGGCCCGGCGCGTGCTCGGCCAGCCCATCGCCTGAGAAGCAGGCCCTGGACTACGGCAGGAGGGTGAACGCGGGGACGTGGGTGGGGCGGATGATGCTGAAGTGACGGTGGTCGAGGGTGGCGATGGCGACCGCGCCGAACCGTTCGGCGATGGCGACGACGAACGCGTCAGCGGTGCCCAACGGAAGGTCGGCGTAGCGTTCGACTAGGTAGGCGGCTCGGGTTACGTCGGCGGTGCTTACGGCGACCAGTTCGTAGACACTCTCGGCCACATCCCGCAGGAAGTCAGCCTCAGCATGAGCGCCGGCGCGACTGGCCAGCATATAGCCGATCTCGGTGAGCAGCGGCTGCGCTAGCAGCAACGGGCCGGGATAGTTCTGCAGCAGGTCGGCGCAGCGTTGATGGTCAGCGTCCTTGCGGTTGGCGTTGGCGATGACCGGGCCGGTGTCGATGACGATCACGCCGGCCTGCACTCCTCGGAATCCCACGCCTGCCTGACGATGTCCTTGGACCGGACACCCAGGTCGGGCTCGCCGTCGAAGATCGCGGTGGTGCGGAACCGGCGCACGGGACGCTGTTGGCGGTTGGACTCGGCCCACTGGCGCAGCACTTCGAGTGCGGCCGGTAGCCGGTCTTCGGGCACCGCGTCGATCAGGCGATGAGCTTCCTCGCGAACGGTCATACCCGACAGTGTAGACAGACTGTGGTCCGCCGGGATCGCCAGCGGACCATGGCCGGGTGGATGGTCAGTGCTCGTCGTGGTCCGGTCGGTGCCCGTCTCCCAATCGCTTATCCTGGCTGGCCAGCCGGTCTGGACCGCCTCCAGCAGGACGACGTCGTCGATGGCGAGTACGTCAAAGGGACTCGGCCGTAGAGCGCCAGGAGTAGGTCCCTCACCCTGCCCTGGCCGGCATCCGGGCGTGCGGATCGTCGGTGTCGAGCCGAGTTCATCTGACCCAACACCACTTGATCGAACATTTCGATTGGTATCCCGTGTTGACGGCAACCGTGACGGCAACCCAGGCCACCAACGCGAATCTGTACAGCCAGCCGTCACCTTTCGCCACCCACTTCAGTACCCTGGCGCATCCCCATCGCCGGTCGAGGGCAGCACCACGCCGGCCGCACCGCACGGCACGTAATCGATGTAACCTGTTGGCGTGAGCCCCGAATTCGCCAGAGTCCTGCAAGGCCTGATGGACAATCGCCACCTTTCACCAAGAGCAGTCAGCCGAGCGTCAAGGCGCGCCGAGTCAACCATCAATCAGCTCCTGAACGGCAGCATTCACCCGTCGGTGGAGATTATTCAGGACATTGCTCCAGTCCTGGAGATGCCGCCGGAAGACTTGCTTGTCATTGCTGGGATACCGGGACAGCCAGCACCAGGCCGACCTCAGCCATATCCAGCAGCAGCACAGATTGGACAACTAGTTGCCCTCGTCAGCACCCTAACGCCAACACAAGTCGAGGAGATAATTCATGTCGCCCGTAATGCCAGAGGGGAAATATCTAAGTAGATGATCCACCAACTCCGTTGGGCAGCCTTGAGAAGCCCGCAATGCCCCGATCGGTTCCAGCACTAACCAGCGCACTCTCACTACACCTCACACCAGAGCCCCACCATGCCCTCAGCCTCGACATGCCACAGGAAGCCACTGAACTGCGGGAATGGCAACAAGTGGCCGGAAGTCGAGTTAGGGTGCCCGCCGGGCAGGTATGCGCTACGCGTTCAACGAACAGCGCTCATGGTCACCCTGGTGGCGCCTACGGATCGCCGCACACAGAATGTGAATAGCGGACGATCCGCAGGCGCCATCATACAAGCGTAGCCGCCAAGAGTCAGAACCCGAACGGGTTCCACTGAGCACGACTCAGGTCAAATCCACGCGCCCCCAAGGAGTCTCGAATGATTCCCTGCGTTGCCACACTTGGCTGATAATGACCCGAGAAATTGTCGAACTGCGTAATGACTCCACCCGGCCCAACATCGAAAGTGCCGGCCGCAAGCACCGGGTTGCCGCGCGAAAGACTAGTGTGCCCCGCACCGGGCGCCCTGTCCCAAATACTCTCGTGGAATGCACGCACAGACCGGTTCGGCATCACCACAAAATGATAGTTCCCCTCCTGGAGGTTCCCGCCGTGGGTCGTCCATGAGTTCATAGGAATCCAGTCTTGCGGACTGTCGTCAACACCGGGCCGGCCAGCACGCCAGAGTTCTTCACCGCAGTTGTGTACGAGTACCGGTGTGTTGCCGGCTATCACATAGTACGTGTGGACCATATCAATGGTGAGGTCGTACGTGCTGTGTTCGGCGCGGTACGGCCGGACCGCGGTGACCTGTACGTACGTGCCGGCTGCGGTACGGAGCAGTTCGCCGGGCTGGAGCTGGCTGGCGTCGATCCAGCGCTGGTGGGTGACGGACCAGAACGGGTGGTTGTCGGTGGTGGTGACGGTGTGTTCGCCGGACTTGTCGCGGATGGTGAGGTCAACGAAGTGCTTGTCGTTGTCGGTCCGGATCGTGTGCGTGACCTGGCGGTTCTCGGTCCGGCCGGCTGCTGGGTCGGTGGCTTGGACGGTGTCGCCCGGTTGGACTTCCTCGATGGGCCTGCTGGTGCCGTCGGCAAGCAAGACCCGCGTACCGGCGACGAAGCTGTGCTTGCAGCCCCTCTTGGTTGCTGCCTTGGCGCGCGCGGCGAGGGCTTTGGCGCGTGCCGCGGCTTCGGCGGCGGCCTTGCGGGCGGCTCGTTCGGCAAGAGCTTTGGCGGCTGCCGCCTTCTCGGCTGCTGCCTTTGCCGCGGCTGCGGCTGCCGCTTTGGCGCGTGCAGCCGCTTCGGCAGCATTCTTGGCGCCTTCGATGACGGCACGCGCCCACTTGACTTCTTGGAAGAACGTGATGACGGCCTTGCCGGCACGGAAGATGGCCTCGGCGATCTTCTTGGCTTTGAAGATCTTTCCCCAGGGTAGGGAGCCGACCACGAGCATCACGCAGGCGCCGAGGTCGCCCTTGAGGCAGTTGAGGATGTCGTTGATGCCGAGGAACTCCATGAGGACCTGGCCGCCGGCTTCCAGCACCACGTCGAGCAGGCTCTTGCTCTGGATCTGCTGAGCCTTGGCCATGTCCTCGGGACTGACCCCAGTGGTTTCAGGGCTGGTTTCCAGCGGCGTCCCGGCACCGTCACCGTTTTCTGGCCTGGCGCCGGTCGGGTCGGTGTAGGCCAGCGGGTTGTTCTCCGCGTACGCATAGGCGGAGACGGCCGCGCCACCCTGGAGCATCGGGTCGGTGCTGGTGAACCGGCCGGTGCCGGGGTTGTAGTTGCGGGCGCGGAGGTAGTAGTTGCCGCTGCCGGTGGTGGAGTCCTGGTAGGCGCCGGTGTATTGCAGCGGGTTGGCCGGGCCGGCGGTGGAGTGCAGCCTCGTGCCGCTGTGTTCCCCACCGTCGGACTGGGGTTGCAGGGTGCCGCCGGTGCGAGGGTTGCCGAACGGGTCGTAGTCGTACGCGGCAACGGACACTCCGGCCGGGGTGAGCATGTTCGCCACTCCGCCGAGCCAGTCGTGGGTGTAGGAGTGGACCCCGGTAGCCGGGTCGAGCAGGGCGAGGGGCTCGTCGTCGGGGCCGTAGGTGAAGCCGCGCCGTTCTAGCGGCGTGCCCGTGGCGTTGGTGACGGTGTCTAGGGCGATCTGGGGAAGGCTCCCCACGACATCCCAGGACCAGCGCTGGGCGGCAGCCCGCTCCCCCTCACCAGCATTGGCGCTCAACCGGAGCCCGGTCGCGTCGTACGCGTACGTCGCGGTCTGCCCGTCGACGGTGGCCTTGGCGAGCGTGTTGTCCAGGTTGTACGTGAACGTGTCGGGGCCGGCCCGGGTCTGGTTGCCGTTGAGGTCGTACCCGTAGTCGGTGACCGTGGTCATCGGTCCACTGGTGACGGTCTGCCGGGTGAGCTGGTCGGCGACGTCGTACTGGTAGGTGGTGGTGGAGCTGCCGGCGGTGCCGGTGCGGGTCTGGCTCGTACGGTTGCCGACCAGGTCGTACGTGTAGTCGATGCGTCCGGCAGCGGGGGCGTCCGGGGCGCAGGTGGTGGCGGCGTAGCAGGCCGAGGTGACCCGGTCCACACTGTCGTAGGCGTAGGCGACCGACTCGGAGACCCCACCACGGGTGGTGACCACCTTGGTCGGGTTGCCGACCTGGTCGAGGGTGAGCTGGAAGGCCGAGACCGGGTCCTGCACGCCTGGCGGGACAGGGCTGCCGGGAACACGCGAGGTGCCGATGCCGGTGAGCCGGCCGGCGTCGTCGTAGCTGCGCTGCTCAGCCAGCCCGGTCCCGGCCGGCAGGGTGGTGCTGGTCCGGCGCCCTGCGACGTCGTAGCCGAACGTCCAGGTGGCCGGCTGGGCCCCGGCGGTGCCACCGGCGACCGTCAGCTCGCTCATCCGGCTGTCGGCGTCGTACTCGGCGGTGACCTTGGTGCCGTCGGGGTAGGTGCGGAAGGTGACGTTGCCGCGGACGTCGTACCCGTAGCTGAACGTCTCGGTCCGCCCGCCGGCCTCCTCGCGCACGACCTGGGTGATCTGGTCCTCGTCGTCGTAGGTGACCTTGCGTACCCCGGTGGGGTCGCCGTAGGAGGTGATCCGGTCCTTGGCGTCGTAGCCCCAGGCGTAGGCCGGGCCGCCGGTGCCCAGGGTCCGCCGTTCACGGCGGCCGGCGATGTCGTAGGTGTCCACGATGGTGCGTTCGGCCCGCTGGGCGTCGGTGAGCTTCTCGTTCTCCCCGCGGGTCAACGCGGAGATGAGGTTGTTCTCGACGTCGTAGCCCAGCTCCACCCGCCGGTTGAGCGGGTCCACCCGGTTGGCCAGCCGCCCGGCCCGGTCGTAGTCGAGGCGGGTCACGCGCAGGTTCGGGTCGCGCACCGACGCGAGCAGCCCGTCCTCGTGGTAGCTGTAGACGGTCGCGTTGTTGTGCGGGGCCTGCGGGTGGAACACCGCGTCCGGGGCGTGCACCGTCTCCAGCTGGTTGTCCTCCCGGTAGCCGTAGTGCGTGGTGTGGCTGCGGGCGTCGGTGACCGAGACCAGCCGGCTGTTCGCGTCGTACGTGGAGGTCGTGGTGTTGCCGAGCGGGTCGATGACCTTGGTCCGGTTGCCGGCCAGGTCGTACTCGAAGCGGGTGGTGAACCGCTGCGGGTCGGCGCCGTCGACGTTGCCCCGCGGCTCGGTGACGCTGGCCAGCAGCCCGTCGTCGGTGTAGGTCCAGGTGGTCACCCCGCCAGCTGCGGACACCTCGCGGATCTTGTTGCCGGCCGCGTCGTAGGTGAACCGGGAGGTGTTGCGACCGGCGTTGGTGATGGTGGTCTGCCGGCCGTTGCGGTCGTACCCCATCGACACCGTCTGGCCGAGCGTGTTGGTGGCGGCGGTGACCTCGCCGGTGTTGGCCCGCTCGAACGTCGAAGGCAGGTTGTGCTCGTCGTTGGTGGCGGTGGTGCGGTCCAGCTCGTCGACCTTGATGTCCTTATGGACAAACCCACCACCCGGGTACGGCCGGGAGATCCGCACCAGGTTGTCGTTGGCGTCGTAGCGGTAGGTCGTCGTGAACCGCGCCGGATCCGCACCTGGCACGTTGCCGCGCGGCGAGGTGACCTCGTGCAGCAGCCCCTTGACGTTGTAGCGGTAGGTGGTGACGATGTCCGGCCCCTGCCCGCCCATCCCCACCCGGACGGCGGCACGCCGCCCCGCGGCGGTGTAGGTGTAGGAGACGGTCCGGCGCGGGTCGGTGACCGAGGCGAGCCGTCCGTTGTCCAGGTAGGTGTACCTGACCTCCAGCGAGGTGGGGCTGACGCTGGCGGCGACCCGCCCGACCTCGTCGTAGCTGGTGCGCCACGGGTGTTGCTTGCCCGGCTCCGACACGGACAGGACACGGTCCTGCTCGTCATAGGCGTAGCTGGTGGTGAAGCCGGCCGGGTCGGCCCCGGCGGTGGTGCCACGCGGGTCGACCGTGGCGATGCGCCGGCCAGCCGCGTCGTAACGCAGCTCGGAGCGGCGGCCCTCCGGGGACACCACGGCCGCCAGCAGCCCCGAGTTGGGCTGCCCGGCTGGGACGTACTCGAAGCGGGTGACCTTGCCGCGCTGGTCGGTCCGCGTCACAAGCAGGCCCCGCGCGTCGTAGCCGTAGCGGACCGTGTGGCTCTCTCCGTCCACACTGGACACCAGCTCGTTGAACTCGTTGTACGTGTTCTTCCAGGTGACGCCGTTGGCGTCGACGAACTCGATCGGGTTGTTGCGCGAGTCGTACCTGGTCTTCTCGTCGAACCCCAGCGGCTGCGGCGCGGCCCGCCGGGTCGGGTTGCCGTTGGTGTCGAACTCGGCCTCGTGCTGGTTATGGCTGCCGTCAACGACCAGGCCGCGGTTGAGCGAGGCGTCATAGCGGTGGTTGTCGGTGTCACCGTTGCCGCGGCGGCTGTAGATGAGCACGTTGCCGCGGTACTTGTCGAGAACCACCACGCCGTCGGCGTCGGTGGTCCTCGCTTCCTCCTCGCCAGCCCTCCACTCGAACGTGGTCGCGTTGCCCAGCGCGTCGACCTGGCGCACCACGCGACCGGCGTCGTTGTACTCGTTACGGATGAGCACGACCCGGTTTGGCTGCGGGTCCTCCACCTCGGTCAGCAACCCCGCCGGCGAGTAGCCATACCGCCACTGGCGGGCCCGGGCGTCCTTGTAGACGGTGAGCCGCCCGGCCGCGTCGTACTCGTACTGCACCTTGCGCTGGTCGGGCAGCAGGATGTCGCGGACCAGTCCGCCGCTGACGCGCACCTCGACCTTCCGCCCCGACGGGTCGGTGATCGTGATCCCCGCCGGGGTATAGGCCAGCGTCACCCCGATCCCGCGCGGGTTGCGGATCGACACCAGCCGGCCCTGGGCGTCGAAGCTGTACCCGGTCTGGCGGAGCGTGACCAGCTCCCAGCCTTCGCCGGCCCGGCGCAGCGTCGAGCGCAGCCCGGCCGGTCGCGCGTAGGCCCCGTCGACCAGGCGGTACAGCGCCTCCGCACCGTCGTCGGCGCGCACCACCGCGCCCTCCTCGGATGGGGTGACGCGCATGCCGTACGACCACGCCCAGCCCGGCCCGAACGGCCCCACCGCCGCGTTCGCCGACGAGTACACCCGGGCGGAGGCGAACGGCACGCCGAACGAGGCCATCGACAGGTCCTGCTCGACCCGGGCGAACGCCCCGGTCGCGGTGTTCACCCCGTCGCCGCGCACCGCCTGGCGCGCCTGCGTCATGCCCAGCGCCGTCCCGCACCCGCAGCCGGCGGCCTGGCGGGCCGGGATCGGCGGCGGGACGATCGTGCTACGCGGCCTCGCCGCCGGTGAGGCATCCGAGACCACCTCGCGGCCGTCGTCGAAGACCGCGGCGACCGTGATGAAGTAGTCTTTCGCCGGGTCCAGCACCCACCCGTCGCCCACCCCGAACGACCGGCAGAACTCCCGCACCGCACCGCACGAGGCCACCAGCTCCGACCGCGGCAGAGTCGTCGAAGCCTGCTCCGTGCGCGACGCCGCGTCGTAGAGCCGCACCGTCCATGACGACCATGCCGGGTCCTGGTCCCGGACGTCGAAGTAGGCCACCAGCGACGTGTCGCCGAGCACGTAACCAGGGCGCAGCAGCATGTTGGTGAACACCTGCTCGTCGGCTGCCGTCAGCGGCACCTGGCCCGGTTTGCGCACCTGCGCCCATTGCTCGGTC
>Ga0075430_100001088_pt1 | contig 21571 bp, 19 predicted proteins | sample RhiMetdeltSRZDD4_FD_75294 | JGI IMG/M metagenome (GOLD analysis project Ga0075430, IMG submission 75294) | Populus rhizosphere microbial communities from Tennessee, USA - Rhizosphere MetaG P. deltoides SRZDD4 | ecosystem: Host-associated > Plants > Roots > Rhizosphere > Soil | place: USA... | reverse complement strand
TGATCGGGTTTCTTTGATTGGGGGTGGACTAGGTGCGTGTGTATTGGCAAGTTTTTATCGCGCGAGGAAACGAAGGGTCGTTTGGTTAGCGTTACTGTTTTTGATTCCCGTGGCGACCATTGGGGTTACTCGGGAAATGACTGAGCCAAAAGGGATTGATGAAATCGTCCTGGGAGGCATACGGGAAATCGTCGACAATGGCGAGGCCTCCACGGTGTTCCCCCAATATGTGGCAATGGCGAATCATATTGAGACCTATTCAGAAGGATCGTTGAAATATCTGGGGCAGATTATGATCCCGAAGTTTTTAAGTGCAGATAGGCCCGAACAGGGCCCCTATGAACATTTCGCCGCTGTCGCGGGATTTCCAGAGCAGACCGGATGGGGCATGAATTTTATGACTGATTGCTATGTGAATTATGGGTATCTCGCGGTTGTCGGAGGGGCAATCCTATTGGGTTTGTTATATCGAACGTTGTTTCAGTTTGCGCGCAGGCGAGTGAAAGGACAGTTTATTTTCGCCGGAGCCATCGCCGCCTTTCCCTTGGCAATTAGGAGTGGGATTCCGGGCATTAAGAGTGTTTTAGTGTTGGCGCTTGTGGGCACGTTGCTGTATTTGCTTTCGGTGCGGGAAGCGCGACAGGTTTAATAGTGGTCGTGCGATTTTGTGTTCCGCCTTCAAGCAAGCGGACACTCTGACTCGAGATACCGATGAAGGGATTTAGTATCTCGACTCATTCAGAAGATTATTGAAGGGTCCGGGCTTCTGGACCGCGTCGGCATTTAAGATAGCAGTCCGATCAGGGCGAATGCAAACGAAGCCGATGCCAAAAGAAGGTGCAGTGTCATGATGTGTGTGACACCGAGTGTTTCAATCGTCGTTCCCTGCCGAAATGAAGCCGCATTCATTGGTAATTGCCTTGATTCCATCCTGGCGAACGATTATCCAAAACACCTCCTAGAAATTTTGGTTGTTGATGGAATGAGTGAAGATGGGACGCGAGTGATTGTCCAGGAATACGTACACCAATATCCCGTCATTCGACTTGTAGACAATCCAAAGAAAATCATTCCAACAGCAATGAACATAGGGATCGCTCAGTCTCACGGCGAAATCGTTATGAAGATGGATGCCCATTCCATTTTCCCAAGAGACTATGTGAGCAATTGTATTCGTTACCTTTTTCAATTCGATGCGGATATGGTAGGAGGAGTCTGGACCATTGCTCCTGGGAGAAAAACGCTGACGGCTCAGTCCATCTCGCTGGCATTGCCTCATTGGTTTGCTTCGGGAAACGCATATGTCAAGATCGGATCAAAACAGCCACGCTTGACTGATGCGGCTGGATTCGGGTGTTGGAAAAGAGAGACGCTGCGAAAGGTTGGGCCTTTCAATGAAGATCTTTCCGGAAGTTCGGACATGGATCTCAATGTGCGTCTGAGGAAGGTTGGTGGGAAGATTCTTCTAGTGCCAGATATCAGAATAACTTATTTTGCAGACGCGGATCTGGCCATATTTTGGAGGCACAGTTTAAGTGATGGAGTTTGGGCCACTTATGTTCTTAAGTTCGGGAGTTACGCATTTTCTTGGAGGCACTGGGTGCCGCTGGCATTCGTAATAGCTCTCGTGGGATCGGGCATGTTCCTCCCATTCGTACCGTGGACAGCCTGGATTTTCGCCGGAGTAGGGGGGGCATATCTCGTGACCAACATCCTCGCCTCGCTGCAACTTTCTGTACGAGAGAGGAGTCTCAAGCATATGGTTGTTCTACCGCTTGTCTTTGCGATCCGGCACTTCGCGCACGGAATTGGTGCGCTATACGGTATCGTATTGGCAGTCGTTCCCGGACTGATGTGGAAAGGAAGGCGTGGGGCAAATGCTCACTGAAGATGGATATGCCGGGCGTCGCATATTCGACCTCGCCGGATCCATTGCGGGTCTTGTCCTATTAACCCCATTGCTGGCGATGCTTGCAGTGTTAATCAAAATAGATTCCAGAGGACCCGTATTCTATAAAGGCCCCAGATTGGGTCGGTACGGTACCTCATTCCATATGTGGAAATTTCGCACCATGGTTCCGGACGCCGAAAAGAAGGGGCTACAGGGGACTCCGGATGGCGATCCGAGAGTCACGACAATTGGAAAGTGGCTGCGAAGATACAAATTGGACGAACTACCTCAACTCATCAATGTTCTGCGAGGTGAGATGAGCCTCGTGGGTCCTCGGCCCGAAGTAGCATTCTACTTCGAGTACTATACCGAAGCCGAAAGAAGAGCCATCCTCTCCGTAAGGCCTGGTATGACAGATTATGGATCCTTACAATTTCACGATGAAGGGAAGTTGTTGGCAGGATCGAGCGATCCGGTAAGGACGTATCTGGAACAGATACGCGACGAGAAGGTCAAGGCACAGCTGAAGTACATCCGTGAACAATCGCTCCTCGTCGACGTAAATCTCATCTTCTCTACATTCTGGACAGTTTTAGCCTCTCGCTTGCTTGATGATGGAATTCTACTATCATCATGGAGAAAATGACCATCTTGTTACATATCCCCTGCTGAAACGAGCGCCAACCCATGTCCTATCGAGTCCCGTTTGTCGACGCCGCCGCTCATTTCCGTAGCATGCAGAGCGAACTCTTGGATGCGATGACCACGTCTCTCCTTCGCGGCAATCTCATCATGCGGGATGAGCTGAAGGATTTTGAAAACAGCATGGCTCGATTCGTCGGAACCCAATATGCCGTCGGGGTGAACAGTGGGACTGACGCGGTGCACTTCGCGCTTCGGGCAGGTGGTATTCAGCCTGGGGATGAAGTGATTACGGTGTCGCATGGGTGCATCGCGACAGTTTCGGCGATTGTTCATGCCGGAGCTAGGCCGGTCCTTGTTGACGTCGCCGAAGATTGCAATATGGCTATGGGTCGGGTGGCAGCTGCAATCACGCCACGTACGCGCGCGATCGTCCCGGTTCATCTCAATGGCAGATCGTGCGACATGGCGCGTCTCACCAAGATTGCGCAACAGCACAACCTAGTTGTTATAGAAGATGCATCGCATGCCTTAGGTGCGGAATTTTGTGGCCGTCAGGTCGGGTCTTTTGGCATGGCCGGGTGCTTTAGTTTGTATCCTTTTAAGATGCTGGGCGCCTGTGGCGATGGCGGGCTGGTCGTAACGAACGACCGATACCTGGCTCGACAGGTCTCTGTCTTGAGAGATTATGGGCAAGACAGGCAGACAGGAGAAATTCTTTGTTTCGGCTTCAATTCGAGGCTTGACAATATTCAAGCCGCCCTTCTTAGTGTCAAACTGCCTTATGTCCCCAAATGGATCCTACGTCGAAGAGAGATCGCTGCGCGTTATCACGATGGTCTACGCTCGATCCCCGGGCTCACGTTACCGCATTTTTCCGGAGACGAATACGTTGATGTCTATATGAATTATTGTATCCGGACGTCGCGAAGAGATGAGCTCTTTCGATATCTCGTGGACCATAGTATTGAGCCGCTGACTCCCCTTTCCGTCGTCACACCTGTGCACCAGCATAAAGCCTTACAGTTGGACCATGTTTCGCTACCCGTAACAGAAAGAATAGCGAAAGAGTTTCTATATCTTCCGATCCACCCTGAGCTCACCGATGACCAGATCGATCATGTCATTGCATGCATCAACGGCTTTTATGGAACCGATAACAAGGTCGCCTCATCGCGATAAGAGGGCGTCGCTCGTAGTCTCTTCACCAGTCCTCTGTTCTAGTCTGTCTCACTGCAAGGTCATGACAGGCTGGTTGACTGCGGGTTGCGCCAAGACAATGTGTGGTGGTGCCGCGCCACACACCGGCTTGCTTTTGATTGGATGTCCAGATTATTGTTGCTATTCATAATGTTATTGACCTGAATCGCTGCAATGTGGCTGAGCGAGACCGCCTGCACTCATCAGCCCATCGTTCCCCTCGGAGTGAGTAATGCGTGGCGTCTTTCGTACCGATGCCGAAAACTGTGTTGGAAAGAACCTCCAACAGATTTTTGTCTCCAATCCCTCCAGTGTTGAAATCAAGCTAGAAAACTTTCCGAAATATGTCCGCCGCCAGCACCTCAAACGCTTCCTTGCTATGTATGAACTCTTCAAGATGGTTCTTCCCGTAAAGGGCTCCGTGGTGGAGTGTGGAGTGTATGAGGGATTTGGATTAATGGCGTGGGCGAAACTCAGTACGATTCTCGAGCCGGAGAATCTCACCCGCCGGATTTATGGATTCGACACGTTCGAGGGCTTCCCCGCAGTTTCGGAGAGGGATCGCAGCAATACGGCTTATCCATCGGTGAAAGGAGACCTTGGCTGTGAGTCGTATGACGAATTAGTTCAGCTCATCCAAGAATATGACCGCGACAGATTTCTGGGCCATATTCCCAAAATAGAGCTGGTCCGCGGTGACCTTTCCAAAACCATACCCGCGTTCCTGGCTGAGCGTTCTCATCTTGTGGTAAGTCTTCTTTTCGTCGATTGTGATTTGTACGAGCCGACGAAAACGGCTTTGGAGGCATTTGTCCCACGAATGCCCAAAGGCGCAATCATAGCGTTTGATGAACTCGATAACCCGCTTTGGCCTGGCGAGACGCTGGGATTACTCGACACGATCGGTATCGGGCGCCTAAGACTGAAGCGATTGGAATGGGATCCGTACATTGCATACGCAGAAATCGAATAAACGCTCCTCACGGTCTCTTAGCGGAGCGCAAGCCCGACCGGATACACCGAAGATTGTAATCTCTCAATCCTTGGCGACCAAAATTAGAAAGCACGTGCTCCGGATGACACATCGGGCGAAGAGTTCGCATGTGGGAACAAATTTCTCAATGGCGGATCTCTTAGCGACTCTATATGGCGGTGTGCTGCGGATTGATCCGCATCGACCAAAATGGCCTGGACGTGACCGCTTTATCTTAAGCAAAGGTCATGGATGTGCGGGATTGTATGCGGTACTGGCAGAGCGGGGATTTTTTCCGTTGGATTGGCTGGAGGATTTCTATCAGGACGGGTCTCGCTTACCAGGGCATGTGTCGCACAAGGGAATACCCGGCGTCGAGGCATCTACCGGCTCGCTTGGGCATGGGTTGTCCATCGGCTGCGGGATGGCGCTGACCGCGAAGCGTGATGGCGGTGGATATCGCGTTTTCACATTGCTGAGCGACGGGGAATGTAACGAAGGATCACTGTGGGAAGCGGCGCTGTTCGCTCCTCATCATCGCCTGGATAATCTGGTTGCTATCGTGGATTACAACAAGATGCAGGGACTCGGGCATACTCGGGACGTACTCGATCTTGATCCGCTCGCGGCCAAGTGGCAGGCTTTCGATTGGTCGGTTCATGAGATCGACGGACATGATCATGGAGAAATCCAAGAAATCATGACGCGTATTCCATTTGAAACGGGGAAACCCAATTGCATTATCGCCCATACCGTAAAAGGGAAGGGCGTTAGTTTTATGGAGAATCAATTGCTCTGGCACTATCGTGCACCTGACGACCAGGAATACTGGCAGGCGTTAACGGAGTTGGAGGCAGGTGAGTGAGGACCGCCTTCTTTCAGACCCTCGAGCGGCTGGCCGAGGCGGAGGAGAGAATCTGCCTTGTGGTGGGAGATGTAGGCTTTGGGGCGGTGGAATCCTTCGCTCGACGATTCCCCAATCGCTTTCTCAATGCCGGCATAGCTGAACAAAACATGATTGGTCTTGCAACGGGAATGGCCCTGAGCGGCAAAGAAGTGTTCGTGTATTCGCTCGCTAATTTTCCAACATTCCGGTGCCTAGAGCAGATCCGCAACGATATCTGTTACCACCAGGCCAATGTAAAGATCATCGCGGCGGGAGCAGGGCTGGCCTATGGATCACTCGGAATGACACATCATGCCACTGAAGATCTTGCCATCATGCGTGCAATGCCCGGCATGATCGTGATGGCGCCTGCCGATCCCATTGAAACTCAGTGTGCAACGCTCGCCATTGGGCGACTGACTGGACCCTGTTATGTCCGGCTGGGCCGAGCACAAGAACCGGTAATTCATCCGTCGTCCATACAGTTTCATCTTGGAGCAGCTATAAAGGTTCGTGATGGAAATGACCTGACTCTTATTTCAACGGGGTCCATTTTGTTGAACGTCCTCCAGGTTGCCGACCAGCTGCAGGCAAAAGGAATTCTTACCCGAGTCTTAAGTTTGCACACCGTCAATCCGTTGGATACCAATGCCGTTCTGGCAGCGGCTCGCGAAACCGGAGCGATCGTGACGGTGGAGGAGCACAGTGTAATTGGCGGGTTGGGTAGTGCGGTTGCTGAAGTACTAGCCGAATCTAACGATGTTCGCGTTCCATTCAAACGTCTTGGGCTCCCTCCCTTCTATTCCTCCCATGTTGGAACACAGGAACATTTGCGTGGTATGTACGGACTTTCTGCGGAAGGCATTCTTCAAGCTCTGAAACCTACACTCGATCTTATTCGAAGTTAGAACACTTTCAGCATTGGTATTGTCGGAGAGCTTGATGGGTTGGGTGGTCCCATTCATCGATTATCCTTCTCAGTTCCGAAAACTCGAACCGGAAATTATGAGCGCAGTCCATGATGTTCTTTCTCATGGCGATCTCATTCTTCGTCGACAGCTTCAGGAGTTTGAGACTCATCTCGCCGCCTATATCGGGACAAGGTATGCGGTAGGGACCAGCACCTGTACTGATGCCCTGCACCTTTCTCTGCGCGCGGCAGGTATAGGTCCCGGCGATGAAGTCATTACAGTGGCCCATACATTTATTGCGACGGTGGCGGCAATCCATCACGCGGGGGCGACTCCTATTCTTGTGGATATCGACGATGATCATAATATGGACATGAAGAAGGTCGAGACGGCGATCACATTGCACACGAAAGCCGTCATGCCGGTGCATCTCAACGGGCGTTTGTGCGATATGGAACGGCTAATTGATATCGCAGAGAGACATCACCTTGTCGTGATTGAGGACTCGGCGCAGGCGCTTGGCGCTTCGTTCCGAGGGAAAAGGGGTGGTGCGTGGGGATTGTCCGGTTGTTTCAGTTTTTATCCGGCCAAACTTCTTGGCGCTTACGGTGACGCTGGGGCAGTAGTGACGAATAATCCGGATATGGTTCATCGCCTGCGTCTTCTCCGTGATCATGGTCGCATGCCAGATGCCGATATAGCTGGGTGGTCCTTCAATTGCCGGCTGGATAACCTCCAAGCGGCCATTCTCGATCTAAAACTGAGCCATGTGCCATCCTGGATCACGCGGCGTCGTGAAATAGCCCGCATGTATCATGAGCAATTGTATCGCCTGCCACAGCTTCGGCTTCCGCCGCCTCCTGATACGGATGGCGACTACTTCGATGTCTTTCAGAATTTCGAAATCGCAGCTCCAAATCGGAACGGCTTGGTCGGATATCTAAAAGAAAAAGGGATTGAAATTCTCATCCCTTGGGGCGGTAAAGCTGTGCATCAATTCAAGGCTTTAGGGTTATCCCATTTTCATCTCCCTACCACGGAAGCAGTACTCCGCGATGTCCTCATGTTACCCCTCCATTCAGAATTATCGGATCAACAAGTATCTATAGTCTGCAACACTATCCATGAATTCTATCTATCTGCCGCATAACCCATGACCAGAGACTATTCGTCAGTAGCCGAAACGCCGGGGATAGGTTCTTCGCGCGAGCAATTGTCTATGCTGTATACCCGGTATGTCTTTGCAGCAGAGTATTGCGAGGATAAGTGCGTGCTTGAGGTCGCCTGCGGGGCCGGGTTGGGCCTCGGTTACATCGCGTCACATTCCGCTCGCGTGATCGGTGGCGATTATACCGAACCCCTCATCAAGACGGCAGGAAGAACATATGAAGGACAAATTCCACTAGTGCGGCTGGATGCGCATGCACTCCCGTTTGACCGGGGAAGTCTCGATCTCATTGTCTGTTATGAAGCGCTTTATTACTTTGGACAGCCGGAACAATTCCTGAGTGAGTGCCGCCGGGTCTTGAGCCGGGATGGCGTGCTGCTGCTGTCCAGCGTCAATCCGGAGTGGGCGGAGTTTAACCCGAGTCCTTACAGCTGCTGGTATTTCAGCGCGACGGATCTCGATCGCGTGTTGCGGGATCACGGGTTTACACCCCGATTATATGGAGCATTTCCCGCTGCGAATCACTCGATGCGTGAACACCTGGTGTCATGGATGAAGCGCATGGCGGTCAGGTTCCGTCTTATTCCATCTACGATGAAAGGAAAGCAATGGCTGAAGCGGTTGTTCTTGGGCCGATTGATAACGGTTCCTGCAACCCTGCACGATGGTATTGCGGTATATGACGCGCCCGTCCCTGTTGAGACAGGGCGCTCAGTCAAGAATTTTAAGATCCTCTTTGCTGTGGCCCGCCTCACGTGACGGTTCCCCCAGCAGGTCATCCAATCATTCCCTCCTTCTGCCACCAATATGAGATTTCTTTCGGGTTATTCGACGCCGCCGGTTGACTTGACCGGCTCAGCTATTGAGAATCGCCAGTTCCGCCGGGATTCGTCCCCAATCCATGAAGAAGCTTTTGAGCAGATTGCCAGGTATCCATGCGTTGGCGGTCGCAGCATGGCTTGGATGTCTGATGCAGATCATCACAGTGCCGGCCGCACATGCCTCAGCGGACATTCCGCTCAACCATTGGGCCTACGAGGCCGTCGAGCGACTGTGGGCACTGGACCTCATTGATCGGGCCATGCTGGTAGAGAAACCCTACAGCCGGATGCAGGCAGCCAAGTACGTGGCGAGGGCCGTCGAACGAATTCGTGCCGATAAGATTCCAGTCGACGGGCGCGAAGCCATCGCGGAACCGGTCCTTACGCGGCTGCTGAAGGAACTGCGGCCGGAGTTGATTCGTTTGGGGGTGATGCGCGGCGCACCCGAGGAAAAGGCAGGCTGGCTGCGCGGCGGTGCCATCGTCACAGTCGAAGGTAACGCCTTCTTTGTCGGAGGCGGTCAGACCGTGCGATTCCGTGAGAATCGCGGGGGGGAATACTACGCCAACGGGGTCAATAACCAGACGGATGTGCGTGGCTGGCTCGAGGTCAATGATTGGGCGGCTCTGATGGTCCAACCGAAATTTATTAGTGATCGGCACACCCTGGGCATTGGCGCCACCAACAACAGCCAAAATTTCTACATGCGCGAGTTCAGCCTCAAGCTGAGCTATTTCAACATTGCGCTCGAAGCGGGCCGAGGGATGCAGTGGTGGGGACCGGGTTACCACGGCTCTCTCCTGCTGACAAACCACGCCTTTCCCCTCGATATGATCAAGCTGGGCAGTGACCAGCCGTTTCAACTGCCGTGGGTTCTCAAGAATCTGGGTGAATGGAAAATCAACAGCTTTCTCGCTCAATTGGACAAAGATCGGGACTTCTCCCGCGCCAAGGTGTTTGGACTCCGGCTGAGCTGGCTGCCGTCGAGATGGCTGGAGATTGGACTCACCCGCTTGACCCAGTACAACGGCGAGGGTCGCGATCAATCGTTTCCCAGCGCGATCTTCGATGCTTATGTGAGCGAAGCCAATCAAGAGGCGGGGCGCGAAGTAAACGAACAGGCGATGGTGGATTTTCGGGCGAAGATACCGAGGATTCCCTATCTGGTTCCGTTTCCCGCCGGTATGCAACTCTATGGAGAGTTGGGGACCGAGGACAAATGGTCGGAACTGCCGATTCCAAGCAGGGCAGCGGTCCTGGGAGGCATCTACATTCCTCAGGTCTTTGAGGGCGATACGCTCGATCTACGGGTTGAGTTTGCGGACACGGATCTCAGCCGACAACGCCATCCCGAGTTGACCCGTGTCTGGTACAACAACGGAACCTATACGGGTGGCATGCGGTATCGAGGATTCCCGTTAGGCCACCATATGGGTACGGATGGGATCGATTTCTTTGTCCGTTCCACGCGATTCCTGACCGATTCCATCCAGCTCGGCGCCAACTTCAACTTCCAGCAGCGTGACCGCGGCCAACCGGTTCATGAAACGAAACGCGAGGCATCGGTCGATCTGACCTGGTGGTGGTCGAGCCGGCTTCACTTCACGTTCGGCTATACCTACCAGCGAATCGAAAATCCCGGACAAATCACGAACATTGCGCCCTTTGTCGAGACCTTTGCCGCGGGTGTGACCGCGAAGAACCATCTGTTATGGACATCCATGGCCCTGCAGTTCTGAGGAGGCCGCCGGCTGTTCCGCATGGCGGACGTTTGACACCCCTTACGATTATGGATTACAAGACCCGAGTCTCCTGAAGTAGAGAGGGCCAGGGCAGCCGTGTGGCAAGGGTCTCGCACAGTTTCGCAACGTGGATTCGGTCGCGCCTTCGTTGCAATGTGGGTCCAGGCATTCATCTGGCTCCTCATCGCAGTGACGCTGTTCCCTCCTGCCCTCATGGCTCAGAGTCTTCCTAATCCTTCATCTCAGCCAGGCCTACCACAGGGGATGAATCCTGGGCCTGGCGTCAACCCATTCGGCCCCGGCGGTTTCAACCTACAGGGCATGCAGAATTTCCCTGGGCAAGCCATTGTGACCAATCCAACGGCGCTTCAGCCGATTGTGCCCACCCAGACTCCATGCCCGGTCCCAATATCCCCTGATTTGAGCCCCAAGGGAGCGGTTCCCAATTTGAATGACTACTGGCCGGTTGAACCGAGCAGTCTTCTGCCTTCCTCTATCGAACAGCGCATGAAGGAAGAACAGGAGGGGCGTGATCGTCGGCAGGAATCAATCCAAGCTGAAAAAGAAAAACGCTCTCTTGAACACCAGTTGCAGGTGGAGCGTGAAAAAAAGGGCCTGTTGCAGTTGCCTTCAGTGCCGGGATCCACGCAGATGAATCAGCAGGGGCAGCCGCAGAGCCAACAGCAACAGGGAGGTCCCGGGGTTCAGCAGCGGCCGTTGCCCGAGCGAAAGTCCTTCACCGCGGAAGTCCTCCGCCAACACGATTTTACCGTGGAAGAGGCCTTTGCCGAGTTCTCGGTATTGCACGGAGTGAAAAGCCGCTTGAAGCAGTTCGGATACGACTTCTTCGATGCGCAGGCCAACAGTTTTGCGCCGGTTCAGGACGTTCCGGTCGGGCCGGATTATGTGGTGGGTCCGCAGGACTCTTTGGCCATTCATATCTGGAATGTGCCGGATCAGAATCTGAATCGCAGCTATATCGTGCCGGTAGAGCGCGACGGCATGATCGTCCTTCCCCAAATCGGGGCCATTCCCGTGGGCGGGCTCACGTTCTCGCAGGCGGAGCGCACGATCCGTGCACGGCTCGGTACCATGCTCAAACGTTTTGAGGTGCATGTCTCAATGGCGCGCATCCGGACCATCAAGGTCTATGTCGTTGGTGAGGTCGTGCGTCCGGGCGCCTATGAAATCAGCGCGCTGGCTACGGCTTCGAATGCCGTGTATTCGGCTTGTGGTCCGTCGCGTGGAGGATCACTTCGGCAAGTGAAGATTCTTCGAGACGGGCTGGCCGTCGCCGATTTGGACCTGTACGACTTCTTGATTCGCGGCGATCGCCGGCAGGATTACCGGTTACAGTCCGGTGATGTGGTGTTGATTCCACCGCTCGGGGCTGTCGTGGCCATCAGCGGGTCCATCAAGCGACCTGCCATCTATGAGATCAAGCCAGGGACGCGTCTTACGGATTTGCTCGAATTGTCAGGCGGGCTTACCCCCCTATCCGACCGGCGGCGTTGTCACCTGTTTCGACTCGACCCGTCCCGCGGACGTATCATGGTGGATGTCGACCTGATCGGGGCATTGGCATCGCAGGGCCGTGAAAAAGATCGCCCAGGCGTGGCGGGAGGCGATCCGCTGCTCTTGGACGGCGACTATGTGCGGATCGGCATCCTGCCGACCCAAATCCTGAATGTGGTGAGCCTGGTCGGTGCAGTGAAGAGCCCTGGTCCATATGAGTACAGGCCTGGGATGACCGTTAAAGACATCTTGGGAAGCGACCAACTCACAGTCGAAGCCTATGCAGACCGGGCGGAGATCGTCAGAACCGATCCCGTGACCTACCAGACCAAAGTCATTCAATTCAGTCCCAAAGCATTGCTGGAAGGGAGCGAAGCAGACAATCATCCCCTCCAGCGTCTCGATCAAATCGTCGTGGCGAGCCAGCAACGTCCCCCCAACCTCGTCCTCCTGGAGGGCGAAGTGAAGCGACCCGGCTATTTCACTATTGAAGCCGGCGAACGCCTCAGTTCGGTGTTGAAACGGGCCGGAGGTGCCACTCTTAACGCGTTCCCTCCGGGGCTCGTATTGATTCGAGAATCGGTGAAGTTGCGCCAGCAGACTGAGCTGGATCGGTATATCGCTTCCGAACGGCAACGTTTGACGGCGCAGTCGGCCGAGGTGGCGGCGGGGGCGGCCGGTCTGAGCGGCACGGCCGCCTGGTCGAGTACCGGGATGGCTGAACAACAGGTATTGGGCCTGCGGCTCCAGCAGCTTGAGGCGATTGCTGGACGGCTGGAATTGGGTCGGATCGTGGTTCGAATGGACTCCGTCGAGCAACTGGAAGGCACGCTGGACGATATTATTCTGGAAGGACGCGATCGGATCACAATGCCGACTCCTCCTCAGACCGTCAGCATCATCGGATCCGTCAAAACCCCCAGTACCGTCGTCTACCGGCCGAATCTTGGTCTGGACGATTACATCAGACAGGCGGGCGGGATGACGGAGGACGCGAACAAGCGGGAAATGTACGTGATGCGGGCGAACGGCACGACGGATTCCGCTTATCTCGCGGCCCGTGACATCACCTCCGGGGACACTATCGTGGTGCCACAGAAAATCGAAGCCAAAGTCCCCCAGCTTGCCCTGTGGCAAACCGTTGCCAGTATCATCGGCAGTCTCGCGTTGACGGCCGCGGGTATTGCTGTCATAGGCCGGTAATCGCAATCCAGCCATGCGGGCGCGCCTCCAGATGGATCGTATTATTTCCTGACATCCGATGACACCCCGGCATGACAATAGAGTCACCACTGTTCGGGGCGATGATCTCGTCGACCCTGATATGTGGACCGTTATAGCGAACCGGCGCACCTTGATCGGGTCCATCGTGTTCGGATCCGTGGTGATTGCGCTGGTCGCCAGCCTTGTGTTACCGAAGACGTACGAATCTACCGTATCATTGCTGCCGCAGCTCGAATCGAAAGAAAGCGGCACCTTAACCGCTTTGCTGGCGGCCTCTGGAGCCGGCGGCGTGGCCCAAAATCTCGGCATCGGCCTGCCCGGACTTCAGACGACTCCCACGGATATCTTCGTGGCCATTCTGAAATCCCGCGTGATGTCGGACGAAGTGATCAAGAAATTCGATCTGATGTCGGTCTACGGCGAACGCACCATGCAGGACACCCGTGAAGAGCTGGCGGACCGCGTTCGGGTCGCTGTGTCGAAGGAAAAAGTGATCAAGGTGACTGTGGAAGCCACAGATGCCGAACTGGCGGCGGAGATCGCGAACTTTTATGTTGGCCACCTCGACCGGCTGAACCATACCGTGACTGTGAGCAAGGCGAGCCAGAATCGAGCCTTCATCGAGCGGCGGCTGGTGGAAACGAAGGTGGGCCTGGTGAAAGGCGAGGAAGCATTGCGTGATTTTCAGACCAAGAATAAGACGGTGGCGGTCGAAGCGCAATCCAAGGCTATGATCGAAGCGGCCGCCATGATTCAAGGACAGATTACCGCTCAGGAAGTGCAGTTGGAGGTCTTGAGTTCGTATCTGTCGCAGGACAATCCGGAACTGTCTCGGGTGCGATCCAGCATTGAGCAGCTGACGAAACAATTGATGTTGCTCGAGTCTGGTAAGGGAGGAAAGGGGATGCTTCCCGGGGACCGGTTGCATCCGGCCATGATCACCGTTCCGGACCTCGCACTCCAGTACGGTCGGCTGTTACGGGAGCTGAAAGTCCAAGAGACGCTGTACGCATTGTTGACCTCGCAATTTGAACAGGCAAAAATTACGGAGGCCCGCGATACACCGACGGTGCAGATCCTGGATCCGGCTATTCCGGCGGACAAGCCCAGCAAACCTCGTCTGTTACTGAATATTCTGGTGGCCGCGGTGGCGGCATTTTGCCTGGCGTTGGTAGGTTCGTATATTCTGGAATCCCGCAAGCGCGTGGCAGATCGGTCGACCTGACCCGTTGAAAAATTGACGATGTCGAAAGGCGAATGCTAGAATGACCTTTCCGAATCCGATCCGGGCCGAGTTCATCGGCCTGTGACTATTCCCCAATCTGAAAAAGGAGAGAGGGATGGCTGTACCAGTCTCCCAGATGTACACGGTCTGCAAGTATGTGCTGACCCAGAAATTCAAAGGGATCAAACGGTACCCACTTGTATTGATGATCGAACCGTTGTTTCGGTGCAATCTTGCCTGCGCCGGTTGTGGGAAGATCCAATATCCCGATCACGTCCTGGATAAGCGCCTCACACCGCAACAGTGCTGGACAGCAGCCGAGGAATGCGGGGCGCCGATTGTGAGCATTCCGGGCGGGGAGCCGCTGATCCATCCCGAGATGCCGGAAGTGGTCCGTGGCTTGGTCGAGCGAAAAAAATACGTGTATCTCTGCACCAACGCGATCTTGCTCGAACGTAAGCTCGATGAATATAGACCGTCGAAGTTTTTGACCTTTTCCGTGCATATGGACGGGTTGAAACAGGAGCATGATTGGGCAGTTTGTCGGGATGGCGTGTACGACGTCGCTGTCAGAGCCATTAAAGCAGCATTGGCTAGGGGACATCGGGTGACGACCAACACGACTCTGTTTGACGATGCCAATCCGGAGCGAGTTCGAGGGTTTTTCGACGAGATGATGAAGCTGGGCGTGGAAGGCATGATGATCTCGCCCGGCTATAGCTATCAGAAGGCCCCTGACCAGCAGCACTTCCTCAAGCGCAGCCGCACCCGCGAGTTGTTCTCCAAGATCCTGAGTAACCGCAAGCGCGGCTGGCGCTTCAATCAGTCGCCGCTCTTCCTGGAATTTCTCATGGGCAAGCGTGACTACCAGTGCACGCCGTGGGGGAATCCGACCTATAACGTGTTCGGCTGGCAGCGCCCGTGCTATCTCCTGCAAGACGGGTATACGAAGACCTTCCGTGAATTGATGGAAGAAACCAACTGGGATAATTACGGTACCGGCCGAAATGAGAAGTGCGCCGACTGCATGGTGCATTGCGGGTACGAGGCTTCGGCGGTGGAGGATACGTTCGGATCGTGGAACGGGTTTGCGCACACGGTCAAGTCTACGCTGTTACCGAACGCGCGATAAGCGTGACCCTGGGGAAAAGCAGCGTCTCGGCGCTGCCGGGGTGGAGCGGGTGAGCCTGGGAAGAGCCACGTCTCGGCGTGGGCGGGGCGGGTGGGTAAGATGGTAAGCGTGAAGGTCCACGCGCATATCTTGACTGGAATAAGAGCATATAGCTTATGGACTATAGCACAAACAAAGAGGTTTTCTTCCGGTCTCCAAGCAGACGAAATACGAGCGACGCTTCACAAACGACGAGATACGCTTCACGAGCGACGAAAAGATGACTGACGCCAAATATCACACTCCTGAAGTAGGTGCCCTTGAAGGACGAGTGTTTCGACCCTCCACCGCTGAGGAACTTGCCGAAGCGGTGGAACTCGCGTTCGACTACCGTGGCGATGTGACGCTTCAACTCATATCCGAGGAGCAGATCACCGGCTATATCTTCAATCGTTCTGTGAACGGACCGTCATCCTCCCTGGAACTGTTTCCAGCTTCGGGCGGGCAGAGGACGATCCCTTACGCCGACATCGTGTCAATCGCATTTACGGGCGAAGATACGGCAACCGGAAAGTCTTGGGAGACGTGGGTCAACAAGAAAGAATCCGATCGCCTGGCCGAGCGCGATCGAGTGACCGCCGATGCGCAAGCGCGCGGCCATTTGTAGCCTCTCCATTCCCATCAGGTACACGATTAGTTGGCAGTTGATGCCTACATTCTGATTCTTCCGACCCCACGACTTCTCTCCGATGTCCTGCATTCCCCGCAGAAAATTCCGTGGGAATCCGAACGCAATATCGCATGCTTTTCCGCCTCAGATGAGGTCGAATTGTTGACAAACAGGGGTGCCTATGTTAGAAGGGTCGGCCTTAAACTTGGGCACTCCGCGGTGGGTGTAGCTTTGTGTTGCTTGAGACAGAATCGGGTCACTCGAGGACGAAAGCTCTGGCGTCAGACAAGCCGTGGAGAAGTCGGGGGCGGAGGAGTATCAGTGGCGGTACCGCCTGGTGGGTCGTCTCGACACTTGGCGTGTTCGGTTTCCTGTCTATTCCTTCACACCTGTTTGCCACACATGAAGCCGATCACCGTTTCACGGTTGAAGGGTTCGTATGTAATAAGGATGGCGAGGCGAGTCCTCAGATTGAGGTGCTGGTCAAGGATACGAGGATCACTGTCGGACAAACGGTTAAGACCGATAGCGATGGCTACTACAAAGTTACGCTTCATCTGCACAACGATAATCTCGGCGACCCGCTGCTTGTTGAGGCCGGTCCCGAGCAAAAAGAGTTCAAAGTTCAATTTGATCCCAAGGACCTCGAGACTGAGCGGCACCTGCGGGTTGATTTTGGAAGCGGGTGTGAACGCGATTTAGGTCCTCCTCTGTGGCTCGTGTACGGTTTTGCGGGTGTAGTGGTGGTAATAGGGGGTCTCATTGGTCTCAAAATATTCAAAAAGCGGAAACGCGGCGCACAGCGGACAAGAAAGGGACAGGGTAAGCGGCAGAAATAGAAGACGGTCCGTGGGGCCTTCCACCTCGCCGGATCGGGAGTTGGAGTGTCAGGCGGGGGATAACCGGACGTGACCTCATTAAATTGCCACAGTTGACGCTTTTGCTGAGGCTATGGAGAAGAGGGCCTCGGGAAAGGCGTTTTTTTCTGCCATTGTACAGACTTGTGGTGCCGGATATGGATTATGTCCGGCATGAAGAAAGGAGCGGAGAATTTTTATGAAGGGTCTAGCGAAGAAGAATCTGGCTCTGATGGCCGCGGTCCTTGGATTAGGGTTGACCGTCGCGGGTTGTGGCGAGGGGGGAGAAGGTCCGATCGTTCCGCCGCCGCCGGCTCCTGCCGAATACGCCGATAAACATATGCCTGCCGGATGGTGGACGGATCAGAAGATCATTGATGAGGGACGGGAAATCTACATCGGCGCCAAGAATCCGGACGTGAACTGCGCGAGCTGCCATGGCAAAGACGGCAAACCGGTCAAGGCCGGTGCGCGCGACTTCCGCAACAGCGAACGGATGAAGATGTACTCGGACTCGGTCTGGTTCTGGCGCATTTCCGAGGGGGTGCCCAATACCAAGATGAAGGCCTGGAAGACCAAGTTGCCGGATGAAGATCGCTGGAAGGTGATGGCGTTCGAGCGCACGTTTGGATTGACAGGCAAGGGATGGGATCCCACCAAGAAGGATTGGGTGCCAGCTGCGGAAGTTGGTGGTCGAGCGGCGGTGGCAGCACCGGCTGCGGCTCCGACCGCTATGGCGGCTCTCGCCGTGCCAGCGGGGAAGTCCGGCAAGTAACCGTGTTCTGGTTTCCGACTGAGGGGGGCGACGAGAATCATGAAGATGTGGCAGCGCAGTCTCTTAGCTGTGTTCGCGCTTGTAGCGGTGTTTGGAGGGGCGGCCTATGCCCAGGGGTTGAACGCGCCCCCTGTGGAGTTTCCTTATACGGGAAATCGAACCGCAGTCTGGATCGTCGCCCAACTTCATATTCTGTTTGCCGGGTTCATTCTCGGAGCCCCTATTTTCGTGGTGATTGCGGAATGGTTGGGCTACCGCAAGCAGGATCCGCGTTATGATCGTCTTGCGAAAGAGGTCACCAAGGTCACCGTTATTCTGTATAGCATGACGGCGTTGACGGGCGGCTTGTTTATCTTCGTGCTCCTGGCCACATACCCACAGTTTACCAGCTGGTTGATCAATCATTTTTTCCTGATTTTTGCAGTCATCTATCCCCTTCTGTTCATAGGCGAGACCATCGTCCTCTACATGTATTTCTATACATGGGACGCGTGGAAAGGGGACAAGAAGGCCAGGCATATCGCGCTTGGAGTGCTGCTGAATCTGATCGGAACGATCACCCTGTTTATCATCGACGGGCCGACCTCCTTCATGAACACGCCGGTGAAAGGGGAGGGTGTGTCACCGGCCGAGTTCCTTGCGACCGCAACTCTCTGGGACAAAATCTTCAACTACAGTTGGATCCCCATGAATCTTCACCGCCTGGTCGGGAACGTCACATTCGGCGGGTTTGTCGCCGGCCTCATCGCCGCCTACATGTATATGGGTGCGAAGAAAGAGGAAGAGCGTTCCTATTACGACTGGATGGGGTTCGTCGGGAATCTGATCGGCGTCGGCGCGCTGTTGTTCCTCCCGTTTATGGGCTATCTCTATGCCTATGAACTCTGTGACTACGATGCGTCGATCTGTCCTTACATGATGGCCGATCAACTCTCCATGTTTTTCGAGATGCAGGGGGCCATGATCGGGCTTATCTTCCTCGCCAGCAATTACTATATCTGGCTGAGTATGAAGCGAATCGAAGGCGTGGAGCGTGTGAGGATGACCATTCTCGCACCGATCGTCATGGTGGCTCTCCCGGCGGTGATGACGAAGGTCATGACGGACTATCCGGTTCCCGATCCTCGCTCGCTCCTGTTCCTGCTGCCGTTGCTGTTGGCGCCCGTCTTCCTCGGCCGTTTCATCCCGCTCACCGTCTCGTCCCGCACTGTCATCAAGGTCGGTTTCCTGATGATTGTCGTAGGCAACGCGATCTGGATGACGCCGCATGGGTTCGTGCCGACCGGCGCCAAGCTGGTCGCTGATTTGGAATTGCCTTCCGAATGGAACTGGCTCGCACTGATGCCGGCCAAGAACTCGGCCGCCTTCACGCTGGTCTTTGTGACGGTGGTGAACTACGTCATTTATAACCGGGCCATCAGGCAAGGAACCATTGTATGGGGCAAGATCGATTTCGTCTCGCAGTTCGTGCTGGTCTTTCTGGCGTTCAGCATGATCTGGACCATGGGTCTCATGGGGTCGATCCGATCTTTGCTCCGTAAGTACTACCATACGTACAATCTGTTGCCGGATTTCACCACCGAATCATTCACGCCGACCTTAGCCTATTCGGCTTGGTGGATCACGGCCATTACCATCGTGTTTTACGGCATTGTCAGCTTTGCCATTCTCGTCACGCTCAGGGCGTCGGAGGGGAAGGGCCATGCGCCCGAAGCCAGCCCGGTGCCGGCAGGAGCGAAATAGGAGACGCGACGAGTCACGCTTTAGGGTGAACGAGGGGGCGCATGGGAAATGTCATTAAGAAATCAATCGTCGGGGTGATCGTCGGGGCAATTCTCTTCGGTACGGCGAACGTGCTGGGATTTCCGTTCGTCTTTCAGGCCATGTTTTTTGCCTATGCCATGCTGGGCACCGTGGTCTTCATTCTTCTGGATGCGCCCTCTCTCAAGGCTCTGACCGGGGCCAAGGCTATCGGTGCGCTGATCGTATTTTACGTCATCCTATGCGTGGTCTTTATTGCCGGAGCGTCGCTCTGGCCGCAGTATGATCCGGAAGATGAGCGCGGGAAGATCAATCAGATTCTGAAGCCGAAACGGGAGCGTTACGAGGCAGGCAAAATTGATGTCCTCATGGAGCGTGCGAAGGCGCTTGACGAGAAAGCGAAGGAATTGACGGCTCGGCTCCAGTCGCTGGGAGCCAGCCAAGCTGCTTCAGATCAGAAGGCCGGCGGAGATGGTGCGCCTCCCGCCACGGGCGGCGTAGTTGCCGCAGGCGACGTGATGAAGCTCGGGGAGGAGCAGTGGCAACTGCAGGAGTGCTACAACTGCCACAAGTTGAAGGGCGAAGGCGGAAAGAAGCGCGGGCCTGAACTTGACAACATCGGGAATTTGCTGACCGCCGAGGAAATCAAGCAAAAGATCCTCGATCCCAAGAGTTGGATGGCCGAAGGATTTGAAAAGGAATTCGAGAAGGGTAAGATGCCCGACAAATATAAAGACCTGATGGAGGACAAAGACGTTGAGGTCCTCTCTGCGTGGTTGGTCACGTTTAAGAATGCCTCGGTGAATACGCCGAAGCCCATCAAGAAGAAATAATGATGCAGCCAAAGCTCAAGTCAAAAGTTCTCTGCGCGGATCGCGAGGTCGGAGAAATCAAACGCGTCATTGTGGATCCGATTTCCCTTGAGATCAGCCATATCGTCGTGGGCGGTGACGGCATGGGTCTGATCGAGCGGCAAGTGCCGATGGCACAGATCCAGAGCATGACCGACGATGTCGTCACGTTGCGCTCATCTTCTTCCGATTTCGCCGGACTACCCGCCTTTAAGCGGGACGAGTACGTCACGACCCACGAAGTGGAAATCGCCAAACTGGACGATAAGATTCATGTGACTCCTGGAGAAGTTCTGGTCCCCCTCCCCGAGCTTGAGAGGAACGTCAAACGGCGAACCTTCTTTGCTGCCTTTACCCAAGCCATCGGCCTTCTTATCGCAGTCCCCCTCGCCTGGCCTGTGCTGCGCTACCTGATGAAGCCCATGTACCAACCGTTCGACAACGGATGGCTCAAGATTGGGAATGTGGCCAAGATCAAGCAAGAAGACGTCGGCGTGCAGTATAAGTTCAAGCGCAAGCTGAAAGAAGCCTACATGCCCGAACAGGACATCGACAAGAACGTGTGGATTCTGAAGGCGACGCCGGCGGTCCTCGAAAAGATCTATCAAGGGAAAGATATGGAATTTCGCGATGCGACCGGCAAGCATGTATGGACCAATAAAAAGAACGTCCCCTACATCGCGTTTTCCGGCAAGTGTCCCCACCTGGGATGCGGGTATAAGTGGCGAACGCACAAAGTGCTCGGCCAGGTTTTTCTATGTCCCTGCCATCTGAGTATTTACGACGCGAGCGGCAAGGTTCTCGATGGACCGGCGCCGCGTCCGCTCGATACGCTTCCTATCCAGGTGACCGCGAACGGTGAGATTACCGTCATCGACATGGAGTTCAAGGCTGGCACCAAGGCGCAAGTTCGGATCGTATGATGGAAACGCTGCAACCCACGAATACACCACCGTCCGCGATCGAAAAAGTGTTCGACTTCGTTGACGAGCGTGTCGGCCTGAAAACGCTTCAGGCGAAAATGCTCAACGAGCCGGTTCCCGGAGGCTCACGTTGGGCCTATGTGTTCGGCTCGATCCTCTTGTTCATCTTCATCATGCAAGCGGTCACAGGCATCCTGTTGATGTTCTACTACGTTCCGACGGCAGACCACGCGTATGCGAGCACCCAATACATTATTCATGATGTGGACTATGGCTGGTTTTTATTGAGCTACCACTTCTGGGGTTCCACCGCCATGGTCGTGACCGTATTTGCGCATATGTCGCAGGTGTTCTTATGGGGCGCGTATAAAAAGCCCCGTGAAATGGTCTGGCTGGTAGGACTAGCGTTGTTCGGTCTCGTCATG
>Ga0075430_100001085_pt1 | contig 21588 bp, 19 predicted proteins | sample RhiMetdeltSRZDD4_FD_75294 | JGI IMG/M metagenome (GOLD analysis project Ga0075430, IMG submission 75294) | Populus rhizosphere microbial communities from Tennessee, USA - Rhizosphere MetaG P. deltoides SRZDD4 | ecosystem: Host-associated > Plants > Roots > Rhizosphere > Soil | place: USA... | reverse complement strand
AGCAGCTGCACCGTCCACTCCACATCGGACAGCCCGCCCCGGCCCAGCTTGGTGTGGGTCAGCGGGTCGGCGCCCCGCGGCAGCCGCTCGGTGTCGACCCGGGCCTTGATCCGCCGGATCTCGGTGACCTGGTCCCGGTCCAGCCCACCGGGCGGGTAGCGCACCGGGTCGGCGAGGGCCAGGAACCGGTCGGCCACGCCCCGGTCACCGGCCACGAAGCGGGCGCGGAGCAGGGCCTGCGCCTCCCACGTCCGAGCCCAGCGGGCGTAGTAGTGCGCGTACGCGGCGAGGCTGCGTACCAGCGGTCCTTGGCGACCCTCGGGCCGCAGGTCCGCGTCGACGGCGAGCGGCGGGTCTGGGGCCGGGGCCGCCAGCAGCCGCCGCAGCTCCTCGGCGACCGCGTGCGCCCTTGCCGACGCGGTGTCCTCCGCCATCCCGGCCGGTGGGTCGTACACGAAAAGCACGTCGGCGTCGGAGGCGTAGCTCATCTCGCCGCCGCCGAGGCGCCCCATCCCGATGATCGCGAACGGGACCGCCGCCCCGCCTCCGACCGCGCGCCCGGCCACATGCAGCGCTGCGGTGAGCGTCGCGTCGGTGACGTCGGCGAGGGCGGTGCCGAGCGCGGCCAGGTCGACCCGCGACTGTGGCGCGAGCCCTTCCGCGGCGCTGCTGAGCACGTCGGCGCCGGCGAGGCGGAACAGCTCGCGCCGGCGCAGCGCCCGCACCGCAGCGATTGCGGCCTCCCCGCCGCGGTCCGGCGGACCTGCCCCCGACCCCGGCCCCGACCTCGGCCCCAAGCCCGTAGCCGACCCCGAGCCCGTAGTCGAGCCTGCCGCATCCCCGTCGAGGTGCCGGACCGCCGCCGCCGCGAACCCCTCCCGCAGCGCAGCTGCGGCCCGCGGCACCAGCTCGGCGTCGTCGGCCAGCAGCCGCAGCGCCTCCGGGTCCCGCGCGAGCAGGTCCGTGGCGTAGCGGGACAGGCCGAGCAGCCGGGCCAGCCGCAGCGCCACCGGGCCCTCGTCCCGCAGCAGGCGCAGGTACCACGGGTTCGTGCCGAGCTTGTCCGAGACGTGCCGGTAGGCCAGCAGCCCCCGGTCCGGCTCGGGCGCGTCCGCGAGCTCCTCCAGCAGCACCGGTAGCAGCGTGCGCTGGATGGCCGAGCGCCGCGACACACCGCCGGTGAGCGCCTCGATGTGCCGCAGCGCGCCGGCCGGATCGGCGAAGCCGAGCGTGGCGAGCCGGGCCCGGGCGGCGTCCGGCGCCAGCCGCAGCGACTCGGCCGGCACCCTGGCGACCGCCTCCAGCAGCGGCCGGTAGAGCAGCTTGCCGTGCAGCCGCCGGACCTGGGCGGAGTGCGCGACCCAGTCGGCACGGAACGACTCGACCGCGTCGTGGCGGGGCTCGGACCGGTAGCCGAGCGCCTGGGCCAGCCAGCGCAGCGCCCGCGGGTCGGTCGGGACGGTGTGGTTGCGCCGCAGGCGCTGGAGCTGGAGCCGGTGCTCTACCGCGCGCAGGAACCGGTACGCCGCGACGAGCGCCTCGCCATCCTGCCGGCCGACATACCCACCGGCGACGAGGCTGCGGAGTGCATCCAACGTGGACGGTGAACGCAGCGTCTCATCGGTGCGGCCGTGCACCAGCTGGAGCAGCTGCACCGCGAACTCGATGTCGCGCAGCCCGCCCGGGCCGCGCTTGATCTCGCGGTCGCGCTCGGCCTTCGGGACCGCGTCCACGATGCGCCGGCGCATGGCGCGCACGTCGTCCACCGCCTCGGGCCGCTCCGCCGCGCGCCAGACCAGCGGTACCAGCTCGGCCAGCCACCGCCCGGCCAGCTCCCGGTCGCCGGCTGCCGGACGGGCCTTGAGCAGCGCCTGGAACTCCCAGGTCCGGGCCCACCTGCGGTAGTAGGCGAGGTGGCTGGCGAGGGTACGCACCAGCGGGCCACGGCTACCCTCGGGCCGCAGCGCGGCGTCCACCGGCCACGCCACCTGCGCGCAGACCTCCATCAGCCGGGTCGCGAGCGACGTGGCCGGGCCCAGGTCGGCGTCTTCCGCAGCCACGAAGATGACGTCCACATCGGACACGTAGTTCAGCTCCCGGCCGCCGCACTTGCCCATCGCCACCACGGCCAGCCGGGGCTGGGTGGGCAGGTCCGCGGCGGCCAGCCGGTACGCCGCGCGCAGGGTGCCGTCGGCGAGCACGGACAGGTCAGCCATGGTGTGCTCGATGTCGCGCTCGCCGGTCAGGTCCGCCGCGGCGATCCGTACCAGTGACCGCCGGTAGGCCCGGCGCAGGTCGGCCACTATGGACCCGCCGGTGCCGGACAGCCCGGCCACTGTGGACCCGCCGGTGCTGGGTAGCTCAGCCGCCTCGTCCAGGCGGTCCAGGCAGCGCCACTCCCCCGGCGTGGCCACCAGGTGGTCGCCGAGCGCGGTGGAGGCCCCGAGCACGGCGAGCAGCCGGCGCCGCACCACGCCATCGGCTCGCAGCACGGCGGCCGGGCCACCAACGGCCAGACCACCTGCGCCCCGGTCACCTGCGGCCTCCGTCAGGTCGCCGGCGGACGGGCCGCCAGCGGTTTCCGCCTGGTCGTGGGCGGCCTCCGCCTCGGCGAGCCGGTGCAGCTGGCGCAGGGCGAGGTCGGCGTCGGCGGTGGCGGCGAGCGCGTCGAGCACGGCCGGCGCGCCCGGGTCGGTGGGGACCTGGCGAACCCCGTCCCACAGGCGCAGCTCGCCCGCCTCGAGCAGGCGGGCGGCGCGGGCGGGGTCGGTGAAGCCGTACCGGGCCAGCCGGGTCGGGGTGCCGGTCGGCCTGGTCATGTCACGGCCGTAGCAGCGGCAGTGACGGGCGGGGGCCCGGCTCCGCGAGCTCACCACGGGCCAGCGCGGCGAACCGCGCCGCGAACGGCTGCCACACCTCCTCGATGTCCGGCAGCACGGCCGCAGTCGCGGCGAGCAGGGCCTGCGGGTCCAGCCCCAGCTCGGCCAGCAGGCCCGGGTCGGCAGCGACCCACTCCTCGACCATGGCCAGGTCACACTCGATGTGGAACTGCATACCCCAGGCCCGTTCCCCGAGCCGGAACGCCTGGTGCGGGTAGCGCGTGGACGCGGCGAGCAGGACTGCTCCCAGGGGCAGCTCGGTGATCTCGTCGTGGTGCCATTGAAGCACGTCCGGGGTGAACGGCACCCGGGCGAACAGCGGGTCGTGGTCTGCCACATCCCGGCGGGCGACGAGCGCCGGCCCGATCTCCGGGCCGGCGGCGCTGCGCTGCACGGCGCCGTTGTGCGCGGTGGCGAGCAGCTGCCCGCCGAGGCAGATCCCGAGCGTCGGGACCCGGTGCCGCACCGCCTTGCGCAGCAGCGCCTCCACCGCCGGCAGCCACGGCGCGCCGGGAGCCCCGTCCAGCCCGGAGTACGCCTGCTGCGCCCCGCCGAGCACCACCAGTGCGGCGTACTCCTGCGGGGTGTCGGGCAGCGCCTCGCCCGCGTGTGCCCTGACGACGGCGAGGTCCAGCCCGGCTTCGGTCAGCCACTGCCCGAGCCGGCGGGCGTCGTCGGTCGGGTCGTTCTCGACCACCAGGGCGCGGTATGTGCTCACCCGTCGAGGCTAGCGACCGTCCCGGTCGCGCCCCTACAGACGTCGCGCCCAAGGAGACCGTCGCGCCCCGTCGACGTCGCGAGACGTAGCGGCCCCCATAGACTCGGCGGCGATGCCCGTCCCCCTACGCCCACCCGCGCTGCAGGCCGGCGACCTCGTCACGCTGGTGTCGCCGGCCGGCCCGACCAGCCCGGACCGGGTCGCCCGCGGCGTGGCGCTGCTGGAGAGCTGGGGGCTTCGGGTGGCGGTCGCGCCGCACGCGTACGCCCGCTCCGGCTTCTACGCGGGCAGCGACGCGCAGCGCCTGGCCGACCTGAACGCGGCCCTGGCGGACCCGGCCGTGCGCGGGGTGGTCTGCACCCGCGGCGGCTACGGCGCTCAGCGCATCGTCGATCGCCTGGACATGGCCGCGGTGCGGGCGGACCCCAAGGTGGTGGTGGGCTTCTCCGACATCACCGCGCTCCAGCTCGCGCTCTGGCGCGGGGCGCGGCTGGCCACCGTGCACGGCCCGGGAGCGGCCTGGCTGGACCGGCGGACCGGGCCGCCGTCGGTGGAGTCGCTGCGCGCGGCGGTCATGAGCGGCGAGCCGGTGGTGCTCGCCCGGGACCCGGCCGAGGAGACCGCGGTGGTGGCCGTGCCCGGTACGGCGTCCGGCATCCTGCTCGGCGGGAACCTCTGCCTCGTCGCCGCCTCGATAGGCACCCAGGACATGCCGGACCTGTCCGGTGCCATCCTGCTGCTGGAGGACATCGACGAGCCGCCGTACAAGGTCGACCGGATGCTGACCCAGCTGCGCCGGACCGGCGTGCTGCGCGGCCTGGCCGGCGTCGCGCTGGGACAGTTCACCAACTGCGCTGACGGCTGGCCGGTGCGCGTGACCGACGTGCTCGCCGACCGCCTCGGCGACCTGGGCGTGCCGGTGCTCGGCGGGCTCCGCGTGGGTCACGGGCCGGGCCAGCTGAGCGTGCCGCTCGGCGTCCCGGCCCGGCTGGACGCGGCCGCCGGCACGCTCACGGCGGCACCGGCCGTAGTGCCGGCCACATCGCCGCGCGGCGGGTGAGCGCGACCAGCCGTGGCGCCGGCCACAGACCGCGCCGTGGGCGAGCGCTACCGGCCGCGGCGCGCGAGGGTGTGTGACCGCGAGGGTGTGTGACCGCGAGGGTGTGTGACCGCGAGGGTGTGAAAGACCAGCATGCCGGGTACCCGCTGTAACGGGTTCCCTTCAGGAGGTGTGTTGTGGTCAGGATTCCCAGCGCGCACCGTCGCACGGAGCCGGACGGTCGCGACAACGACCGCGACGGCCTGGTCGACGAGCGCGATGAGCGCACGACCGACGAGGACCGTCCGGTCTTCGACGGCCGGCACCGTAGCTACCCAGGCGACGACGTCGACCGCGACGTCGACCGCGATATCACCGATCGGGACAGAGACGGTTACCCGGACTCGGACCGGGCCCGTTACGCGGACACCGACCGGGGCCGGGACATCGATGATGATCATGAAGTTATGGAGCGTGACCACGCGTCGGTTGCGCCGGTTAGCGAGATCGTCGACCGGGACACCGACGTGGTGGCCGTGCCACCCGCGCAGGTTGCCCGCCCGCGGGCGAGCGGCCTGGCCACCCTGAGCCTGATCTTCGGGCTCGCCGGGGCACTGCTCGTGCTCACCGGCCAGCTCACCGCTCTCGGCGTGGCCGCCGGGGTGCTCGGGCTGATCTTCGGGGTGGGCGGCCTGTCCGCAACCGGGCGGCCGCACGTGGCTGGCCGGCTCGACGCCACGCTCGGCATGCTCCTCTCGCTCGGCGCGGTGATCGTGGGCCTGCTCGCCATCAACGACATGCTGTCGTGGCTGAACACGGACACGAACTACGTGGCCCGCTTCAACGACTGGCTCGTTGACCGGCTGCCCTGGCTGGACCGGTTCTGACCGGTCATGGGGAGGGGGCCGGCGCTTCGCGCCGGCCCCCTCCCCATGTGCGTGCCGCTGGCTCGGTCAGATGCCCCGCACCGCTGCGGAGCGCGTGGCCGCGCCGGCGTCGGGCTGGTACTCCGGCAGGTCCAGGTCGTCCTCGAACTGGCTGCCGGTGAGCGCCCGGCGGGCCCCTACGGTCAGGGCCCAGCCCGCCGCCAGGCCGGCGGCGGCGGCGCCGAGGATCCAGCCCCATGACTTGCCCGGACGGTGCCCGGCGAGCGCCGCCATCGCGGCCTGCGCCCGGCGCCCCGCCTCGTCAGCCACGGAGCCGACCCGGCCGGATGCCTCGTCGGCCAGGTGCTGGGTACGCCGACCCATCCATCGGGCCTTGTCACCGGCGGTCTCGACCGACGACACGAGGGCGTCCCACGCGTCGGACGTGATCCGCTCGGCATCCTTCTTCTTGGTCCACTGTGTACCAAACATGGCTACCTCCCGGGGATGCCATCCGCTCTCATGTGCCCGGCCGGCGGGGACCGCAAACGGCGACGTGGAACTTCTTCCCCTCGATGGGGCCAGAGTGTCGCGCACGCGACGGGTCACAGCGCCTCGAGGTAGCGCCGTCGCTCGTACGGGGTCACCTCGCGGCGGTACTCCGCCCACTCAGCCCGCTTGTTCTTGAGGAAGAAGTCGAACACGTGCTCGCCGAGCACCTCGGGGACGAGCTCGGAGCGGCTCATCACCTCGATCGCCTCGGCCAGGTTCTCCGGCAGCGCCTCGTACCCGGCCGCGCGCCGCTCGGCGTCGGAGAGTGACCACACGTCGTCCTCGGCGCCGGGCGGTAGCTCGTACCCCTGCTCGATGCCCTTGAGACCGGCGCCGAGGAGGACCGCGAAGGCCAGGTACGGGTTGCACGCCGAGTCCAGCGAGCGCACCTCGACCCGGGCGGAGTTGGGCTTGCCGTAGGCGGGGACGCGCACCAGCGCGGAGCGGTTGAGGTGCCCCCAGCAGACGTACGCCGGCGCCTCGGTGATCCGGTCCGGCAGCGCCTGCGGGAACAGCCGCTTGTACGAGTTGACCCACTGGTTGGTCACCGCGGTGAACTCGCGTGCGTGGGTGAGCACGCCGGCGATGAACGCCCGGGCCACCTTGGACAGCTTCATCGGGTCGGCCGGGTCGTGGAACGCGTTGCGCTCCCCCTCGAACAGCGACAGGTGGGTGTGCATGCCGCTGCCCGGCTGGTCGGTGAAGGGCTTGGGCATGAACGTGGCGTACACCCCTTGGGAGAGCGCGACCTCCTTCACCACGTGCCGGAACGTCATGATGTTGTCCGCGGTCGCCAGCGCGTCGGCGTAGCGCAGGTCGATCTCCTGCTGCCCCGGGGCCACCTCGTGGTGGCTGAACTCGACCGAGATGCCGATGCGCTCCAGGGCGAGCACCGCCTGCCGCCGGAAGTCGCGCGCAACCGCGTGCGTGGTGTGGTCGAAGTAGCCGCCGGCGTCCACCGGGACCGGCACCCCGTCGTCGGCCGGAAGGCCCTCCAGCAGGAAGAACTCGATCTCCGGGTGGGTGTAGAAGGTGAAGCCGCGCCCGGCCGCCCGGGACAGGCCGCGCCGCAGCACGTGCCTGGGGTCGGCCCAGGACGGCGAGCCGTCGGGCAGGAGGATGTCGCAGAACATCCGGGCGCTCTCGCCGGAGCCGCCGCCCTCGAACGGGAACACCTGGAAGGTCGTCGGGTCCGGCATGGCCACCATGTCCGACTCGTAGACCCGGGCGAAGCCCTCGATCGCCGACCCGTCGAAGCCGATGCCCTCCTCGAACGCCGCCTCGAGCTCGGCCGGGGCGACCGAGACGCTCTTGAGGGTGCCCAGCACGTCGGTGAACCATAGCCGGACAAACCGGATGTCACGCTCCTCCAGCGTACGGAGCACGAACTCCTGCTGACGGTCCACGGCGCACCTCACCACAGAACGGAACCAACGCCCCATCCTGCGCCCTGTCCATTACGGCCGCGTTACGGGGGCACGCCAGCAGCCGGCGTCATCGGCACCGGGCTGCGCTGGACACTGCGGCGGCGCTCGTCGCTGGTGGCGGCGCCAACCGACGAGATCGACGCAAACCCGGCGGCCCTACAGCCCGAGAACTCTTCGTAGCCCTTGGTCAACCTCGGCCATAAGCCCCTCTGGGACGCTGGCGACCGGCCAGTCGAGCTCGTCCTTGTCGAGGGTGACGACTGCGGTCACGTTGACCACGGAGTCGCGCGGCAGGCCGGTGGCTACCGCGGGAAGGAAGACATTGCCAGGCATCGCCGCAAGACCTGTGTTCGACGTGATGACAACGGCGATGACGGTGGCCAGCTTACTGGCGTTGTATGGCGCGGCCTGGACGACAAGCACCGGGCGGCGCTTCCCAGGCCGGCTACCGCCCGCGTCACCCAGGTCAGCCCAGTGGATGTCACCCCGCTGGATCACCACTCATCCTCGTCCGCGGCCAGCCGGCGATGACCGGCGATGACCGCAGCGCGTGAGGACTCGTCAGCATCGGCGAGCGCAACGGCAGCGTCGATGCGCGCCGTGAGTGAGTGGGCCTCCAGCTCCTCCAGGTAGTGCTGCGCCGCGCGGGTGAAGAACTCCGAGCGGCTCATCCCGAGCGCGGCCGCGCTTCGTTCAGCCCGGTCGAAGGTATCGTCCGGGATAGAGATCGCAGTCTTCATACTCAGCAGTATAACCGAGTATAACGAACGCCAACAGCGTCCCGTCCATGAGTCGAGCCCTGCCTGACCGGCCCGGCGTCCCACCCGACAGGGTGCCTGCGGCCTTGGCGCCCGGTCGTGATCCAGCAGGCGCTGGTTTGGCGAGACCATGCGGAGCACGGGCACGAGCCGCAGCGTGGCGGCGGGAGACAGCTGGCACCCCGGGAGGAGGAAGATGGGGGTATGCCCACCCTGCGCCTCGCGCTCGCCCAGGTGGACCCGACCGTCGGTGACATCGACGGCAACGCCCGCCTGGTCCGGCAGTGGACCCGCCGTGCGGCCGCGGCCGGCGCCCAGCTGGTCGCCTTCCCGGAGATGGTGCTGACCGGCTACCCGGTGGAGGACCTGGTCTTCCGGGAGTCGTTCGTGGCCGCGTCCCGCGCCGCCCTCGCCCAGCTGGCCGAGGACCTGGCCGGCGACGGCCTCGGCGAGCTGCCCACGGTCGTCGGCTACCTCGACGCCGACTCCGCCGGTGCCCGCAACGCGCTGGCCGTGCTGCACGCCGGCCGGCCCGTGGCCACGTACTTCAAGCACCACCTGCCCAACTACGGCGTCTTCGACGAGGACCGCTACTTCGTGCCCGGGGACACGCTGAGCGTGGTCCGCATCGGCGGTGTGGACGTGGCCCTGACCATCTGCGAGGACCTGTGGCAGGAGGGCGGCCCGTTCGCGGTGGCCCGCGCGGCCCGGGTCGGGCTCGTGGTGAACATCAACGGCTCGCCGTACGAGCTGGCAAAGGACGACCTGCGGCTGGGGCTGGTGCGCCGGCGCTCGGCCGAGGCCGGCGCGACGGTGGCCTACGTCAACATGGTCGGCGGCCAGGACGAGCTGGTCTTCGACGGCGACTCGATGCTCGTGGCGGCCGACGGAGCGCTGCTGGCCCGAGCCCCGCAGTTCGCCGAGCGGCTGCTCGTGCACGACCTGGACCTGCCCGCCGCGGTGCCGGACGCCCCCGAGGGACGCCTCGGCCCGATGCGGGTGGCGCGGGTGCACGTCTGCGACCGCCTGCCGGCACCGGCCCCGCCGGTGGCCCAGGGCGGGTTCGCCGAGCGGTTGGCCGACGAGGCCGAGGTGTGGCAGGCGCTCGTGCTGGGGCTGCGCGACTACGTCGCCAAGAACGGCTTCCACTCGGTCGTGCTGGGTCTCTCCGGCGGCATCGACTCCAGCGTGGTGGCCGCGGTGGCGGTGGACGCGCTGGGCCCGGCCAGCGTGGTGGGCGTATCCATGCCCAGCCGGCACTCGTCCGAGCACTCCCAGCACGACGCCGCGGACCTGGCCAAGCGGACCGGCCTGGACTACCGGACCGAGCCGATCCAGCCGATGGTCGACGCGTTCCTCGCCAACATGTCGCTCTCCGGCGTGGCCGTGGAGAACCTCCAGGCCCGGGTGCGCGGTGTGGTCCTCATGGCACTGTCCAACCAGGAGGGTCACCTGGTGCTCACCACCGGCAACAAGAGCGAGCTGGCGGTGGGCTACTCCACGCTCTACGGCGACTCGGCCGGCGGCTTCAACCCGCTCAAGGACGTGCCCAAGACGCTGGTGTGGCAGCTGGCACGGTGGCGCAACGCCGCCGCCGCGCAGCGCGGCGAGACCCCGCCGATCCCGCAGAGCTCCATCACCAAGCCGCCCAGCGCCGAGCTGCGCCCGGACCAGCTGGACACCGACTCGCTGCCGGACTACCCGGTGCTCGACGAGATCCTCGCCGGGTACGTCGACGGCGACGCCGGCCGTGACGACCTGGTCGCGGCGGGGCACGACCCGGGCGTGGTCGACCGGGTGCTGCGCATGGTGGACCTGGCCGAGTACAAGCGCCGCCAGTCCGCGCCGGGCACGAAGATCTCCATCAAGGCGTTCGGGCGCGACCGCCGCCTGCCCATCACCAACCGGTACCAGGAACGGGCAGGGTAACCCACGCGGGCGAGCCAGCACCTACCATCGGCGGAATGCCCGCCTGGAGACTGGTCACCCTCGTCGCCGCCGCCCCGGTCGCCCTCGCCGTCGCCGGGTTCTTCCACCCGGACGACCTGACCGTGGACACCGCCCGGGAGTGGACCGCGCTGCACGTCGTACTCCTGCCGCTCTTCCCGCTCCTCGGCGGCGCCCTGGTGCTGCTGCTGCGCGGCATGGGCGGGGTGGTCCCTGCGGTCGCGAGGCTCGCCGCCTACGCCTACGCCGTGTTCTACACCGGCCTGGACGCGGTCGCCGGGGTCGGCGCCGGCCGGGTCGCCCAGACGGCCCAGGACGCGGCCGCAGGCGGTGCAGCGGCGGGCGGCGCGGGCCAGACCGCGGACGGCCTGGAGCCGGTCGAGCCGCAGCTGCACGCCCTTTTCGACATCGGCAACGCGCTGGGCATCGCCGGCTCGGCGTCGTTCGCCGTGGCGGCGGCCGCGACCGCGGTGGCCCTGCTCACCGGGTACGGCCGCGCCGCGCTCCCCGGCGGCCTGCTGCTGGTGCTGGCGAGCATCCCGTTCCTCTACAGCCACGTCTACTGGCCGGTGGGCGGGCTCACCATGCTGGCGCTGGCGCTCGCCCTCGGGCTGCTGGCCTGGGTCGTCGCGGCCGGGCGCGCCGACGCCCCTGTGACATCTTCCACTGGCACCTGAATGACCGGCCCGACCCGGCCCGGACGGTGTAACGATCCTGTTTGGCCCCGGGGACCGCAGCCAGCCGGCACGCGGCCTCGAGGGACGGAAGGAGCACACCATGTCCGCACCGGCCGAGGTGCCGTCACTCTACGGCGGCCCGCCCACCCGCCGGGTACGCACCCGGGACCTGCTCGCCGCCAAGGAGCGCGGCGAGCGGTGGGCCATGCTCACCTCGTACGACCAGTACACCGCCGCCATCTTCGACGAGGCCGGGATCCCCGTGCTGCTGGTCGGGGACTCCGCCGCCAACAACGTCTACGGCTACCCCACCACCATCCCGGTCACCGTGGAGGAGCTGCTCCCCCTGGTCCGCGCGGTGGTACGGGCCACCCGGCGCACCCTCGTCGTCGGCGACCTGCCGTTCGGCTCGTACGAGGAGGGGCCGACCCAGGCGCTGCGCACCGGCGTCCGCTTCCTCAAGGAGGGCGGCTGCCATGCGGTGAAGCTGGAGGGCGGCCGGCGCACCGCACCGCAGGTGGCGGCGCTGGCCAGCGCCGGCATCCCGGTGATGGCGCATGTCGGGTTCACCCCGCAGAGCGAGCACGCCATCGGCGGCTACCGGGTGCAGGGCCGCGGCGACGCCGCTGATGAGGTGCTCGCCGACGCGCAGGCGGTGGCCGGGGCCGGCGCGTTCGCGGTGGTCCTGGAGATGGTGCCGGGTGAGGTGGCCAAGCGGGTCACCCACGAGCTGGCGGTGCCGACGGTCGGCATCGGGGCGGGCCCGGACTGCGACGCCCAGGTGCTCGTCTGGCAGGACATGGCCGGCCTGCGCGGCGGCAAGGCGCCCCGGTTCGTCAAGCGCTACGCCGACCTGGCCGGGGTACTCACCGACGCCACCCGCCGCTATGCGCAGGAGGTGCGCGACGGGGTGTTCCCCGCCCCCGAGCACACGTTCCAGTAGTCCCAACCAGTAAACGCAAGCGGTGGCCCCGGCATACCAGGCACGCCGGGGCCACCGTCCTAGGTAGACACGGTCAGAACGTCAACGACGCCCCGTAGATGTTCTGGTCCAGGCCGCCCGCGTGCGGGCAGGTGTCCGGGCCGAACCCGCCGCCCGGCAGGGCCGCGCGGCACTGGAGCACGTCGAAACCGTCCACCCCGTCGACCGGGTAGCGCGGGTCGGTGCCGAGCACCGCGTCCCGCTGGTCGGTCCACACCACGAACAGCCGGTTACCGGCCGCCGAGGCGTAGTTGTAGTCACCGAAGAACGGCACGTCCCGGTTGCCGAACTGCTCGAGCGACGGCTGGGTGCCGGCGGTCGAGACCCGTACCACCGCGAAGCTCGCGCCCCCGTTGGTCGACGACGCGACGAACGCGTGCACGCCAGCGCCGGAGCTGGTCGAGCCGGGCGGGTTGGTGGCCGCCTTGCGGTTGCCGATCGGCACGGTCCTGAAGTCCGCGTTCAGCGGGCCGTCCAACCGGCTGTCCTGCCACATCACGTGCAGCCGGCCGGAGTCGGCGGTCACGTCCGGGAAGAACTGGTGCCCGACCGGCTGCGGGTCCACCCGTGCCGGGGGCGACCACGACGCCCCGCCGTTCGTCGTCGCGGTCAGGTAGACCGACGCCTGCGTGCCCACGCCCACGCCCGCGGTGCCGTACGTGGTGCCGGTCGGGACCGCGGAGCCCGGGACGGACGCGTCGAACACCAGGTACGCCCCGTCGGCGACACCGGATGACGTCGGGTCGGCGGTGATGCGTACCTGCGAGTTGGCGCGGAAGAAGACGTACCCGCTCTGGCAGGCCAGCGGGCCGTCACCGCAGTCGCGGGCAGAGGCCCGCGGCTCCGGGCTGGCGCACGAGCCCGGCCCGAGGTCGCTGGACATGCACGCGTCGTACTTGGCCTGGCCGTAGTCGGCCGGGGAGAACGTCCGGTCGCCCGGGTCCCAGGCCTGGAACTCGGCGACCACCGCCGGCTTGGTGAACGACCGGCCGCCGTCGGTGGACTTGGCGTAGACCGCCGCGTCCCGCTGGTCCTGGCCGCTGGCGAACTCGAACTGCCGCCAGGCGACGTAGACCGAGCCGTTACGGGTCACCGCGATGTCGCAGAACTGGCTGCCGTGGACCGACTCGGACAGCTTCTGCTGGCGGAACGTGCGCCCGCCGTCCGAGGACGTGGCCAGCCACACGCCGTTGTTGGCGCCGCTGGCGGTGAACCGCGCCCAGCACATGTAGACGTTGCCCTCGTACGGGCTGTCCACGCCCCGGTCGACCTCGAGCTGGACCTTGTCCTCGAAGTGCCCCAGGAAGATCGGGGACGGGGTGCCCCGGGAGACGAGCGTGGTGAACTCGTACGTCGGCGCCAGGCCGGTCAGCCAGGTGTACCGCGCCACCCAGATCGAGCCGTTGGCCGGCCGGGCCCGGTTGAACGCGATGCCGCCGTAGTAGAGGTGCCCGTCGTTGTCCCACGCCTGCACCGGGTCGCCGGCCGCGAGTGCCAGGCCGTGCAGCGGCGAGGCCAGGCCCGCCGGTGAGGTGTCCGTGCTGTAGCCGGGCACGAGGCTGTTGGTCCAGCTCGCGCCAGCGTTGGCGGAGTAGTAGAACCCGGCCCACGAGTCACCCGCCGTGGCCACCGGGCAGTAGTCGTTAGCCCCGGCGACCATGAGTGACGGGTTGTGCGACGCCACCGCGGTCGAGGGCTCGTTCTGCTGTCGGTTGTTCGTGGAGCACGACGCGAGCGTCGCGTCGGTGCCGCCGTCGTACCGGACGTATGTTCGGTCGCTGACCTTGACATCGTCCGGCAACGCCTGCGCAGGTGCCGCGACCAGCAGCGCGCCCATCAGGCTCGCGGCCGCCGCGCCCGGCAGGAGCAGACGGAGTCTCACGTCACCACCTCCTCGATCGGCGGACCCCGCTGTCCACCAGATGAGGGAGGGTATGTCCGATCGTGTACAGGGGGCAACCGACCGCGGGGAGGACCTTACCCTGGGCTACCGGTCAAGCTGGGCCGTGAGCACCTGCCGGGCCTGGGCCAGGGACGGCCCGTACCAGGTGAGCATGCGGCCGGACACCAGCGCGCAGCGCACCCCGGGAAACGCCTCCGGACCATCGGTCGCGGTGAACGCGTACGGCTCGTCGGGCAGCACCATAAGGTCCGGCCGGCGGGCCCGGATCTCGTCCAGGGACGGGCGCGGGTAGCGCTGGGGGTCGTCGCCGTAGAGGTTCGTCACGCCCAGGCGCCGCAGCACGTCACCGGCGAACGTGTCGGAGCCGAGAACCACCCACGGCCGGCGCCACACCGGGACCACCGCGCGGCCGCCGTACCCGGGCTCGGGAAAGGGCGGCGCGGCCCAGGCGGCCTCGGCGGCGGCCAGCCACGGCGGCAGTGGGCACCCCAGCATCTCGCCCAGCTCCCGCAGGGCCGCGAACGCGCCGTCGAGCGTGCGCGGGTAGCAGACCCATACAGGTACGCCGGCAGCCCGCAGCGCCGCCACGTCCTCGCGCCGGTTCTCCTCCACGTTGGCGAGCACCAGATCCGGCCGCAGCGCCAGGACCCGCTCGACGGACGGGTACTTGCTGCCACCGACGCGGGCGACGTCGAGGCCGGGCGGGTGCGTGCAGTAGTCGGTCGCGCCGACCAGCACCTGCGGCGCGGTGGCGGCGACCGCCTCGGTCAGCGACGGTACGAGCGAGACGACCCGCCTCGTCACAGGTCGGTGACCCGGATGCCGGCGTGCGCCTTGTAGCGCCGGTTGATGGCGATGAGGTTGGCGGTGAGCGCCTCCACCGGACCGGCGTTGCGCAGCCGGCCGGCCGCGATGCCGCGCATGCCGTCGATGCGCCCGGCCAGCGCCTGCACCGTGGCGACGGCCTGCGGGTCGTCTCCGAGCACCAGCACGTCCAGGTCGACGCGCGCCACCTGCGGGTCGGCCAGCAGGGACGCGCTGACGTGGTGGAACGCCGCGCACACCCGGGAGCCGGGCAGCAGGGCGGCGGCCTGCTCGGCGGCGCTGCCCTCGGGGACGGCGAGCGCGTAGGGGCCCCTCTTGTCGAAGCCGAGCGGGTTGACGCAGTCGACCACGATCCGGCCGGTGAGGGCGTCGCGCAGGCCCGCGACGGTCTCCGCGTGCCCGTCCCACGGCACGGCGACGATCACGACATCAGCCCCGGCGCACACCTCCTCGTTGCCGCCGCCGGAGACCCCGCCCCGCACCCCGGGCATGGCGGCGAACTCCGCGGCGGCCTGGGCGCCGCGCGGCGCCGAGCGCGAGCCGATGCGCACCCGCTGCCCGGCCCGCGCCAGCCGGTACGCCAGCCCCCGCCCCTGGTCGCCGGTGCCGCCCAGGATGCTCACGGTCAGGCCGGAGACGTCCGGCAGGGAGATCGCGTCAAGGCCCATAGCGGTCATCCTCGCAAACATGTCGGGGGTACGTGGCAGGCTGAGGCCGCCAAGGAGGTGGTACGCATGTCCGTGCCCGCACGGGTCAGCCTGGTCACCCTGGGGGTCGCCGACGTCGACCGGTCCACCGCGTTCTACCAGGCGCTCGGCTGGCCGCTCTCGTCCTCGTCGGTGCCGGGTGAGGTGAGCTTCTTCCGCACCGCGGGCGGCCTGCTCGCGGTCTTCTCAGCCGCCGAGCTGGCCGAGGACGCCAACCTGGCGGACGCACCGCCGGTGACCGGGTTCCGCGGCGTCGCCCTCGCCATCAACGTGGAGAGCCCAGCCGAGGTGGACGCGGCCATTGAGGCTGCGGCCGCCGCCGGTGGCACTGTGCTCAAGCCGGGCATGGTGGTGTCCTGGGGTGGCTACTCCGGCTACTTCGCCGACCCCGACGGGCACGCCTGGGAGGTCGCGCACAACCCCGGCTGGCCGATCGGCGCCGATGGGCGCCCCACGCTGCCCTAGGCGCCTTCTCCAAGCTGCACCGCCGCCCAAGCTATCACGGCCGCGACCGCCGCCGAGTACGGTGCGATCGTGCTGCACTACGACCGCGACTACGACCTCATGGCCGAGGTAGGTGGCCCTCAGTGCGAATGGGTCGCACCGGCTGGGACCCTGGTCTAGGGGCCGGTCTCGATGCGCCGGAAGAGGACCCGGCGCTGGGCCGGGTCGGCCTCGACCAGGCGCACCCGCACGCGTTCGCCTAGTGTCAGGTCGCCGTCGCAGCGGGCCCGTACCGGCGGGTCGTCCACTGCGACCGTGCCGCCGGAGCGCGGGGGGTCGGCCACGTCCAGCACTGCCGCGTCGAACTCCGCACCGACCCGGCCGGCGAGCAGCACCGCCTCGGTCAGCTCCACCGCGCCCCGCTCCGCGGCCGAGGTGACCCGGTCGGTCACCGCCATCACCTCGGGCAGCTTCGGCAGGGCCAGCCGGGCCCACTCCGGCACCTCCCGGCCCTCGTAGAGCGCCAGCGCCACCTCGGTGGCGTACCGGTCCGCCAGCCGCCGCAGCGGGGCGGTGACGTGGGCGTACGGGGCAGCCACCGCGCCGTGCGCCGGATCGGCCGGGGCCGGGCCGTCGAACGCGGTGTAGCCCGCCCCGCGCATCAGCTCGGCCGCCTGGTCCAGCAGCGCCGCCACCGCCGGCCGGGCCGGGTCGAGCGTGGCGAGGAGCTCGCCCACCGACGCGTCCGGGGGCCAGTCGATGCGCAGTGAGCGGGCGGCCGCGCGCAGCCGCCGTACCGCCTCCGGACGCGGGGCCGGCATCGTGCGCAGCAGGCCCACGCCGCCGTCAAGCATGAGCTGGGCGGCCACCATCCCGGTCAGCAACGAGACCTGGGCGTTGTACTCCTCGACCGGCTCAGGGGCGCGCAGCACCAGCCGCCAGCCCGGCCCGCCGTCGTCCCCGTCCGCCTCCACCTCCTGCTCGGGCAAGGCAAGGTTGACCGCACCACGGGACAGCCCCCGGGCGACGAGCAGCCGGCCCAGCTCGGGCAGCAGGGCGACCGGTTCGGCGGTCCGCCCGGCGTCGACATCCGCCTGCACGCCGGCGTAGTCGAGCTTGGCGCGGCTGCGTACCCTCGCCCGCTCGACATGCACCGCCGTCGTGCCGCCGTCGGCGTCGAGGTCGACCGTCCACACCACCGCGGCCCGCTCCACACCGGGCAGCAGGCTCGCCGCGCCCTCGCTGAGGGTCTCCGGGTGCAGCGGCACCTTGCCGTCCGGCAGGTACACGGTCTGCCCGCGCCGCCACGTCTCCGCCTCCAGCTCCCCGCCGGGGCGCACGAACGACGCCACGTCCGCGATCGCGTAGTGGACGCGGTACCCACGGCCCCTGGGGAGCAGGCACATGGCCTGGTCCAGGTCGCGGGAGGTCGCCGGGTCGATGGTGACGAACGCGATGTCCGTGCGGTCGACCTGCGGCAGCCGCACGGCCCGCGCCGCCTCCTGCGCCTCCCGCGCCGCCGCGGGCGGGAAGCCCGTCGACAGCCCCAGCTCGCGCCGCAGCTCACTGAAGTCAATGCGCGGGGCTCGTACCCGTCGGGTCAGCACCCGTCATTCCTACCAGTGCCGCCGCAACCCGCAAGCGGCGCTCACCTCCCGCGGCTGCTCCGGGTAGTACGCGCACGGGCGGCGCCGGCCTGCGTGGTCACCTCGGCCGCCGGTGCCGTTGCCGCCCGTTCGCCGACAGCGGCCGACGCGCCGGCCGCGCGGGCGGGCGCCCGCTTCGCCGCGGTGGTCTTCTTAGCCGCGGTGGTCTTCTTAACGGCCATCCCGGTGGTCTTCTTCGTGGCTGTCGTCTTGGTAGCCGCTCTCCTCGCGGCGCTGGCCCCGGTCGCCGATGCCTGGACGGTGCTGCTCGCAGCGGTCGACCTCTTCGCGGCGGCCGTAGTCCTCTTCGCCGGCGTCGCCTTCTTCGCCGCAGCGGACCTCGTCGCCGCAGCGGTCTTCTTGGCGGTCGCAGTCTTCTTAGCCGCAGCAGTCTTCGCAGTCGTGACGGTCTTCTTAGGGGCCACCTTCTTTGGGGCCGCGACCTTCGTGGTCGCGGTGGCCTTCTTGGCAGCGGTCGACTTGGCTGTGGTCTTCTTCGCCGCGGTCGTCTTGGTCGCCGCGGTGGTCTTGCTCGCCGCAGCCGTCTTCTTGCTCGCCGCTGGCCTCGCCGTCGTCTTCTTCGCCGCCGCGGGCTTCGTCGCGGTCGCCTGGGTCGTCGTCTTCTTGGCCGGCGCCGTGGCGGTCTTCTTCGCGGCAGTCGCGGTGGCCTTCTTCGCCGCTGTCGACCTCGTGGTGGTCCTCTTCGCCGCACCCGTTTCCGCGGCCTTCTTCGCCGGCGCTTTCTTGGCGCTGACGGCGGCGGTTGTGGATGTCGTGGCGGCCTTCCTCGCCGCCGTGCCGGTCGCGCGTTTCGCGGTCGAACCGGCTGTGGCCTTCTTCGCTACGGCCATGTTCTCCTCCTCCTTGACCCCCAAGGCCTTAGCCAGTGCCGTCGGCCCACACCGACGCGCGGCACTCAGGCCTCCTCGCCCGACCAGCGGGCATCCTCCGCGTCCCACGCCTCGTTGCGCTCGCGCACGGTCTGCAGCGCACGCTCCGCCTCAGCCGCAGTCGGGTACGGCCCCAGCCGGTGCATGGCGGCACACGCCTCGGACGCCGTCTCCACGCGGCTGTGCCGCAGGCACCAGAAGTACCCGTCACTGGTCGCGCTGTTGCTCATGACAACACTGTGCACCCCAATTCGATCGAGCGCTAGCAAATCGCGCAGAAAGCTGGAGCGGATCCACAGTAGACCTGGCTGTCGCCGCCCGGCGGATGGGCCGGTGGGGCACCCGCCATTCCTCGTAAAGCCATTGCGCGCCAACGGAGCTGCCAAAGCATCGCGCAGTGCGTGTGCCCTTCAAAACCGCCGGGTCTTCGCGGCGGCTGGCGAAAACTGCTCATCCGGTCGGGACCGCTTCCGCCATCACCGGCTCCTCCACTGTGGCCACTGTCAGAGTGCGGCTGCCCGGCCGGTAGGCCGGACGGTGGCTCAACCGGACGACGACGATCACGTGATGGAAGCTGCTAGGCGTCCGGAAAAGGTCCGAACCGGGGGCCGGCCCGGCCTAATTAGGTCGCCGGACAGCTCATCCCCCGTGACACTCGGAACATGCTGCGCGCCGCCCTGCCGGCCCGGCCTGAGGCTCGCCGGATCCTCGCCGGGACGTTGCTGTCGGCGGTCGGCCGCGGGATGACCCTGCCCTTCCTCTTCATCTACCTGCACCAGGTGCGTGGGCTGTCCGCCACCACCGTCGGTCTCGTGGTGGGCTGGATCGGCGTGGTCAGCCTGGCCCTGTCCCCCGGCGCCGGCACGCTGATCGACCGCTTCGGGGCCCGCCGGGTCATGCTGCCCTGCCTGCTCGTCGAGGCGACCGGAGTGCTGTCCCTCGCGGTCGTCGACAGCGCGGGGAAGGCGTTCGCCACGGCCACCGCGGTCGCCGTCGGCGGCTCCGCGCTGTGGTCCGGGCAGAGCACCATCCTCGCCTCGCTGACCGGCGAGGACGAGCGCCAGCGCGTGTTCGGTCTGCAGTTCACCCTCGTCAACCTCGGCATCGGGATCGGTGGGCTGATCGGCGGCGCGCTCGTCCGCGTCGAGCGTCCGGGCACGTTCCAGCTGCTCTACGTCCTCGACGCGGTCGGGTACCTGGTCCCGTTGGCGATCCTGCTCTCCATGCCCGCCGTCGGGCGCCGCCTGGTCGAGCCGTCCATCACCGACGCGGACCGGCCCGCTCCGGGGTACGGGCAGGTCCTGCGCGACCGGCCGTTCCGCCGCCTGTTCGTCTTCGGCCTGGTGCTGACGACGTGCGGCTATGCGCAGATCGAGATCGGCTTCACCGCGTTCGCCACCACGGTGTCCGAGGTGAGCCCGCGGGTCATCGGCTGGGCGCTGGCCGGGAACACGTTCACCATCGTGCTCGCGCAGCTCTTCGTGATCAGGTTTCTCCAGGGCCGAAGCCGTACCCTCGCGCTGGCCGGGGTGGGTGTTCTCTTCGCTGCGGCCTGGCTGGTGCTGGGCCTGACCGGCCTGGGCGGCTGGGCGGCGCCCGCAGTCGCCGCCATGGGCGTCGTCGCCTGCGCCATGGTCTTCGCCCTCGGCGAGACCCTGCTCTCCCCGGTCATGCCCGCGCTGACCAACGCGCTGGCACCCGACGAGCTGCGCGGGCGCTACAACGCAGCGGGCTCGATGGTCTGGGGCATCAGCGCGATCGCCGGCCCGGTCACCGCCGGCCCGCTCATCGGCACCGGTCACGGCGGCCTCTGGGTGGTACTCGTGGTCGCCGGCAGCCTGGCCGCCTCCGGAGTAGCACTCTCCTTGCGACCGCTGCTCACCCCACAGCAGGACGGCCGCCGGCCCGCGCCGACGCCAGTGCCCGTGGCCCTAGCGGAAGCTCGCGCGGCAGAGCCGGAACCCGCATAGGCCGAGCCTTCCAGCCGCTACTCCGGCGGTACGCGCCGGTCCCGCTTGGTCTGGCTGCGGCGGCGTTTGGCCTCCAGGCGCGCCTCCACCGCGCCGCGGCTGGGCCGGGTCGGTCGGCGGGGCCGCTGGGGCGGCGCGATGGCCGCGGTGAGCAGAGCCACCAGCCTCGCCTCGGCGGCTCGCCGGTTGAGCAGCTGCGACCGGTGCTCCGATGCGGTGACACTGAGCACGCCGTCGGCCAGCCGGTAGGCGAGCCGGTGCAGCGCCCGCGCCTTCAGGTGCTCTGGCAGCGCCGAGGTGGCGGCCAGGTCGAAGCGCAGCTCGACCCGGGAGTCGGCGGTGTTGACCGACTGTCCACCCGGTCCGCTGGAGCGGCTGAACCGCCAGGACAGCTCGGCCCGCGGCACCGTGACTGCAGCTGTCACGCGCAGGCCGTCCTCCACGGGGTCCATGATGTCCCGGTAGGCCGCGCTCCGCCCGCCGGTCTGCGCAACCGCGGAACACCGTTCACAGCGCCGGGCTTGCCGGCGCCTGCCACGGCTGGACCCACGGCGTGCTGGGCCAGCCCTCCGCCGCGGCCAGCGACGAGAAGGCGGTCGCACCGTCCACGCTTTCGCGGATCCGGGCCGGCGTGAGCACCGGCGCATTGTCCGTGTGGTTCCGGGTTCGTGAGTAAGGAGGCGCGGTCCTGGCCGGACCGCGTACCCATCAGATCCTCTCCGGCGCATGATCTGCGCGTTTCCCCAGCTTCTCTGCGGTTTGTGCCGTTCTGACGTTGATCGGTTTTGATGTCTGAGTGGAGGGCGACTCCTTATGGAGGCGGTCACGTGCTCAGTGACCGCCTGCTACTAGGAGGTACAGCTTGTGAAGCCACCCCGAGCGGCGCGGCCCCGGTCACCGGACCGCCCACAGCACACACTCAAACCAGCCAGCCGGATCCGCGTGGCCGGGCTCGCTCTCGTCCTTCTGGGCACGGCCGTGGCGGTGCCGGCGTTCGGCTGGCTCGGTGGCGGCCGCGTCGCGCAGGACCGTCCGCTACCGCAGTCGGTGCAGGGGCTCGACCCACCGTGCATACGGATCCTCGACGACACCGAGTGGGTCTTCGACCCCTGCATCCCGGAGGGCGAGCCGCTCCCACCTGATGTGATCGAGGCACTGGAGCAGGTGCGCTGGGAGCGGGCCTGCCTGTCGCCGAGCCCGACTGACAGCGGCAGCCCGAGCCCCACCTGGACACCGAGCCCGAGTCCCACTTGGACACCCAGCCCGACCTGGACAACGAGCCCCAGCCCGACCGGCACTGTGCCGTCACCCACAATGACCGGCACGGCCACGACGGCTGGCGGCACGGTGGGCGGGCA
>Ga0075430_100001083_pt1 | contig 21605 bp, 23 predicted proteins | sample RhiMetdeltSRZDD4_FD_75294 | JGI IMG/M metagenome (GOLD analysis project Ga0075430, IMG submission 75294) | Populus rhizosphere microbial communities from Tennessee, USA - Rhizosphere MetaG P. deltoides SRZDD4 | ecosystem: Host-associated > Plants > Roots > Rhizosphere > Soil | place: USA... | reverse complement strand
CGGCCACGGGCGTCGAGCAGGGGCCCGCCCGAGTTGCCCGGGTTGATCGGGGCGTCGGTCTGGATCGCGTCGTCGATCTGAAAGCCGTCCGGCGCCTCGATCGAGCGGCCCACGCCCGACACGATCCCCGCTGTGGCGGTGCGATCGAGCCCGAACGGGTGCCCGATGGCCACCACCGCGTCGCCCACGTCCACGCGGTCGGAGTTCGCGAAGCGCAGCGCGCGCAACCGGCCGGCGCTGCCCGGGTCGACCCGGAGGACCGCGAGGTCGGAGGAGGCATCGGCGCCGAGCACCTCGGCCTCGAGCAGCCGTCCGGTGTCGTTGAAGCGGACCTGCGCGCTCGTGGCCGTGCTCACCACGTGCGCGTTCGTGACGATAGTGCCGTCGCCGTCCACCACGAAGCCGGTGCCCGAAGCCGGCCCGGCCTGCACGGACACCACTGCGGGACCCGCCGCGTCGTAGACGCGCCCGATCTGGGTGTCCGGCAGCGGCCGGCCGCCGTCGGCTCCCACGACCTCGTTGCCGCTTTCATCGCTCAGGAAGGCGGCGAGCGAGAACCCGAGCGCGGCGACCGCCGTGACGAGGGCGGCTACGCCGAGCACGATGCGGCGCCGGCTGCGTCGCGGCGGGTCAGCCGGCGGCGGCTCCTCCGGCGGTAGGGCGCGCAGCTCGCGAGCCTCGGCGGCCTGACGGTTCCAGCGGGCGGTCGAGAACGGCCCGCCCTCGGCTTCCGACGGCGGCTCGGGGTCGAGCCAGAGGCTTCGCTTCCCGCTCACCCCCGCGAAGGTACGGAGGCGCTCGTCACAGCGGGATAACGGTCAGCCGCGACGCATCAGGCGGCCGACCGCCGCCATCAGCTCGGTGGTCAGCTCGTCCTCGTTCCCGTCCCCGCCCTCGATCACGCAGTGCCGCGCGTGGCCGTCGAGGAGACCGAGCGCGACCTTGTCGAGCGCAGCCTGGATGGCGCTGATCTGGGTGAGCACGTCGATGCAGTAACGGTCCTCGTCGACCATCTTCTCGACGCCCCGAACCTGGCCCTCGATGCGATGCAGGCGGCTCTGGAGTTGGTCCTTGGTGGCGGTGTAGCCGCGAGTCTCGGAGGCCATGCGATGAGTTTACCCACCCGGGGTATAGGCCTCGAGCACGTCCGCGGCCGTGACGGCGCCGTCGTTCCGGGCAGCCCAGTCGCGCAGCTCGCCGGCGCGCCGCGCGTACTCGGGCTCGCCGAGGAGCCGCCGGAGAGCGAGCCGCATCCCGCGCGCGGTCTGAAGGCGGCGCGGCAGCGACACGCCCACACCCGCCCAGCGAACGCGGGCCGAGTTCTCCGCCATGTCGCCGGCGTGCGGGCAGGCCACCACCGGCGCACCGGAGGCCAGCGCCCGCGCGAGCGTGCCGTGCCCGGCGTGGCAGACGACGGCGTCGCAGAGCGGCATCGTGCGCGCGTAGGAGATCCAGTCGACGAGCTGGGCGTTCGCCGGCAGCGGCAGCCGGTCCGCGCTCGCGCGGCGGTTGGTGGATGCGAGCACGCGCACGGGCTCACTCGCGAGGCCGTCGAGGGCGGCGCGAAGGAGCCGCCCGTCCGGATCCTGCGAGGTGCTGGGCGCGATCAGAACGAGCGGCTCGTCGCGGGGCGGCAGCTCGACCTCGTGGTAGGGCTGCTCCCAGAGCAGCGGGCCGGTCACGCGCGCGCCGGGCTGGGGCCGCGCGCGGGGGTACTCGAGCTGCGGGAAGGTGGCCACGAGCGCGAGCTCCTGGGAGATCCCTCCCTGCACGTGGGCGAGCGGCGGCAGGCCCACGCGCCTGCGCGTCTCGTTCAGCTCGCGCCTGCCCTGCTCCTCGCCGCGCATCAGCAGCGGGCGAGTGCGCCCCCAGGCCCATCTGCCGAGCGCGCTGCGCGGGTAGACGGCGCCCACGGCGTACACCGGGAAGCCGGGCTCGCCGGTGGGCAGCACGTGCGGTACGAGCGTCGCCCAGGGACGATCCTCGAGCTCGGCGGCCAGCGCGGCGGCCACCGTGAGGATGTCCACCACCACCAGCTCGGGGTCGACCTCCCTGACCAGCTGGCGCGTCACCGCCGAGGCCCTGACGGCCGCCTCGTAGGGCTTGAGCGGGCGCTCGCGGGTGGGGAAGACCTGGTACTCGGGGGCGGGGCTGAAGCGCATGCCCTCGCGCTCCACGTGCTCGCGCCACTTGGCCCAGGTCTCGAGCGTCACGTCGTGACCGCGACGGGCCAGCTCGGTCCCGAGCGCGATCGCCGGAAACGCATGACCGGGATCGCCGAACGCCGCCAGCAGGAAGCGCCGGCTCAGAGCAGCTCCGCCAGCTCGCGCACCATCCGCGTGCTCGCCGCGGGCTCGACGCCGAGCGGGCTCACGATCAGCGTGCCCACGCCGGCGTCGCGGTACACCGCCAGCCGGTCGCGCACCTTCTCGGGCGGGCCGACGAGCGTGATCGTGTCGATCAGCTCGGCGGGCACCGCGGCGGCCGCCTCGTCCTTCTTGCCGTCGAGGTAAAGGCCCTGGACCTCCCGCGCGGCGTCCTCGAAGCCGTAGCGCTGCACGAGGGCGTTGTAGAAGTTGCGCTCGCGGGAGCCCATGCCGCCCACGTAGAGGGCGATGAAGTAGCGCATCTGGTCGCGCGCGCGGTCCACGTCGTCGTCGATGCAGACGTTCACCCCGGGCGCGATGTCGAACGAGCCGTCGAGCGTGCGGCCCGAGCGGGCCGCGCCCTCCTCCAGCACCCTGCGCGACTCGTCCACGTGCTCGGGCGAGAAGAAGATCGGCAGCCAGCCGTCGGCGATCTCGCCGGTGAGCTCGGTGTTCTTCGGTCCGATCGCCGCGATGTAGATCGGGATCCGCTCCTGCACCGGCGCGATCGTGAGCTTGAGCGCCTTGCCCGGGCCGTCCGGCAACGGGAGCGTGTACCGATCGCCCTCGTACACGAGGCGCTCGCGGGTCAGCGCCTTGCGCACGATCTCCACGTACTCGCGCGTGCGCTGAAGCTGGCCGCCGAAGCGCTGCCCGTGCCAGCCCTCGGCCACCTGCGGTCCCGACGAGCCGATGCCGAGCAGCATGCGGCCGCCCGAGAGCTGGTCGAGGGTGGCCGCCGTCATGGCCGTCATCGCCGGCGAGCGCGCCGGCATCTGGAAGATCGCGGAGCCGATCTTGATCCGGGAGGTCTGCGCCGCGAGCCAGCCCAGCACCGTGGCGGCGTCCGAGCCGTAGGCCTCGGCCACCCAGACGGAGTCGAAGCCCGCGTCCTCCGCCTCGCGCACCAGCTCGAGCTGGTCCTCGGCCTTCATGCCGAGCCCCCAGTAGCCGATGTTCAGACCAAGCCGCATGAAAGACCGGTGTCGCCGCTTGCGCGCCGCCTCGGAGCCGCGCATCCTACGCGGCACGCCGATGAGACGCCGACGCCCCGCCCGCGACCTCCGCACCGCGATCGACTGCCTTCCGCTCACGACCCGCAAGGCGATGCTCGACGGCGTGGAGTCGAACCGCATCATCGTCGGCGCCTACACCGACCGGCATGGCGGCGTCTGCCCGATGCTGGCCGCGCACCGCCACGGCGGCCGCACCAGCCTGGCGAGCTTCGCCCACGCCTGGGACGCTTACACCGGCGCCCGCCGCCGGCGCTCGCGGGCGGCCACGGAGCGCGAGCTGAACACGCTGAGGGCGATGCTCGAGGCGAGCGTCATGCTCGAGGAGCTGCCGGCCGTGCCGGGGCGCCGGCCGGCGCGTCCCGACACCGGCGAGCGCCATCGCGCCGCGGAGCTTCGCCATCAGCCGGGCTGGGCCTGGCTGCGGCCCGTCCGCCGGCTCGACGAGTACGAGCGCGCCCTCGAGCAGATCGAGGCCGCGAGCGCTACGGCTGCGTATCCGACGGGCGCAGGAACTGAAGCTCCGGCACCATGCAGTACGGCGAGGTCCTGAGCAGGAACCGGATCGACTCGGCGATGTCCTCGGGCTGGATCATCTCGTCCTTCGGGACCTGACCCTCGATCCACTCGGTCATCGGCGTGGCCACGAAGCCAGGGCAGAGCGCCGTGACCTGTACGCCGTCGCCCGCCAGCTCCTTGTGCATCCCCTGCGAGAGGCCCACCACGCCGAACTTCGTGGCCGAGTAAGCGGACAGCCAGCCCTGCCCGTGCTTGCCGGCGATCGAGGCGGTGTTGGCGATCAGCGCCTTGTGGTGCTCGGCGCCCGCCTCCTTCAGCATCGGGATGCACTCCCGCGCCACCAAGTAGACCGCGCGCAGGTTCACGTCGAGCTGGAGGTCGAGCTTCTTGGTCTCGGTGTCCGCCACGGCCGCGCCGATCCCGATGCCGGCGTTGTTGATCAGCACGTCCATGCGCCCGAAGCGGTCCCGGTGAGCGGCCACGACCTTCTTGATCTCGTCCTCGTCGGTCATGTTCGCGGGCGCGGTTAGAACGTCGATTCCGTCGTCCCGCAGCTGCTGCGCGGCGGCCTCGAGCTTGTCGGGGCGGCGCGCGGACAGCGTGATGCCGTAGCCATCCTCCCCGAGTGCCCGGGCGATGGCGTGACCGATCCCGCTGGAGCCTCCAGTCACGAGAGCTGCACGGTTCATGTGCGCAACCCTATTTGAACAATTCGTCATCTAGCCTTCGCTTGGCCCGTGCGCATCCCCCGAGCCCTGATCGCACCTGCTCTCCTCGCGTGCGCGCTGGTCGTCGGCTGCGGCGGGGGCGACGACGACTCCGAGAACTCGCCGCCCCCCGTGCCCAAGCCCGAGCAGTTCCCGCAGGCGGCCGGCAAGACGCTCGCCGATCTCCGCGAGGGCCTCGGCCGGGGCGGCCCGGTGCTCGCTCCGTCGGTCTCGGTGCTCACGACCGGGAAGAACCGCTTCGGCTTCGGCCTCTTCACGCGCGAACGCGGGCAGATCGCGGACGCGCAGGTGGCGGTGTACGTGGCCGCGGCGCGCGGCGGCGAGGCGCGCGGTCCCTACGTGGCCCGCTGGGAGTCGCTCGAGGTTCCCCCCGAGTTCCAGAGCCGCCAGACCGCCGCGGACCCCTCTGCAGCCAAGTCGGTGTACGTGGCGGACCTCCCGTTCGACAAGCCGGGCAGCTACGAGGTGCTCGGGATCGCCCAGCTCGACGACCGCCTCGTGGCCGCCACCTCGGCCATGCCCGCGCTGCAGGTGGTCAAGCCCTCCGAGGACGCCGTGCCGGGCCCCGGGGACCGGGCCCCGCGGATCCACACCCCCACCGAGGCCGACGTTGGAGGCGATCTCTCCGCGATCGACACGCGCCTGCCGCCCTCCTCGATGCACAACGAGGACTTCGCCGACGTCGTCGGCAAGAAGCCCGTCGCGCTGATCTTCGCCACGCCGCAGCTCTGCCAGAGCAGGGTCTGCGGCCCCGTGGTGGACATAGCCGAGCAGGTCAAGGCCGAGGGTGGGGAGGACGTGGAGTTCATCCACATGGAGGTCTTCCGCGACAACCAGATCGAGAAGGGCATTCGGCCGCAGCTGGCCGCATGGAACCTCCAGTCCGAGCCCTGGCTGTTCACGGTCGACGGGAACGGCCGCGTGGCGGCGCGCCTCGAGGGCGCCTACAGCGAGCGCGAGCTGCGCGAGGCGATCGACAAGGCGACCGGCTAGACGCCGTATCGTGGGCCTCTGGGGCCGGTAGCTCAGGGGTTAGAGCAGTGGACTCATAATCCATCGGTCGGAGGTTCGATCCCTCCCCGGCCCACTCGAGGTCAGGAGCCCTCGTGCTCGTCGTCCTGAGGCTTCGGCTCGGGCTCGGGCTTCGGGACGGCGCTCCTGGTGCCCGCGATCGTCGGGTCGCGCGGAGGCGGGGGCGACTGCTCCTCGGGAGGCGAGTCCGCGTGCTGCTGTTCATCGTCGGCCATTGGCTTCTTCACCCCCTTCCGGGTCAGGCGAGCTCGAGGGCCCATGCGAGAACCTCGACGCCCAACAGCACCGCAGCTGCGGTGAACCAGTTGTAGAGGCCCTCGAGGAGGTCCTCGTTACTGCGGTAGTTCCGCTCCAGTGTGGTGGCTAGGAAGCGGGTCATCAAGGTCACGTCGCCGCTTCTGGGCTCATCCGCCCAGTCCTCGAGCAAGATCGTCGCGCTGAGCGAGAACCGCCATGCCTTACGCCTGGGTAACGCGATCCAGACGCAGGAGCCGACCACGGCCGCGAACGCGAGCAAGGCGACGACGCTCCAAACGTCCACTTGCTCCGCCTCGAGTGCCGACGCGCCGAACAGGGAGGTCACGAGCGAGGCGCCCGTGAGCAGGATGCCGGTTCGTGACCGGAGCTCGCCCAGCGTCTGCTCCTGCGACTCGATGGCTCGCAACGCCTCGTTGTAGGCGAGCTGCTCCGGCTTCTCGGGCATCCCGCAAAGTCTCTGCCCTGACTCGGACGCTCAGGTCGCCCAGCCGATCAGCAGGATCACGAAGGCGATCAGCACGAGCAGGGCCAGCACGGTAGCTATCCGCGCCGGCCATCCGGCGAGAACCGGCCCGCTGCTCTCCGCCGCCGTGATCACCGGGCGGGCGAGGGTGGGCGCGGCCGAGGCCTTGGCCTCGTCGCGCTCGGCCACGGCGGCGTCGCGCGCGCTCGCTGCCCGGTCGCGTTCGGCGGAGGCGCTGTCGCGCGCGACCAGCGCGGCGTCGCGCTGGGCGGCCGCGTCGCGGGCGCGCGAGAGCCACGCGTTGCGCTCCTCACGCGCCTTGTCGCGTGCGGCGTAGGCGGCGTCGCGGTCGCGCTCGGTGCCGGCCAGCTTGCCGGTGGCGGCGTCGCGCTCCGCCACCGCGCTCTCACGCTCTGCCATCGCCTTGTCGCGGTCCGCGATCGCGGTGTCGCGCGCCCCGGTCACCGCGTCACGCTCGCCGATCGCGGCGTCGCGCTCCGCCAGCGCCCGGTCGCGCTCGTCCTCGAGGCGCTGCTGTGCGGCGCTCGCCGAGTCGCGGTCGGCGTCGAATCGCTCGCGCTCCTTCGCGAGCGCCGCCTCGAGCCGCTCGACGCGCTCGGCCGCGGCCGCGAGCTCCGTCTGCAGCGCGGCTCGTTCGCCCTCGAGCTGCCGCACGCGCGGATCGGGTCGCGTCCGGCGCCGCTTGGGCGCCCGGCCGCCCGGCAGCGTGGGCGGCTCGAGCTCGACCGTGATGTCGGGGCTCACCGTGAGCCGCGCCTCGCCCACGGCGGCTCGCTCGCCCTGCCATGCGAACGCCGCCAGCCAGTCGTCGCCCTCCTCGGCCGCCCACGGCTTGTGCTCGAGCAGCGCGAGCAGCCGGCGGGGCTGGCCGTCGACCTCCACGTCGAGCGTCGGGCGCAGGAAGCGCAGCCCACGTACCTCGTACCAGCGTCCGGCGAGCTCGAGCCGCTCCTCGGAGCTCCACTCGAAGCGTTCGACCTCGAAGCTCATGACACTCAGATCGGCCGGTCGGATGCGTGGGCCGGCACCGGCTCCAGGTCGTTCTCGAAGCGCGGGGTGGCCTCAACCCGGTCGAGCCAGGAGGCCACGTGCTCGTGCGCGCGCTCGTCGACGCCCGCGTCGTGCGCGCAGTGGACGTAGGCGTACAGGGCGACGTCGGCGACCGTGTAGGAGTCGCCCGCGAGGAACCTCCGGCCGTCGGAGAGGCCGCGGTCGAGAGCGGCGAGCGCGTCGGCCCCGCGCTCGACGCGGTTGGCGAACACCTCCGGCATCCTGTCCGCCCGATTCGAGAGGCGAAGGAAGCGGGCGTAGGCCAGCTCGCCCTCGATCCGTCCCTGCTCGAACAGCATCCACTGGTGTACGCGCGTGCGCTCGAGCGTGCCGTCCTCGGGCAGGTAGGGCGTGCCGGCGGCGAGATGGAGCAGGATCGCCCCCGACTCAGGGATCGTCTCGCCCGAGTCGATTTCCAGGACGGGGATGCGTCCGTCCGGGTTGCGCGCGAAGTGCACGGCGCTGCGCGTCTCGCCCTTGAACAGGTCGACGGTCACCCGTTCGTACGGGATCTCGAGCTGCCGAAGCAGGATGCGCGCCTTCATGCAGTTTCCGGAGGAGGGGTGGTCGTACAGGATCACCACGGGAACGCTACCCCTGGCGCCAGCTGAAGGAACTCCGCGCCGCCCGCCGAAAAACCCGTGCGTGACGCGAACCGGGACGACCGCCCTCACCCTGTCCGAGGAGATCCGCCAGCGCTTCGACGAGTTCAGCCGCTCGCAGAAGGATGTCGGCCAGTACATCGTCGACCACTTGGAGGAGGCGGCCTTCCACACCGCGGAGGAGCTGGCGCGCCGCGCAAACACCTCGAGCTCGACCGTCGTCCGCTTCGCCCAGGCCCTCGGCTTCGAGGGATTTCCCGAGCTCCAGGCCGCCGCGCGCGACGAGTACCGGCGCGCGCGTGAGAACGGCGGCCCCACCACCGACATCACCGGTCCGCCGCTCTTCCCGATCGACCAGACCGAGTTCGAGACGGCGCTTGCAGCCGACCACACCAACATGGCGGAGACGGCGCGCAAGGTCGACCGCGACGAGGTGTCGGCCGCCGTCGACCTTGTCTCGCGCGCGGACCGGATCGTGCTCTGCGGTACCGACCAGATGGCGTTCTTCGCCAGCTACCTGCGTCACCTCCTGATGCTGCTCGACCTGCGCGCCGAGGTGGTGGCCTCGCCGTCCCAGGAGGGGCTCGCCAAGCTCGGCCGCGTGGACGACAAGACCGTGATGATCGGGTTCTCCGCCGGCCGCCCGCACCCGCTCGTGGTCCGAGCGATGAAGCTCGCGCGCAACCGGCGTGCCGCGACCATCGCCATCGCAGACGCCACCCTGTCCGAGGTCGCGAAGCTGGCCGACCACCGGCTCTACTACTCGTCGAACAGCCCGGCATACGTGCGTTCTCACGCGGCGCTGCTCGGGCTGATCCAGGCGCTCGCCTACGGCGTCTACGCACTCGACGAGTCGGCCTACGCGGACCGCATCAAGGCGTTTCGGCTGAAGTAGGGCGCGGCTGCGGGCCGCGTGTCCGCTCCGCACACTCGCCGTTACGGATACGGCTTTGTCTCAGGGACAAAGCGATGTGTCTGTGAGGCAAATCCGTTGTCGTAAACGAGTGTCTCGTTCGAGCGAATGCCGGGGCGTGCGGCGCGCCGGCGGATATCCTCGCCCGCCGTGAGCCGCCGCCTCGCCCTCGCCGCTCTTGCTGGCCTCGCCGTCCTCGTGGTCCTCGCCGGGCTTGCGCTGCCCGCACCCGAGGCGGCCGCGGCCCGCCCGGGATGCGACCCGATCGATCCGGCCCACTGCCTGCTGCCATGGCCGAACGACCACTTCCGCAAGAACGGCCGGATCGCGCTGCGCGACTCTCAGATGCCGCGCAACAAGGACGGCCGCCCCGTCCGGGCCGCCGACTACAACCGCTCGGACGGGTTCAGCCCCGGCCAGATGATCGTGACCCGCGTTCCGGGGCTCGATCTGAAGCGCAGCCGGGCGGTGCCGGTGGACGACCTTGCACGGTCGTTCGCCAAGCGGGCCCCGATCGTGGTGATCGACGCACGGACCGGCGAGCGCCAGCTGATCTGGGCGGAGCTCGACGCCCAGGCCACGAACCCGCGGAAGCGTGCGCTGCTCGTGCACCCGGCGGCGAACTGGCGCGAGGGGCACCGCTACGTCGTCGCGCTTCGAAACCTGAAGGACCGTCGCGGCCGCACTCTTCAGCCGGACCGCGCCTTCCGGCGGCTGCGCGACGGCGAGCGCTCGACCGAGCGCTACCGGGACATCTTCGGCCGCCTCGCCAAGGCGGGGATCCGCCGCCGCAGCCTCTACCGCGCCTGGGACTTCACGATCGCCAGCCGGAGGTCGCTCTCGCAGCGGCTGCTCTCGATTCGCGACCGCGCGTTCGCGGAGCTGGGCGACACCACGACCGGCGACCTCCAGGTGCAGGGCGGGGCGCCGGCCTTCACCGTTGACGGCGTGAGCCAGCTGACCCCCGACGTGAAGCGGGTCGACGGCACCTTCACCGTGCCGTGCTTCCTCGACGCCCCTGGCTGCCCGCCGGGCGCGCGCTTCAGGCTCGATCGCGGGGGGCTGCCGGTGAGGACGCCGGGCAACGTGCAGGTCGAGCGCTTCATCTGCCTGGTGCCGGACGGCGCGGCGAACGGCCGGCCGCTCCTGTTCGGCCATGGCCTGCTCGGTGGCGCGGAGGCCGTGCTGGATCTGGCGCCCCTGGCCGCCATTTCCAACTTCGTGACCTGCGCGACCGACTGGTCCGGCATGTCGAGCGAGGACCTCCCCAATGTGCTCGACCTGTCGCGGGACATCTCGAAGTTCCCGAGCCTCGCCGACCGGCTCCAGCAGGGATTCGTCAACTTCATGTTCCTCGGGCGCCTGATGATCCACCCGGACGGCTTCGCTTCGCGCCCGGAGTTCGCAGGGAAGATCGACACGCGGCGGCTCTTCTTCGCCGGCGCGAGCCAGGGCGGGGTCCTCGGCGGCGCGCTCACCGCGGTCGCGCCCGACTTCGAGCGCTCGGCGCTGATCGTGCCCGCCATGAACTTCAGCTTGCTCCTCGCGCGCAGCACCCAGTTCGGTCGCTTCGCCGACGTGCTCTACCCGAGCTATCCCGACCAGATCGAGCGGCAGCTGCTCGTGTCGATGGTGCAGATGCTGTGGGATCGCGGCGAGGCGAACGGCTACGCCTGGCACATGACACGCGATCCCTACCCGGGCACGCCGCGTCACACCGTGCTGCTGCATGAGGCGTTCGGCGACCACCAAGTGGCGAACGTGGCCACGGAGGTCGAGGCGCGCGTGACCGGCGCCCGGCTGCGCACGCCGGCGCTCGACCCCGGACGCAGCCGCGACAGGCGCCCCTACTACCGCATCCCGCGCATCCGGAGCCTGCCGTACTCCGGCAACGCCATGGTGGTGTTCGACATCGGACCGCTCCGCACGGGCGGGCTCGGAACGCCCGCGTCGCCGCTCGCGAACATCGCGCAGACGCGCGGCACCGATCCGCACTCCATCACGGCCACGGCGCCCGCCGCCGCGATTCAGTTCTCCGAGTTCCTGAAGCTCGGAGGCACGTTAATCGACACCTGCTCCGGCCGACCCTGCTACGCGGCGGGCTGGGCCGGGCCACCGTAGAGCCGAGCGGGCTCTTCTCCCGCCACGTGTGAGCGCCCGGGTATCCTGGGTGGCCGAGATGGAGACGGGCACCTTCAGAGTCAAGGCGGGACTCGCCGAGATGCTCAAGGGCGGCGTGATCATGGACGTGGTCACCGCCGAGCAGGCGAAGATCGCCGAGGATGCCGGCGCCGCCGCCGTGATGGCGCTCGAGCGGGTGCCCGCCGACATCCGCGCGGACGGCGGGGTGGCCCGTATGTCCAACCCGCGGATGATCGAGGAGATCCAGGCGGCGGTCACGATCCCCGTGATGGCCAAGGCGCGGATCGGCCACTTCGTCGAGGCGCAGGTGCTCGAGGCGCTCGAGGTCGACTACATCGACGAGTCCGAGGTGCTCACGCCCGCCGACGAGGCGCACCACATCGACAAGTTGGCCTTCAAAGTCCCCTTCGTCTGTGGCGCCACGAACCTGGGCGAGGCGCTCCGGCGGATCGCCGAGGGGGCGGCCATGATCCGCTCGAAGGGCGAGGCGGGCACCGGCAACGTCGTCGAGGCCGTGCGCCACATCAGGATGATCACCGGGGAGCTCCGCCGGCTCGCGGCTCTCGACCCGGCGGAGCTGCCCACGGCCGCCAAGGAGCACGGCGCGCCGCTCGAGCTGGTCAGGGAGGTGGCGAGCGCCGGCAAGCTCCCCGTGGTGCTGTTCTGCGCGGGCGGGATTGCCACACCGGCGGACGCCGCGCTGATGATGCAGCTCGGCGCCGAGGGCAACTTCGTGGGCTCGGGCATCTTCAAGTCGTCCGACCCTGAGCGCCGGGCGCGGGCGATCGTCGAGGCCACCACACACTTCAACGATCCGGAGCGCGTGGCCGCCGCGTCGCGTCAGCTCGGCGAGGCCATGCCGGGAATCGAGATCGGCACCCTCCAGGAGAACGGCGGCCTGCTCCAGAACCGCGGCTGGTGATCGGCGTCCTCGCCCTGCAGGGCGGGTTCGAGGCCCACACGAAGGCCCTCGCCGAGCTCGGGGCCGAGGTGCGCGAGGTGCGCGTGCCCGCCGACCTCGAGGGTCTCGACGGCCTGGTGCTGCCGGGCGGCGAGTCCACCACGATCACGCTGGGCGTGGAGCGCGAGGGATTGGCCGACCCGCTGGGCGAGTTCGCGAGAAGCGGCCGGCCCGTGCTCGGCACGTGCGCCGGGATGATCATGCTGGACCGCGACCACTTGGGCTTGCTCGACATATCCGTCCGCCGCAACGCGTTCGGGCGTCAGCTGGCCTCGTTCGAGGCCGAGCTCGAGTTCCCCGACGGCCCGCTGCACGCGGTGTTCATCCGCGCACCCTGGGTAGAGGACCTGGGCGAAGACGTGGAGGTGCTCGCGAGCGTGCACGGCCACCCGGTGGCGATCCGTCAGGACAACATCACGGCCGTGTCGTTCCATCCGGAGCTGACCGGCGAGCGGCGGCTCCATCGCTGGCTGCTCGACCAGGCTAGGGTGCCGACCCGATGAGGGACAGCCGCGCAGAGGCGCTCGCACAGATCCTGGTCCGCTACTCGACGGGCGTCGAGAAGGGCGACGTGTGCGTGATCCAGTCCACCACCGCCGCCGAGCCGCTCGTGCAGGCCGTCTACGAGGAGGTGCTCAGCGCGGGCGGGCTGCCGATCATGCAGCTCACCACGAGCGGGGCCCAGGCCGCCTTCTACGACCTCGCGAGCGACGAGCAGCTCGACTGGATCCCGCCTCCCTCGGAGTGGGCCGCCGAGCGGGCGGACGTGCGCATCGCGATCATGGCCGACGTCAACGCGCGCGAGCTCTCGCGGGCGGATCCGAAGAAGCAGGCGCGCGCGCAGAAGGCGCGCAAGCAGATCATGGAGACGTCGATGAAGCGCTCGGCGGCGGGGGAGTATCGCTGGGCGCTCACGCTCTTCCCCACCCACGCGTACGCGAGCGAGGCGGGGATGTCGCTGCGCGAGTACGAGGACTTCTACTACGAGGCCTGTCTCGTGAGCGACGGCGACCCGGTCACGGCGTGGCAGCGCCAGTCGGACCAGGTCAACCATCTGGCGAGGTGGATCGAGGGCAAGGACGAGGTCCGGATCCAGGCCGAGGGCACCGACATCACCCTCGGCGTGGGCGGTCGCCACTGGGTCCCATGCGTGGGCGAGCACAACATGCCCGACGGCGAGTTCTTCACCGGGCCGGTCGAGGACTCGGTGAACGGCGAGATCGCCTTCTCCTTCCCGGCCAGCTATGGCGGGCGGACCGTCTCCGGGGTGCGCTTCCGCTTCGAGGACGGCAAGGTGGTCGACGCCTCGGCCGACCAGGGCGAGGACTTCCTGCTCGAGATGCTTGACACCGACGGGGGCGCTCGTCGCCTCGGCGAGCTGGGCATCGGCACCAACTTCGGCATCGCCACGGGCACCAAGGAGATCCTGCTCGACGAGAAGATCGGCGGCACCGTGCACCTGGCGATCGGCATGAGCTATCCGGAGACCGGCGGAACGAACAGCTCGGCCGTGCACTGGGACATGGTGTGCGACCTGCGCGCCGGCGGCTCGATCACCGTCGACGGCGTGGAGCTTCAGCGCGACGGGCGCTTCTTGGTGTAGCGGTCCCGGCCGGGCCCGCCCACGAGGCGGGACGGGACGCGGCCGATCACCGTGAGCCAGTCGTCGCCGACGCCGCCGTACATCACGATCCGCTCGACCAGCGCCGCGCGACAGCTCACCGCGCGCGGCTGGAGCTGGCGGCAGCCGCTTCCCGCTCGAAGCGCGGCTGCGGCGTCGCTCACCCTCCAGCGTGCCCCGCGGCGGCGGGCCACGAGGCGGTTCGCGGTCCCGGGGGCGCCACGCACGACGAGCCGCCCGCGGCGCACGCTGACGGAGCCACGACGAGGCGCCGGCGCTGCGCCGGGCAGATCGAGCACGCCTCCACCGGGGCCCGTTGCGGCGAACGGCGGCTCGGCCGCGGGCGGCGGTGAGTCAGGCGGCGGCGGCACGGCGGCGAGCTGGCGGCCGAGCGCGTGGTGGCCCGCCAGCTCCTGAGCCGTCAGCGCGCGGGTGTAGATGGCTACCTCGTCCGCCTCGCCCTCGGTGAACGCGTTGTTCGTGCCGTTTCGCATCACATGCCAGGGCATCGCGGCCGGGTCCGAGTCGGCGCCAGTTCCCGTGTGAACGCTCAGGCCGTCGACGTACAGGGCTGCGCTGCCTCCGTTCTTGGTCGCCGCGAGGTGATGCCACTCGCCGTCGCGCACGTCCTCGATCGCCACACCGGTGTCGTAGCCCTGGCCGCCGACGCGGTAGCGCAGCGTCTCGGCGCGGCCGAAGGCGAGCAGCCAGCCGCGGCTCGGCCCCGTGTTGTCACGCATCACGGCGGTGCCGGCCCGCCAGCGGAACCAGCCCTCGAGGGTGCCCGTGGCCGTGAGCACGGGGCCCTGCGAGGAGAACTCGCCGCTCAGGCCGTCGAAGCCGGCCGCGGTGTTGGCGAGCGGACCAAGCGCACCGGGCCGGCCGAGCAGGAAGCGGCCGGCGAGCGACCCTGAGGGCGCCCCGGTGGTCTCGTTCGCCGCGCCGCTGCCGGCGAGCTCGCCCACGCGCCAGTAGGACGCGAGCTGCGGGGTGGCGAGCACGGCGTCGCGATATTCGTCGGCGCTCGCGCGGCCGCTGCCCGCCACGAGCAGCCGGTCCTCGCCCTCGACCGTGCCCGCAGCGTTCGAGGCCACCAGGCGGTAGTGGTAGAGCCGGCCGGCCACGAGCCCCGGCAGCGGAGCCTGCACCTGATGGAGCGCCTCGGGCGCCGGCAGCGTCCCCGCCGGCGTGACGGCGCCGTACTGGCTCGTAGGGCCGTACTCGAAGTACCAGCTCGTGGACTGGTTCTCCGGGTTGACGGCGCCGTGGGCCGTGGCGCCGTCGCTGCCGCCGGTCGAGGCGGTGGGCGCCGCCGGCAGCCCAACGCTGATCTCCTCCACGAACGTGCTCTTCGCGCCCTGGTTGTCCGTGACGGTGAGGGCGGGGAAGTAGCGGCCGCTCGCCGTGTAGGTGTGCTCCACGTCCTCGCCGCTCGCGGACGCATCATCGTCGTCGAAGTCCCACTGCCAGCTCACGATCGAGCCACCCGGGTCCGCCGAGAACGAGCCGTCGAAGCGCACGAGCAGCGGGGCGGAGCCGCTCCTGATCGCCGGCTCGGCATCCGCCACCGGCTGCGCGTTGGACGCGCCCGAGAGCACGGCGATGTCGGTCGCGTACTCCTCGTAGTTGGGATAGTCGCCGCGCATCCAGATCGCACTGAGCTCGCCGCCAAAGGGGTCCATGCCGCGCGGCGAGACCGGGCGTACGTTCCTCTCCGTCGACGGCGCGCTCACAGGCTGCGAGCTCCAGCTGGCGCCCCCGGTCGTGGTCGTCCAGACCTCGACTTGCCAGGCCGCCGGGCCGACCTGCCGCGACAGGTACACGCGCGACGGATCCTCGTGGTCGAGCGTGAGCCCGCCCGAGTAGTAGTCCTGCGGGCGCTGCTCCCCGCGGAAGGAATCGCCGGCGGCCGTGATGTCGTGCACGACCCACGCGGCGCCCGTCCAGCGCGCGTAGTGGTAGCGATGGTCGTCAGGGTTCGCGAAGCTCGCGAACACGATCACCGGGTTTCCCGTGCCGGGCTCGGCCGCCACGTCGTGGACCCAGACCGGCTCCGTCCGGTCGAAGATCAGGTCGCCGTCGGCGGGAGCGATCGGGGCCGCGAGCGTGCCCACCTGCTGGCCGTTCGCGCGCTCGATCCGGCCGCCGCGGACACGCGCGTAGTAGAGGTTCACGCTCGGCGCCTCGTTCGGATGGGCGTTCGTGTACGCCACGTGGATCGTGTCGCCGCCGCTCTGCGCGTACTTCGTGTAGGGGCGCTCGCCCGGCTCGACGATCAGGTTGCGCGCGGGCGACCACGTGCCGGAGCCGTCGGCCTGCGTGGAGAACGTGGGGTTGTAGTTGCCGCCTCGCCAGAACAGGTAGGTCTGCGCCTCGGCGGCGAGGCGGATCGGGTTCGGGTAGGTGTAGCCGCGGTTGCCCGGCACGTTCACCGGAAGCGTCTGCGGCGCCTCCCACGAGCGCACGCTGCCCGGCTCGCTCGACACGCGATAGTGCATGGCGGGCCCGACGTGGCGCGAGTAGTAGACCACCAGCCGGCCGTCCGGGCGCACCTGGATCGAGGGGTTGGCGTGGTCGTCGCGGTTGAGGCGCGCGGCCAGGAGCGCGGTCACGCGCTCGCCCGAGGCGTGGTCGTAGGAGCTGACCTTGATGTCGCCCTCGTGGTCGACCCAGCCGACGTAGGTGACGCCGTCAGACGTGACCGCCCGCGGGTCCCCGAACCAGGACCAGGCGCCCTCGCCTATCGGCGGAGTTGCGGCCCCGGCGGTGGGCGCCAGGCAGACCAGCACGGAGAGCGCGAGCGCGGCTCTAGCGAGCGACCGGGAGATTGAGCAGCCCGCCCGCGGAGCTTCTCGCTGCATATGCATCCCAGGAGAGCTTCGGTCCAGCGTCGGTGTCCTCAGAGGTCGTCCGGCGCAAGCCCTGGCGTAGCCAGCTTGCATCGGGCGCATCGCTGTCGCGCAGGCTGTACCACATGAGCGGGCCGAGGTTCCAGGCCGAGCGCTGTGCCTCCAAGCGGCCCACCACGTCGACCAGCCAGTCGCGCTGCAGGAGGTCCGAGGTGGCCGCTTCGTCGTCCCGGGTGGCCGGGTCGTCGAGAGCCGTCGGGCGCCCGAACTCGTTCACCCAGACCTGGTGGCGAGGAGCGCCCGTGGCTTCCACGCCGCCGTAGGTCTTGAGCGTGGCGACGGTGTTCGCGATCAGGCTGTCCACGGCTACGGCCGGGTTCGGACGGTACATGTGGAGCGGCAGGGCGTCGAAGCTCTTCCAGCCGGCGGCGGCGATCACGTCGCGCAAGAACGCGTTTGGCTCGAGCCGTGTCGAAGACAGCGACGAAGGATAGGCGAGCCCGCCGAACAGGATTCGCGCGGTGCGATCGACCTTGCGCAGGCGCGTGCGGGTGGCCTGGAGCAGTGCGGCGTACTCGGCGGGGTTCGGCAGGTCCCAGAAGGGCGCGATGTTCGGCTCGTTCCAGACCTCCCACACCTTCACCGGGCGGGGCGGGCATCCGCACCCCCGCCAGAAGGTGCCGTTCGGCCCGTAGCGGCGCGCCGCCGCCTCGGCGAAGCTCGCGAAGCTGGTGCGCGCGGCCTGGGTCTTGGGCGGCGTGTATACGTCGAGCGGCATGTTGATCAGCACCGGCTGGAGCGCGACGCCGTTCAGCGAGGCCTGGCCAGCCAGGTTGTCGAGCCGCGTGAAACCCGACTGCGCGACCTCGTCCTGGCGGAAGCGCGCCCGGTAGAGCCCCATGCCGCTCTGTCCCATGCGCCCGAGGTCCGCGACCCCGACCGGGAAGTCCGCCAGGAACTCGGCGCGCAGCGCGCCGGCGCCGTACGCGGGCAGCACGTGATCGGCCGTGTGGTCGGCGCGGGCGGGCGAGGCCAGGACGAGCGAGAGAGCGAGCGCTAGAGCCAGCCGTCGAAAGACGGTACGGGACAAGGCTCTTCGAGCGTACCCCGAAAGCGCCGATCTGTCTCGTAACCGCAGGTAGGCTTGCGGCCATGGCAGGCCATTCCAAGTGGGCGTCGATCAAGCACAAGAAGAAGGCCGTCGACGCCAAGCGCGGTGCGCTGTTCACGAAGCTCACGCGCGCGATCACCGTGGCCGCCCGCGAGGGCGGGGGAGACCCCGAGGGCAACCCCGCGCTTGGGCTCGCCGTCCAGAAGGCGAAGGACGCCTCGATGCCGAAGGACAACATCGAGCGGGCGATCGCCAAGGGAACCGGCGCCGACTCGGACGCCGAGGCCTTCGAGACCGTGCTCTATGAGGGCTACGGGCCCGGCGGCGTGGCAATCCTCGTCGAGACGCTCACAGACAACCGGAACCGCACCGGCTCGGATGTCCGTCACATGTTCACCAAGCACGGCGGCAACCTCGGCGAGCCCGGCTCCGTGGCCTGGACCTTCGAGAAGAAGGGCGAGATCGTGGTCGACGGCTCGCGCTACTCCGAGGACGACCTGCTCGTGGCGATCGACGCCGGCGCGGAGGACGTGGGCCTCGACGGCGACGTCTGGGAGGTCGTGACCGGCCCGGCCGAGCTCACCGCCGTGCGCGAGGCGCTCGAGGGCGCCGGGGTGCAGCTCGAGTCGGTCGAGATCGTGCAGCGGCCCACCACGCGGACGCCCGTCGAGGAGGACCGCGTGGCCACCCTGATGCGGCTGATCGAAGGGCTAGAGGACTCGGACGACGTGCAGGCGGTCCACGCGAACTTCGACGTGGACTCCGAGGTGCTCGAGCGCGTGGCCGCCGCGTAACGGTGGCGCGCTACGGCACCGCGCTGTTCTGGGTCGTGGCCGGCGCGCTGCACTTCGTGATCCCGCGCCAGTACGAGGCGATCGTCCCGCCCTACCTGGGGCGCTGGAGGCGTGAGCTCGTGGTGGCGAGCGGCATCGCGGAGCTGGCGGGCGGCATGGCGGTCCTGCCGGAGCGAAGCCGGCGCGGAGCGCGCTGGTGGCTACTGGCCACGCTGGTCGCCGTCTACCCGGCGAACGTGCACATGGCGCTGAACCCGGAGCAGTTCCAGAAGATCCCGCGGGCCGCGCTCTGGGGCCGGCTGCCGGTCCAGGGCCTGTTCGCCTTGATGACCTGGCGCGGCACTCGCTGAGCGGTCCGCCCGGCAGGCATCCGCCGCCACGCGCAGAATCTGAGCAGTGGTGGTCGTCCTCGGTATCGATCCCGGCACCGCGCACACGGGCTACGGCGTCGTGGTCGCGCGCGGGCGCACCCTGGCCGCGCTCGACGGCGGGGTGATCGTCACGCGGGCTGGCGTCCCGCTCGAGCGACGCCTGGCCGACATCCACGTGCGCGTAAGCGACCTGATCCGCGAACACGGCCCCGCCGCGGTCGCCGTGGAGGACCTGTACTTCGGGCGCAATGCTCACAGCGCCTTCGCGGTCGGCCAGGCCCGGGGCGCCGTGCTGCTCTCCGCCGGGCTCTCCGGGATCCCCTGCTTCTCGTACACCCCGCAGGCCGTCAAGCAGGCCGTGTGCGGCTCGGGCGGCGCGGGCAAGGAACAGGTACAGCGGATGGTCGGGGCGCTGCTCTCACTGCCGGAGCTGCCGGCGCCGGACCACGCTGCGGACGCGCTGGCGGTGGCCATCTGCCACGCCCACGGGGCTCCGCTGCGCAGCGCGCTCGGATCCTGAAGGCGTCCGCCCCCGCGCGCAGAATGCTCCTCTGATGGACCATCCACGCAACAGGACCGCCGCATGATCGCCTCCGTGCGCGGCGAGCTGCTGCGGCGGCTGCCCGGGGACGTGGTGATCGAGGCCGCCGGCGTGGGCTACCGCCTGGCGGTGTCCTCGGAGACGCTCGCAGCGCTGCCCGAGGCCGGCCGCGAGGCACGGCTTCTCACCCATCTCGTGCTGCGGGACGACGCCATGCACCTCTTCGGCTTCGCGAGCGACTCCGAGCGCGAGTTGTTCCTGATGCTGATCGGGGTGCAGTCGGTGGGACCGAAGGTGGCGCTCGCGGTGCTCTCGGGCGGCACGCCGCGCGAGCTCCTGAACGCGATCGCCTCGGGCGACGTCGCGCGCTTCCAGGCCGTGAACGGCATCGGCAAGCGCACCGCCGAGCGCATCATCGTCGAGCTGCGCGAGAAGGTGGCCGGCAAGGTCACCGACGACATCGTGGTGCGCCGCACCGCCTCAGACGATCCGCGCGCGCTCGCGCGCGAGGGCCTGCTCGGGCTCGGCTTCTCGCCGCAGGAGGTCGACGGCCTGCTCGACGGCGCGGCCGGCGAAACGCCCGAGGACCTGATCTCGGAGGCGCTGAAGGCCGCGCGATGAGCGGGATCCGCACACCCGGCGTCGAGCGCATCCACGACCCCGGGGCGCTGCCGGTGGAGGACGACCTCGACCGCTCGCTTCGCCCCAGGCGGCTCGAGGACTTCATCGGGCAGGAGCGCGTGAAGGAGCAGCTGGCCGTGTTCATCGAGGCCGCCAAGGCGCGCGGCGAGGCACTCGACCACGTGCTGCTGGCCGGCCCGCCGGGGCTCGGCAAGACCTCGCTCGCGCAGATCGTGGCCAACGAGCTCGGTGCCGAGTTCGTGCAGACGGCGGGCCCGGCGCTCGAGCGCAAGGGCGACGTGGCCAGCTACCTCACCGCCCTCGATCCGCGCAGCGTCTTCTTCGTCGACGAGATCCACCGCCTGCCGCGGGCGCTCGAGGAGACCTTCTACCCGGCGATGGAGGACCGCCGGCTGCCGATCACGGTCGGCCAGGGCGCCGGGGCGCGGGTCGTCACGCTCGACCTGCCCGCCTTCACGCTCGTGGGCGCGACCACGCGCGCGGGACTGCTCACCACACCGCTACGGGATCGCTTCGGGGTGGCGCACCGGCTCGAGCTCTACGACCCTCCGGAGCTGGCCCGGATCGTGCGCCGCTCGGCGGGCATCCTCGACGTGGCGATCGACGACGCCGGGGCCGAGGCGATCGCCGGCCGCTCGCGCGGTACCCCGCGCGTGGCCAACCGGCTGCTCAAGCGCGTGCGCGACGTGGCCGAGGTGCGCGGCGCCGGGCGGATCGATGCTCCGCTCGCGCTCGAGGCCCTCGAGCTCCTCGAGGTCGACGCAGCCGGGCTCGACCGGCTCGATCGCGACATCCTCGCCGCCATCTGCACGAAGTTCGGCGGCGGCCCGGTCGGGCTCTCCACGCTCGCGGTCGCGGTGGGGGAGGAGTCCGACACGATCGAGGACGTGTACGAGCCCTACCTGCTCCAGCAGGGGTTCCTCATGCGCACGCCGCGCGGCCGCGTGGCGACGGACGCCGCCTTTCGCCACCTCGGCCTCGAGGCGGGGCGCGTCCGCGATCACACGCTCTTCTAGCATGAGGCGTCGATGGCGATCTTCATCTGCCCGAACTGCGGGAACCGCACTGAGTCCTCGGAGCGCTCGGCCGGCTTTCAGTCGCGCGCGAGGGGCTGCAAGAAATGCGGCTTCGGCTTCCTGTTCGAGCTGCTCGACGACTACTACCCGGCGCCCAACGCCGCATTTTTCATCCTCGACCAGCAGGGGCGCCTGATCGGCGCCGGCCGCGGGGCCCGAGAGCTCACCGGGCTCGGCGACCTCGACGTGATGGGTCGCCCTGTGAGGGACGTGCTGGGGCTCGAGTTCGGCGAGGGCAGCGACCACATCGCCACCGCGCTGGAGTGGGGCGTGCGGGTGCTCGACAAGCCGGTCACGGTCCACGCCGAGGGTGACCGTCCCGAGCCGGCCAAGGCGGACATCTTCCCCGCCTACGACGACGACGGGGGCCTCCTCCTCGTGCTCACCCCGGCATGACCTCGAGGACGCGCAACTTCACGATCCTCGGGGTCGTGGTGGTGCTGCTCGCCGGCGCCCTGTACGTGATCACCACCAAGCCGACCAAGCTCGGGCTCGATCTCAAGGGCGGCATCGAGCTCGTCTACCAGGGCAC
>Ga0075430_100001080_pt1 | contig 21617 bp, 24 predicted proteins | sample RhiMetdeltSRZDD4_FD_75294 | JGI IMG/M metagenome (GOLD analysis project Ga0075430, IMG submission 75294) | Populus rhizosphere microbial communities from Tennessee, USA - Rhizosphere MetaG P. deltoides SRZDD4 | ecosystem: Host-associated > Plants > Roots > Rhizosphere > Soil | place: USA... | reverse complement strand
ACGGACACGATGTGCTCCTCGCCCAGCTTCACCTGCACCGCCCCGACGGCGAAGACCGCATGCATGAGCTCGTGCAGCACGGTCTCGGCCGCCATCGAACCGGAGGAATACGCCTGCTGGAGCTGGATCTCCTGCTCGGCGGGGATGAACGTTCCATAGTTCTTGCGCGCATCGGCGGTCCCGAGGGTCGCGAAGCGGATGTCGTGCGGGCCGACACGGACAGCCGGCGGGAGGTCGTCAACGGGAACGCTCATCTTCTGCGCTTTCAATTTGCACCGCCGCGGAAGGCCAGCACCAGATAACCGAGTGCGCCGGTCACCACGACGGTGACCGCCGTCAGCAGCGCCTTTCGCTTCACGGCTTCGGTACTCTCGCGCCAGGCCCGCAGGTGCCGGAAGTCGAGCTGCGCCTCGACGATCTCCGCCGGCGTTTCGATATTGATGCCGAGCGAGAGCAGCGTGGATTTGACCGCCCGTTCCGCCGCGGTGGTGGCGATCGAATCGATTTCTTCTGGCGTCATCGCTTCAACCTCCCGACCGTCCAATGGATGTAATAGAAGCCGAGTACCATCATGGTGACGTACCAAAGGTTCTCGGACAGATCGTCGGTCGTACCGAGCGCCAGCACCTTGTCCCAGATGATCACCTTCCAGAGGAACACGATGACCGGAACGGCGAGCAGCGCGCGGATGATCTGATTGATTTTGCCGTCGGCCTCGCGCTCCATGACGCCGCGACGCGCCTCGAGCGCTCTGACCCGCTCTTCCTGCTCGATCTTCTCCTTGTCGGTCGAGGCCTGCATGGCCGCGATGCGGGCATCTGCGATCGACTTGCCAATCCGCGAGATCGGATCGGCAAGTCCCAGAAGACCCGTGATGATCGAGATCATGTCGTCAGGCCGACAGGCTGCGGCGGCGCGCGACTTCGGCGCCGACAAGAACGACCAGCAAATAGGCCAGCATGTAGCGCGGCCCCAGATAGGGCTCGATGGCCTGCTGGACGCCCGGCGCCCCGAACCATGCCGAGATTTCCGCCAACGCGGCCACAACGACAGCGCTCATGGCATTCAGGCGCGCCCATGCGATCGTCGCAGAATCCTGGAAAGCCGCCTTGAGGCGCTCCCAGCTTGAACCCGTCGCGCGGCCATAGGCCTTCACGGTTTCATAGATTTGCCAAGCCACGAGGCAGAGCAGGACGACGAGGATGACGGTGGCGATCATGGATGCTCCTGTTCGATGATTGCGGGGGTCGGGGCAATGGGGTGCGCCGGCGGCTTTTCGCGCGATGCTTTGAGTTGACGGATGCCGAGAACGAGAATGGTGAGAGCGCTTGCTGCGAGGATCGCCGAGAGCACGGGATGCGCGACGATCCAATCCCAGAACGTGACGGCGACGACGGCGGTACCGGCGCCTGTGCCGACCGTCTTCTTGAACGGCAGCGCGCCCTGCTCTCTCTGGAACTCACGCGCGGCAACCAGCGCCTTGTCCCAGCGGTTCACCAGGCCCCTCCAGAAATTGGCGCGGTACCCGACGACCCCGCGTTCATAATTCTCTCGGCCGGCGCGGAGCTTGGTCAGCAGTTCGTCTGCGGTCAGCTTCGCCATCGCGGCGCGTGTCCGCGGGCCGATCTCCCCATCATCGGGAACACCAAGCGACCTTTGTAAGATGCGCACCGCGCCCTTCGGACCGCGGTTGAAGATCGAGTCCCGCAGATAGAACTCGACACCCGCGTATTCCGTCCAGCCGGCGGCGGCTTTGGTGTAGTCGATCAGATAGTCGGCGGCCTCATTCTCCGCTTGGTCCGCCTTCCCTGCAGTGATCAGGTCGCGCAGCCGCGTCGCCATCGCCGGGTGGTAGTTGACGTTGATCCCGGCGACCTCGAACGCGCCGCCACCGTCATTGGCCGGTGGGCTGTAGACGGCTAGCTTGCCGTTTACGATCCGTCCCTCGAACTGGATGATCTTCTTCGCCATCCTCCGGCGCATGTCGGGCGTGATGCCCATGGGTCTGGTTTCGATTGGCCTTGATGTGACGGCGGATGAATCGATCGGATCGTCGATCTTCCACGCGGACCCGAGATCGTAGAGCGAGGCGTCACCCATCACCGAAATGTGGACATGATGCGCGTGTTTGTTCGCTCCGGTATATGATCGCCAAATCCAGGGCGATACCACGGATGAGAATATCCGACCGTTCGAAATCACGTATTTGATGCGCGGATCTTTGTTGATCCGCAGCAGGTCCGCGAATTTCCAGCTGTCGAAGCCGCGCGCCGGATCATGCGTGACGTCAAGCCCGGTCACGACTCCGACGGAATTCGGATTGTGATCCGACGCCCGTGCTGCGTGAGCGGAATCACCGATCCATCCGTCTGATATCTTGCTGCGGCCGGGATACTTCGCGTTGATTTGCGCACGCAATTCGTCAAGGGCCTTGGCGATACGGGCCATGTCCCACCTCGTCAATTTGTTTGGATGCGAGCGCCTCACGACGCTCTGTGGAAAACTGTCAGGGTGCGAGTCAGAGTTCGCGTCGATCGTGCACGGCGAGACCGGGGGCAGACCTAATCGCGGGCCAGCCACGTGCGTTCGAGATCATCGATCCGCTTCAAGGTCGTCCTTGCTCGTTGCCTCTCGGATTTGAACCATCAGCCGCGCGCGATTTCGTCGAGGCCGGCCGGGTCGTGCGTCGCCGCATCGGTCGTCGTCGGGCCGAGTGCCTAGCGAATGACGCGCCTAAGTGCGCTGCGAATTAGCTCGGTCAAAGCATCACCTTTACGGCTGCGCGCGCCTGCGCGGGGGTGAGGTTGGGCTTGTTGTCGAGGCCCGCCCAGCGCTCCAACGCGCGCAGGCGGTTCTCGTGCTGGAAGAGAATCTTGAACTGGAAGGCGTCGATCACCTCGCCCGCCTGGGTATCGAGATAAGCTTCGAGTACTGCCGCGTCGTTCGGGCGAACACGATGCGGCGATAACACCTCACCAAGCTCGGCCTCGCTGACGATGCGCGTCGGCACGCCACCGTCGGCCCGCCACGCGACATAGGCCGGGTTGGTCAGTTGGACGTAGTCCCCTGCCCGGCTCGAGAACACGCGCGTCTCGTCGCCAGCAACAAACCAATACCAATGCTTCGGGTCGAAGATCATCGCGTCCTCATGCGTATGTGCTGGATGCGTCCGTTGTGCCGGCAACGGTGCCGGGGAAGTAGGAGGCCCCAGCGCCGAAGGTTTGGATGAGCGATTTGTTGACGTTGTTGAAGCGTGTGCCCGTCACCGTGAACGCGCCCAATGTCCACGTACCGGTCGACTGCACGAACGAGAGGCCGTTAACGCCGATCGTGTCGGAAGCAACCGTAACGTTCGCGAGGAGCGTGATCGTGCCGTTAAAGTTGAAGTTGGTTTGGTTGTTGAGGCTGAGAAGGCGGTCGCAATTTCCCGACCACTTACAGTTTGCGCCGCCAAGAACGACATGCGTGCCGCCGTCAGTCGCGAAGATTCCCGCACCGCCGGTCGCGATAGCACCGAAGTCGATGTGCGTCAGCGACAGCTTGGCCCCGTTAAACACCAAGAAGCCGAAGCCCGAGGTGGCCGTCGTGACCTTCACACCTGTCACGTTGACGCGCTGAGTCTTGTTGACCGTGAACGCCGTCGCCGAGGTCGTGCTGATGACCACGTTGTTAGGCGTGGTCGTGTCGCCCGTGATCGTGACGGTGCCAGCACCGACCGGGTCTTTGAGCGTGACAGCGCCCGTGTAGGTCCCGTTGCGGACCTGAATCGTCACGTTGAAGATCGTGATGTCAAGAGCGGCTGCAACGTCAATTGCCTTCTGGATCGTCAGAAACGCCCCACCCGCGCTGTCCACCAATCCTGTATTGCTGTCGCTACCGTCCGTCCTTACGTAGTAGGTCCGGTTTGCGTTTAGCCTCTCGCGGGTGTCGAATTGGAGTGCCGATAGTGCAGTATCGTATCCGTCGAACTCAGCCTCCAATCTTGCATTGACGATCTTTTCCTGGCGCTGGGGGTCTTTCTCCCAATCGAAAAGATGAGTAAAGGTGTCGCCTGTGAAAGGCATTGGGCGAGCTCTCCAGAATGCAGCGGTTAGTCGACTACCAGCAGAAACATTTCTCGCAGAGTGGCGAAGACGGCATCATTCAAAGGGTTTTCGATGTCATCGGCGCCAGCGAAAGGTTCTGTTGCGAATTTGGCGCATGGGATGGGCTACACCTATCGAACACCCGCTCACTTATCCTCGATGGTTGGAGCGCGCTGCTGATTGAAGCCTGCCCTGAACGATTCCAGCAACTTCGGCGGACCTATCTGTCTAACGAACAGGTCGTTTGCGTAAACGCTGCAGTGGGCACGAAGTGCAACAATCTCGCGGACATCCTAAAATCCACCGGACTTGCGAAACGACGGCTAGACCTTCTCTCAATCGATATTGACGGGCTGGATTTCGATCACTTCTCGGCGCTGGATGACCTGGATCACCGACCACGCCTCGTGGTCGTTGAAGTACAACCAGAGCATGGACCTGACCGAACCGAATTGCTCCCTGCCAAGACGGCGAGGCGCAATGTGGGGCAACCGCTCGCCGCTTTTGTTCGGCGCGGCAACGAACTCGGATATCGGCTGGTCTGCTATTTCGGCGGCAACGCTTTCTTTCTCGCCAACGACGCGGGCGCGCAAGCAGAGTTACCAACCATCACAGCAGCCCAAGGCTGGGCCGACTGGTATTCAGCCGTAACGAACAAGGACGCCAATTACTTATTTGAGCGGAATGTCGGACTTCACGGCGGCTACCGCTTCAACAACCCAAAACTTTCCGCAAGCGCGCTTGGTATCCCGAAGTGGCGCGCGACCAAATGCACTATCAAATCGATTGGAAGACGGCTGCGATCGTTCAGATAGTTCATTCGTTCGATAGAATTATGAAGTGGTAACGGTGGGGATCCACAGCGTCGCTGCGAGCGATAAGCCGAACGCGTGATGTCACGTCGCCATTGTTGAAGTTGACCACCGCTCCCGACGCGTCCTGCCGCCCCCGAACAGCACGGAGCGGCAATCCGCGACGCTGACAGGACCGACGCCATGGCCGACTACTTTGAGCGTTGAAAGTGCCGTATCGATTCCGTCAAATTCAGCTTCAAGACCTGCGTTGACGATCTTTTCTTGGCGCTGAGGGTCTTTCTCCCAGTCGAAAAGGTGGGTAAAGGTGTCACCGGTGAAGGGCATTGGCATATCATGAGCAGGTTGAGCAGATTTCTGGGTCTTCCAAGGCGCAAGCCAGTCGCGCCGACCGAAACCAAGGTCGTACAGGGTCACGAGATTGGCTATTTCAAGACAACAACGGGTAACTGGTGGCTTCCTCTCATCGACGACCTGATTGCAATAACGATGCGGCGAGGACGCATCTTTGAGAGAGAGGTTGTGAAAGAGTCCGCCAAACACATCAGACCAGGAACGGCGGTACTGGACGTTGGCTCCAACTTCGGCCAAATGGCCGTTCTATTCTCACGGATGGTTGGGCAAAAGGGCAAAGTTCATGCGTTCGAAGCCGATCCGTTTGTCTGCTCTTTGTTGCGCATGAATGTAGAGGCCAACAAAGCCAGAAATATCATTGTTCACGAATCTGCAGTTTGGTCCGAGAGCGGCAAGACGCTTATCTATCCGGTGCCTGAGAACATCGCTTGCTTCGGCGCCTATGGCATCGACCCAAGAGCATCCGAAGGGCGCGCGGTTATTTCAACCGCGATCGACGACTTAGGCATCGGCAACGTTAGCTTCATAAAGATCGACATTCAGGGAAGCGATCTGAATGCAATCAATGGGGCGGCGCAAACAATCAAAGGCAATCGAAGCCCCGTTCTGTTCGAGTTCGAGCAACAGCTACAGGCCCAATTCGGAACGTCTTTCAGAGACTATGAAGAAGTCATCTCCAGCCTTGGATACAAGATCAAGAAACAGATCATGGGCCACAACTACTTGATCGTTCCTACTGACTAGGAATTCTTTATCCCATAAAGCGCGAACGTCCCGGAAGCGATGTTTCCCGACTCCATCATGAAGCGAATTGCGGTGATCGCACCAGCAGTGGTATACGCGCCAGAGCCATTGTATTGATACCACTGGGTATCAGCGCTCATGTAGCCGCCCTCGTACCAGACCGGCATGATATCGGACAGCTCCGGGGCGTCGAACCAGAGCGTGCCGCAGTACTTTTCTCCAGTCCCGTTACCAATTGCTCTGTTAGAAGCTCCATCACCAGCGACGATAATTCTAGAAGCACTTGCCCCCGTCGGATTGCCGGCCGCACCAGGTATGCTCGCATCATTGGCATAGGAATATCCCGTTGTCTGGTACGTAGGGCCCGCCCCAGTACCGACGCGGAACCACAGCTCAACGTCGTTTGTCGCTGGCTTAATGCTCGATATGACGACCATCAATCGTTTATAGGTGCCGTTGAACGCAGCTGCAGCGTTGGTTTGATTGAAGTCGATCGTCGCTGAGCCGGAAGCTGTCTGCGACAAAATCAATTTCATGCATCCTGGCGTGGCCAAGGCGGCGTCTGCAACAGTTGCGACAGGAAGCGAGACGGTTCCGCCGGAGACAGTAAAGTTACTCGATACCGTGAGCGAGCCAGTGACCGATGAGCTGCCGATGATAGCCGCACCGCCGGCCGAAACCGTGACAGCCGCACCGAATGTCGAAGCTCCGGTTACGCCAAACGTTCCCGCGACTGCCGTATTCCCCGACGAGGCCGCAATGGTGAATTTGTTGGTATTGACCGCGACATCACCCGTGACACCAAGCGTGCCAGCAATCGCCGTGTTGCCGCTAGCCGCCGTCACCGTGAATTTGTTGGTATTGATCGCCAAGTTGCCAGTTAGTGCTAGAGCATCCGAGAGCGTTACAGCGCCGGTCGTGCTGAACGCTCCAGTTACAGCAACACCAGATGCCGTGCCTACCGCAACCGCCGTGCCACCGGCAACCAAGCCCCACTGATCCGTTGCCGGAAAGTACATTCCCGTGTTCAGGTCATTGGTCTGAGCATAGGCGACTGACGACGTCGCGCCGGCAGCCGCCGAAAGTCCGGCCCCAAACGGAATCCGCGCCGTCGTCGTGCTCTGCCCATCACGGCAGATGACCGACGAGAGCGCCGTCGAAATGTCGTCGTGCTCCGCATCCATGCGGGATGCGGTGACGGGAATAGTATTGGTCAAATCCTGCGTCCAGTCGTGGACGCGATTGTGGACGCCTGAGCCGTTGAATGCCAAGGGTGCCTCCAAATTAGAGTCGTTGAAACCGTCGTCGAATCTGTCGTCGTCTCACGCAAGCGCGAGCCCGCCGATTCGAGAACGGGTTGCGAGTTGCCGCCTTTGCAAGATTAGCTGGCCAGGCTGCCCGACTTACGCGCCCTGCATCGCCTGCGCGATCTGGCCGTCGAGATCGTCACGGGCCGGGGCCCGTCGCGTGACATGAAGGTCGCGCCGTCGCGCGTCGCGCGCCATTTGCACCACGTGATGCGCACGTAGCAGGTTTTTCTGCATGTCCGGCCCATGCACGAAGTCGGGACGGCCTAGCACTTCAACCAGTTCGTCCTCCATCTCCGTCAGCTCTGGCATGTGCTCCGCAGCGGACGCGACCATTTGCTGTGCATCGCCCGCCGCCGCCTGCCGGTGCTCGGCGACGGCCTGCTGCGCCGGCGTCACCGTCATGCCGTAGGTCGCCGCCAGGCGCCCAGCCGTCGCCAGCGGATCGCGATGCAGATCGCCATCGAGCTTCACGACACGGCGGCATGCCTCTGCGTAGGACATGCCGGGAAACATCTCTTTGAGCGCCGCGCGATGCCGGGCGCTCGCAGCGAATGTTCGCTGTTCGCCGTCGCCCTCGCCATGATGCCGGTCGATCGCTGCATCGAGGATGCCATTCAGCTTTTGGTCGGCATTCGCGCTCTCCGCGCGCGCCGCGCCTTCGGGCTTGCCCGGCCGCCGGACCTCGTGGGAAACCGCGTCAGGCGCCTGCTTGAGATAGGAGGACGCGATCGCGTCGGCGGCAGCGCGCGGATTCACCTTGAGGCGCTCGTGCCAATCCGCAAACATGTCAAGCAGGCCGCCGATCGCCACACGTCCGTCGTACCGCTGCTCGAGCTCGGCCCGCCATTGGCGCGAGTGGTGGAAGTCGGCGCTCTCCGCCTCCTGGCTGGCGTGGCGATCGACCGCCACCTTCAACGCACGGTCGAGCCCAGTGTCGGGCCCGCGCTCGTGCACCGATTCGGGATCGTCGAGCTTGGCCTTCAGGTCGCGCCAAGTGTCGCTCTCGTCGCCTGAAGAATCGTCGAGCAATATCTCGTCGCGCTCGCCATTGGACGCGTCGCGGCTCGTGATCGTCGCGGTGACGCTGTCGATCAATTCGTCGAGCTTGCCGTCATCGTCAGAGCGCGACGCAGCAAGCGGCGCGTCGCCACCGGACAGCGTCTGGCCGTGACCTTCACGCATGGATAGAGGGATCGTAGTCATTACGTATTTTCCTGATTTGCGGTGTTCGACGACTAGGTGCGTGGTATGCGGATCACCATAGCGTCTAAGGTCGCCGAAGCGGTCGACCTGGGTACTCCGCGTCGAACTCTTCGAAGCCTCGCCGAAACGGCCGATCGATGTTCCTGCGATCCAACCACAACGGTGGCGGCGGGGGCTGCGTCCGAGTGAGCCCAAGCCAATATGGGAGCTGCGATTCGAAAGCATCCGGCCACCACCTGTTGTCAAAATTCAGCGGTTGCTCTGTTCGCTGCGGCGGCGGATCCCGCGCCAGAAGCAATTGTGCAAGCAGCATGTTTGTGACGTTTTCAGTCATGACATCTCCAATAAGAATGGCGGCTGTCGCCAGCCGCCCGGGGTGAAAAAAGATCGACCTGCGAGAATCGTGTGAAAGATTGATTGCCTGAACGGCGAATGCCGTAACTCTCTAGCGCGATGCGTCGCCCCGCCAGCCCGCAGGGTACATGTGAAGAATTCGGTTCTTTTCGTATTTCGTAAGCGACAAGAAACGCTTGGACGTGTCGATGCAATTGCTGCCGCACATCAGCGCGGTTTCATCATCGTTGTGATCCAATCCAATCACATGGCCGAGCTCATGCGCGATCGTGACCAGAAGCTCATTCGACTTATCGGATGAATAAGTTCGATGGTCCCGTATCACGACCAGGACTTTCCGACTTCCGCCACTCGCTGCGAAGAACGACGTAGGCCCGTTCAGCAGAGCAATGACCACATCTCCATTTAGGTCACGAACGTGGTCGAGCAAGATCATATTGTTCGAACCGACTATTTGCAGAACCTGATCGAGGCCTCGGTGGAAATTGCGGAGAGAGTCCTGTGGTGGGACCGTTTCAGCTATGTGGCTCACGGAACCAAGACGAAACGGGCTGCCAAGATTGGAGAACATCGCATTCCAAAAAGCGACAGCGTCGTATACGGCCGGCAACCTTGGATCTTTGGGATCTGAAACAACAAGGATCGAAGGAATTCGCTTCCAGACACCCCAATAGCCGGTGGTTGGCCAAGACTGCGCAAGACAAACGTTCGGCAGGCTTGCGACAAGCGTTCCCAAGCCGCCCGCAAAGGCTCTCCGGCTCATCCCACCGCGTTGCGCCAGCATGTGACTTCCCCGGGGATAGACCGCTGTCATCAGCACAATGGGATAATTCACCCGAGGCGGAACTATGGCGTCGGAATGCGACTCGTCAAATCTCCTGGTGATGGACTGACAGAAATGCCGGCGTGCGCCCGACCCTGTGGGATCGAGGTCGTTCCTTACAATGCCCACCGGGCGCTTGCTCCTCCCTCCAGAGCCGAACCTATTCCCACCCTCCCAGTCGCTTGACGTGGCCGAACCAATCAGCCGGGTGCGAACTGAACGCTCCTTCCGGCGGCCAACGAGACTCGAAGCCGGAAGACGCTTCGGTCCGCGGTGCAATATAGGGCACTCCCCCCGGTGCGGATTGCTGCGGGGGCGCTCCAGGCACCGTCGGCGCGCCGGGCGAACCGCCGAGCGGTGGGCTCTTCAACGTCCCAGCAGCGCCGGCCTGAGGATTCGCGATTGCCGGCGGCTGTTGCATCCGTTGACGGGCCTCGCGTGCCTCACGGTCCATCTGACCGCGTTCGAGGCCGGCGAGCAACGCAAAGGCCAGTCGAGACGCCCCCTGCGAATGCGCACCGATCGGAGATGTATTCGTCCCCTCTTTGAGCATGGCCTCGAAATAAGGATTCCTGTTGCGGTACGCGTTCGGGAAATAGTCAGTCATGGTCACTTTCCTCCCCAATATCGCGCGGCGCCACCGATCGCAGCTTGGCCAAGCCCGTACATACCGGCGAGATTCTGGTTGTATTGGCTGACCTGCTGTTCGTATTGCTTCTGCTGCAGCGCGGCCGTGTTGTAGATGTTCTGTCCGATGCCGGTTCCGGCAATCGTCGGGGCGTTGTAGCCCGGGGCATTCGGCATCGAGACTTGGCTGCCGCTCATCAATGCCGTGATCTCGTTGATTGGCTGGTTGCGTTCCTGCATACGGCGCTGCATTTCGCGGGATGACGCATCGCTCGCCATTCCATACATGCCCTGCTGCTCACTCAATCCCTGGCCGACAATCGCAAGGTTCTGATCGTTGATGCGACGATTGTAATCATCCATGGCACCACGCCACGCCTCGGTGCCCTGCATAAATCCTTGATTGGTCAGTCTCGCTTGCTCTGCCGCAAGATCGCGCGCATTCTGCGGCGCCATGCGATCGCGCAACGACTGTTCTGTGCGGGCGCGCTGTTCGTTGAAACTGTTCGGATCAACCGCAAGCCCTGAAAGGTCAACCGGCCTGCCAAGAAGCTCTCCGATTCTAGCGCTTTGATCGACCCCAATCTGGCCGACATTTGTTCGCGCCTGCGCATTCAGATCATAGATTCTCTGCTCAGCGTCAGAGAGCCTTGTGGTCTGGTTATACCGTGGGACTTGCGTGGTCGATCCATCCGGCATCGTGACGGTCTGCATCTCGCCACTCCGCGCGTAAGTGGTCGAGCCGGTCGGGCCATAGGTGTTGGGGTTGGCCACGACAGAATTGGCAATTGCGGTCTGAACGTTCGATTGCCCCTCAGCCGCGGCAGTCTTGTATGGATCGGGCGGCGGAGGAGCTTGTGGTGCTGATTGTCCCATTGTCTCTATCCTTCAACCATTTGCAGTTTTCTCTCAGCAGTTCGAAGATGAATGCGTCCTGGACTCCGTCGAGGCCGCGTTTGGCGACACCGACGAATCTGAATCCGAGATCGCACAGAAGTTTTCGTGCCGTCTTGTTCCTGCGTCCGGTGAGCACGCTCACGCGCTGCACCTTCAGCTCTAGGAACGGATAGGCGCATAGCGCCCGCAACGTCCCGGGCAGCGCCCATCCGACCTGATCGAAAGCGCCGCTGATCTGGACATCGAAGCCGCGATAGCAGTGGTAGACAACACCGCCGACCAGCTTGCCGCGCCGGACGACTCCCAGCGTGGCGCAGGGCCCCCAATCTAGGCCGCGCATGTGTGGGATGCGCGACTTCACCATCTCGCCCACCAGCACGTCGGCGCCGATGAGGATCGAGCCGACGATGAGAGGGCTCATTGCGCCGGCGGTTCGGATTGGTGCTCCGTTCTGGCCAGCGGGAACGTCAGGGGCGCGAACAGCCCGAGGCCGGCGCCGGTGGCCATCACATTGCGGCTGTTGATCTTCGCCGGGTCGAATCTTGCTTTTGGATCACGTAGTTGCGCAGCGTCCCGAACAACCAAAACCGTTTCGCTTGCGCCCCCAGGTGGCGTATAGTTTTTCAGCCAAACGGCATCATGCCCATGCTCCCAGGCAGCAGCCAATGTCGAATGAATCTCCGGAACCGTCGCCCCCTGAACATCAACTTGCGCAGGACGCGCGGCGCGCGACCATAGAGCGGTTGTGCCGTCCCCTGGTTCCCGTCGCAGCCAAACCCCTCCCCCTCCGCCCGGTAAGTCAGGAGCTGATGTACCGATATTTTCGGTTCTGCGAGTACGTCCGCCGGAAGCAGCAGGGTTAGGGGTCCCAGCCATCCGCGTGTGCTCGGATGCAAGCCCCATATATCCGGGCGCTTCCGGCGGTCTCCTCAATTGGCCGGTTTCTGACGCGATTTCGGCCGCCTCGTGCCGGCTTACATAGCGGCCGGAGGTCGTTACAAAACCGTCCGGATAGGGTGCCAGCGGGAGCCTGTCGATCGGCACGCCAAGAGCAGCTTCGGCTTTCTCGACCGCCGCCAAATGGGATCGTCCCGTAAAGACGCGATCCATCGCGTCCGCACGCGCCGCAACCGACTCTGCGTCCATCGACAGTCGCCGCGGCGGCGAGCCCGCGCCGAGAGCATTTGGATCGATAGCGCCTCTCGCCAACACTCGCGGCAGCGAGCCGAGCGTGACCGCCCCTGCGAGCGCCGACGCATCGGATTGCATTTGCCGCCTGGCATGCTGCGCGCGGAATTCATCGGGCTCCGACCATTGGCCGGGTGTCTCGGGCTGAACGGCATATCCGCCGGACAATGCCCGGCCGGCACCACGGAATCCCGACGCAATTCCTTGCGCGATGTCGAAGAGACTGCCCGGCGTCGGGCTATTCCAGATTTCGCCTAACGTCTCCTGGCGAGCCGGTTCGGATGGCAGGACTCCGCGCAACTGCCGCTGAGCCGCCCGCCGTTGTCGCAATGCGGCCGCCTCAAACGGTTCCATCAGCACGTCAGCAAAACGATTCGAATCCGCCGTCATAGATAATTCCCTCGCTCAAATCCGATATCCGCGCCGTTGTACGTAAGCTCCTCCTGTGCGGAGACGCCGAACGCGATCGAGGCCGCTCGCCCCTCGCCCGTCACGCCTTGCCACCCGAGCGACGGCACCGCGCCGCCGGCCCACTGGAACGTGTCCCATTGCGCGGCGTTCCACTGCGTCCCGCCGGTCTGCACCGACACGACGCTGACGGCCGGCTCCGACGTGTCGTAGTCGGTTTGGATCGTGACCGGCGGATTGTAGCCGGACGGCGCCAGGAACAGCGGTCGCGCCATGGTGTAGCGCTTGGTCTGAACCGAGCCGAAGATGCCGTAAGCCGATTGCAGCGTCCCGGTGATGTTGCTTGACCCGTCGAGGTGGCCGGAGTCGAATTTACGCACGACGCCATCATTGCCGCCGAAGTAGAGACTGTCGCCGAGCAGCGACCAGCAACCAGCATTGATCCCGGTGAAGCGGCACCAGGCGCCGGTGTTGATGTTCATCACGTACTGATGCTGCAGGCTCCGTTCAGAGATCGGCACGTTGATAATGAGCAGGTTCTGCTTCGGATATTCGATGCATTGCCACCCGAACGCCGTGCCGCTGGCCTGATACTGATCACGGAACTGCCCGCTGATCTTGTCGGTGAAGCTCGCCCGCGATGACGCGCCCGTGGTCATCCCGAGGATCTGCGACAGCGGCACCAACCCTTGTGACGTCAGGATGCCGAGATCCGCGCCGGCGCTGATGAGACAGCGCCGTCCGATGACCTCGGGAATCGAGTAGACACCGACCAGCGCCGATGTGGTGCTGCTCGAGGGATCGGTGCCGGCATAGATCAGGCATTCCCCACGCGACGACACGAAAACCGCGTAATCATCGGGGCCAGAACCGCCGTCGCGGGTCCACGAGCCCATCGCCACCAACTTCCCACCCTTGCGGAAGGGAAGCAGGAATTTCGTCGGCACCCCGGCAATCGCACTGGTCGACAGGTACCAAACGTGGAGCTGGTTCTCCTCGACCAGCCAGAGCCGGTTCATGTGATTGTGCACGGCGACGATGTTGGTGGTCGTGAGGCCCGACGCGGTGACACTCGCGGTCGTCCACGTCGTGCCATCGTAAAGACGAGGCGCGTCGGTCCCGTTCGCCATCATCAGGAACGTGCCGGCGGTGTTGGTCATCTGATCGTATTGCCAGCGACCGTTCGCAAGCCCGCTGATCGCAACTGCGGTCGACGACGCGGTCGCCGCCGCGGTGACGTTATAGAGCGCGGAAGGAATAGCGGCGAACAGCTTGGCGTTCGCGGTATTCGGCGGAACGTATTGGATCAGCGTCTCGACCGCGGTCGCGGTTGCCGCGATCGGCGCATGTGTCGTATAGCCGGCCCGCAGGTGGACTGAGTTGGTATCCGGAATCCAATTGTCGAGGCGGATAGCGTCGCGTTCATCCATCATTGGGATGGCGTCGCGCCGGTTCCAGCCGCCGACCGGCGGCGGGATCGAGGCGATATTGAACGGCGCCCGCCGGCGCGGGCGCGCTGTCATCCGTGCGGACATGTCAGAGTGACCAGGAGTTGTCGGGAAGATTGTCGAGCTCGATGAACTGCGACCCCGGCGCCGGCGCCATCGACATCCTGGCGCCGCCGAGATCGGCGGCAATCCGGCTTTCGCGGATCGCCATCGCGTCGGCGCGGGCATCGTCGAACGCCATGCCCTTGGCGGCGAGGTAGCGCCACTTCATCTCGGCGCGCATCAGATCCGGATCGAACACGGTAGTGTCAGTGTCGGCGGCAAATTCCGCCTGCGCGACCGCGATGCTCGAGCGTGCCCATTTGTTCGAGACATATTCGTAGACCAGCGTCTCGATCGCGGCCGGCGTCGGGAAGATCACGATGCTCGACCCCTGCAGCCGGAAGCGTTTGCGCGCGCCGGTCTGCGCCACACCGCTTTCGTTGAGGTAGCGATTGATTTGCGGCGTGTCGGGCCCGACCATCATCCAGTCGTTGCTGCGATCCCACCCCGTATCCGCGATCATCCGGTCGAAATCGGCCGCGAGTGGATAGCTCGCGACGCCGTTCGCGGTCGTGACGATGCCAAGGGTCTGGAGCGCGCCCCACTCGTGCGCTCGCATCAAGTCGCGCCCCGCGGCGTTGGCGCAGGCCAGCATCGTGCGTGCATCCGGCACGATACTGCCAATATAGGCCGACTGGTGGGCGAGCGAGAGCTCGTCGGCCGCCCGGTTGCCTATCTCAAGAAGCGTGGAGAGCGCCATCAGACAGCCCCCTTCCGTTTGGCCGCGGCCGCCTTCGACCTTCCGCTCCGTCCGGTGTTCGTGCCGACAACCGCCGCAAGATCAGCGATGCCCTGCCTCAGCTCCGCGAGCTCGCCCTTGACGGCCTCGATATCGGCACGCGGCGCATATTGCTCGGCCGGCTTCGGCCCGATGGCGGCGGTCGCCTCGTGCACGGCGCGTTGCATCCGGTCGCGGCGCTCGAGCTGGCGTTGCATTACGAGCTTGCGCGCACCCTGACGGTCCGTGAGCGTGCCGTGGCCGATGCCCTGGCATTGCGCGTCGCTCAGCGCCGCCAGCTCCTCCAGCGTGTGGACGTTGCGCGCGATGTAGCTCGCGGCCTTCTCCTCATCGAGGCCGGGCAGCTCGGTCAGGGTGATTCCGTCCCGGCGCTGCATCGGACGGCCGTCGCAGTAGGCGTCCCATTCGTTGCGGAACTGCGCCATGTGTACCGGCGCAACCTTCTCGACCAGGGTGTCCTTGGCGCCGATGAAGGAAATCTCGATAAAGTCCTGATCGCCGCGGCGGAAGAACTTGGCGGACTGGGTGTAAACCCGGACCTCGGGTAGCGTGATGTCGGTGAGTGTCATGCAGCGTTCTCCTCAGAGCTGTTCGTGTCGCGCTCGTTCATGCTGAAATAGTCCGCTGGCTCGCGGTAAACCTGGTCGATCCCCCTCGCCTGCGCATCGGCATCGAGCGCCCGCATCTGCAGGTTCTGCAGCCGCAGCATTTCCTGGAACAGTCCGTCGCCGTACCAATAGAAATTGCAGGCCGGATAGCGGCCGATGCGCAGATCCTTCAGCATGTGGTTGGCGTAACTCACCAGGACCGGAGAGGTCTTGAACCACTTGTCGGAGCGCATCGTTTCGTCACCGACCTTGCAAGCCGGATTGACCTCGATGGTGTTCTGGACTTTGCCGCTGTGCGCGCCGGCATGCTGGGCATTATACGTTGAAGACGCGCGTGAACGCGCTGGTGTATCTTCGAACGAACAGTCCATGCCGTGCACGATGAAATTTCGGTAGCCGAGAAAATAGAGCAGCGTGATGGTGCGCAGCCCGACCGAGCCGCCGCCGGGGATCATCGCGCAGCCTTCCTCGCTCTTGATGTCGCGGACCTCAAAACTTTCCGGCCCGTTGTAGAGATGCCAAAGTGTGAGATCATAGCCGGCAAGCGGGTCGATCACGTCCGGATGGCAGCAGGAAGCCATCATGTACGCGGTCTTGCGGCTCAGCTTGCGCATCATCCTGGCCTTGTGCGGCCGCGGATCGCATTCGACATGCAGGTCGGGCACGACGGCGTGCTTGCGCAGGAAATCATGCGCACCCGACACCGAGACCAGCGTCGCGTTGAGCTTCTTCCTTTGTTGCGGCAACGACGGCCAGGTCGCGCGCAACGACGGCCCGTAGCAGGCGATCAGCGCCACGAGGTCGTGCGGCGCCACCGGCTGGTCCGGGATCCGCTTCGGCGTCTTGAGCACATTTTGGCGCGTGTGATCGTTGCGCTCGTCCTTCATCACCCCGACCGACTTGATCGCTCCGACGACGCTGACCGGTCTGGCGATGCCGGCGAGCTCACGACGACTGGTCTCGATCGTCTCAAGCACGCGAAAATACGGTGCCAGCCGTTCAAGCCACCATTCAGCGCTCTCGACGATCAGATGCGCGTTGCGACCATCGGCCAGTGTCTTGCCGGCCGGGCGCAGCGAAATCGCGAACAACAGCCGTTTCTTTACCGTCGTGCGCAGATGCAGCAGCACGTCGTCGAGGCAATCGGGCTCGATGTGCTCGAGCACATCGGTGCACACGACGAGATCGGCAGGCTCAGGATCAGCATCCTTCCCAGCAATCGCCGGATCGTATTCCCGCACCCCGTCACCCAACGCCGCCTTGAGCTGTCCTTGCCCACAACCGTAGTCAAGGATGTCCGAGCACTGCTCACGCTCCTTCAAGCCACGGACCATGTCGACCCAGCGGCCGCTGCTGATCCCGTAGCGGCCATCGGCATGCAGCGCTTGCTGCAAAGCCAGGTAGTCGGGCGAAATCAGCATCAGGCCACCATCCGGTCCAGCACCGCGAACCATTCATCGGCATAGGGCACGTTACGAAACGCCTCGAACCACGGACCGCCGTCGGTGAAGTGCACGATCTTCGGATCGTCCCCGTCATCGCTGTGTCCGACGAGATGATTCCACTCGGGCGGCAACGCGCCGATCTCGTCGTCGGCAAGCCAGCAGAAGCGATGCAGATCTCGCCCCGGCAGCGCATTGACCAGGTCGGCCGTCAGCGCGTCGTTGGCGGGATGATCGACATTGAAAGCCATCACCGACGACCAGTTCTTGCGCGGATAAGACGTCTGCTCCTGGCCGTCCATCTTCACGTTGAACGACGGGCGATGGTCGTGCTTGACGCACATTACGGCCTTCGAATCGTCGAGGAGCGCCTTGAGCTCATAGAGGTTCGTGCGCAGCAGCACGTCGCAATCCATGAACAGCGCCCAGCCGCGCACCGCGTCGCCCTGCCGCCTGACCAACTCCGGCACCAGGAAGCGCGTGATCGCGAATTCCGTCGCCATGTGCGCGCCGGAGATTTCGTCCCACAGTTTGCCGAGCCGGCGCGACGTCGGCCGCGTGTAGAGCCCCGCCTCCTGGAGCTGCCGCAATCGCACGGCCGCGACCGGAATGCTGCGATCGAATTGGCGGACGCTCTCGCGCGCCACCATGAATGCAGCCGTCTCGCGTGGATCGAATCCGATCCACACGTCCATGGGTTTGATTGTCATGAGGTCAAGCCTGTTGCGATTGCGGGAGGCTGATTGCGTGCTTTGTCAGCCAGTCAGATTGCCAGGATGAGCGCTGTTGACGCTTCAACGCCCCGCCCAAATCAGGTAAGTTTCGATGGGTCGGGGGCTCAGATCCCAGGCTGGAGAGTTTATCGATGTCGCAAGCCCACGAGGCTCACCGAGCAGGGACCGAAGCCAGACTAGGCAACCTGCTCTTCATCGCGGGTGTCACTCTTTACGTGACCGCGCTCGTCGTTTGCTATGCGGTCATGGGAATTGACAGCGCGCGTGGCGGTCCGGCATTCGGTGTTCTGGTGGGTGGGCCCCTGGGGTTGATCGCCATCATATTTATTCTGATGCAGGTGGTCGTTTTTGTAGGTTTCCTTTCCAGCGTGCCGCACATGAGTTGGACCTATGGCCTCGCAGTGGTAAAGCGCGATTGGCAGATGGTCACCGGCGGCATCTTGGTGCTGACCGTGTTCTGCGCGATCTTCGCTGCCATAACAACGTAACGGCACAGGCGTGCGCCTTGACCTTGCTCAGTGCGGTCGATGATAATTTTTGTTTAGGTCATGGGCCGTCGCCACAAAATCTTACTCAGACGCCCCGTGAAGGCTCGAAAATACGCATGCAATTGCGCCCTGCGGTTCTCACGGCGAAACTCCAAATCCCGCTGTCGTCCGTGATAGGTCGTATTTCTCATCCACATCAAGAAATCTTCTTTAAGGAAATACACCTGCGAACGAAGCCACCCCCATGGCGTGAGTTTTGGTTCTCGGGCCTCAAGCCGCGCCATTGTCAACTGATACTCTTTGAACGACGCCAAAGGATCGAACCAGCCTGATTCCGGATTCCAATATAGATCTTCGGCTCGCCCTGCGTAGGGATCATACCAGCCGATCTCTTCATCCCAATCGAGCCATATGGTTTCGTCCCACGCGAGCTCGACGCTGGACTTGACACAGATACCGTACGGTAAGTGAGTGACGCCATTTTGCATTTTGTCCTCCACCCCGGCGGTCAGGGAGAGCTATTCGGAGAACATTACAACATATCTATGGTTGATGGAACTTCCAGGAGCGCCCGCGCGCTCGCGGTCGTCTGTTAGGAACTCGTGGACGGCGGTTGGTCAGAGGGCCGCTCAAGACCTGCATATTTAGGAAATGGGAGGCTGTTGAACTGAATGTACGGCGCCGTGAGTGGATTGCTATTTACCGCGCGACGAATCGCTGCCGCTACATTCGGGGCCACCGTTTTGATATAGTTCGGATCGGTCAGGTAGGCTCGAATTGCCTCGGCGATGTACTCGCGGTCAACCTCCTCGGGTCGATACTTGCGATGCCATGGAGTGTAAACGTCACCCGGATAGGCATCGAGGCCGTCTCGCTTCGGATTGTTCAGGCTGCCGTAAAGAGAGTTAAGCTCCTTTGTGAGGCCATCCCTCGAGATCAATCCCGCGGTCTGCTCAATGACGTGTGAGGCCTCATGACGCTGGATATTGCGAAGAGCGTCCGGCTCGACGCCTTCGCTGATCACCACTCTTGTAGGCATGCCCGTGGTCGGATGGTATTCTGTCTTGGCCACGTAGTTTCCCATTTCACTCGCCCGCTTGTATTCAGGCGGTTTCCCCAACAGCTTCTCCATCATCGTCAGCACCTGCTCCTGCGACAGGCCTCTTTGGGGCTCTCCCACTTTCGTCCACCCAGCCACGTTTTCGGCAACGAGAGGGTCTCCGTCGATTGTACGAGTCAACCTGCCTAAACTATCTGCTGGGATACCGTTGCGATAATCGTCGGTCAGCGCACGCGGCGGCTTCGGCGGTGGAGGATACATCGAGGGCAGATCGCTGCTAACGCCCCGAGTGGCTTGGGCGCCGAGGCCAGGCGGAGGCTGTCGATCAAGGACCGGCGCACGACCCGCGAGCGTGCCTTCGGAGGGCAGACTTCCTTCTGACCGGCCAGCGAGGGAAGCTTGATGCGGAACTTGTCCTCGCCGCGCAGCAGCGGGTCGAAGCGGCATTGTCGGTGTCGGCACCACCGCCCCCGACACAATTCCAAAAATGTTCAGGTCGCGCTGGAGCCTATTCGCGTCCGCTTCGCTCATGCCCATGGCTTCGGCACCGCCGGCAATTGCGCCGCTCGCACCCCCAAGAACTCCCGATGTGGCGCGCATAAACACATCCGCCGGGCCGACAACCACCTGCCACGGCGCTAAGCCAGGGTATCGCGCCCGGAATTCTCGCGACATTCCATACTCCTGATCACCAAAGCCTTGTCGAAATCCCTCAACGCCGCGGGCCAGTGCTTTTGCAAGCCTGCCGGGTTGGACTCTGTTCCGTTCGGAATCAGGCTGCGGTTGCATCATGGTCTGCACTAGCAATTCGTTCGTAACGTTCGCCACGAGTAGCTCCTCAAGAAAAATGGGCGGCTGTTGCCGGCCGCCCTGAGTGAATGCAGTACCGATCGGACGTCGCCGCCCGATCGGCTGTCAGTGCTTACGCATCCACGATGGTCTTGCGCACCACCGGGTTCTGCATGATGCACGCGGCGTTCGACGCCGTCGCGCCGGACGCGGTCGCCACCAGCGTCAGCCCAAAGACCGTCGCCGCCGAGCCCGATGCCGTAGCATCGGCGAGCGCGCCGGCGGTGTCTGTCGTGTAGAGCGTAACGCCGACGCCCTCCGCCGCGAGCGTGTTCACCCGCAACGAATGGCCATTGATCGCGACCCAGCCGTATTCGCCGGAGGCAATCGCATTCTGCGCCACGCCGATGGTGTTGCCGGCGCGCGCCAGTGCGTGGGTGACGGGCGACGCCGTGCCCGCGAACTCAACCGCCACGCAGGCATACTGGGCGATGGTGCCGCCGGCGACCACGTAGAGCCACTCCGACGCGTTGTTGCCCTTCACGCTGGTGCCGGGTGCGTATTGCGCCGCGGCGTGGGTGTCGCCGAGCTTGACGTTGACCAGCCCCGAAATCGCATAGTGAGTGTTCGGCATGTGTCGGTCCTCCTTATGCGCAGATCACAGCCTGGAGGCTGCGGTTCGAGGTGGTCATGTTGCCGGCCCACACCACCGGCATCACCAGCGCGTCCTGGTTGACGCTCGACTTCTCGCCGAGCGGCACGAACTCCCGGCCCTTCGCGGGGCGAAGGAACAGGTAGTCGGTGTTCAGGAAGTACATGTGGTTGGCCGGGCACTGGTCGTCATAGATGACCGGCACCTTGGCCTGGTACACCAGGTTGGTGAAGCCGACGCCGGCGCCCTTGTCGTCGGTGAAACGCTGGTTGGGCGTCAGCGACTCCAGATAGAGCAGATAGTAATTGGCGTCGGCGGTGATGATATCGGCCTGGTCGGAACCGCGCACGGTGTTGATCCAGGACAGGTTCATCGCGTGCTGGATCGAATCCGTCGACGCCGTCTCCGTGTTGTCGGAAAAGTCATAGACGTAGTTCTTCCACCACGGATAGGTGTTGGCGCTGATGCCGCCGACGGTGTTGGTCGGAACGTCGGCGACCAGTAGCTGCAGCCCGCCGACCTCCTTCGACGAAGAACCCGTGCCGTTGGCATAGAGCGCCGTGGCGATGGTGTTCTTCATCGACTTCTCGAGGTTGCGGATCCGCGACTTCAGGAGGTTGTGGACGGCCTCCTTGCCGGAGTTCTGGATCTCCTCGAGGCCGGTGATCGTCACGTTGCCGGCGAGTTGCTTGTAGTTGAACTCGGCGGCGGTGAAGGTCTCGGTCGGGGAGATGTCGAGCGTCTCGGCGC
>Ga0075430_100001077_pt1 | contig 21644 bp, 16 predicted proteins | sample RhiMetdeltSRZDD4_FD_75294 | JGI IMG/M metagenome (GOLD analysis project Ga0075430, IMG submission 75294) | Populus rhizosphere microbial communities from Tennessee, USA - Rhizosphere MetaG P. deltoides SRZDD4 | ecosystem: Host-associated > Plants > Roots > Rhizosphere > Soil | place: USA... | reverse complement strand
TGATTGGTAGTGGCTGCAGGACGGTCGTCAATACTTCCGACACGCCGGCGACCGCCTCGCGGTCTACGTTGAGGCGCGGGTTAGGCCAGCGGCCGACGTTCAAGACACCTGCGCGGGCAACGTCCACGGCCGACTGGATCGCTCTGGCGCGCGGACTGTCGGATGACAGGCGCGCGAGTGCGTCGGCCTCGGACAAAACAGTTTGGCCAGCGGTGGGCGTGCACATGCACATCGCCACGACCGCGAACCACGCCGAGCGTGTTCGCATACGACTCCTATGAACAGAAAGATAGCTAGTTGGCGGTTGTGAGACCGCTTTTAGAGGAGGGACGAGGCGGGTGGGCCGCGAAGGACGGAGGGAGCACGCGGCGGACCGTGTATCGGATGATCGACAAACGCCGTCGCGGTGAATCGCCGGACAGGTGGAGGTGCCAATATCAGCTGCGGCACCTCACCGGGAGGCAACGCGTATGAAACGTACCCATGCGGCAGCGCGAAAACCGGATCCATCGTCAGGATCACGCTGTCTTCGTCGTCGACTGTTGCCCCTGTATGGTCTGAGTGGATTTCGAGATGATGCGCTTCAGCGTGCGTATGGGCGAGGACCTGATGGTGGCCGTCCGACTCCACTGTATCGTGGACGTGCTGCGCCGGCGCCAGCGGGACCGCGGCAACCACAAACGCAAGAACGGCTGACACCGCACGTGAAGACGGCACTTCCTCGCATCCTATGCGCAGCGGCGCACCTGCCGCAACTGAAGATTAGATGAATTGTCGTTCAGGGGGTGACTTTCCCAATTTAACTTCAGTGCCGTCAGCGGCTTGGCCGGGCTTGGCTGCGGCGCCGGCTGGAACCAGACAGCTTGAATGTCTCGATAATCCCTGGTTGACCAGGTGGAAGCCGACGGCGCAACTCGACACGAAGCTCACGATCGAGACTTGATGAACGGTTCGTCGAGCAATTCGCGTTTGAGAGGCGGCGTACGACATTTACTTCGACGCGTGCCCGTGCGCGCCGAGCTCGTTCACTGCCGCTTTGAAGCCGCTCGCCAGCTTGTCCGCCGGTCCGGTTCCCCAATAGTGGAGGAAGTACACGGTGGGCTGTGTCTGCATCATGTGGTGGTGAATCGACACGACGTCCAGGCCGTTCGTGCGAAGCGCTTTCAAAACAGGTGTCACCTCACTGGCCAGCATTGCCACGTCCCCTGCGATGGCGGCATCCTGGTCCGTGCCGACGAATGCCGCCCACGTATTGAGACCCATGCGCGCGTTGATGGGGGCTCCCATTTCCGTGAGTTTCAGGTCGTCACGGCCAATGGTGATCTTGTAGACCGCGCCAGTCTGCTCGCCATCGGTCCCGACGATCTTCGCAAGCTTCGCCGTGTCCATTTTCGTTGCCGCCGATGACGCAGCCGAAGGCGCCGCTGCCGACGGCGGCGTGGGGTTGGTCGTCTTGCCAATGAGATCGAGCGCCGGTTTCACCTTGCGCGCAAGTTCTGCCGCACTCCCGTGCCCATGAACGTGCATATAGAAGATCCGCGGCTGCTCCCAGAAGAAATGATTGTGGAGGGCCGTCACTTCGAGACCGTTGTCGAGCAGCGCCGACATGACCGGGTTGACTTCGTCCTCCGTGAGGACCAGATCCCCCATCATCACGTCCATGCCGCCGGTGCCCTTCGTGAGTGCCACCCAACCCCCAAAGCCGAACGGCGTCGGCGTCTTCACGTTCGCGACAGTGACGCTGAGATCGTTCCTCGGAATATTCACCTTGAGCACGTTCGCCTTGTAATCGCCTTGTTTACCGAGCGTGCTCAACACCTGCTGGTAATCGGCTGGTACATCCTGGGCCCGCGCTTCTGACGATACCGACAACATGAACAGCAACAACGTAGGGAACCACTTCATGGCTAACCTCCAACTTGCATAGGGGTCTCTTTCTCGTGCGTAACCTCGGCGGGCGCGGGCGGCAGAACGATTCGAAATTCAAAGCCGCCTCTCGGTCTATGTTCGACCCTGATCGTGCCGCGTGAATCTCGACTGCCACTTTAGGACTGCAAGGCCGAGGCCGCTCCCACCGTGATCGCGCCTCATCCACTGGGAAGGGCTACGGACATTACGCGCTTCCCGACGCAGCCTCGTTGCGAAGACGGCTCGATCCGCGTACGCTTAGATGGGATGCTGAAGTGGTTCCGTGGCTCGGCTAGGGTATGGGCCCTGCTCGTTCTCTGGTCGTTCACCGCCCTCGGCACTTTGTCCGCGACGGCACACAGTGTGGCGTGCGCGGACGAGCTGTCTGCCGTCTCCAGGGCCAGACATTTCCCTGGCGCCCACGAACTCCACGCCGCGCAGACGCAAGAGGCGCCCACCCACTGCGTGCTCTGCCATTGGATGCAGTCGTTCAGGGCTGCGGGCGTGCGCGCATCGCGGATCGTCATTGTCCAGAGACCAGTTGCCACGCTGCCAGGCAGTGCGGTTCACCACACCCGTGCCGCCGCTCGTCTCGAACTGCCGCCTCGCGCCCCGCCGGCGTAAGACCCTGATTTCCTTACCGCTCTGAGCTGGTTTCACGATCGCTCGTGACGTCCGTCTTCGCCGTTGCGCGAAGTGTTCGCGTGCGTCCGGGCGGTTCGCGGTCCGGCACGCGCCCGCCGAAGTCTGGGGGCGAGTGGTCCGGCCGCACTGGAGTGATCATGCGGGGTCTGCGATTCGCGCACGTCTGTGCCGTCGCCGGTGCGCTGCTGATCGCGCCTGCGCCCCTGTGGGCGCAGACGCAGGACGCGCAAGCGCTGCGACAGGAGATCGATCAATTGCGTAAGGAACTCGACGCGCTGCAGAAGCAGTACGGCGATCGTCTCACCGCGCTCGAAGCGAAGCTGAACGCAGGCGAGCCGGCGGCGCAACAGCCGGTCGCGGCAGGCGCGCCGCAGGGCCAGGCGCCAGCCGGCCAGCCGACCGCGCCGGTACCGCCCGGCGCGGAAGCGGGAGGGGGGGCTGCGGGAACGCTGCCCGTCTACGGCGCTGGTGCAGCATCCTCGAAAGTATTCAACCCGGACATCGCCGTCATCGGCGACTTCCTCGGCGCGGCGGGGCACAACTCGGTGAACCCATCGCCGGCCTTCGCGATGCACGAGTCCGAAGCATCCTTTCAGGCCATCGTCGATCCGTACGCGCGCGCGGATTTCTTCCTGTCCTTCGGTGAAGAGGGCGTGGATCTCGAGGAAGGCTTCGTAACTTTCCCGACCGTTCCCGGTGGTCTACTGGTCCGTGCCGGCAAGGTGCGCGCGGCATTCGGCAAGGTCAATGCACTGCACAACCATGTGCTCCCCTGGGCCGATCGCCCGCTCGTAACGGAGAACCTGGTTGGCGGCGAAGAGGGGATCAGCGACGCGGGCTTATCCGTGGCGCGCCTCGTGCCGAATCCCTGGTTCTTCCTGGAAGCCACGGGGCAGGTCTTCCGCGGAGACTCGGGTGATCTGTTCCACTCGAGCGAGCCCAGCGACCTATCGTACGTCGCCCACCTGCGCGGATATCACGACCTCACGGAGAACACCAATATCGATCTCGGCACGTCGTACGCGCGTGGCCACAATGCGTCGGGTGTGTTCGCCGGGGTGGACCTGGGGCAGTTCACGACCCAGCTCTATGGCATCGACGCCACGCTGCGGTGGCGTCCGCTCCAGCGATCCATTTACCGCTCGTTCGTCGGCCGATCGGAGTTGATCTGGAGTCGGCGCCAGCAGCCAGGCGGAGAGCAGAACGCGTTCGGTTATTACCTGTCCGGAGAGTATCAGTTCGCCCGAAGGTGGTTCGGCGGCGCCCGCTACGACCGGTCGGACCACGCCAACGAGGCGACGCTTCACGATTCCGGTGGATCGCTCTTCGTGACGTACTGGCCGAGCGAATTCAACCAGCTGCGCGGCCAGTACAGGCGGACCGACTACGCAACTGGGGATCCCGCAAATGAATTTCTCTTCCAGTTCCAGTTTTCAATCGGCGCCCACGGTGCGCATCCGTTCTAGCAGGCAGAAGGCCTGAGGAGTGTTTATGACGTTCAGGAAGCTGACAGGGTTCGCCGCGTGCGTGCTGTCGCTCGCGGCACCCATCGCCGGCGCGGAGGACAAACTGACGGTCATCACGACGACCGAGGACCTCGCGTCGATCGCCCGGGAAGTCGGCGGTGATCGAATCACGGTGGAGCCGATCGCGCGCGGATACCAGGACCCGCACTTCGTCGAGGCCAAACCCAGCTTCATCCTGAAGCTGCAGAAGGCCGACATCCTGGTCGCCGTCGGCCGCGACCTGGAGATCGGCTGGCTGCCGCCGCTCATCCAGCAAAGCCGCAACGCGAAGGTGCAGGTGGGCGGCAGCGGCTACGTGGACGCCTCGCTCAAGGCGCGCATCCTGGAAATTCCCCAGGGGCAGATCACACGCGCGGAGGGCGACGTGCACCCTCTGGGCAACCCTCATTACTGGCTCGATCCGGAAAATGGGAAACTCGTCGCAAAAGAGATCGCCGACAAGCTGTCGCAGCTCCGGCCGGGCGACCGAGCCTTCTTCGAGCAGCGCCTCACCGACTTCACGGCCCGGGTGACAGAGGCCGAGAAACGGTGGGAGTCGACGATGGCGCCGTACAAAGGGACGAAGGTCGTCACCTACCACCGGTCGTTCCCCAACTTCGCGGAAAGGTTCGGGCTGGATGTGATCGGGTACGTCGAGCCGCGGCCGGGCATTCCGCCGTCGCCACAGCACACGCTCGACTTGATCAACGACATGAAACGCCAGAACGTCAAGCTGGTGCTGGTCGAGCCGTACTTCGATCTGAAGACCCCGAACTCCATTGGTCGTGCCACCGGCGCCGAGGTCCTCGTCATGCCGCCATCAGTCGGTGGCGTCAAGGAAGTCACCGACTATTTCAAGCTGTTCGACTACGACATCAATTTGCTCATCGGCGCGCTGAAGAAAGTCGGCGCCCAGCCGCAGTGAGGACACCATGGACACTGCAATGATGGAATTCCTGGCGGCGCCCTTCGTCGCCAGTCTCATCCTGACGGGCATTCACGCCTATCTCGGCGTGCACGTCGTCGAGCGCGGCGTCATCTTCGTGGATCTGTCGCTGGCCCAGATCGCCGCGCTGGGGGCTGCAATCGCGATCCTGCTGCCGGTGAGCGGCGGCGATCCGCACGCGCCCGACGTGTACTGGATCAGCCTGGGCTTCACGTTCATCGGAGCGGGCGTGTTCTCCACCATTCGCGGCCACGGGGCGCGCATCCCGCAGGAGGCCATTATCGGCATCTGCTACGCCGTCGCGTCCGCCGCCGCTATTCTTGCGATGAGCAAAGCCACCTCCGAGAGTGAGCACCTCAAGGACATGCTCGTGGGCAATATCCTCGCGGTCTCATGGAGCGAAGTCGTGAAGACGGCGGCGTTGTACGGCGCGATCGGTGTCTTCCACTACATCTTCCGGAAGAAGTTCCTCGCCATCTCGCTGGACCACGACAACGCCGTGGCGCAAGGCCTGTCGGTGCGCTTCTGGGACTTCCTCTTCTATGCGTCGTTCGGATTCGTGGTGACCTCGTCGGTCGCGATTGCTGGCGTACTGCTGGTGTTCTGCTACCTGATCGTTCCCTCGGTCGGGGCAATGTTGTATGCCGACACCGTCGGGCGGCGTCTGGCGATGGGGTGGACGATGGGGACGATCGTGTCGGCGCTAGGGGTGTATCTCTCGCTCGTGCTCGATCTTCCGACCGGGGCGACCATCGTGTGTACTTTCGGCGTGGTGCTCGCGGTGATGGCGGCGGTGCGTCCTCTGATTCGTCGAACGAATGAAGTAGGGGAGCTAAGCCGCGCGACGGTTGCCCGTTAAGTCATTGATGTGGAGCAGCGACGTCGGTGCCTGCCCATTTCGAGCTGTGCTGTACGGCTAGGAGTCGAATCGGATCGTCGCGGAAACGCTGGATATCGAACACGTTTCCATGCTCCAGCGAGGCGCAGTACTGGAGATACATACACAGCCGAAAGGAGCCAGGCCTCACCCGGCTTCCGAGGTGAAGACAACGGGATGTGTCGACAGCGACGCCCGAGCCGCGAGGCCCAGTTACGCTGATGACCGAGCGGCTTCCTCCCACGGCGTCGATTTCCTCATCGGTATAGCGGCCAACGTGCGGTTTGCCTTGCTTTCGGCGAAGCGACCTGATCGCGCGGATGATTCGTCGTGACTCATCAGCCGGGATGAACGTGAACGGGCCATCATCGTGATCGGTGTCGAACACGTTGACGAAGAATTTCACCTGCGTCACTCCCTCAGGATCGACGTGAAACAGTTGGCTGGCAATTCGGTCGTCGGTTGGGCGCGAAACCGAGTACAAGAGATCCACGCGGTTCAGATATGGCACGACGCGAAGATAGTCGGTCACGACGCTTAGTGCCCAGTCGCTGAGGGCAAAGTCGACCAACGTGGGATGATTCCGTAGATCGTCGTTATTGAGCAAATTGCGCAGGAACGCTCGTTTTTCTTTGCGCTTGTCCGCATCAGTACCAGACCCGACCTCCGTTTTCGACTCGAAAAGCCGCTGACTCGTGTTCAGTGCGGCAGTCAACCCCGGCACGTGATCGCGAGGAAGCATGGCGTATCCGGTCGCCTGTCCCATGTGTGGGACGCTCGATGTCGTGTACCGAGCAGCTAGACGTTGACGACGACCAGTCTCAAGAGGCGCGCGAGTAAAAGCGACTGCCCTCCAGAGCATATTGCCCCACTCGCTGTCCCGGATGCTGTACTTCAGATTTCGTGATCCAGTCTTGAGACGCAACACGGAGTGTCGGATGAACTTGAGAGAGCGGAGCACGACGTACGCGGTGGCGCGAACAACAAGAGGTGAGCGTGATGTAGCCATATACGAATATCAGGATGATTCAACGATGATACTGGTTGGAACCCCACATAATCGCTGAGCATGAGGCGTCGCGCGCGAGTTTTATCAATTCTCTGCGCCATCCTCATCAACGTGACAGTTAGCACCTCGGCCGCGTGGGGTCAAGAAGCCCCGCAGTCAACCCTCGGCGTGGAAGACGATCGCGATGGCGCTGACGTACTCGGCGCATTCAAGGACTCGCTACTTCGCGACGATGCTGAAACTGCGACGACCGACCGGTTCGCCGTCACGGGTTGCTGTCACGGTGACGTTCCACGTTCCTGCCATCGACAACTGTCCCATGCCTCGATAAAGACCGCCCTCAACGTGTGAGAGCTTCGCCTCGGCGCGCATGGCGGGCATGTTCATCGCGGGCATTGCGGGCATCGAAAAGACGGCAGTGACAGCCGCGTCGGTGATGGCGGTTCCGTCCGGCTGACGCACCGTCACCTCGATGGTGTTGTCGCCCGACTTCGGCGGATCGGGCTGGCTGTGAAAATCAATCGCAACGCCTTCAGTGGCCGATGTCGCGGAACTCGCCGGTCTTGATGGTGTTTCATTGCCGCCTGCGGCCGGTGCCTGACCCTGCCCGCATCCAAAGGAGAGCACAGCGGCGACGAGACCGGCCCCGAATCCCGAGAGTCTGATCACGATCTCTCCTGAAAAGACCCCGGGGGTAATTTCGCTCCTGTGGGCATCGCGAATTTACCCCCGGGGTCATTGCGAAGTGCCGGCGCCGGGCTGCCGAAGCGCTCGGGCCATCGACGGCGGATGTCGTCGCCGATGGCGAACAGGCATGGGATCAGAAACAAGACGTAAATCGTGGAGCTGATCATGCCGCCGAACGTCGGTGTCGCGATCGGTTGCGTGATGTCCATGCCGGAGCCACTCGAAAACATGATCGGGAGCAGGCCGAGAACCGTAGTGGCGACCGTCATCAGCTTCGGCCGCAACCGCGCGACCGATCCTTCAACGACCGCATCAATGTATGACTGCTCAGGGGTCCGGTTCGCCAGTGCATCCCGGATGAACTCGATCATGATGATGCCGGTCTGAATCGCGACGGCAAACAGCGACACGTAGCCGATGATCACGGCCGTAGTCATGGAGAAGCCATACTGCCACTGGAGCAGCACACCGCCGACGAGGGCGAATGGCGCCGACAGCATGATGAGCGAGCTGTCCGCAACCGATCTGAACGCCATGAGGAGCAGGGCGAACATAATCATGAGCGTGATCGGGACAACGATACGCAGTGTCGACTGCGCGTCCTGTGCGTATTGATACAGCCCGGTCCACTCGATCGAATATCCCGGCGGCATCGTCAGGTTCGATCGCAGGAATTCCTGCGCGCGTTCGACGTATTCAGGCGCCGTGATGTCCCTGAGGTAGACGTAGACGTAGCCGGCCAATTCGCCGTTGTCATTTCGGATCATCTCGGGTGCTTCGCGCACGCCAACGTCCGCGATCGCGCTGAGCGGCACGGAACGCCCATCACCGGTGACGACCGGCGTGTTGCGCACCTTATCCAGCGTATCGATGTACTCAGGAGAGTACTGAATCGCCAGTGGAACGACGGTCTGATCGGCTTGCCGGATGCCGACGACGTTGTCGCCTCCGATCGCGAACCTCACGGTAGACAATGCTTCATCCACGGTGACGCCCTGTTCCGCCATGCGCTCGAGATCGAGCGGCGCGTCGACGAAGTATCCCTGTGAAATCCGTTCCGCGATGACCGACTGTGTGCCCGGAAAGTCGCGCAACTGACTTTCTACCTCCTGCGCAATCTGCTGGACCATCGCCAGGTCTTTGCCCTTGACCTTGATCCCGACCGGTGTCTGGATGCCGGTGTCCTGCATCATCACGCGAGTGCTGATCGGCTGGCTCCAGCTATTGACGTAACCGACCACCTGCATTGCCTGGTTCATCTCGGCAATTAGTTTGTCCTTGGTCATTCCTGCCCGCCACTCAGACGGCGGCTTCAAGGTGACGGTTGTCTCGATCATCTCGACCGGCGCAGGATCGGTGGCGGTATCCGCCCGCCCGAGCTTGCCAAAGACACGCTCGACCTCCGGGAACGTCTTCAGCTTCCGATCCATCTGCTGCACGATCCATCCCGCTTCCCGTGACGGTAACCCGGGCAGCGTCGTCGGCATGTAGAGAATGGACCCTTCCTCCATCTCCGGCATGTAGTCCTTCTGGAAGCTGGTCAGCAGCCAGACCGAGACAACGAAGAGCACGGCGCTTGCGGCGACGAAGGCGTAGCGGAAGCGAATCGTCCTCAGCAAGGTCGAACGATATGCGCGAACGAAGGCGCTTTCACGGTCGCCGTCCGCCGGTGAAACGTGACGCTTGAAGATCCAGACGATGACGACCGGCAGCAGGACCAGCGTCAGGAGCGTCGAAAACACCATCGCGAACGTCTTCGTAAAGGCCAGGGGATTGAACAGCCGTCCCTCGCGCTCGCCAAGAAAAAAGATCGGCAGAAACGACGTCACCATGATCAGCATCGAGAAGAGCAGCGGTCTCGTCATGGTGGCGGTCGCGTGGATGATAGTGCGCAGCTTCTCTGCCGCACTGAGATCCCGTCGCTTCGCGAGCTGAGCGGTGCAGTTCTCGACGATGACGATCGTGGCGTCCGCCATCTCGCCAATGGCAATGGCGAGGCCGGCGAGCGAGAACAGGTTGATCGTCTGACTGAACGTCGAGAGTGGCAGCACGGTGAAAAGCGTTCCCAGCAGCAGCACGCATACCGGCGCGATGGAGGCGCGCACGTTCCTCAAGGCCAACGCGATGACGAGGATGACGACGATGAGCTCATACACGAGCGCCTGGAAGAAGTTGGTCAGCGTATTCCAGATGAGCGCAGAGCGGTTGTAGGTGGGAACGATTTCCACCCCCTCGGGCAGCGACGGCTTCAGGCCTTCGAGTTTCTGCAGCAGCGAGCGCGTAACGGCGAGGACATTGCGCCCCTGTTCCATGACGGCGATGCCGCCGACCACTTCACCCGCGCCGTCGAGATCGGCGATCCCACGGCGGAGGTCGTAGCCGACCTGGAGGTAGCCGACGTCCCGAAGGTGCACGGACTGTCCGCTGCGATCGCGGCCGAGGACGAGGAATTCCAGCTTGTCGATGTTGTCGCTGTTCACGCCGCCGCGAAGCTGATATTCGCGGCTGGTCACTTCGATCGTGCGACCGCCGGCTTCCTGAAACGCGCCCTGCACCGCATCCAGCACATGTGCCAGTGAGATACCGCGCTGACTGAGCAGCGGTGGAAAGAGCTTCACCTGATACTGCTTCTCGAGCCCGCCCACCGACGCCACTTCCGCCACGCCACCTGCGGATTGCAACGCCGGCTTCACGAGGCTTTCGTTGAGGAGCCGCAGTTCGCGCAAATCGCGATTGCCTTGTCGATCGACGAGTGCGTACTGAAAGATCCAACCCATGCTGCTGGCGTTGGGTCCAATCGTGACGGATGCGTCCGCGGGCAGTTGTCCGCGGATGGCGTTGAGCCGATCGGCGACGAATTGCCGCACGACAGCGCGGCGGCTGGGGTCAGCGAGGATGACGTAAACGAACGAGTACCCCATGTGAGAGGTGCCACGAAGGGCCCGGACGTCGGGGGAACCGGCCAGCGCGCCGATGACAGGCGCGGTCACCTCGCGCTCGATCACCTGCGGGCTGCGCGGCCATTTGGCGTAGACGATGATCTGTGGATCGGAGATGTCGGGGATGGCATCCAGCGCTGCCGTGCGCAGGCCGTAGACACTCAGCACCACCAGGATTCCGACCGCGCACAGCACGACCCAGGGGAACCGGATGACTCTCTCGATGATGTAGGTGATCACTGTTTGCGGGTCCGGCTGCCGCCTTCGCGCGCCGCGCTACGGCGCCCAAGAAGGCCGGACACTACGACGACTATAGGCCTGAGACGACAAAGTCTACGAGCCCTTGAGCTTGTGTTCTGCATCGATGAAGAAGCTGCCAATCGTAACGACGTGTTCGCCGCTTTTCAGGCCATCGATGACCTGCGTGAACAACTCACCCTGGACACCGGCCTTGATCTCCCGGGGACTGTACTCGCCGCTCGAGTCCTGGACGTAGACGAGCGTCTGTCCTCCCCGGTCGATGATCGCTTCGTTGGGCACCGACAGGTGCTCGCCGTCTTCGGTGACCACTTCCAGGATGTAGTGCCGGCTTTTCTCCAGCGCCTGTCCCATCAGCATCACCTTGAGCGTGACTTCATCGACGGCGGGCACGACTTGCGACACATTGCCCTGGTACATCCGCGAGCGTGACTCGGGAGAAAACACACGCGCGCGCTGGCCGGGGCGAACGCGTTTGCCGTCAGCGGCCGGAAGGACAGCGGTGACCGTCTTTCGAGATTCGTCCACGGTCCCGGCTGCTCTGACCCACACCTGGATGGGCCGGACCGAAACTTCGGTCACCGTCAGCGTGAGCTCTGTGGCCTGCGCTTCGGTGACGGTTGTGCGATTGCCCTTCAGGCGGACATGGTCGCGGATGCTTTGCGCGGAGACACCAGCGACGATCGTGGTGGTTGTGATGAGGGCGCCGATGACGAGGGAGAGTCGCATGGTCCGTGCTTCGCAAAGCCCGACCGCCGGCCAGCACGGCCGACCGGCGGTCGTGATGGAAGTTTAGTGGCAGTAATTGTCCTTGCTGTCCATGATATGCGTGCCCCATGGGAACAGCCCAACATTCTTCACGCGCTCGATGTTGTGCGTCTTGGCGTCGATGATCACGACCTCGTGATTGGTCGATTCCGCAAGATAAATCTTCTCATCCGCCGTATCCGTCGTCGCCGTCTCGAGGTTGACGTTCGTGCCGATCTTGATGCGTCCGGCCGGCTTCAGGCTGCTCATGTCGTAGACGTAGACGAACCCGCTCGTGGAGCTGATGACGAACGCCTTGCCGCCCGCGAAGTTGATGCCGGTCATATCCGGGCCCGCTTCGAGCGTCGCTGCGACGCTGTTCGTGCGTGTGTCGATGATCGAGATGGTCTCGTCGCCGTTGTTCGCGGTGATCCCGTACTTGCCGTCGTGACTCATGTAGATGCGCCACGGATCCCTGCCGACGCGGATGGTTTTGATGACCTTGTCCTCGCGGGTATCGATGACGCCGACGACTGCCAGATCGCTGTCAGCCGCGTAGAGGTAGCGGCCGTCGTTCGAGGGGGCCGCGATGTTGATGCCCTTGATCTCTCCGAGGTACTTCGCCGGATCGAGCTTCGCCACGCCTGGCACTTCGGCGACCTGGATCTTCTTCAGCAGCTCGTGGCGACGGACATCGATGACACCAACCCAGTGCGCCCCGTAATTTCCGACGTACGCCTTTGATCCGTCAGGCAGGAACGTCACGTTCAGCGGCTCAACGAATCCGGGAATGGTCTTGATCTTCGACAGCGACTGCATGTCGATGACCGAGATGGAGTCACCGTCCGGATTGCCCTGGTAGTACCAACGGCTGTCCGGAGAGAACGCGAGGTGCTCAGGCGCGATATCCGTCGGGATGACCTTCACGAGCTGAAGAGTGCGGGTATCAATGATGTACGCCTTGTTGGCCCTCGTGCCTCCCGTGACGACGTAGCGGCCGTCGGGCGACATCATGACCATGTGCGGGTTCACGTTGTTGCCGAGGAACGTCTTGCCGATCATCTTGTGGGTCTTGATGTCCATGAACCCGATGTCGTTCGAGTCACGGTTGACGATCATCACGACGGACCGTGGATCGCTGATCTTGACGTCCTGGGCTTGCAGTGTGGTTGCGATGATGGCAACCAAGGCGACCGTGAACACTCCGCCGATGAGGATTGCGCGCCGCAATGTAAACATGGTTCCTGCTCCTGGTCTTCCTAGAAAGCCGCCTGAAAACGTATGCCCGGCAACAGGTAGCCGAACTCCGACTCCATATCGGCGTCGTCGAGGACATGCGTGAGGTGGAACGACAGCCGCAGCCGCTCGGTCAGGTGGAAATTGTAGTAGCCCTCGGTCAATCGCTCCTTCTGGCCCGTTTCCAAATCCATCTGTGCGAAGCCGACGCCCCATGTGTCCTGTGGGTTGAAAATGAACCCGTTCTGGAAACCAACTCCGACACTCCAGAAATTATCGCGGCCGGGATCGAGATTTGAAGTCCCGTAGCGCGCGAACACTCCGATGAACGGGTTGAGCTTCTGATCGAGGCTGAGCCCGAAACCCGTCGCCACTCCGCTGTCCGGCGTGTTGTCGGTCCTGATCCATGCCCGGTAGGTTCCTTCGGGCAGCGCAAACGGGGTGAACGTATACCCAACTTCGCTCAGCGTGAACATCGAATCCGAGAGGTTGGCCGCCTCGTCGTTGCTCTGCTGGAATCCGAACTTGAGTCGGAAACCGTTCTTGGCATCGAACTCCGTGGCGACGCCCGTCCCATTGCTCGACAAGCCCAGCATCTGGTTGTTGACGAGGGCGTCGCTCAGGAACTGCGTGCTCTCGTCGTTGGCGAACGCGTTCTGATCGAAGTAGTTCGTCAGGTCAAGCCGCCCGGCGGTGAGGGCGAGTCGCTGGCCGAAAAGCTCCGTGCGCAGCCAGGCTTCTCGAAGATTGAGCTGGTTCTGAGCGACCAGGCGCGCGGTGTAGCCGTTGAGTAGCGTCAGCGACGGAATCTCGGTGTCTGGCGGCGATCCGCTCAAGCCGACGATATCAGCAAAGAAAATCGTGTATTGCGCAATTCCGGCGGTAAAAAACAGATCCGCGGATGCCAGCGCATAGGCGCTCCGGGTGGGGTCGTTCTCGCCCGCCGTCCGCCGCGCGAACTGAGTGCCCATGGCGGCATCAACGCCCACTGTTACCCGGCGTTCATCCGCTTCCTCGAGCGCTTCCCCGATCTTTTCACTGATCGTCTGGCGTCGGTAGACGCGCTCGCGCTGGTAGGTCACTTGCGGCGTGGCCCCGGAAGCGGGTTCGTCTGTCTCGTTGCCGTTTTCGTCCACGAAGATCTCGACGCGGCGCACGCGCGTCTCAGGTTCCGAGAGCACGGCGCTCGATTCGAGGTCGGTGAGGCGCTGCTCCAGCGTGGCAATTTTCTGCAGGAGCTCCTGCCGCTCGAATTCAGCCGCCTCGGCGGCACTTGCCGCATTCATCGTGATGTCGAGCGATGCGTTGCGATCCATCTCGATGGCGACGCCGGTGCGTCTGAACGCGGTCAAGCCCGACGACGAATTGATGGAGAGGTCGTACTTGCCGACCGGCAGTGCACCGAGAGAGTAGTTCCCCTGCGCGTCGGTGGTGGCTTCGAATTTCGCGCCGTTCTCCGCGTTGATGGCGGTTACAGTCGCGCCCGCCACCGGCGCGCCGCTCTCATTCCTGACGACCCCGCGAATGCCTCCTCGATGATCCGCCATGTTCATCTGCGCGGGCTGGGCTGCCTGCTGTGCGGCGGCTGGACTCCAGCACGCGGCGAGCATCAACATCGACCCTACTCCGCGCACCGTGTTCTTCCAAGTCAACAACAAGCGACAGCTCATCGAACGATTCCTCCACGGGCGTGCAGGTACAGACGCCCCGGGCATCATAGGAGAGGGACTACGGCTGCGTTGCTGAAGATTTCCTTAATTCGTAGTCAGAAATAGGCCGCTACCGTGCGACGGTGAGCAAGCCGATCGACGCCGTTGGCGGGACACCGTGGATGGTGGTTCCGGCCGGCAAATGCAGGGCCGCTCTGAACATGAAAGGATGACTGAATCGACTGTCGAAGTCGTGCAACCACACCAGAGGCTGAACCGAGCCGTTCGGGAGCGCGGCCACGATCCGCAGTGACTGCCCCGGCGGGACCCTCTCGGGAAGCAGGCCGTCAAGCGCGATGGGCTGCGCAAGCGTGAATGGACCCGACACGCGCAGGCTCGGCACGGGATCATGCGAAGCCACGGGTGCAAATGAGGGTTGCTTGGGCGCCTGAAGCGGATTGTTTCCCCGCCGGATGCCGCCATCTACCCATCGTGAGATGGTTTCGATCTGCTCCTGGGAAAGGCTCAAATCGTTCCGAAAGCTGCCAAAGCCTTTCACGGCGCCCCAAGGGGGCATGCGTCGGGCGAGCACGGCGTCCTTGATTTCATTGGCACGCGGCTGGGCATCGGAGTACGTCATCAACGAAAACGTGGTACCGCCAGGACGGTGGCATGTGGCGCAGCGCTGATAGATCAGTCTGGAGATCTCCCGGTTCCACGTGGGAGTGGACCCGACGCCATGCGCATCGATGATCTGGCCACACGCCATGAATGCAACGATCGCACTCAACGCTCGTCTCATGATTTGCCCCGAAGAGCTTGCCGGCCTTTGACAGGAGCGGCGCCGGAGTCTACAAGGTACTTGTGGATAGGCGAGCCGTCTACGTGCTTTCGGTGTGTGGTCTCTGTCTCGTCGCTTCGTCCGACAGAGTGGCGCACGCCGAGAGCGTCGCGCGCCGCGTCGCACGTCAGGCGGTGCAGGCCGCCCCCGCTCAGGCACAGGTACCGGATCCCGCTCAAGGCCTCGTGTACATCTGCCCGATGGATCCCGACGTGCGATCGTACGAACAAGGGAAGTGCCGCCGATGCGGGATGACGCTGGTCGCGGGTGTTCCCGATCCCGAGGAGTTTCATCTCGACACCCGCGTGTTCCCGATGCCGCCGCAACCGCTGAAGACCACGGTGCTCCAATTTCTCGTTCACGATCCCTGGAAGGATCGGCCGGTCGCCACCTACAACGTGCTGCACGAAAGGTTGTTCCACGCGTTCGTGGTCTCCGAGGATCTCGAGTTCTTCGAGCACGGGCATCCCGCCCTGGTTGGCGACGGCATGTTCCAGTACCCAATTACCTTCCCGCGCCCGGGTTTGTTTCGCGTGCTGAGCGACTTCTATCCGGTGGGCGCGACGCCTCAGTTGACGACGACGACAGTGCTGGTCCCGGGCGGCGACCAGAACCCCGCCCGGCTCGTTCGCGATTACTCACCCAAGGACGCGCAGAACATGCGCGTCTCGCTGGCCACGATCCCTGACGACCCGGTTGTCGGCAACCGTACGCAGCTGCGGTTGACATTGGACGATGGCAGGTCGATCGAGCAGTACCTTGGCGCGTGGGGACACATGCTGGTCGCGAGCGGCGACTTGATCGACATGATGCACGAGCACCCATACTTTGCTGACGGGGGCCCGCAGCTGGAGTTTCATGTCGTGTTTCCGCGGCCGCAAACCTACCGCGTCTGGGTGCAGCTACAACGCGATGGCGTCGTCAATACCGTCCATTTCGACGTCCCTGTCTCGAAGCTGGAATGAGGACTAGAACCCGACGACCATGCTGACGCGAAGAGTCCGAGGTACCGCCGGGTGAACATGGATGTCTTCGATACCTCCAAGTGGTTCACCTGGAAGTCTCGAGGCAAAGTAGTAATCGATATCGCTGACCTCGGCGTCGAACAGGTTGTAGACCTGCGCGTTGAGTCGCAGCGCCTTGGCGAACTGGTACCCGCCTTCGACGTTGAGGAGGCTCGTGGCCTTGGAGCGGACGGAATTGTCCTCGATCAGCGCGCGCGGGCCGAAGTAGCGAAGGCGGATGCTGGCAAACGTGCGATGGAAATTGTCGATGCTCGCGCCACCTGATACCACCACATCAACCGCTTCCGGCACGTACTGACCGGCTTCATTGAACTCGGTGAAGCGCGCCCGCGACCACGAGAAATCGCCGTCGAAGATCAGCCACGGCTTGGGGCTGTAGTAGTTCGCGACCTCTACGCCATACCGCCTGCTCGCTGGACCAGGCTCCGTCGCACCGAGGTCGCCGTTGTAAACGAGCTCAGATGCGAGATGCAGCGTCCACAGCGAGACGGTGCTCTGGAGATGGGGAATGGTCACGGTCCGCACACCGGCCTCCGCACCCCTGCCTCGGACGAGGGGTGTGACCGGGCTCACCGGATCGCCGTTGCCGTCGTACTTGAGCGTCGTGCCGAGCGCGCTATTGCTATGGAAGCCGGTGCCGGCATTCACGTAGAACTCAGTGGAATGCCACGGCCCAAACGTGGCACTCCCCTTGGGGCTGACGATGCCTGCTGTCTCAGTACCACCGTTTCGCGGGTCGATCCTGTTGGTGACGCTGTAGCGGGAACCGTCAGCGCGCAGACCCACGGTTGTCTTGAGCCAGCGCGCCCACTCCACCTGGTTTTCACCGTAAACGCCTGCACTGGTCACGAGGGCTGACGCATCGTTCCAGGTCTCGAGGCGCTCTCGTGCTTCAGTGTGATACAGCGCATTCTGCATCACGTCGTCGTTGCGAAATTGCGCGCCGATGGTGTTTTCGACCGCGCGGCCGCCCCATCGGGTTTGCCGTTTCTGAAATGCGCGTGCGCCGCTGACGAACCGGTGATCGACCTGCTCGCGCTGATCGCCTCGCACGGGATCGTCCAGGAAGAACGTAAAGTTCGAGATCAGGCCGAGATCGTAGCCAAGCCCGTACGCCTGAATCTTGGTGAGCGTTTGGCCATTTCCCCGCTGCCACTCGCCGCCGACGCTGTAACGATAGGTATGGCCACCGTCGGTTGGATCGATCGAGCCGAACCGGTCGATGAGACCCGAGTCGATCGCGCGTTGCGGTGACGCTTCGGTCGCGTTCCACTCGCCGTGATACCCCATGAACGTGAGCGACAAGCCATTGATGTTGTCTCCCTGGCTGTAGCGCAGTACGCCATTGAATTTCCGGTAGGAATCCGGGACGGTCCATGGCCCGGCGTTGGTCGAGGTCTCGAACGCGGCAAGGACATTACCGCGGCCAACCTTTGGTGATGCGGCGAGCAGCACCCGGCCAAAGTCGTAGGTGCCTGTCTCGAGTCGAACGAGGGGCCGATCGAGTGTCGTTGCGTAGTTGATGTTTCCGGCGCCCGCCGTGGCGAAGTCTCCCTGATCCGCATAGTAAGGTCCCTTCGAGTACTGCACGCCGGCGACGAGCTCCGGGATCAGGAAGTTGATGTCGGAGTAGCCCTGGCTGTGCGCGTGCGTCGGCATGTTGACCGGGGTACCCGCGACAGTCATCGCGAAGTCGCTCCCGTGATCGAGGTTGAAGCCACGCAGGAAGTACTGGTTGGCTTTGCCTTCGCCACTGTGCTGCGTGATGATGACGCCCGGGACGGTCTCGAGCACTTCACCCTGCCGCATGAAAGGCCGCACATCGAGTTGCTTGGCGGTGATGGCACCCTGGCTCGCAGAGGCGGCGATGCCAACCAGGTCCTCGGCCGGATTCTCGACGTCAGCGAGATTGGTGAACGTGCGCTTGCCCACGACAACGACTTCCGCGTTGAGCGAAAGGTGCATCACTTCGTCGTTGGTCACGACCTGACCGGCGGCCACCGCGAGATCCTTGTGGTTCACTGTGGCGAAGTTGATCAGGCGCATCGAAAGTTGATACGTGCCGGCGGGAACGTCGCTGAAGTCGTAGCTGCCTTCGGCGTCGGTGACCGCTTCTTGCGGTTGGCTGCCACCGAGCAGCTCCACGGTAACGCCAGGAAGCGCTCCTCCCGTCTCATCGGTGACTCGTCCTTTGACACGCCCGACGCTCAGACCTTGCGCAAACGACGGAACACTGAGGACGAGGAGCAGAAGTGCTAGCGCCCAGCGTGGCATGAATCGAACTCCTTCCGCGACGCTTCGCACGCAGTACCGACGGCGCGACGCGCGTAGTCGCCCAATACATCAATCGTCCGCCGGACGAGGTCCGATTGATCTGAAGAGTTCGTGAAACCTTCGTCAGAGTCGTTTAATCAAACTCTGCTGCACATGCTGGCACGTTTCCTGATACTCGCGCACGACCCAGGAGGAAGCGATGAGCGACGAACACCTTCTGACGAGGCGCGAGTTCACCGTCGAAAGCGCCCTGGCCATGCTTGCTGGCGTCACCATCACCATCAGTGGTTGCGGCGATGACGACGAGCCGACCACTACCCCGACACCACCGGCGACCGACAAGACCGGGACTGTCAGCACCGATGCCAATCACACACATACCGGCGCGACGATCACGGCGGCTCAGTTCACGGCGGGAAACGCGATAACGTTGACCCTTACGGGCACCACCACACACACGCACACGGTGGCTTTGTCTCAGGCCGAGCTCTCGCAGATCAATACAGGCACACGCGTGCAGAAGACGTCGTCCAACGACAACGCCCACACACACACAGTGACGTTCAATTAAGCCCGAGAGCGGGATTCGCGACTCGGGACGCGGGAATCGGAGTTCAGCAGCGTAAGGCGGGTCCTGTTCTCCGGACCCGCTGTGCTAACGCCTCTCGACGGTTCTCTGGATCTTGCTACTCCAGAAAACTGGATCCGGCTGTGTCGCCGGAGTAACTACACCTCGCAGACCACGGACGACGCGCTTGAGGCCGAGCCACAATCCAATCACGCTCGTCGTCAGGCCGCCGAGACTGAGCAGAATCATACCGACGTCCCACAATGGACGTCGGTAATACCAGAATGAGAAATCGAGGCTGTGCAATCCGTTGTACAGCCATCGCTCTGCGCGATCGAGCCGATGGACGCGTCCAACCAGTTGGCTCATGCGCGGATCGATGTAGAGCCACGTGCGATCGGGATCTTCCAGCTTGACGCGCAAAACCGGCAGCGGCGCCAGCCCGTCCCGCGAGTAATAGTACGAGTCGTAGGTCGTCAGCATCTCGGCGCTCGAGATCGGGGTATCCGGAACGGCTTGTTTCACGCGCGCGAGGAGCGTGTCGGACCCGAAGGCACGATCGTGCAGTTGCAGCGTGCGTGCGTTGACGACCGTTTGCGCGGCATCACGCGACCTGACCGCGAAGTACGGTTCGTGTCCGCGGATCTCGGTGCCAGCGCCCGCGTCGGGATCACGGCGTACGAGGAAGAACGGTTCGTCCTGGATGCGAACGTATTCGACTTCCTTGATTGGTTTTTCGGCGGAGATGGTCTGCCACGAGTCAGCCGTCAACGCCGGGAACGCCGTCAGATCGCCGGCGGTGCTCGTGAAGGCCTCGCGAAGTCCGCCGCCGAATCGACCGGCGCTCGTCGCCCAGCCCCACGGCTCCATGGAGAGCCAGCCGCTGAACACGAAGGTCAGCGTGAAGACGCCGAACACGAGTCCGGTGATGTAATGCCAACGCATCCAGCCGGAATACGGCAGATACGATCCAATTCGCGAGAAGCTGAATGGGCGAGTGATCCGGAGCTGGACAATTCCGAGCACGATACCGAGCAGCGCGAGCACGATGCCGATACCGGATGTCCACAACACGACTGCGCGCCACAGCGGCTGATTGAGACGCAGCGGTGCGAAGTAGAGGAAGTGCGGGATCGCTCCGACCCACGCGAGTGCGCGGCTCCTCCTGGTTGTCAGCACCGTGACGTCGGTATTGCGTTCCGACACGTAGACCTCGGTCCCCGCCTCGTCATCGACGGCGAACTTGTGCATCGGGCCCTGTCGCAGCGTCAGCGACCATTGGTCGGGCTCCGTGAGCCTGGCGACGTGGTGCAGTCGATCCTCCGGGAGTCGGACGAATGCGGCCGCGATCGACTGTGCCTGCGCGGCATCGATGTCGGCCAGCAACTCACCGGTATCTGCGAAGACCGTCGTTGATTCACCCCCGCCCCCGAGGCGATACGCGGGCCTGCCCATCACGGTGAGAAGGGTGACGCGGTCGGCGCCATCGAGCTCGGCGAGTTCGAGCGCCTCGTAAGCTGACAGGCGCACGGCAGGCGTATCAAGTGGAGCGAGGCGTTCCAGCCGGAGGTCCGACGTCAGGCGCGGCATGCCGCGTCCGTAGAGCATCGCGATTCCGGACGCGAACCAGGACACGAAAATCACGCTGAGCGCGATGCCGACGTAGCGATGAAACAGGATTAGATACTTGCGCATATGAATCTTGAACTACCGTTCCGTGTTCCTGGTTTCCGCCTCCGCAAGGCTACGGCGAGACCTCGCCGGAGCGCTTCGCGCGAAGGCGGGCGGCGTTCCTGTGCTGAGTTCCGGTTCCACGTTGCAGGTTCAAGCGTTCTCGGTTCCGAAGTGGGGCTAGTATAACCACGCAGAAGTCACATTACCTGGAGCATTCGTCATGCATCCACGATTTGCGCTTATTTTCCTGCTTGCGCTGGTTTCGGCTTGCTCCCGAGCCGAGGCGCCCGCGCCTGAGTCCTCTTCCGCGCCTCCACCGGCGGCAGACGCCCGTCCGGCGGGCGGGCGGCTATTCGTGACCAACGAGGTCAGCGGCGACATCAGTGTGGTCGATGTCGCGGCGCATAAAGTGTTGACCACCATCCCGGTAGGAAAGCGACCGCGAGGCATTCGAGTCAGCCCGGATGGATCGACGCTCTATGTCGCGCTCAGCGGCTCACCGATCGCTGGTCCCGGCGTCGACGAAAGCAAGCTCCCGCCGCCGGACAAGCGGGCGGACGGAATCGGCGTCGTCAGCGTGGCAGACCACAAACTGCTACGGATCGTGAAAGCTGGCTCCGATCCGGAACAAACCGCCGTCAGTCATGACGGCTCACGTTTGTTTGTTGCCAACGAAGATGTCGGCGAAGCGAGCATCGTCGCCGTTGACGACGGCCACGTGCTGGCGAGCCTGAAAGTGGGCGGCGAGCCCGAGGGCGTGGAGATGCGGCCTGATGGTCAGGTCGTCTACGTGACGTCCGAAGAAGACAGCCACGTCGCCGTGATCGATACCGCTGGGCTCAAAGTGCTGAAGACG
>Ga0075430_100001073_pt1 | contig 21684 bp, 28 predicted proteins | sample RhiMetdeltSRZDD4_FD_75294 | JGI IMG/M metagenome (GOLD analysis project Ga0075430, IMG submission 75294) | Populus rhizosphere microbial communities from Tennessee, USA - Rhizosphere MetaG P. deltoides SRZDD4 | ecosystem: Host-associated > Plants > Roots > Rhizosphere > Soil | place: USA... | reverse complement strand
ACAGATAGTCGGGCGGCCGTCTGATCTGGGTGAGCGCCGTTTTGGCGGTGGCGCTCTTGAACTCGGTCGCCCAGTTCCCGATGCAGCGGCCGATCTCTCCGCAGGTGGTCTTGCACTGGTACTGGTCGGCGAGGCTCGGCGAGCAGTAATAGTCGGGAGGCGCATGCTTGATGTCCGAGGGCGCCTCCTGGGCGTACTTGCACTGATCGTGGGAGACGCACTCGGTCAGCTGGCAGTCGTATTGGTACTTCGGGCAGCTGACGCTAGGCACAATCGCGGCCATCACAGCACCTCCTTCTTCTCACCACCAAGCTCGGCGATGATCTCCAGCAGCTTCGCCTGGCTCCCAGAGGGGTTCTTCGGGGCGAGGACCTCGTCCGCGTTGGCCTCGGCCTCGGCGGCGATCTCCTCGCTCTTGGCCATCGCGTCGAACTCGGCCTTGCCCTTCTCGGCGAGCGCCATGAACTCCTCAGGCGACGGCGGTGGCGCCTTGTACCACGATGGAGGCAGATAGGTGTTCTTGAACGCCTTCGCCACCTCGCTCTCAGGGAGGTCGGCCATCTTGTACGTCGTCGTGGTGATCTTCAGCTCGTCGTCCAGGTCCTTCATGTGGGGCAGGTCCTCCAGCTTGATCGGGTCCTGGATGATCTGGTTGCTGAAGGACTTGTTCCACGGCCACGGCTTGGGCTTGCTCGCCTTGGCCTTGAAGATGCCGGCGGCCGCGTCGGCGTCCTTCTTCTCCTTGGCCAGGGTGCCCTTCAGGTCGGTGGCGATCTCCATCGCCATCTTCCCGAGGAAGCCGAACTGCGGCGCCCTCGCGCAGAGGTCCACGTGGTTCCACTGCGTGAACTTATCCAGCGCCTTGCCGCCGTTGTGGGCCGCCATGACGCCGCGGTTGAAGCAGGCGACCACGTTGTCCCAGGTGACCTTCTCCGGCCGCGCCTTGAACGCGATGATCGCGGCGCAGAGGTCCTTGGTGATCTCGGCGCTCTTGGCCCACTTGGGGCCTCCGTAGCCGAAATTGCGCTTCCCGTCCGGGTAGCAGCTCTCGCAATCGGAGTCGCCACAACCGCGACCCCAACCGCGCGTCCGGAAGTCCGCCTCGCAGTTCACCATATGCTGGTGAAGCGCCTCGACGCCCCTGGGCAGCACCTTGTCCTGGACGAACGTGCGGCTAATGGCATCGCTCTCGGGCAGTTCCCTCCCGAGGAGGTCCTTCCAGTTCACCTTGGAGCCGCTCTCGACGCTCCGCCCAGGGCCGATCCGGTAGAAGTGGCGGTCCTCACCCAGGCACGCGGCGGCCAAGAGGCGCGCCATCAGGATGATGGCTTGGGCCCTCAGCTTGAGCAGGTGCGCCTCGCGACCCCAGAGCGGCATGCTGTGGAGCGTCGCAATGCAGAGCGGGACCGCGCTTTGCCGGTCGATGAATAGGCGCTTCCGCATCTGCTTGACCAGATAGCGGTAGTCCTTCGTCTTCAGTGCGGCCGGCTGCTCCCGGCTCGGCTGGAGGATGTCCCCCTTGCTTGGGGGCGTCTGGCCCTTGGGCGTCTTGGTCCACACGGCGAGCCCGTGGCAGATTGCCTGGACCGCCAGATGGCTCGTGAGGCCCGAGAGGCCCATGACCACGGTCCCGTGCACGGCGGCCTTGCACTTCTTCTCCCAAGCCAGGAGGTCATCGTAGTCGTCCCCCGTGGGCTCCAGGAAGTTCTGGACCCTGAAGTCCTTATGCGGGATGAAGTTGCCCGTGGACTGCTCCAGCTTGGGGCCGTCCCTCAGCTGGACCACATAGGGCTTCCCGTCGTCCTCGACCACCTCCATGAACAGGGAGCCCTTGATGTCCGCGGCCAGCCTGCCGCTCCAGCTCGTGACGGCCTTGGTGAACTCGCCGGCAGGACAGGGGATGTGGAACTGCTTGCCCTTGCCTCCCGTGACGCCGTCATTACCGCGACCCCAGGTGACCCCGGTCTCCGTCGCCACGGCGCTCACCTTGCCCTTCAACGGGCGCATGATGAGCACCTCGCCCTTGGGGTCCGCGGCGCGCGTCTGGACGTAGACGTCCAAGAGTTCCTGAAGGTTGGACACCTTCCGGGACTCGACGAAGCCGTGCCTCGGCGTCTCCGGACAGGGACGCGCGAACCAAGGGCCCGAGTAGAAGGTGGGCATGTTGTAGGGCATCACGTTGAATGAGCCCTCCCGATTGAGCCACGGCGCGTGGAGCGAGATCGAAGACTCGGTGATGATCTGATAGCCACGCGCTTTCTGCGTCTGGAACATAGTCAGCAACTCCTTTGCTTGGCGGGGATTGGGGACCCCGAAGGGCCCCCATGGCAGGCTTAGTCCAGGTATTGGAAGCAGTGCAGCTTGTGGCCGGTCTTCTCGATGGCCTTCCTCCAGTCGACCTTCCCCGTCTTGACGAGGTGCTCCAGGACGTTGACGGCGGCGGCCTTACGCGCGTCTCCCGGCAGCTCATCGAACTCGGAGATGCTCAGGTTGTTCATCAGGAACAGGTCGTTGCTCTGCTCGCCGACAAGCCCCAAGAAATGCTGCCCGATGCTGTGGAAGCTGCCTGTGGGCAGTTCCGTCAGCGCCTTGGGATTGTTCACCATGCGGAACTTGACCAGATTGGCCCATCCTGCGATGCACCCTGCGGTGCCGCAGGCCGTCCTCGATGCCCTGGTCCCCGTGTAGCAGTGGCTATTCTCCACCGATGTCAGGAACGTGCCCATGATGAACCTCTCGGCAGGCGCCTCCGCAATGGCGGCGGCCACCTTGAGGATGTTCTCCGTATTCATGCTTCGATCTCCGTCTGGGTTGTTGGGCCCGACTTGCGGGCAAGCTGTCGAACATGGCACGGCGCGGGGCCGGCTGGCCATGTGGCAAGTTGTCGCATCGAGTCGGCGCGTTCAAACGAGGCAGAGGCTCGGCGCGTTTGAACGATGCGGCGTATTGTCGCATTGTGCTGAACAGCGTTTTGCAGGCAGTGTCGGCCCGTCGCAGAGCACGGCGGTTTGCCCCCACGCCGCCAAGTGCCGCGAACTGCCGGGCCCCCTGAGGCCCCTCCCTGCGACAGGGGGCCCGGCCCCTGCGACAGTCTGCCGCAGTGACTTTGGGAGCAAACAGGCTTAGCGTCTTCGGAGTGAGAGCGTGAACCGAGCGATGGACAGGACAATGGACCGAGGAACGCTGATAATCTTGGGCTTGGCCGTGATCTGGTATCTCGGCCGCGCCTCCATCCGTGGCCTGGGCCGCTACGTTGCGCACGTCGAGCGCAACGGCGGTCCGGTCCGCTAGTTTCGGGCCATCCGGCCCACAACCCGCCCCGAGGGGCCAACTAGGAGCGACTGCAATGACGAAGCCTGCCAAGATCGAGGGCCCGCGCGTTCTGCCGGACCTCAGCAAGATGCCCGGCGTTGGCGCGTTCGCCGCGCTGGCTGATAGCGTTGAGGCCCGCGTGGATGGCGACTGGCTGCTTGTGCGCCTCCCGATCAGCGAGGCCGCCCTGGCCAGCGCCAAGCCATCCAAGACGGGCGCCCTGCGCATCGTCGCCGGCGCCGGCAATCGTTGGCACAAGATCGATGAGGCGATCAGCGTTCTGCCGGCTGGGTCGCGCCTCAATATCACGTTCGGCGTCCCGAACCCGGCGCACGACAAGGAAGCGGCGGCCCGCAAGCGCCTCGAACAGCAGGCCGCCAAGATGGGCCTGAAGCTGGCGCCCAACGCCTAGATTGGAGGATCAATGCAGCGACGCAAGGGGCGCCCTCCGGAGGGGCGCCCTTGGTGCGTTCAAACGAGGCAACCATGACCAGAGATGAGATCGCCTGGGTTATGTTCGCCTGCGCTCACATCGAGCAGGGCGGGAACAATGACGCGGCGTGCGACGCCGCAGACGTGATGCTAGGGCGCTTCAAAGGGCGCTTTCCTCCAATCCAGCTAGGGGCCGCCAAGGCGGACAAGGTGCGCCGCGGGGTGCGCAAATGAACGGGAGCAACCTTGTAATCGCGTTATTGTTCCTGGCAATCATCCTCCTAATGGCAGGTGCCCCATGATCCGCGAACTGTTCGCCCTTCTTGTCTTGGCGTCTAGCCTTGCGTTCCTGCTAGGCGTCTTGGTCTTCACCCTTCCATAGGGACGCACAACGGAGAAATGAGCAATGAGTGACGGAGCGAAAGTTGCATTGACGATCATTGGGATCGTCGGCGTGTTCGGCGGTGGCGTCGGCACCTGTATGCGCTATTGGCCCGAGTATCGTTCCTGGGAGCAAGGCATGGCTGGCCAAGCCGAGTTCCAGCGGGCGGAGCAAAACCGCAAGATCCGCATCGAGAGCGCCAAGGCGGAGCACCAGGCCTCTAAGGAGCTGGCGGATGCGGAGATCGCCCGCGCCAAGGGCGCCGCAGAGGCGAATAAGATCATGGCGGACTCGCTGAGCCGCCCTGGGGTGGAAGCCTACCTCCAATGGAAATGGATTCATATGTTGGAGATGGGCGTCCAACATAAGGTGACGGACAGGGAAGTCATCTACTTGCCGGTAGATGGCAAGTTGCCCCTATTGGAGGCGGGCCGCGCTGTTAAGCAACGGGTCGATCTCCCGCGTTTGAACGATCTAACCCCGACGCAGGGCAACCCGAGCAAGTAACGCTCTGTCAACACTTCGCTGGCAGGCTAAGCGGGCCCGGCGATCATGCCGGGCCCGAACCCATTGGAGGGACACATGACGGACGCAGAGAAGGCGAAGGCGAAAGAGGAGGCCGAGTTGCTGGCCGAGATCGAGGCAGAGGACGAGGAACGGGAGGCCCGACGCTTCCGGCGCCGCTGTTTCTGGGGCGATACTTTGGGCGTCCTGTTCTGTGTCGGCGTGCTGGGCATGGGCGCCGCCGCAATCGCATGGGAGGCGCACTTAGACAAGGTGCGCGATCTCAAGAGCGCCCTGACGGTCTGCGAGGGCCGGCTAGTCACCGAATGGAGCAAGTAATGGGCCGCAATCATCCCCCATCTGACCAAGCCCAGCACGATGCTTGGCTTTGGCTCGCTTGGCAGTCTGGCCAGCGTCTTGTCCGCGTAGGCCGGAGCTGGCATTACGTCCGACGCGGCGCCCCCTGGCTCAGCGATGGGCCGGCGCCACTCTCGCAACCCTTCCCGACAGCTAAGGCCGCAACGCGGGCCGCAATTCAGGAGCAACCACAGTGAAACGCGAACCTCAGAGGCTATCAGACGCCCAACTAGCAGCCGTGCGCCTCATCTGGGAGGCAGGCGTCCCGATTGCCGTGGCACATGGCATGGCGCGTGTCACGGGCCGCCCGATCACTCTCATTGGCTTGGTGACGCGGCACGGTATCCGGACAGTGGGGTGGGTGGAGGCTGAGCGCGCCGCCGCGCTGGAAGCCGACGCCATCGTCCTGAATGTCCACATTGGGTGCTGAGATGGCCCAGCAAGAGCCCCCATTCAAGCCCTCCGATCTGGATACGGAATTGCTCCAGCTTTGGCGCTTGCAGCTGGATCAGGTCAAGGACATGATCGCAGAGGCGGACAAGCACCTAGTCGCAGTCATGGGCGGCGATTGGTCTCAATCGTTCTATGCGTGGTCCCGGCTCTATGACATCGAGCTCCGGGCCGCCCATCTCCAGCGCCATTATGAGGCATGGGGCAGAGGCATCGCGACGGCGCGGCGCGTAGCAGCCGAACGGAAGGCGGCTAGGAAGCCCTAGCCGGGCCGCCCGTTTCGATGCTTTGGGGCCCCCTAGTGGGGCCCCTTCCTTTTGTGCGAGGCTATCAGGCGGCCCGCTCTGGGGCGCTGGCGGGCCCTCTGGGGCAGAGGGGGCAGTCTGCCAGCCTGCCAAGCGCCCCTAGACTTCTGGCAGAGGCGGCGGCCCCCCTCCCCGAACCCCTCCCCCGGCGCTTGCATGCCCGGCCCTGTCGGGCCGGCATGCTGCGCGGAACTAGGGGCCAGCTCGCACATGCGAAAGGGCCGCCTTGCGGGCGGCCCTCGAATACTTGGCGAATACTTGCCGCGTTCAAACGCGGCTGAATGAAGTCTTGCAATGGTCGCACGTGGCGGAAAGAGGGCGCTTGGAAACCGCCGCGCGCACCTTGACGGGCGGCTTGCATCCGCCGCAGACGTGGAGGGCGTTGCGGGTTCCGGAGCCGGGCCCGCGTGACTTGCCGCCTTTGGTCCCGACGCCGGCGCCACACGGACGGATGGGAGGCAGGGCGCCGGGAGGCAGAGGCGGGCCCAGCACGGGCCCAGCCGCGCGATCCGGGCGGCCCTCGGTCGGCTCTTTCAGCTTGGCCAGCTGGGCCGCCATCCAAGCCGAGAACACTGGCTTGTCGCCGTGGGCGTAGGTTGCCTTTGCGTCGGCGAGGCCCAGCCGCTCGCAAGCCGCCTTCCAGAGCGGCCCATGCGCGCCCAGCTGGCCCGCGATGGCATGGCCCAATTCGTGGAGCACCGTTTCGGCGAGCAAGAATGAGCCCTCCGGCTGGCAGGTAGCGCAGACTGCGCACCAATGCTGGCGCTCGCCGTCCGGGCCCTTCCAAAGGTTGAACCGCGTAACGCCCATAACGCCGGCTTCGCCGTCGCCGTAGGCTAGGCGCACCTTGCTAATGGCGATCCGATCCGGCTCGGTTGAGCCGGGATGCCGGCATGCGAGGCGCGCGACGTCGGCGATATAGGCGTCATGGGTGCGGAAACGAGTCGGCTTGGCCTTGGCCTTAGGACGGCGCGGGGTCTTTGGCTTAGACATGGCGATCACCTATCGGTGTTGGGGTTGCGGCGGATGCAGAATGAGAACTGAAGGCGGCCCAGCTGAATGAACGTGAGGCCGCCAACGCGGAAGCAACGGACAGGGGAGGCGCGGCAGAGGATCAGCGCAGTGGCGGCAGAGGCCGCCACGTCACCGGCAAGGTGGAGGGCCCACATATCAGCGGCCCTCGGGCTTGAGCGTCAGAAGATGCTCAAGACCGTCTGCGGCCTTGCCAAAGGCGGCCCATGCGAGACAGACGGGGCCAAGGACCGGGCCATCTAGCGCGTTGTCGATTGCCTCTTGTGCAACGGCGTCTCGCAGCATGGCCTGGGCGCTCCGGCAATGAAGGATGATCTGGCGCAGGGCCTCGGTGTCTAGCATCTGGGCCATGTGGCCAGCGTAGTCCAGGGCCATCTTGGGATCAGTCATGTTCGTCTCCGTCAGCTATCGGCGCGCGGCGCCGTGGGCGTGATTGCCCGCAGTCACAATGCCACAATGCCGGGATGCGTTCAAACGCGGCATGGTGGCAGGGGGTGCGACAAGTTGTCAGGCTAGTTGCGAACGGTTCGCAAGTGGCGCGCGGCTCGTTTGAACGCAAGGCCTTGCGCTATTCCCGGTCGGATACAGCGCTCCGGCCTCTGCCCCCATCCACCCCGCGTGCGGCCCGGAGCGGATCGTCCGTGCCCTGTGCGCGTGCTCGTTTGAACGCGGCGCCGCAGCCCTGCGACAATGTGCCACGTTGCGGGGGCCGAATGAACAGCGATCAATTTCCCCCGCGGGGGCCCGCCGGGCCGGGGGCGGTTGCTGGGGCCCCATCCATTCTCGGCCACCCGGCAGGCAAACGTTCCGCCCACGGAGGGGCCCCAACGCCGCGTACCGCGGGTCCCCCTGGCTGTCGGGAAATTGGCGCTCGCTTCGCTCGCGCCGGGGGACTCCAGACCACCTTGCCAATAGAGGATTAGGGAGGAGTCGGCGAAAGATCGGCCCAATTCAGCGATACGCTGCCCCCCGCGCTAGCGGGGAGGCAGCTCGTCTGAGGGGAGGTAGAGGGGGGTACAGCCAGCGCCAAATACTAGGGGTCCCCATTTGGCAGCCTGGGTCATTTGCTGCGCAAATGCCCGAAAAAGAGCACCCCCGGCCGCGCCACACGGAACGCGGCTCCGGATGCGTCACCCTGCCACATTGACTTGGCACGGCTGGCACACTATCTTGCAACTCAGGACAGGAGAACCCAATGAGCGAACCGACGACCCAGCGCCGAGCCGGCGCGGCTCCACGCGAGCCCCGGCCCGCGCCAACAAGGCTCCAGACGGTGTGGCTTGAAGACGTGAAGAAGCGGCCGATTGAGTGGCTCTGGAAGCCGTTCATCCAGACCCGCGCGATCAACCTCCTCACCGGCGACCCCGGCTCGGGGAAGTCCACCATCGTCTGCGACATCGCCGCCGCGCTTAGCCGGGGCCGCGCGTTGCCCGGCGACCCGCCCGGCCTCCAGCGCCCGCCGATGAACACCTGGATCATGAACGGCGAGGACGCGATGGACGACACAATCGCCTGGCGCCTCGACAACCAGGGCGCCGACCCCAAGCGCGTCCTGATTACCGATCAGGCACAGGCTATCGACCTCAGCCTCGCCCAGGAGATCGGGAGAACCATCGAGAGGTGCGAGGTTCGCCTCCTAGTTGTGGACCCACTGCAGTCCTGGATGGGGTCTGAGGTCGATATGAACCGCGCCAATGAGACCCGAGAGTGGGCCAGCCTGCTCCGCCACGTGGCTCTCCGCACAGGTTGCGCGATTGTCTTCGTCCGCCACCGCCGCAAGGGGGCCCCCGGGGACAATAAGCTCTATTCGGGCCTCGGCTCAGTGGACATCACGGGCTTCGCTCGCGTCGAAGTCGGCGCAATCGTGGGGACGAACGGCCAAAGGCACATCCAGAGGATCAAGGGCAGCGTTGGGCCGACCGGAAAAGCGCTCAAGTACGACATTTTGCCCTCCGGAGAGGAGGGAAATGACCACGGAGTGCTCAAATGGGGCGCCGAGTTCGTCGAAGAGACCTCAATTAAGGTCAATCGGACGCCGAAAGCGCTCAAGAAGGCCACGGATTGGCTCCAAGACGCCCTGAAGGAGGGGCCGATGAGGGCCCAGGAGCTGATCCAGCGCGCCAGAGCGGCCGGACTGAGCGAAAGAACCCTCGCCAGGGCCAAATTAGGGGTCGCCGAGAGCATCCAGCTCCGCTCGGGCGAGTGGATTTGGCGCCTCCTAGCGCCTCTGGAGGCTCCAGATGGCGTCGAATGAGCTAACCCTCCGGGTCGAGCCCCCGGTCCCGGTGTCCCAGAACCAAGTCTACCTCGTCTGCGAGGCCGTCTGCTACGGCGCCAGCCTTGAGGAGGCCTGCCAGCGGCCCGGCTTCCCCTCCCGCGAGGTCTTCCTCGGCTGGCTGATGCGCGACCCGACCGTCGCGATGATCTACCAGAAGGCCCGAGAGGTCTCCGCGTACAGCCTGGAGGACGAGGCCCTCGCGCTCCTGCGCGAGCGCGTCAAGACTCCGAAGTCGGCCCTCGACCTGCGCGCCGCGGAGGCGCTGGTCCAGCAGATCAGGTGGGCCGCGTCCAAGCGGAACCCCCAAGTGTTCTCCGAGAAGTCGGCGGTCAACGTCACCGTCCCGATCCAGATCAATACCACGCTCGACCTGGGCACGAGCCCGGGCCAGGGCACCGCCGAGTTCCCCAACATCTACGCACTGGAGGCGCAGGTCACCCAGGAGGTCGAGACCCCGCGGGACCCAGATACGCCCGTGCTTGAGGGCGGCGAGCTGAAGCGGTTCCGCGCGCCGAAGGCGCCGAAGAAGCGCAAGCGCGAGCTGAAGGCGCTCCCGCCCGACGAGTACGCCGAGAAGAAGCGGAAGGCCAAGGAGGTCGCCCAGAAGCGCGCCGACGTTATGCGCATGAGGGTGGCGGCCAGGAAGGCCTTGGAGGCGGCCGGTGCATAAGACGAACTTCAACCCGAACCCGGTCCAGCGCAACTTCATCGAGAGCCGCGCCAAGGCCGACCTCTTCAGCTCGCGCATGGGCGAGGGGAAGTCGACGGCGCTCGCTTGGGCCACGCTGCTCCACACCCGGCACAACCCCGGCGCGCGCTGGGCGCTGATCCGCGACACCTTTGAGAACATCGTCGGCACCACGCAGAAGACGTTCTTCGAGTGGTTCCCGCCCGGCATCTACGGGGAGTACGTCTCGTCCCGCAAGACCTTCACCTGGGCGCCCGGGATCGCCCAGGGCGAAGTCATCTTCATGGGGATGGACGATCAGGTCGACGCGAGCAAGCTGATGTCGCGCGAGTTCGCCGGCTTCGGCATCGATGAGCCGGCGCCCGCTGTCGGCAGCGCCGGCGTTGACGAGATGATCTTCGACATTGCAATGAGCCGCCTCCGCCAAGGCAACATGAACTGGTACGGCGCCAAGCTAGCGGAGAACAACCCTGATGAAGCACACTGGACCTATCGGCGTTTCGTTAACCCCGGCATGGAGGGCTTCAAGACTTGGCAGCCCCAAATTCCCGAGAACTCTGCGCATCTACCGGCTAGCTACTATGCCGAGCTGCGCAAGATGTGGGGACATCGTCCGGACCTCATTCGGCGCTTCGTCGAGGGCGAGTTTGGCTTTCAGCAAATTGGGAAGCCCGTTACGCCGCAGTGGTCGGATAAGCTACATCTCTCCCTCGGCCTCACTCCTCTACCTCGGCTGGACGTGTTCGCGCTGTGGGACTTCGGCCATAACCCCACTTGCATCCTCACGCAGCGAACGCCGCTTGGCCACTGGAACATCCTCGACTGTATGGTCGGCGATGGGATTGGCGTGGAGGAGCTGGTTGAGAACTGGGTTCTGCCTCTGTGGGTGGACCGCTATCGTCGTCTGGCGTGTCCTCTACGGCACATCGGGGACCCAGCTGGACGGACTCCTGAGCAGACTAGCACGGCTCGGACGGCGGTTAGGGCTCTTAGAACGCGACTTGGGGGAACCTGGAGGGACGGCCCGGTCAAGCTCTGGGAGCGGATCAATCCCCTCCAGATCGCCCTGACGCGCACGGTCGGCGGCAAGGGCATGGTCCAGGTGGACCGCGAGAGGGCGGCCCAGGTCTGGCACGCGCTGCGCGGCGGCTATTACTTCCACGTGAGCCGGGGTGGCATCACCGGCGGCGACCCCGTTAAGAACATGCACAGCCACCCGGGCGACGCCATGGGCTACGGCGCGGCGATCCTCTTCCCGGTCGGGCGTATGGGCTCCCGTCCCCAGGCGCCCTTGACCGGACAGGCCTCGGCGGAGTACTTTGTACCTCCGGCGTCCACGCGGCCCGAGGATGTCCTCTTCCGTATCGGGAAGAAGGTCCCGGCGCTCTGGACGCCGCCCAAAGATGGCGCCCCGCTAGAGCCGGGCCAATAGGAGACCAGCATGGCAGTCCGCGCAGCTAAGTTTGAAATTCTCAACGGCATCCAGCTGAAGGTCACCTGGGAGGGCCTGGAGGAGAACGGCGGCGTTCGTGACAGCGGCGCGCCTGTTAGCATCAACCGCCCGGTCGAGGGCTTCATCGCGCAGGCGGTGGGCAACTTTGACACCAGCGTGACCGTTCAGATGCAGGGCAGCAACGACGGGACCAACTGGTTCTCCATCGGCGCCGGCACCCTGGCGGTCGCTACGCCCTCGCGGACAATCGACGAGAGGCCACTCTTCATCCGACCCCTGATCGCTGCTGACGGCGCGGGCGACGCCAGCGACGTGGACGTAATCGTGGTCGGCGCAATCTACAGGTAAGGGCCCCCAATGGCTGACAACATCAATGTGACTGAGGGCGTCGGCCGCACTGTCGCGACCGACGAGATCGGCGGCATCAGCTGGCAGCGCGTCAAGATCGGCCTGGGGGCCGATGGGACCGCCGTCGACTGGCTCGGCGGCGCCGGCGCGGTTAGCGCCGCGGTCGCGCGCGTTACCCTCGGCTCGGATGACCCCGCAGTTGCCTCCCTCGCGATCCTCGACGACTGGGACGAGTCTGACCGTGCTAAGGTCAACCTGATCGTGGGCCAAGCCGGGATTGCGGCTGGCGCCGGAGTGACCGGCGTCACCGTCCCCCGTGTGATCGAGGCCAGCGACAGCCCGCTGAGCAAGCCGGTCAGCGGCCACTTCGAACGTGTCGCCGCGTCCCAGACCAACCAAGTGCTCGGTCCGACCGGCGCGCTGGGCGACTACATCGCGCGCATCGTGATCGTACCTGCTACCACGGCGACCGGGCAGGTGCTTCTCATCGATAGCGCGACCTCCTACACCATCTTCACCGGCGCGACCTGGACGGCCGACTTGAAGCCGCTCGTGGTTGAGCTGGGTATGTACTCGGTGGAGGGGTCCTGGCGCATCACGACGGGCGCGAACCTGAGCGTCATCGCAATCGGCCGCTTCACCTAAGAGGGCCTCATGGCTGACAAGATGCTCCAGGGGCCCACCGAGGACAACTCCCTGAAGATCGTCCCTGTCCTCCAAGGCTACCTCCAGGAGGCCAAGGCGGCGCGTGAGGGCGGACCCTCCCAAAGGGACGCCAAGTGGGCCGAGAACCTCGACCTCTACTGGAACCGCTACGACCACTCCAAGAAGGCGAGCTGGCAGGCGAAGGAAAACCTGCCGGAAGTGCCCGCTTTCGTGGACCGCTTCGCCGCGGCTCTGAAGGAGGCGCTGGTCTCCTCGCCGACCGCGTTCTACTCCGTCGAGGACCCCGCCGATGCCGAGGGCGATATGACCCAGGCGATCAAGCGGATGACGGACGTCTGGCTCTCCATGGTCGGCCGCAACCAAACGGGCACCTGTTTGGGCTTCCCGGCCGTGTTCGAGGAGCAGATGAAGTTGGGCGCGCTGATGGCGTGCTCAAGCGTGACGACCTGGAAGGACGATATGCGCTACGGGCGCGTCGCCATTGAGACGGTCGATCCGCGCCAAGTCTACCTCGACCCGACCTATCGCAACCTGTACCGCATTCGGCGGGTTGAGCTGGACAAGCACACCCTGCGCGACATGGCGACCCGGAAGGACAAGAAGGGCGCCCCGATCTTCAACACCCAGGCCATCGAGCAGATGGTCTCCCACATCGAGCAGCAGTCGCAGTCCGATAAGGAGGCGCTCACCGGCCACGGCCAGCAGATGGTTTCGACCCGTCAGCCGATCCTGATGGACGAGTACATCGCGACGGTCGTGGACAACTCGGGGAAGGTGATCGCCGAGGAGGCCCTGATGGTGGTCGGGAACGAGCAGTTCCTGATCCGCGGTCCCGAGCCGAACCCCTACTGGCACAAAAAGGACTGGATGACCTTCGCACCACTGGTGACCGTGCCGCTCAGCGTCTACGGCCGCTCGTACATGGAGGACTTCGGGGGCGTCTCGCGCACCTTCAACGCGATGACCAATCTGCTGCTGGACGCCGTGCTCATGTCCAGCATGAAAGCCTATGCCTGTGTGCCGAGCATGCTCATTGACCCGGGCCAGCTCGCCGGTGGGATCACCGCGAACAAGCTCTTTCTCCTTGAGGATGGGGCGAGCGCCGAGCAGTTCCTGAACGCCGTCGACCTCGGCGCGCTGAAGCCCGAGGCTTTCCAGCTCTGGACCTCGCTGAAGGCCGAGCTGACCGAGGCGGCGGGCCAGAATGAGATCAGCCTGGGCGGCTTCGCCCCCAAGGGCCGGACGAGCGCCACTGAGATCAACCAGACCCAGGAGTCCGGGAGCGCGATCATCCGCTCGGTCGCGCAGACTATCGAGACGCGCTGGCTGGACCCGACGCTGGACCTCGTCTGGCAGACCGGCCTCCAGCACATGAGCCCGCAGGACCCCATGCTGAGGGCTGCTGCGGGCGAGGACTTCTTCAACACGATCCTCCAGCGCCGGCGCGAGTTCGCTAGCCGGGGCGTCACCTTCCAGGCGCACGGCATTTCGAGCCTGATCCAGAAGAACAGGATGCTGAAGTCCCTGCTCCAGCTCATGGCGTTCATGAGCCAGAGCCCGGAGCTGCTCGCCGCGTTCATGCAGCAGGTGGACATGCAGAAGTTCCTGAAGCTCCTCTTCCGCCTTAGCGATGTTGACATCACCAAGCTGACAATGACGGAGCGTGAGAAGCAGATGAAGCAGCTGGTGGACGCCTTTGCCCAGGCCCAAGCGAACCAGGGAGGGGCCCCGGCCCCCGGTCAAGCCCCTCCCGAGGCGCTTCCAGGCGCGGCGCAGGACATGACGCAGATCACCCAGGCCCTGGGGGTCGGCCGATGAGCGCGGACCTAGCGAAGGTTAAGCAGATTGAGACCCTCGCGCTCACGTTGCCGATCATCCAGGAGGAGGTTGAGCGGCTGAAGCGCGCCGTGGTGTCCAGGGTACGGACGGAAATGCGGGACGGGAGCCTCACGCCGGAGGCTTCCCTGGCGTTCTGGTGCGAATACCTCGCCGCGGAGAGCCTCCTGAGGGCCTTCGAACAGCGGCTCAAGGTGGCCCAGGGCGTCGGCGCTCAGAATGCGGCGCTATTGACAGGGGATGGGGTCCTCAGGTAGTCTCCGGGGGTGCGGCTAATGCGCGCACCCAAAGACGGAGAGGACCCAGATGGCTAAGGCGACGACTAAGCGCAGGAGTGCGCCCCAGCAGACGGCGGACGACGACATCTTCGCCCATTTCGAGGCCCACGGGCGCTCGATCCCCTACACCCCCACAGAGCCCCAGGCCGACCCCAAGGCCGATAAGGGCCAAGAGGCGCTCCTGGCTCAGATCGCGGCGCTCCAGACCCAGGTCTCCGACCTGACCCAGCGCTCGATGATGCAGCAGCCAGCTGCGCGCCAAGAGCAGACCCCGAACTACGTGGACCCCAGGACCATCAAGGTCAGCCACGAGGGCCTGCCCGACCCCCTCGACAATAAGGACGCCTATAATCAGGAGCTGACGCTCCGGATCAACGCGGCGCTTGAGGCAAGGGACCACGCGCTGCGACAAGATGTCGCAGGGCAGAGCACGACCCAGGCGACGGGTGAGCGCCTGTGGAACGACTTCATCGGCAAGTACGGCGATTGGGAGCAGCACGAGGACCTCGTCGGCCTGATGGTCGAGAAGGTGCTCAACGACGCGAAAGCGCGCGGCATCGACACCCAGCGCTACATGCTGCAGAACACCCAGCTATTCTTCCAGGATGTGGACAAGGCCCTTCGGGACCGCTTCGGTAAGCTCGTCGAGTCCGACGAGGACGAGGACGGGGCCGAGGCTGCTCTGCGTCCGGATGGCTCTGATGACGCTGGCCGAACGGGCGGGATGTTCGGCGGGCTGGAGACTGGCGGACGGCCGACAAGCACACCAAACAAGCAAGGGCCGGATATGATCGCAGACCTCCACGCTATCCAGCGCAAGATGGGCCTCTTCTAATCGGGCGAGGCTTTCCTCCTTTCCCCTCGCCTGGGGGTCCTGCGGTTCCCCGTCGCCGCGGGACCCCACCTTAACCTCGGGAGTCAGACAATGAAGCGCGTTCTTCTGACAGCCTACTTGGCGATCTCCTTCCTCCTGATCGGGGCGATCACCGCTCTGCACGCGGAGGAGGTCCTCATCCACCCCCAGGTCATCCTGTCCGAGGGGACGATCTGCGACACCCCTGAGCAGCTCGCGCAGCTGCTCCAGAACGTCGATGAGGGTAAGTTCGAGGTGGTGGAGGGCTGCGGGAACCTGATGGTCCCCGTACCCGTCAGCGTACACCGTGTCGGCTGGTACGAGCGTGAATTCACCCGGGTGCCCCTGTTGAAGGCCACCCATTTGATCTCCGGCGAGGTCCAGTACGTCGCCGGGCCGGAAGAGAAGCGAGAGGGCCCCCAGGGCACTTGACAAGGCACCCTCCCTGGTGCGAGAGTCGCACCACAGTGGCGGGAGACCACAACTAGGAGTTCGAGATGAGCTGGCAATTCGATGCGCCGACCGGCACCTACCGGAACCACGCGCTGAGCACCGATATCCGCCGTGAGGCCATCGCCGACACGCAGTTCATGAAGTTCATGCGTGCCGAGCCCGGCTACGGCAAAAAGAAGGGTGAGTCGGTCACGATCACCCGCATCATGAAGCTCCCGCTGGCTACCCGCGTGAGCGAGACCGAGAGGCTGCCGAGTGGGCGCCCGGCCATCGAGACCAAGACGGTCAACGTGAGCCAGTGGGGCTACAAGGTGCCGGTCACCGAGTTCGAGACGCACCTCACCCACTTCAATCTGATGGACCCGATCCAGGCCGCCCTGCGCGACCAGATCACCCTGACGATGGACGTGATGTGCTCGACCGCGCTGAAGCTGACCCCGCTGAAGTACACCCCGCTGAGCACCGGCGGTGAGTTCGTCACGGACGGCACCGCGGACTCCCTGTCCGACCGCAACCTGGAGGTCCAGGACCTTCGGCGCATCCATGACCGCCTCCACGGCGACCTGAAGTGCCCGAAGTTCAAGAGCGGCAAGTACATCGGCATCCTGAGCACCCGCGCCGCGCGCGGTCTCAAGAACGACCCGGAGTACAAGGACTGGCTGGCCCCGTCGACCAGCGACCCGCTGATTAGCGGCAAGCTGAAGGACATCGAGGGCTTCACCCTCTACGAGACCAACCACACCGACGCTCTTGAGGACCTGATCGGCAACTCGCTCACCACGGGCGAGGCGATCTTCTTCGGCGCCGACGCTGGTGGCCTTGTGAAGATCATGGACCCGGAAATCCGCACGGGCATGCCCGAGGAGCTGGGCACCTTCCGCGAAGTGGGTTGGGTCGGCACCATCGAGGCCTTCCTCGTCTGGGAGCGCCCGACGATGGCCCGCGTCGTTCACCTCGCTTCGACCTAATAGGAGCACGCAATGAGCCACGACTTCCTTCAAAAGCGCCGGGTACTGCTGGCGGCCGATACTCCCAATGTGGACTCGGCCGGCGCAGTGGGCGAGTTCATCTTCGGCGGCCCGGTACTGGTCGTGAGGGTGGGTCTGATCTGCACGACCGCAATCGTGGTCGACAACGCGGTCAACTTCTCCTTCGACCTCTCCAGGCGCCCGACTGTGGGCTCCACCGCTGGCGCTGTCGCCCTTGGCACCTTCCTGGCTTCGGCCGCGAACGTGGACAAGGCCGCTGGCACGGTGATGTTCAAGGACCTCTACATCGAGGACAACGATGGCGAGACGGCTGAGGACGGCACGACCCGTCACGAGGCCCCGAACTCGAACCTGACCGCGTCGGAGACTGGCTTCAGTCCCTACGTGATCCGGCCGGGCGAGAGCTTCGCCATGACCCTGATCGCCTCTGGTGAGGCGGACAGCGGCGCCGGCATCGGCTTCGTCGAGGTCATCGACCTGCCGTGGAACGGTCCGTTCGTCGATCAGGCGACCATCTTCGAAGATGTGTCCAACCACGACTAAGTGAGGGGGCCTCTGGCCCCTTCCCTTCAGGAGACTAAGATGAGCCTCTACGGCGCATTCGATAAGACCAAGCACCTGTCGGAGCTTGACGACCCACTGAACACCGCTGAGGGCGTGAAGACGCCCCAGCAGCGCAAGCAGCTGGTGCTCGACAACCTCTTCCAGGGCTTCACCTCGGGCGCTGGCACCAAGAACGGCGCGACTGTCACGGCCACCGAGACGATGGCTCCGGACGGCACCCGCACGACTGAGCTGGCCCTCGTTGGGACCTCCCTCGGCAACGGCGGTGACGGCGCGGCCCTCGGCATCGGCGTCCTCGTCTACACGTTCCCGGCTGGCGACTACCACTTCATCGACGCCAACATCAAGGGCGCCTTCAGCTCGACCGGCGCGTATACCAACGTGCTTGACTTCGGTCTGGGCTCGGTGATCGCCTCGGGCGTCGTGTCTGTCCTGGGTGGCACGGCCACCTTTGAGGACTACATCGGCTCGCTGACCTCGGCGGCGCTGAACGCTGGCGGTGCCGGCATGGGCGTCTCGGGCGACGCGGCTGCCAACGGCATCAGGAACAGGGTTGTGCTCGCCGCTGCGGCGCACACGCTCCACCTGAATGCGGCGGGCACCTGGACCGACATCGCGGCTGCATCGCCGGTGTTGTTCACCGGATTGATCCAAGTCCGGTGGAGGCCACTGTCGGCATCCTAACAAAGGAGACGGGACTCCATGGCTGAGAGAAAGATCGACTACGACAAGGGCGTCATCATCCGCACGGCGGCGAGCTTTGGGATGGATGTCTTCATGTACCGGCAGAACCCGGGCGTCTACTTCAACGCCCACGGGGACAAGGTCGGCGAAGGCATCGCCAAGATGGCGGGCTTTGACGTTGACAAGTACAGCAAGCTGCGCCGGCGCAAGCTGGCTGTAGCGGCCGCAACCAGCGCGGCCGATGCCGAACTGCTGGCTTCCGAGACTGTCGACCAGTCGGTCGTGGTCCGGGAGAAGGATGGGTACAAGATCATCGCGCTCGGCTCCGGCCGGCACTTGGTCAAGGACCCGGATGGCAATGTACTCACCCAAGGCGTCGTCCTCACCTTGCAGATGGCCGAGAAAGTCCTCGACGAGGTCATCTCGGCAATGGCCCCGGAACTGGAGGCCCCTGTGGCCAAGGTCGCGGAGAGCCCTGCTGCACTGGGAGTCCGAGCTGGAGCAGGACGAATGGGAGCTACCCCCCTTCGGACCGGCTAAGGAGGGTGAATGGCCACTTTCCTAGAGCTGATGACCGAGGTGCGTGGGAACATCATCGACCTTCCCACCTTCGTCACGAATAACGTCCCGGCCTATGTCAATCGGGCGATCCGTGAGCTTCAGAACAAGCACAACTTCAAGGTGATGGAGGCCGACAGCGGAGTGCTGGTTACGGCCCCTGACACGCGCGTGCTGTCCGCCGTCCCTGCCAACTTCAAAGAATACCGCGGGACGCCCTATGTGATTAACGTCCAGGGCGACACGCGCGAGCTGATCGTCGGCATCTCACGCGAGACGGCCGAGCACGATGTGACCACCGACGCCGGTGGCGAGGCCGATCCGGAGATGGTCATCGGGCCGCCGCGCATCATCCTCCAGAGCGAGATGACTGAGCAGGGCGCCTCCAACTGGGAGGTCTGGCCGCTCAGCGACGCGCTCAGCCTCTACGCGAACGGCGAGTACCGCATCCGGGTGCCCTACTGGAAGTACCTGGCCGAACTATCGGGTAGCACCGACACGAATTGGTTCACCGTCAACGGGCCGGAGTGGATCATCCGGACGGCGACGGCTATGGGCTTCGCGGCCGACCACAATCTGGACAGCTCGGCCTATTGGACGCAGCTGGCCGCCGCCAAGTACCAAGAGGTCGTGAACCTGGACAAGCGCTACAGGCTCTCCGGGGTCCAGAACCTCGTGCCCCACGGCGACGTCTGGGGCAACAAGCACGTGAACACCCGGGCCTTCTGGTCCCGATAGACTTTTGGCCGGAGATCGGCTACACTGGGGCCCCACCATCTGAGGGCCCTTTTCCATGGCTAGTCCGCCGTTCAACCCCGCTGAGACGCTACCGGGCGACACCGACGTTGTCCTCCAATTCCCGGCCGTCGAGCGCGCCTTCCGCGACATCATCGAGAGCTGGCTATTGTTCGAGCACGGACGGTCCGGCCACCACGCATTCCCCGTGATCTCCACGGCCGCCAGGGACTCCGACACGACCTGGGAGGTCGGCTCCCTCATCTATAACTCCACGCTGGGCAAGGTACAGGTGACCAGCTCGATTGACCCCGACGTGTGGGTCTCGGTCGGGCCCGAGTTTCCCTCCGGCACCCGCATGCCCTTCCAGCAGACCACGCCGCCCACGGGTTGGACCAAGGAGTCCAACGCGCTCTATAACGACGCGGTGATGGGCCTCACGACCGGCGCGGTCGGGACGGCCGGCGCCACCGCCATCGGCTCTGTCTTCGCCGCGCGCACGATCACCCAGGCGAACCTGCCGAACGTGAACCTCACCGCGCAGACCGTCGACCTCGACATCTCGTGGCGCGTGGACAACCGCGGCGATCCGGGCGGCGATAACGTGGTGATGGAGCTGGCGCTCGGCACCGGGCTCGCCAATGACATCGACCTCGGCCACACGCACGTCGTGCCCCTCGGTGGCTCTGGCGACACCATGGACTTCGACGTGAAGCGCGCCTCGTTCACCATCGGGACGAAGGTGTAACCATGCAGATGGAGTTCATGAAGCCCCGAGGCCCCGCGGGCGTCACCTGCCCCCTGGTCAAGAAGGACTGCTCGGAGGCTTGCCAGAACTGCATGTTCTGGATCGGGATGCCGACGGAGAAGGGCACCGAGTGGAACTGCGCGGTCAACTGGGCGGCGCTCAGCGGCCCCATCCTGACCCGGCGCCTGCACGGCCTACACGACGTGATGATCGATCAGCGGAACGACTTCGGCGGCTTCCGGGACTCGATTATGAAGCTCATCGGGGTCCTCGGCCGCGTGATGATCCCTTCGCGGCGCCAAGAGCCGATCCAGCTGGAGAGTTCTGACGATGGCGCGCAAAAGCTCATCGGTCCTTAATCCGAACCTCGGCCTCTATTACGGCCTGGACCCCCTGATGACCCCCGCGCGGGGCCTTCAGGACGGGCGCCAGTTCCGTGTGCGCCAAGGCAAGATCACGAACGCGAACCTCGGCTGGCAGCTCCACAGCGCGATTAACTTCGGCGCGCCGATCATGCTGATCGAGAAGTTCATCCTGCGCTCGGGCCTCCAAAGGCAGATCATCGCGACGACCAAGGACATCTTCATCTACGATCAGGAGACCGACACGGCGGACTACCTGAACCCCATCTGGAGCACCGGCCTAGTTGACGTTAGCGCGGGCAACCCCGCGGTCGTCACGGCGCAGCCCCAGGGCCCCCTGCCGCTCCTCCTGACCGGGCCCCCGACCGCCTTCGTGACCGCGGGCATCCTGCCGGGCGACCAGATCGCCTTCGGCGACGACGACGAGCACGACGTGGACGCCGTCTGGTACACGATTGCGACCGTGGACAACCAGGGCCAGCTGACCCTCACTGGTCCCGTGACTGGCGCCCCGCTCTCCGATGTGGAGTACACGATCAGGCGGCGGCTGACCGGCACCACGGCGAACGCCTTCGACAGCGCCGTCTTCGTCGGGCCCGATGACGGCCAGGGCGGCGTCGGCGATGACCTCTTCTTCCTGACCAACGGCGTCGACTACGTGATGACCTGGAACGGGACGGACGACACGGTGACCTTCCACCCGGAGCTGGGCTTCAAGTGCAAGAGCCTCTTCGTCTACAAGAACATGATGCTCTACGCGAACCTGGAGATGGGAGGCGAGCTGCTCCCGGTCGACATGATTAACAGCCAGATCGCCTCGCCGCTCCAAGCCGGGGACACCGGCACGGGCCTTTCCGAGCAGTTCCGCGTCCACGACGGCGTCGACCCGATCCTCAACATGGAGGACATGGGCGACTCGCTGGTCTTCTACTCTGAGCGCCACGTGACGCTCTGCCAGTTCGTCGGCGACCCATTCGTCTTCATCTTCCGCGAGGCGGGCGAGGGCGTCGGCCCGATCTCGGGGCGGCTGATCGCCGACTTCGGCGACTACCACGAGTTCATCGGGAGCGACTCGCAGTACCTCTTCGATGGCGTGACACTCGCGCGCGTTAACCAGCAGGTCTGGCGCGAGGTCCTCCGGCAGAGGGACGGGGCCCGTGAGGAGCTGGGCTTCTGCCACTTCGACGAAGAGAACGGGGAGCTGATCTGGGCCATCCCTCTAACCAGTGACGCCAACGTGGGCGTCGAGGGCGAGGGGCCCGAGGAGGCCTTCGTCGAACATTACCTGGAAGAGGTCGGCCAGAACACCCCGACGCCCTTCAGCCGGCGCCGCATGCCTTTCATCGTAGGCGGCTACGGGACTACGCTGGCGGCCCTAACCTGGGACGAGCTGACCGAGACCTGGGACCAGATGGTC